>PDWI01000128.1_pt1 | contig 105150 bp, 101 predicted proteins | sample 1430891 | NCBI WGS metagenome assembly PDWI01 (sample SAMN01162508, study PRJNA174530) | Oral metagenome, whole genome shotgun sequencing project. | biome: Marine environment; feature: Marine mammal; material: Swab sample of the gingival sulcus; isolation source: swab sample of gingival sulcus... | reverse complement strand
AAAAATGGAAAAAGAAGGAAAATTAAAAGTAAGATATGAAGCAAGTCATCATATTTTTATGCCTTCACAACTCAAAACAGCAGTCAAAGATTTGCTTGAACTTAGAAAATATTATGAAGGAGAACTTTTGAAATTTAACACGATAAAAATCCATTTTGATGGAGTAAATGAAATTAACACCGCAGCAGTGCTTGAAGATTTTGCAAATGAACCAGGAAACAAAGGAGCAACTATTTTTGATGAAAAAGAATTGAAAGGATTGTTATTAGAACTTGCAAAAGAAAAAATCAATCTTCACTTGCATACTGTTGGGGACCGTTCAGTAAGAATTGCCCTCAATGCAATGGAACAAGCCCAAAAAGAATTTGGTGGAAAACTTCCTATGACCATGACACTTTCTCACTTGGAAGTAGTAAGTCCAGAAGATATGAAAAGATTTAAAGAACTTGGAGTGTATGCAAACTTCACACCACATTGGCTTGGTGGAACTGTGTTTAAAGGTTCTGATGTTGCTTTGGGAGCAGAAAGATTTGCCCACAATCAACCAGTAAATGCCCTTGTAAAAGCAAATGCAGATGTGACTTTTTCTAGTGATGTGGTAAGTATGCCTCAACAAGAAAGAGCCAATCCATTTATGGGAATTCAAATGGGAATGACCAGACAAGAACCAGCACTTGGTAAAGACACCAAAGTATTTGGGCAAGAAAGTGATAGAGTGAGTCTAGAAACGATGCTAAAAGGTTATACTATCAATAATGCAAAACAACTTGGAATTTCTAAAACAACAGGTTCTCTTGAAGTTGGAAAATCAGCAGACTTTATAGTAATTCCAGAAAATATTTTCAAGGTTGATGTCTATGATATTTCAAAAATTACACCGGAAAAAGTGTATTTGATGGGGAAAGAAATGAGTATTAAGAAATAGTAGTTAGTTGGAAAATATGAAAAAAATTATAAAGAAATTTAAAAAAAGTGTAGAAATTTCTGCAATGCAAAAGAATGAGTTTTTACTTTCAGATATTTTGGCAAAAGTAGAAAAACACAAATACCAGCATCAAGATTTTGTGAATATAAAATTGAAAGGGTATTCAAAAGATGAAATTGATTATCATATTTTTCTTCTTAAAGATGCAGGTTTTATAACTGTCGCTGAAAATGAAGAAGGAAGAGACATGCCGGTTTTGATAACATGGAAGGGGCAACTCTATTATGACTCTCTCAAAGCAGGATTCATGGATTGGATCTTGAAATTACTTCAAATTAAATAAAAAGTTTTTGAGCACGACCGAAATTTTAAGCAAGGCGAGATTCTATTCTCCCTTGCTTTTTTAGTATTAGTATTATAGGTTTGTTTGGATATATAGTTATTTACCAGTTGAAATTTATGAATAAACAAGAAATTTGCCAATGTAAGCACACCAAAGAAAATAAACTTTTTGGGTTTGGGGCAGTCATAACGCTACTTATTTTAGTAGGTTTAACAATTGGCTCTTTTTTTAAAACGGAACTTATTGATTATGTAAAAACCGATGCGGTAAAAAATTATAAAATCGAAAATAATATTTCCGATAATCTTTCGTACGAAGCCATAGAGAAAAAACTATCAAAAGATGATAAAGAAATGGTAGATATGCTAGATTATTATTACTGGTTTGTGGTGCTTTTGTTGCCAGTGGGGTATTTTCTTTTGTTGATGGGAGTTCTTGGGAAAAAATATGGCGACTTACGCGCCAATTCGGTAAAACTTAATAAACATCAGTACCCAGAAGTGTATAAAATTTTTGCAGAAATGGCCAAAGAGTTGGGGTTTAAAAAAACACCAGAACTTTATTTGGTAAGCGGAAACGGAACCCTTAATGCCTATGCTACTTGTGTGCCTGGGTACCGGAATTTTTCGGCCATTTACTCTGATATTTTAGAGCGATGTTTGAAAAATAATGACATGGAAACACTTAAATTTATTCTTGGGCACGAACTTGGGCATATTAAATTTAACCATGTAAAATGGTGGTATAATTTTTTGACTATGTGGATGAATCTACCCGTGGTAAAATATATTTTTGGGTTACCGCTATCAAGAGCCAGAGAATTAGGGTGTGATAAATTAGCGCAAAAACTTTCAAAAAATACCGATGGAAGACCATTGATGATGCTTTCGGCGGGAAAGTATGCCTACCAAGATATTGATATGGAAGAATACACAAAAGAGCATTTTGAAAAGAAAAATTTCTGGGCTTGGGTTTCAAACTTATTTAATGACCATACTATTTTATCTTGGCGAATTGCTGCTATTCGAAAAAATCATCAAGCAGGATTATTTTTCAAAAATACAAAAGATAATCGTAAAAAATAAAATATTTATTAATTAAGCTGAAAAAATAATGAAAACAATCGAAGCAATGAGAGCGAATTGCAAAGCAATGGATGAAATTTTTTTGTCAGTAGAGAAAGATTTTAAAGAAATCGAAAAAATGAGTCAAAAACTCGAATCTTTTGCTCAAAAAATGGAAGTTTTAGAAAAATTCTATTTTGAAGGTGATTGGCAAAAAGAACGAGCAAAACTAGCCGAAGTCAATCAAGACAATTTTGCTTGTTTGAGCGAGGACGGAATTTGGAATTTGTCGGGGTCGTACCGAGAAGAAAAAATTAAACTGATAAAACAACTGGTGCAGTCGTTGTAAATTAGGGGAATGCTTGCCATCGCAAGAAAAAGGGTTAGTCTTTTAAAAAAGGGTAACTCTTTAAAATTAAAAAAATATGAAAAATAGCAAAATGGTTCTGGCTTTCTGTGCGGTTATTGTTTTAGTAATCGCCGCGGCTGGTCTGTATAAATTTAATTATCTGTCTGGAAAATCTGGATATGATGTAGACGGAAATAAAATGCAAGAAAAAAGTATTTCAGAATCAAAAGAAGCAACAAAAAACAACATTGAAATTTTCAAGATTGCTCCACAAACACAAAAATGTACGGGAGTGGTTGAAATGGATTGTTTGGTGGTAAATGGAGAACTATTTTATGACAGCATTGACGGTTTTGAGTTTGAAAATGGTTACAACTACGAGTTAGAAGTAGAGAAAAAACAACTTTGTGATTCAAAAAATCCAAGCGAGTGTCCGCAAGATAAAGGAATGTATCAATATACTCTGAAAAAAGTTTTGAAAAAAGAGAAAAATTGAAATTTTCTGATAAGGAAATAGTCGTTAAAAAATAAATAATCAGGCGATGAAACAGTTAGCGGTGAATGATAAAAAAATAGGATTAGCGTTAGGTGGTGGAGCCACATTGGGGGCGGTGCACATTGGGGTGTTAAAGGCTTTAGATGAGGCTGGAATTAAAATAGATTGTGTGGCTGGAACGAGTATTGGGGCTTTGGTGTCGGCCTTTTTTGCTTTTCGAAAAAATTATGACTTTATTCAAGATATTGCTCTCAATATGGAGTGGGATGATATAGCCTCAATCTCTATTTCGAAATACGGGTTGTTTGATAACACCAAAATTGAAGAATTAGTAGAAACGCATCTCGGAAAAGTCGAGTTTGAGAAGGCGGAAATTCCGTTGGCCTTTGTAGCGACGGATATTTTGAATGGCGAAAAGGTGATATTAAATAAAGGTCGGGTAGCCAAAGCCGTAGCAGCCAGTTGTTGTATTCCTGGTGTGTTTCGTCCGATAGAGTTAGAACATCGACTCTTAGTAGATGGTGGATTGGTTGAGAATGTGCCAATTTCGCCATTAAAAGAAATGGGTGCAGATATTATTATTGCCGTCGATTTGTCTTCGGGGAGTTCGTATGAAAAACCGAATAATTTTTTTGATATATTGATGAATAGTTATCAAACATCAATGTTATCGAAAACGAAAATGCAAACAAAGGGAGTTGATTTGTTGATTAGCCCAGATTTAGATGATTTTAGCGCGATAGATACTGATCAGACGAAAGACTTAATAGAGATTGGATATCAGTCCGCCAAGCAAAAAATAGCTGTTTGGTTGATGGGATGTTAAAGTTTTTCTTCTTAATTTGTTTCGGCGGGCAATAAGAGTCTTTCTTTTGTCTTGAATTAGTCAGCGAAATGTGTATGATTGGCTTTGTATAACTTATAATTTAAACACGAATGGCACATTTGTATTTAGTTCGACACGGGCAGTCTCAGTGGAATTTAGAGAATCGGTTTACTGGGTGGGAAAACCCTGATTTGACCGAACAAGGAAGAGCCGAAGCACGACAAGCGGGGGCGATTTTGAAGCAAAAGCATATTGATGAAGCCTTTACTTCTGATTTGCAAAGGGCTCAACATACGCTGGATATTATTTTAGCAGAAACAGGGTTTGAATTACCCGTTACAAAAAACCAAGCGCTTAATGAACGGCATTATGGTGATTTGCAAGGGTTAAATAAAGCTGAAACAGCTGAAAAATTTGGGAAAGAATTAGTTCATCAATGGCGTCGTTCTTACGACACACCACCCCCAAATGGAGAAAGTTTGAAAGATACGAAAGAAAGAGTTTTGCCATACTTTGAAGCCGTTATTTTACCAGTTTTAAAGGAAGGAAAAGATGTATTAATTGTGGCACACGGAAACAGTTTGCGTGCGTTGATTATGTTCTTTGAGAATTTAACGCCGGAAGAAATTTTGAAAAAAGAGTTAGCGACAGGTGTTCCAATGGCGTATGAGTATTCAAATGATGAATATAAAGTTCTAGAAATTTAATTTTCAAACAAAAAATTCTTTATTTCCACTCCCAAAAAATCTGATTCGGGATCCGCAAATCAATATGGTCAAACCGTTTTGATTGGAACCGAATCTTTTTTTCGGCTAGCACTAATTTTTCTATTTGTTCGGGAATTTCCTGTTGTAAATCAAGCCAAATGACGGCTTGTTTTCGTTTGGTCACGAGATGGTATTCTTGTGCTTTGTATAAATAAAGGCGTTCTTTTGGAATTATATTCAATTTATTAAACAAGAGTTGTTCAGCTTGCTTAATTTTTTTTAAATCGTCGGTTGTAAAAATTCGATCGCGAATTTTTATGAATTTAGGGTGCTGTTGAACTTTGATAGTTGGCAAAGTTGGACGGGCATTATTTTGGGCTACCAGTCCATTATCCGTAATGGTAAATTTGTTGGCGGATTCTTCGTTGATGATATTAAAAATTGCTGGATGCGACTGGTATGAAATGCTCAGTGTTTTGGGCCATTTGGTTTGAATGTGCACTGTTTTTATTTCTGGAAACTTATGTTGAATTTGTTGGGTAAGCTCCTTTTTTGAAAGCAAAAACAAGTTTTTGTGTTTGAGTGGTTGGACAAGTTTTTGTACGGCCGAGATAGGAGGAAATTCTGATTCGCTTTTGATGAGAATGTTGGTCAGTGAGAAGTAGGGAGAAAATAAAGCAAAGAGAATAAACCCTAACATGCTCAGTACTGATATAGTTAAGATGATTCGTCCTTTAAACAATACTTTGGCCGCACTCCAAATGTCTCGAAAGCAAAACAGTCGATGAAGCAGGCTTTTTTTCAGTCGTTTGTTTCGTATTTGGTGACGTTTTGTCCGATTTGACCTCGTAAAATGGGTCATAGAACTTATATGTTTAGAATTTCTTCCTCTTTTTTCTTGGTGAGGGTATCAACTTCTTTGTTGGCTTCATTAATGACCTCTTGAATATCGGTTTCTAATTTTTTTGCTTCGTCTTCAGAAATTTCTTTTTCGTCTTTTTGCAGTTTGACCATATCACGTGAATCGGCTCGTTTGTTTCGAATGGTGATTCGTGTTTTTTCGGCTTCTTCGTGAACGACTTTTACCAATTGTTTTCGTCGGTCTTCGGTCATTGGTGGAATAGGAAGCAAGATGTATTCACCCATGTTTTGTGGGTTGATACCGATGTTGCTTGATTGAATGGCTTTCTCAATTTCTCCTAATAAAGATTTGTCCCATGGTTCAATTCGAATGGTTTTGGCATCAGGGCAAGAAACATTAGCAGTCGATTTGAGTGACATCATGGCCCCATAACTTTCTACTTGAATTTCGTCTACTAAGGCGGTGTTGGCTCGTCCGGCTTGTAATGAGCTAAACTGTGATTTTAAGTGTTCAATGGCTTTTTTTAATTCTTGTTGGAGAGTCGTAATCATGATTTTTTAAGGATAACAAATTTCATTGGCATTCTATTTTTTTTCGGAAAAAAATACAACCGAAACTTTAAAATAGGGAAAAAATCTAGACAACAACGGTTTTTTCACTACCCTCTAGTGCGAATATGTCTATATCAATAAACGATCTCGCGAAAAAGTTAGAAATTGCCCCAGAGGCAGTTATTTTACATGCCATGGATGTTGGGTTTGATATCCCAGAAGATGATATGATTCCTGATGATGTGGCGGCCGAAATTGAATCAATTGAGTTAGGAGATGAAATCCGGCAAACGGAACACCAAATTCAAGATCAATTAGATCGAGAAATTATTGAATCACAACAAAAAAAGACGGCTGGTTCAAAGAAAAAATCAGCTCGAAAAACCGCGGCAGATAAAGAAAAGAAAGAAAGAGAAGCTCAAAAACTACAAGAGCGAAACGAGGTTGAAGTAAAAAAATCTGATGATGGAACGATTATTCTTCCAGAATCTATGACGGTGCGGGAATTGTCGATTAAAATTGGGAAACCAATTCCGATTGTGTTGGTAAAAATGAAACAGAACGGAATTATTGCCAATTTAAAAGAAGATGTAGATTTTGATACAGCCTCGATTATTGCGTCAGAGTTAGGAATCAAAGTCCGAAAAGAATCAGCGGAACTTTCAGGAGACCAATTGTTCCGAGGAGATTTAAAATCATTGTTAGCCGAAGAAGAAGCCGAAGATTTAGTAAAACGACCGCCTGTGGTGTCTATTATGGGGCACGTTGATCATGGGAAAACCTCAATCTTAGATTATATCCGAAAATCAGCCGTAGCCGATGGTGAAGCGGGGGGAATTACCCAACGAATTGGTGCCTACCAAGTAGATGTGAAAGGAGAGACCGTGACGTTCTTAGATACGCCTGGGCATGAAGCCTTTACGGCTATGCGAGCCCGAGGAGCCCGAGCAACCGACATTGCTATTTTGGTGGTAGCTGGAAACGAAGGAGTGAAGCCACAAACCATTGAAGCGATTAATCACGCCAAAGCGGCGGAAATTCCAATTATCGTAGCGATTAATAAAATGGATATTGCGGGGGCAAACCCAGAAATTGTAAAAGGTGGATTAGCCGAAAACAATTTGACGCCTGAAGACTGGGGCGGAGATGCGCCATGTATCCCTGTTAGTGCCAAAACTGGTATGGGAATCGATGACCTGCTTGATATGGTAGTAACGGTGGCTGATTTGCAAGAATTAAAAGCGAATCCGAATCGACCCGCTATTGCGACCGTGATTGAAGCGAATATGGATTCGAAAACGGGAATGTCGGCAACGGTATTGGTAAATACAGGAACGCTAAAACAACGAGATTCGTTTGTAATTTACGACCAAAATGGGCGAATTAGAACGATGAAAAACTACCAAGGGAAATTAGTGAAAGTGGCACCACCAAGTACGCCAGTTGAAATCACGGGGTTAGACAAAATGCCACAAATGGGTGATTTGTTGCAAGTGATGAAAAATGATAAAATTGCTCGAAAAAAAGCAGAAGAAGTGGGTGAATTGTTGCACACCGATAAATTAAGTAAAAAGAAGAAAAATTCGTTGGCGACGTTGAAAGCTAAAATTGCGGAAGGTCGGATGAATCAATTGAAAATTGTGGTAAAGGCTGATTCAAATGGAACGCTTGAAGCCGTAAAAGCTGAAGTTGAAAAAATCCGTACGGAAGATTCGTTTGCGAAAATTATTCATGCGGGAGCCGGAGAAATTTCGGAATCAGATTTGATGTTGGCTTCGGCTGGAGACGCGATTGTGGTTGGATTTAATATCAAATCTCCTGGGCGAATTAAAAAATTAGCCGAAAAAGAAGGCGTTGATATGTTTGAATATGATGTGATTTATCATTTGACGGAAAAGATTCAAGATATTTTGGAAGGAAACGAAGAAGCCGAAGAAACCGAAACCATTATTGGACAATTTGTGGCCAAAGCGGTATTTGCGGCTAATAAGAAAATGGCCGTAGTGGGAGGAGCCGTCTTGGAAGGATTTGTAAAAGCAAAAACGAAATTCCGATTGTTCCGAAAAGAGAAAGATGAAGATAGATTAATGGGAACCGGAAAAGTTGATACGGTGCAAATTGGGCAAAAAGAAGAAGAACAAGTTGGGGCTGGAACCGACTGTGGAATGAAATTGTCTCACAAAGATTTAGAGTTTTTGCCTGGTGATCGGTTAGAAATTTTTACAGAGAATAAATAGTTGGTTGGCAAGTTCGCGAGTAGAAAAATTTACAAATATAAGAAAAACCCCAGCTGAAGGCTGGGGGTTTATAACGTTTCTCTTAATTTCGAGTAACCTTTTGTATGGAATTAGTTATATTAGATGAGTTTTCATGAACTGGGTGGGATTGTTCAAGTGCTTGGTACTCAATGATAAAATTTTTTATTTCCTTTAAAATCCTTTGGTAATATTCCTTTTTATAGTTAGAGGAAAGAGAGGTTTCTTTAATTCTCGTTAAATGACATGAACAATAGTTTAAGTTCTCAAGCTTTTGATTTTGACTATAATCTAGATTATGAAGAAAATTTTCTTTTAGTTTGGTTTCTATTTGTTTCATTAATGATAATAGGGCATCAATTTTTTCTGCTAAAATTTCTGGATTTGGGTCATACAAAAAGTCTTCATCAAAACGGGTAATATCAATTTCTTCGATGGTTCTTGGCAGCGTGTTCAGGTTTTCCATATTTTTATTATAAAATGATTTGCTTTTTTTTGCAAGTTTTTTTGTGTAATATTAACCACTTTCACATACAGTACGAGAATTTATATGGTTTTTTTACAACACAATCGCCATGCGACCAACACTTTCTTGTGGTTGGTAGTTGGATTTTAATTGGCTAAATATTTCGGTAACGAGGGTGTCGTCTAAGGCTAGGGCTCGGTCGAAAGCATTTTTCGGACATTCAAATGGAATCATCTCGTGGGTAACTTCTCGTTCGCAGACTATTTTAGCCTGTTCCATATGAATATCGTAAATATGAGCATTCGAAATAGAAACCGTAAGGGTGCCGACTGGTACTCCCAGTTTTTCAGCTAAAATATAGGTTAACAAGGCAAATCCAGCTGTGTCGTGTGGGTTGCCCAGCATCATGTCATTTGAGCGAATAATTAAATGTAAACAAAGTTTTCCGCCCATAATTTGTACGGTAAACGTAAATGGACACGGCACATTTTTCTTGGCAGTTCCATTGGCTAAACCATCGTCGGCTGGATCCCACATCATGACAACTCCGTGTCGAGAGGTTGGATCTTTTTGTAATAAATCAACCAACCCCAGTATTTGGTCTCGTCCAAAATGGTGTCGCCATCGAAACCCATAGGCTGAACTTAGAGTATTGTCTTCTTCAGCAAAATCGTTCCAAATTTTGGTAAATTTTTGCAACCAATCCAATTTTTTTTCACCTGACAAAAACCATATTTGTTCGGCAATAAATACCTTCATAGGAATTTTTCGTAAAGAAAGCAGGGGAAATCCTTTTGCTAAATCAAACTGCATAGTTTGTCCAGGAAGTGAATAACAGGTATGCCCCGTTCGTTCGTTGTGGTCGGCAAAACCGTGGTCCACTAGATTTTTTAGAATTTGTTGGTACTGAATATCGTATTGGTTTTTCATCAACCATATCATAGCAGAGTTTAGAATAAATGAAAACTCTCCTTAAAGCGATGATAAGTTTATAAATCGAAAATCTTTACGAGCATTTTTGCGGCTTCGCCTAGGGTAACGGTATTATTGGGGAGAAATTTTTTCTGGTTATTTTCTTGTACCCCTGTTACTACTTTTTTGCGATAGGCCAAATTTGCCCACGGTTTTTTCCAACCGTCGGTATCAGTAAAAATAGTCCGTTTGGTATCCCATTGGTATGGTTTGATTTTTCGCATTGAAAACAAAATCTTTAAGGCTTCGGCCCGGCTAATAGTTCGTTCCGGGTGGAAAAGTCCGTCATTGAATCCTTGGATAATTCCTTTTGCCTTTAAGGTATATACGGCGTTGGCAAAATTTTTCTGAGTAGGTACATCGGGGAATATTTGGACGTCGTCTTTCTCCCATTGGCGTGTGTCAACTAGCTTCCACCCAGCATATTTTGTGACCATGTTGGCAAAATCACCTCGGGTCATGTTTTTATTCGGATTAATTTTTTGGTTGTTGGGTATTTTGAGCGCATTTTTCTTCGCTACTTGATAGATAAATTCATCGGCCCAATGTGGTTGCTGGTTTGATTTCAAGAATAGTTTGGCGGTTTGTGGAGATGTTTCGTGTTTGGTTTCGGGAGACACGCGAAAACACTTTCGTTTTACACAAAAGGCCACGTTTTTTCCGAGCGCAAAATACTCGGAAAATGTTTCTGGCCAAAATTCAAACAACGTTTTTTGCGTTTCCGAAAAAGGGGGCATTTCATCGATGAATGGGGCTTTGGCGTGTGTGTCCCAATCAGAGGTTTTCCAAATGTGATCAGTTGTTTGGGAGGCATATTGGCTGTGTGCTTTTTGTAGGTTTGGAGTTTGAAAAAACGTTTTTTGTTGGGCTAATTTTATTCGTTCGGTCGTAATTTGTGTTTCGGGGAGTTTCCAAAGCCATCGTTGTAATTGTTGGCGGGTGGTGTTGGCTTGGAAAAAGAAGTTTTCAACGCCAAAATTTTTTCCGATAGAGAGTAAGGCGTCCAAAATGTTTGTGTCTCGGTGTCGTTTGGGTTGAGATTGCGCTATCAGTTCATTAATCCGTTGGGCGGTCCAAAACGGCATGGTCCATTCAAACGGGCTGGGTTCCCAGCGGGGGTTGGTGGCTGATTCTATTCGTTCCCAAAATACGGGGTTGCGGTCGAGCGTAAAAAATTGGTAGCCTTTGGGAAACACTGTTGGGCGGTCTTTTTTAAGGTTCAGGGGGCTTCTAAATAATTGCCATTGTTTCGCAAAATAGTCTTTTTTTATAAATTGAGTCTGGTATGGAAATAAGTTTAAGTGTCGTTCTTTTGGTTTGTTTTGGTTGGGGTTTTGGAGTCCTAAATGTACGACAAACCAGTTATTTTTTTGTGGGAGCGAAACCGATTCTTCATCCGTAATAAGTATTTTTAGGTCACTTTCGGTTTCGGGAATTTGTTTGAGGTCTAATTTCCCCAGTGGAGCAAGATGAAAAGTTTGGTCGTAGATTATTTTTTGGAGGGGCTTTTGATTGGGCAAAAACGCTTCATTCCACCAGTTAAATTCTTGAGAAATCGTTCCAATTTGAAACTGACTGTTGGGAAATTGTGCTAAAATTTCAGGTAAAATAGTTTTTACCTTCGTCCATTTTCCGTCGCTCATGGACCCCGACGTATCAAGAAATACAGAAATTTTTTGGTGTGGAACTTGGTTTGGGTAGGGTTTGAAATAGGCTAAAAAAGTGCCGAAGGGCGTTTTCCAACTGGCGGTGGCTTCGGGGGCATAACTCCAGAGAAAAGTAATGGGCGTTTTGGCTGCCTTGATTTGGCTGTTTTCCCAAAGGGCGTGCAATTGTTGGTTTCGATAAATGCTTTTGGGGGTGGATAAAAAATGGTAAAAAATAGACGGATTTTTGACAAAAATCGTATGGATTTTTGATTTTTTAATCGGCCATTTGTTATGGTTATGAAGCTCTAATTGCGTGAAATTTTGTACAGCCGGAATATGAGTGGAAAATTCTATTTTGATCGTTTTTTCTTCGCTTGGGGCAAAGTTAATCGGTCGAGAAATGAGTAAATTTTTCTTCGTATTAAAGAAACGGAAGGCGGTTTCATCTTGATACTTTTGGGCGACCTTCCAAATATTTTGGGCTTGGTCTGCTTTGTTAGTTAAAATTTGTATTGGTTGACCTTGTAAATCAACAAACATTTTTGCGTCAGATACGGATGTTTGTTTTTCTAACCAAGTGGTGTTATTTGGCGTATTTTTGGTGTTTTTAATGACAAACGTTTGAGTGATTTTGGCGGTGTTATTTTGGACTTGAATGGAAACTTTTTGGTCTGTTTTTTCAAAATCGGTTCCCAACCAATAGGCTTGGGTGGTAGAAATACATATCAAGGGCAGAATCCAAAGGATTTGTTTCATGTTTGAGTTTTTTTACAGGTCAGAAAGGGCGGCGTTCAAGACAGGGTCGATGTTTTGATTGATTTGCTCTTGAGTGCGGAACGGAAATTTCTTATCGGGGGTGAGTCCAATTCGATTAATTGATTGTCCGTTTACGGGTCGCCAGTCCCCAATGGTTACTTTTACGGATGCTCCGTTCGGGTAAGTTTTTATTTGTTGAATGGTTCCTTTTCCTCGAGAAGACTGTCCGTATATTTTAGCGCGTTTGGTTTGTTGCAAGAAACTTGCAAAAATTTCTGCTGATGAGGCTGTTACTTTGTTTTGTAAAACTATGATGTCCTTGTAATCCGATAAGGCTCCGTCTTCATCCGCTCGGTATCGGATATTGCGGTTTTGGTAATTGGTTAAAAACATTAACTCATCTTTTTGAGCAAACGCCGAAGAAAGTCTAGCTGCGGAATTTAAATATCCTCCGCTATTATTTCGTAAATCAATGATGAATCCTTGCTGCAATTTTGTTTTGTGTTTTTTAAAAATTTCTAAAACTTCTTCTGGGAGATGTTTACTGAAATTGGTAATTTTAATGACCGGTTTGTGTTGGATAAATTCAATTTCAGCGGATGGAATAATAATTTTTTTTCGCACTACCGTGAGTTGTTTTTTCTGTTTATTGCGCCAGAATTCTAATTGTACGGTTGTGTTTTCTTTTCCGCGAATATTTTGCAAAAACTCATTTTTTTCTTTTTCAGAGTATTTCAAAGTGTCAACTTTTGTTAAAATATCGCCTACTTTTAATCCACTCGCCTTGGCGGGGGAGTGAGGCAGAAAATCTTTAATTAAAATTCCTTGTGGGGTGGCTTGAACATATACTCCAATACCGACAAATTCGTCATCAAGTTTTTCTTCATATACTTTGTTTTCGGTCGGAGAAAAATATAATCCGTATTCATCTCCCACTTCCTTAAACATGGCTTCGATAGCGGCGTTATAGATTTTTAATTTTTTTTCATCGGTAAGTGTGTGGTGCTTGTTTGCCAACCGGAGAATGTCGCGGTAAACCTTCTCGAGTGAGGTTGAAGGTGTTTTGGTTTTAGTTGGTGGCGTGGTTTTTTTGTGTTTTTGCTTCCGGTTTTTAATTTTATATTTGTTGGTTTTTAGGTTGTAAATCCAAGTAAGAAATTCTTTTCGAGTAAGAATTTTAGAGGCGTTGAATTTTTGAAAATCAAGTGGCTGAAAAACCCCAATTCGTAACGCCTTAGTCGCATTATTTGGTGTTTGGTGGTCGATATTTGGTACTTGATTTAGGACGATTTTAAGAGCTGAATGTTTATCAATAGAATTGAAAAGTGACTTTTTAGGAAGGTGTTTTTGTTCTAAAAATTGTTGCGTTTGCTGATTTGATACCAGTTGTTTTTCTTGGAGCGAGAGAATCGTTTTCCAAAATAAAAGTTGCGGAGTTTCACTCAGCGGACGGAGTTGATAGCCGTCTTCTAAAATATTTTGTTCGATAAGATAAGATACTTTTTCCCCAAACTTTGAGTTCGAAGAAATATCATGAAAGGCTTGGGTGTTTTGCCAAAAAACACTTAGAATTGTTAAAAAGGCTATTTTTTTCCACATATTTTGGTTCTAAAAAAAATCAATACCAGTGTAGAGACTTTTTGAGAAATAGAAAATTGGTTCTTTAAATTATTCTGTTTGAATTAATGACAGATTTTTTTAGTAAAATTTTTCTTCGTCATAGCCGTAGGGGATGAGCATGACATCATCAACGCTTCCGTTGAATCCCTTTCTTCCATTGAATCCTATAGAAAAAGATAAATTAGTGTTCGTTTCTATGTTTGTTGCCTTTTTACTTTCTATAAGTTCTCCGTCCATCCAAAGTCTAGACGTGATTCCGTCGTTGCTGGCTACAATAAAATACCAGTGTTTAGGTTTTAGTGGTTTTGAATATATAGGAGTTTGTTCTGTTGAATTTACTCTGAATGTTAGTCTGAAATCTCCGTTGAGATAGAGACTGCTACTTCCGCTTAAGAATACTGGATATTCTCCAGAAGTTTTTGGGTTTACCCATAGTGCGTATGTAAGTTTATTAGTGGGGCTATTTGGTAGTTGTTTCTCGAAAGACTGTGGACCATTAAATTCGATAGCTTGGGTATTTGTAGGAGTGTTTGTTTTTGGAACAACTTTCGGGCAAGAGGTACAGCGTAAAACGATTTTATTAGTTGATTTGTCTTTGATTTCACCTTTTATTACTCCGTTTTTGGCAAGGTCGTTGTCAAATGTATACCAAGCGGTAAAAAGTTTATCATTCATGCTGGCGTTGGCGGCAAGGGCTTGGCGTTTAAACTGGGCTGCAGCCGCTTGGGCTTTGGCAAGTCGGGCTTTTTCAATATAACTTTTGTATTGGGCAATCCCCATACCAGAAAGAATGCCGATAATCACAATTACGACTAAGAGTTCGATAAGTGTGAAGGCTAAAACGCTAAATTGTGAGTGTTTGTTCTCTCTCTCTCTCTCTCTCATTATTTTGATATTAACTGTTTTTAGTATACGGAAATAACGGGGAGTTTCTATCTTTGGAGAGAATTTTTTGTTTCGAAATTTAGTAAAACATTTCAAAATAGATTTTTCTGTTTACCGCTACCGTCCAAAGTTTTGCCAGTAGTCAATGTCTTCGTCTCGGGTTGTGTTTTCGACTATCGGGAACTCTAAATTAAGTAATTGTTGGTGGGCTTGGGTGAGTTCTTCAATTACTTGTTTGCGGTCGGCATCGGTTACTTGGTAGGCTTTGGTTTCTAGTTGGTCTTTTGCGGGGTTCGCGGTTAAAAACTCTAATTCACAACTTTCTACTTGCCAGTTTGGTTTAGCGGCGTGACATAATAAATCGTAAAATACGAGTTGTCGCCAAAGTTTTTCTCCATGTTTGATTGTTTTTGGTTTTCCTGACTTATAATCCACAATTTTTACCAAGTTTTTGGCTTCGTTTTGGTAGACAATTTTATCCATCGTCCCTGTAATTCTAATGTCTTTGATGCTTGGTCCAAAGGCTCGGAAATTATATTCGAGTTCGTATCCAAATGGATATTGTTGGGCAAAGCTCACCAATTTTTCCTCGTAGTATCGGTTGATGACATTTTGTCCGTGGTCATACATTTTGGCAAAGGTTTCTTGGTTTAAGTTTTGCCCGCGCAGGGCTCGTTCAAATTCGGCCAATATTTTGTCTTGGTTCCAGTCTTTGGCTCGAAAAAATCGTTCTAATGCTTGGTGGAGCGAAGTTCCTAAGGCGGCGGCGGGAATTGGTTTGCGAGGAAATTGGTATAAGTTTTGGAACAAAAATCGTCGTGGGCATTCTAAATAATTATTAAGAGCCGAGGCCGACCAAGTAAAGTTTTGCGCAATCTCACTGAGTCGAGACCGTTCTTGAGTCGTTAACATTATCGGCTTGGTCGAATTTAATACTGGGAAGAATTCTCCCAAAGTGTTCTCGGCGTCTTCGGTTATTTGTTCAACCTTGTTCTTGGTTGGTATTTCATGCCAAAATATCGAAGGCGATTGGCTTCGTCCGGCAAAATTTGTTTCGGCGTAACTCATATAAATTTCGTTTTTGGCTCGGGTTAGCGCCACAAAAAAGAGTCGTCGTTCTTCTTCGTTTTCGTCGGAAACATCTTCGGTTAATTGTGGGAGCGCAATTTTTTGTACCGAGCGGGGATTACCCCAAACTCGGTCGACCATTCCTGGTAGAAACACGCACTCAAACTCCATTCCTTTGGATTTGTGAGCGGTCATAATTTTGATAGATTTTTTGTCTTTTGGGAGTGGGTCGGGGTTTAGTCCGATGCCTAACTCGTTGTGTAAATCAATCAATGGTAAAATTTCGTTGATAGTGTTTTTGTTTTGCTCTCGTACCCATTCCAAAAATTTTCGGACATTTTGCCAGTCTTCGAGTTTTTTTTGCTGGGTCATCCAGTCGGCTAGTCCGGATTCGTACAATAATTTTTCGGCGATGACGGCTGGGCGTAAGTGCCAAAAGTTTTTGCGACTCTTTAGCAAAAAGTTGAAAAAGTCTTGTAAAATAGGATCAAGTGTGAAAATTCCATTGGGGGCTTGGGTGATTTTTTTACGGAGCGGAGTTAGAGTTTGGTCTTGGCTGAAAACTCGTTCGGCGTTGGGGTTGAGTGGTTGTCCGTGGTTGAATCCAAAAGTTTGGTAGGCGTTTACGGCTTTCGGGCGAGCGAGTAATCCCCACTCTGGCACTTGGTTGGTCATCAAAAATGATTCGATGGTGCTGAGTAATTTCTGTCCAATGCCTTGTCCTCGATAGGCTGGTTTGAGAATAGTGGCATCAAGTTCGCCGTATTTTTGGTTAAATTGTCCGCGTGAGTATCCAATAATTTCATCGTTGGTTTCTATTACAAAAAAGAACGACTTTGTGAGCGATGTATCTAGGTCCGTGGCGGCTACGTCAGTGCCAAATTCGGCTTGCCAAAGTTGTTGTAGTTCGGTAAATCTTTGTTGAATTTCGTGCGAATTAGTGACTCGTCGAATGTGAATGGTTTGGTCGTTTACTTTAAAACTTCGTTTAAAGTGCCCATAATAAATCTCGCTTTGCAAAATTTGGGCAAAGGTTTGTCTGGTACGGCTTTTGTGTAGCGATAATTCCAGTAGGTGCGCGGGTTCTATGTTCCAAAATGGAGCGTGTAATAGCGTAAATATTTTGTCATCGGCTGATAAATTTTCGCTTTGGAAGATTTCTAATAATTGGAGCAAGTATTGTACGGATTCGTTTTTAAACACATTTTGGAATACTTGTGCCGAAACCGGAATGTTAAACTTTGGTAATTCGCGGGCTATTTCTTCAATTTCTCGGTTTTTCCGTACTAAAATAGCCATTTCGTTGGGAGCCATGCCTTGGTTTATTTTGGTTTGTATTTCCTTGGCGAGCCAGCAAATTTCGGCCTGTCGAGACGAGAATACAGTTTGAGTAATGGTTCCCCCGTTTTGGTTTTGAAACCTTGGGTTTTTAGATAATAAACTCTGATTTTTAGAGGCTCGGTTATTGTTTTGCAAAATACTTGCATATGCGGAATCGAGAATATTTTGGTGGCTTCGGTAATTTTCGGCGAGTGTGACTTGTAAGGCTTGGGGAAACCGTTGTAAAAACTGGGTTATGTTGGCGGAAGAAGCCCCTTGGAACTTGTAAATTGATTGGTCGGCGTCTCCTACCACAAACAAATTAGCGTCTGGGAGTCCGTCGGTAAGCGCCCATAAAATTTCAGTTTGGGCTTGGTTGGAATCTTGGTATTCGTCTACCAAAATCCATTGGAAGCGTTCTTGTAAGTCTAAACGTAGTGACTCATTTTTTTTCAGTTCGTCTACGACCCAATCGATTTGGTCGTCAAAGTCAAAGTATCCGGCTTGGCTTATTTCGGTGTCAAATTGTTCCCAAAAATCGGCTAGTTCGTACATTTTGCCAATTTTTTTCTTAATTTTTTCTTTGGCGGATGGTTTCCAATCACCCGCTCTAAATTCTTTATATTTTTTGGTGTAAAAATTTTTCGGATCAGATTCTAATCGCTCTTGTTCTTCTGGTATAAGCGCGCGTAATTTGGCTGGGGTTAAGTATTCTTTTTTTAGGTCAGAAATGGCTTTGGTAATATCGTGTTTATAAACAAAATCATCCCACGGAGACGAAAAATATTCCCATTTTTTTGCTTTGATAACTTTTTGAAAAATCAGAGCTTTTTGTAGGTCGTCGGCAATAACTTTGTTTTGTACTTTGGGGGCAAATATTTCTTCGTATTCGTCCATAATCCACTGGCAGAACCCGTGAAAAGTAGAAATTTTTACCTTATAGGCTTCGCCTTGAATCCAGCGGGCCAGTCGGTTTTTCATTTCGGTTGCCCCCGATTCAGTAAAAGTAAGACACAAAATGTTTTTTGGTTCGGCACCAACGCCAGCCTGAATTAAATGCTCAATTCGTCGGGTAAGCATTTGGGTTTTTCCAGTTCCTGGTCCGGCCAAAACTAATACTGGACCGTAAATTTGTGATACGGATTGTTGTTGTAACTCGTTGAGTGGAATTCTTTTTTGTGTCATAGCAAAATAAGGGTAGCAAAAAAAATAAATTTTTCTATATTAGTGTTGATGAAAGTAACTTGTTTGATGGCCCAAACCCTTGATGGACGAATTGGAAAAGATTCGAATCATTTTCCTGATTGGACGGAAAAAGCGGATAAAAAATTATTTGTCGCCGAAACGAAAAAATCTGGCGTGATGATTTTTGGACGAACTACCTTTGAAACTTTACCAGGGGTTTTGCCCGGGAGATTACATGTAATTATGTCTCGCCAAGCGGGAGAATGGGACGAAAAAGATAAAAATTTGGTATACACCAATAAAACTCCTCAAGAAATTTTGGAAAAGCTGGCGACACTGGGGTTTGAGAATCCAATTGTGGCGGGAGGAGCGGTTATAAATTCGCTTTTTGCCAAAGAAAACTTAATTGATGAGATTATTTTGACGATTTCACCGAAAATATTTGGAAGTGGATTGGGGGTGTTCCGACCTGAGGTTGAAATGGATTTGCGTTTATTAGAAGTAGAAAAGTTGGGAGAAAATAGTCTTAAAACGGTGTGGAAAGTGGTGAAATAAATATATTTTTTCAATAAAAACTTTCAAAATTCGGGAATTTTATTAGTCTCTCGTTGATTAATTTTTTTTTATGACAAAACGAGCATTGATATCGGTTTCAGATAAAACAGGGGTGGTTGAATTTGCCCAAGAACTTACTGCTTTAGGGTGGGCAATCTTGTCTACTGGTGGGACTTTCCGAAAATTACAAGAAGCGGGAGTTCCGAACCTGCAAGAAGTGGCGGAATTTACTCAGTTTCCAGAAGGGCTAGAAGGGCGAATTAAAACCTTAACCCCACAAGTGTTTGGCGGAATTTTGTATTTGCGAAATAACGACGGACACAAACAATTTATGACTGAAAATAAATTGGAAGATATTGATATGGTGGTGGTGAATTTGTACCCATTCAAAAAAAATTACTTAGATGACACCAAAACTTTTGAGCAAAAAGTAGAACAGATTGATATCGGAGGTCCGTCTATGATTCGAGCGGCGGCTAAAAATTACGAATTCTGTGCGCCAGTAGTTGATCCATCGGATTATGCAGGCATTATTGCTGAATTGAAAAACGAAGGTGATATTACTTTGGCTACCAGAAAAGTTTTAGCGGCTCGTGTGTTTGAAATGACGGCTCATTACGATTTATTGATTGCTAAATTTTGGGTAGAAAATGCCGAAAAAATGCCGTTACGATACGGAGAAAATCCACATCAATCAGCGGTAGTATTAGAAGACGCTTCGACCGAAGGAGTTGATTTGGTAAAAGCCGAAGTTTTGAACGGAAAACCATTGAGTTTTAATAATTTTGGAGATGCTAACGGCGCATTAGAGTTAGCGATTAGTTTTGATGAACCATTTGCGTGTATTATTAAACACGCTTCGCCTTGTTGTGCGGCTATTGGTGACACAATCGAAGAAGCTTTTGAACGGGCCTACAAAGAAGGAGATTCGTTGTCGGCTTTTGGGGGAATTATTGCTTTGAACCGACCAGTAAACAAAGCCACGGCTGAACAAATTGTATCGTTCTTTAACGAAGTGGTTATTGCGCCAGCGTACGATGATGAAGCCTTAGAAGTTTTGAAATCGAAAAAGAATTTGCGTGTGTTGAAAGTGCCAAACATGGATAATGTTGAGCAAGATTTTACTTTCAAACGAGTACGAGGGGGAACTTTGATGCAAGATTTGGATTTGAAAAAAATTACGAAAGAAGATTTATCGGTGGCCACAGAAAAGGCGCCAACAGAGACACAAATTGTTGATTTGTTAACGGCTTGGAAAATTGTGAAATTGGTTAAATCAAACGCGATTGCCGTGGTGAAAAACGGAGCCTTGATTGGAGCGAATGGTGGACAAACGTCTCGAGTAGATGCGATGCAAAATGCTTTACGGCAAGCGGGAGAAGCCGCCAAAGGGGCGGCGTTAGCGTCTGATGCATTCTTCCCATTCCCTGATGCGGTTGAGGCCGCTGGTGAGGCTGGAATTGGGTGTATTATTCAACCAGGTGGAAGTCGAAATGACGACGTTGTATTTGAAAAATGTAACGAACTAAATATTCCAACTGTATTAACTGGAACGCGAAGTTTCTTGCACTAGAATTTTGGAGACTATTTTTGTCTGAGTTAACAAGTATTAGGAAATAATAGAGAAATCCGCTCATTTGAGCGGTTTTTCTTTTGACATTGTTTTTTATTTCGGTATACCCATAGGGGTATATAAAAATATTTTCCTATGAAAGCTCAGCCAAATTGTAAAACGGTATTAAATCATTTGAATCGAATTATTGGGCAGTTAGAAAAACTGAAAACGGTGATTCAAGAAAATGATTGTGATCAGGTAACGCAATTAACATTGGCGTCGGCTAACTCGTTTCAAACACTAAAATCTTCGGTGCTGGAATTATTTTTAACTTCGGAACTGATTGATGTGGATGCGATGACGGATGAACAGCAAGCATCTTTGGAAAAATTTTTAAAACTTTCTAAATACTAATTTTTTAACTTATTTTACTATGACAAAAAGAACCTACGGAAAAGTGATTCCAGGACTAAAAATTGATGGGCAACCCGCGCCTTATGGGGTGGTGAATGAACGAGGCATTCGGGCGACGGCTGGAATTATGTTTGTAATCGGTTTTTTTACCATGCTTACGATTAAATACACTGGTGATTACACAACTATGTATTATGTGGTGCCAGCTTTTTGGCTTGATTTCTTGTTAAAAACCTTTGTTGGTCCTCAAGCCAGTATTTTTGGATTTTTTGGACGAATGTTAGTGCAAGGACAAAAACCAGAATTTGTGGGAGCCATTCAAAAACGGTTTGCGTGGGGAATCGGTTCGGTGATGGCTACGTTGATGATGATTGTTGGTGTTTGGTTAGAAATTCGTGGTTGGGCTCCATTTGCGATTTGTGCGACGTGTTTAACGTTTATGTGGATGGAATCGGCGTTAGGAATTTGTGCCGGATGTAAAATTTATAAATATTTGTTGGATAAAAAAATCTTAAAAGAGCCATCGGTTCGTCCGGCTTGTCCAGGTGGAGCTTGCAGCATTAAAAAGAAATAAGAATAACGTGTAAAAAAATCCGCCGTAGGCGGATTTTTTTTATGTGATTTCTCCGTTGATTATTTTTTTTATTAAAGATTTTGTTAATAGTAATTCTTTGTGTTTGTAGTCTTTAAATTTTAATATTCTTACAGGTTTATTTCGTTGTCCTATATGAGCAATTTCTGTGGATGAATACTTAATTGCTAAATGATGGAAACTTCTTTGGTAGTTTCTTTTTTTGTTTCTGTTTCTGATGAAAAAATAGAGTGCATCTCCGATTTCAAGGTCCTCGAAAGTGTTAGGTGCAGTTTCTAATATTGTTTCGAGTGGGGTGCTGAATCTCAGGATTTTCTTATCTAAATTTAAGGTTTCGTATACAGCAATTACAAACCCTAAGCAATCAAATGTTATTTCGTGGTCTGGTAATTGGTATTTATCTTTGTATAACAAAGATTTGTTATTGGCGAATTCTTTTATTGTGCGTTGTACTCTATTTTCTTTTCTCATATTTTAAAATTTTGATACAAAAAAACGCTCATTTGAGCGTTTTTAATATTGGGTTTTACACCATTTTTTCTGGAATGGGGAACGCCAAGCAGAGTTCTTTGATTTCTGCTCGGATTTCAGCTTTGACTTCGTCGTTATCAATATTCTTCAAGGCTTTAATCATCAATTCAGCTACTCGTGTGGCTTGAGCTTCTTTCATGCCTCGAGTCGTCATAGCTGGGGTTCCAAATCGGATTCCTGATGGATCGAGTGGTTTTCGTGGGTCGTCTGCAATTGAGTTCATGTTCAAAGTCATTCCCACTTCGTCCATAACCGTTTGGGCTTGTTTTCCCGTTACGCCAAGTGAGCCAAAGACATCGGCCAACAACAAGTGGTTGTCGGTTCCTCCTCCGATTAATCGAATACCTTCGTCTAAGAATACTTTTTCCATCGCTTTAGCATTTTTCAAAACTTGTTCGGCGTAGGTTTTGAATTCTGGCGTGGCGGCTTCGGCGAAGGCTACCGCTTTAGCGGCTACGGTGTGCATGTGTGGTCCCCCTTGTAGTCCAGGGAAGACAGATTTATCAATTTTTTTGGCAATAGTTTCATCGTTACTCAAAATAAGTCCGCCTCGTGGTCCTCGTAGTGTTTTGTGGGTAGTAGTAGTGATGATATCAAATCCGTAATCAAATGGATTTTTTACTACTCCTGCCGCGATTAATCCCGCAATATGTGCCATATCGGCCATAGCAATAGCCCCTACTTCTTTGGCGATGTCGGCGATTTTTTGGTAATCCAATTCTCGAGAGTACGCTGAGAACCCCGCTAAGATAATTTTTGGTTTGTGTTCAAGGGCCATTTCTCGAAGTTGATCGTAATCAATTTCACCAGTGGTGGTGTCCTTCATTCCGTACCGTACAAAATTGAAGATTTTGGCAATGTAGGTAACTGGGTGTCCGTGTGTTAGGTGTCCACCGTGTCCTAAATCCATTCCCAAAACAGTATCACCTGGGTTTAGCAAGGCAAAGTAAGTAGCAATGTTGGCTGGCGCTCCAGAATGAGTTTGAACATTGGCAAAATTACATTTAAATAATTTGCAGGCTCGTTCGATACAAATTCGTTCTACTACGTCGGTGTAATCTTGTCCTCCGTAGTATCGTCGTCCTGGGTATCCTTCGGCGTATTTGTTGGTAAACACTGATCCGTTTGCTTCTAATACGGCTCTTGAAACGTAATTTTCCGAAGGAATTAATTCAAGTCCTTCACTTTCTCGTTGTTCTTCGCCACGAATGGCATTAAAAATCTCTCGGTCTTGGGCCTCAATAAAAGGAATTGTTTGGTGACTCATAAGTATAAAATTTATAAATAAATATTTCATTTATGGTTGTAACAGAAAGATAAAAAACTTACAACGATATTTAGTGTTTTTTTATTCAAAGAATCTTATTTGAAACTTTTTTTTTAATGACTATCCTAGAAAGGACTTTAAAAAAGATTTCTTATGAGTGATGAACATCAAAACGGAGAACTGTTTGAAAATGAAAATGAGTTAGTCTCTGACTCGTATACAGGTCCACAAAAAGACATTGTGGATGATATGGAAGAATCATACATTGCGTATGCTATGAGTGTGATTGTGGCTCGAGCGTTACCCGATGTCCGAGATGGGTTAAAACCTGTTCATCGACGGATTTTGTATGCGATGCTCGAAAATGGATTGCGAGCGGGGGCGAAATACCGAAAATCGGCGAATGTCGTGGGAGCGGTATTGGGGAAATACCATCCGCATGGAGATTCGGCTGTGTATATGTCGATGGTGCGAATGGCGCAAGACTTTTCTTTGCGTTATCCGTTAGTAGATGGACAAGGAAACTTTGGGTCAATTGATGGAGATAATCCAGCGGCGATGCGGTATACCGAAGCTCGAATGACACGGGTGTCGGAAACAATGTTGCGAGATATTGAAAAAGACACGGTAGATTTCCGAGATAATTATGACGCAACCGCGAAAGAACCAACGGTGTTGCCGTCAGTCTTGCCACAGTTGTTGTTGAATGGAACTATGGGGATTGCCGTAGGAATGGCGACCAATATTCCTCCACATAATATGAAAGAAGTGGTTGGAGCGGCGATTGAGTTGCTTGAAAACCCAGAAGCAACCGTGGATGATTTACTAAAACACGTGCAAGGACCAGATTTCCCAACCGCAGGAGAAATCTATGATGGTGGAGCCATTAAAGAAATGTATTCTACGGGACGTGGACGCGTAATTATGCGAGCGAAAACGCATATCGAAGAATACAAAAAAGACCGATTTGCCATCATCGTAACGGAGATTCCGTATCAAGTAAATAAGGCTGATTTGATTATTAAAATTGCCGACTTAGTTCGAGATAAAAAATTGGTATCAATTGCGGATTTGCGAGACGAATCAAATCGAGAAGGAATCCGAGTTGTGATTGAATTGAAAAAAGATTCGTTCCCGAAAAAAGTTCTGAATAAATTGTTTAAATTAACGCCATTACAAAAGTCGTTTAATTTGAACATGATTGCTTTAGTTGATGGGGTTCACCCACGATTATTGAATTTGAAACAAGTGTTAGAGTACTTCTTAGAACACCGATTCAATGTAGTGGTGCGAAAAACACAATTTGAGTTGAATGTGGCTGAAGCCCGAGCACACGTGTTAGAAGGGTTGAAAATTGCGTTAGATAATATTGATGAAGTGATTGCGATTATTCGCGGATCAGAAACCAAAGAATTAGCGGCTGAAAACCTACAATCAAAATTTGGATTAAGTGAACGTCAAACCAAAGCCATTTTGGATATGCGGTTGCAAACCTTGGCGGGGTTGGAACGACAAAAAATTGAAGATGAGTTGGCCGAAAAAATGGCGTTAATTACAGACTTGAAAGACATCTTGTCATCACGAGACCGACAACAAAAAATCATTAAAGAATCGATGTTGGAAGCGTGTGAAAAATATGACAATCCACGACGAACGGTGGTACATCCAAATGCGTTAGGAAAATTCAGTGCCAAAGACACAATTCCTGATGAAGACATGATTGTGGTGTTAACGGAACAAAACTATGTAAAACGATTGTCTCCTTCGACTTTCCGAACCCAAAAACGAGGTGGCGTTGGCGTAGTGGGAGCCAAAACAAAAGATGAAGACCGCATTGTAAAAGCTCGATTTGGAACCAATCATAATGATCTATTATTCTTTACAAGTTTGGGACGTGTGTTTGCGTTGCCAATGTATGAAATTCCAGAAGCCTCACGAACGGCGAAAGGAACGCCAATTATTAACCTTTTGCAATTACAAAAAGGAGAAAAAGTAACCGAAATTTTGAATTTGAGTCAGTCAATTGGAGACCACATCTTCTTCTGTACTACGGGTGGAACGGTTAAACGAACGTCATTAGAACAGTTTGCCAATATTCGACGATCTGGGCTCATTGCTTGTGGACTGAAAGGAGACGAACAACTCCTCTGGGCCAAAGTTTCGAGCGAAGAAGATGAAATCTTTATTGTGTCACGAGAAGGAAAATCAATTCGATTTAAGGCCTCAGAAATTCGTTCTATGGGACGAAGTGCGGCTGGAGTTCGAGGAATTCGATTAAAAGACGGCGACGAAGTAGTGCAAATGGATATTTTGCGAGATCCAAATGCACGTTTGTTGGTGGTAATGGAAAATGGACTTGGAAAAATGTCGAAAGTAGACCAATACCGAGAACAAGCCCGTGGAGGAACTGGGGTAAAAGTGGCGAACATTACGAAAAAAACAGGGAAAGTGGCTGGAGCCCGTGTAGTAGATTCAGACGTAAACGAAGCAGATTTGTTGTTGGTGACTCAAAAAGGACAAACTATGCGAACGAAAATTAGTGAAATTAAAACGGCTGGACGAGCGACTCAAGGGGTAATTATTATGCGACCAGCTGAAGGAGATAAAATTTCTTCGATTTCATTGATTGTGGAAACACAAAATGAGGAAGTGTCAGGAGATAAAGATCAAGGACAGCTCTTATAATAAATTTTATAGAAGTCATTTATAAAAAAGCGTGGATTAATTCCACGCTCTTTTGTTTTTTAAGTTTGTGTAAGTCCTTAAAACGCTAGCGAAATGACGGTTTTTACAATAATATAAACAAAATTTACGCCAACGAGTCCGACTAATGCCCAGAGAATCGCATTTTTGGCTTTACTGAGCGTGTCGTCATCGCTTCCAGCAACCGTAAGCATGAATCCATTATAAGCAATGATTAAAACGGCAATAGCCGATAAAATTCCGGTTATTTTACCGCTGAATTTTTGCAACCAGTAGTTGATATCACTGGCGTCTCCTTGGGGCGTGCGGTTGTTCCAGTTGGCTCCAGTCAGAAATTTCGGTCGGAGGAGGTCTTCATCCCATTGAATGTCTGTTTTTTTTGTTTTCTTTCCAGTTATGACTACTTCGTCTAGTTCTACTCCCGGAACTAGTTCTACTACGTCGGGAACTTCTGTTATTAGGAACGTTTTTGGTTCGTATCCAGTAAAGGAAAAAACAATTTTTTCATCTGATGGAAGTGCTAGTTGAGACAAATTTGCACTCCCCTCAAGGTTGGTGATTATTCCTTTGTTGCTGTATTTTTCACCATAGATGTTAGCTCCAGGTAGTGTTTCTTTGGTGTTGGCATCTTTTACGATTACCGTTTTGTTTTCTCCTTGTGGTGTGAGGTAGATTATATTTTTGACATCTCCAGCCTTCATTTGTACGGCTTGATAGTTGGGGGCAGAAACGTTGATTTCATCATTCGCTTTAAAATTTACGAAGGGAATAATGGATTTTTCGATCGGAATTGTTTTTCCATAGACTTTTACGGTTGGATTTGTGATTTCTTCTTCTGTTATTTTATTTAAAACCCTAACGTCTTTTTTCGGAATGATTTCTCCTTGGTCTTCGCAGGATCTTTTTAAGAATTCTTGGTACACGTGTTGGGTACAAACACCATATAAACCATCTTTAAGAGTTCTTTCGGGGCAGAGTTCGTTGGTTTTAATGTATTGTTTGGTGTACTTATGTTGAATGAGGTACTCTTGTAATTCTTTGACGTTAATTGGTGTTGTCGCGGAGAAGGAATTCTTTGTTTTGGTATTAGTATAAGTTGCTTGCTTTTGGTTTAATACAATTTTTTCTCCTTTTTGTTTACAAATACTGGGATTCCCAATGTATTTCTGTTTGATTTCGGAGCTAGACTTTCGCTTATAACAACTGTCTGGTGCTGGAATGTCACAATTTCCCGCTTGTGTGAGCGAAAAATTCCCAAACACTGAGAACATGGTCATGAGCGAAGCAAGATATAAATATTTTTTCATTTTTTTATGATAACAAACTATAAACGGTTCGCATAATAGAGTAACTGAGCACAATAAAGGCGAGTCCGATGAGTGCGTAAACGAAAAAATCTTTCGCTTTTTCGTGTTCTTCAGGATCTTCTCCTCCTGAAACGAGTCGAACGCCTGTGTATAGTACTAATACTACTACAATTGGAGCCACGACTTTTAACAGCAAATCAATAATTCGTGGAATGTATTGAAATATTCGGACTTGGTCTTTCTCGGTTCCGATGACGCCTGGAATGCTGCTTTTGTCGTCTACACTCAAATCCAAATCGTCTTTCCAGCCAGGAAATAACTGGTCTTCAACAGCCTCGAAACTTTTTTCGGTTTCTGTCGATTGTTGTGCGTGTGCCAAGGGTGGAAGAAATAGTGTTCCACATAAAAATAGGGCGAAACATCCACCGGCAACGATTTTGTTGGCAATAAGTGATAATTTCATCTGTCCATTATACGGCAAAATGAAATTAAAATCAAATTTTCTGTCGCCACGGTATTGGTTGTTTAGATAGGATCAGTTCCTAAAATTATTTCCAAATCAAGAATTCCTGACTCGTTTTCGTTTGGAGTGGTACTTGAGTCTAGTTGAGAGGGCGTTTTTGTTGGTTGAATGTGCAAGAATGAAGTGAGGAACTCAGTTGTTTTTGGCGTTCGTTGCGAAAGTGATCGGATTCGGTGTTTGAGCAGCGCTTTGTCCGATTCAAAGTTTCCAGTTTCAATGACGTGGAATCCGAGTTGGCGTAATTTTTTGCTGAGTTTATTGGCTTTTCCGGTTTCTTTTGATCCGTTTAATACTGAAATTTGCGCATTTTCTTTCCATATTTCGGGGTTGCGGATGGCTAATTTGAAAAATTCTTCTAATTCCACTTGATCTCTTGGTAAGAGAACAAATTGTCCTCCGTATAAATCTTTAGCCGGGGTATATAAAATACCTCCTTTGTGAGCGGGATCATCATTTAAAACACTACTGACTACGTTTTTGTACTCTAATCCTTGTACGTGTTTGGCGATGATTCCAATTTCGGTAAGTGATAAATCAGTATTTACTCGTTCTTTTACGAGTTTATAGAGATTTGATAATTTCCCTAAGTTTGAGAGTAATCCTTGTTTTTCTACTTTTGTTTTGATGGCTAATAATAAATCTTGTTGTCGTTGTGCTCGAGCGTAATCAGATGAAGTTTTTCGACTGCGGGCGTACTTAAGCGCAGTTTCTCCATCAAGAGTTTGTAATCCTTGGCGAATGGTGAACGTTTGGTATTGATAGTTTGGGGCCGGATAGAATGGGTCGTTAATGGCTTTGGGCACAAAAATTTCTACGCCTCCAATAAGGTCTACCAATTCAGCAAATAGTTTGAAGTCTATCACTGCAGCATAATGAATATCCAACTTGGTAATGTTTGAGATAGCGTCTTTGGCGATAGCTAACCCTTTTTGGTCGCCGTATTTGAACTTAGCCGAGGCGTACACTTCGTTTAGTTTTCGTTCTCCGACTCGAGAAGCCACAAATAAGTCACGAGGAATGCTGAGAAGGGATAATGATTTTTCTTTTTGACTGATAGACACAATCATTAGCGAGTCGGAAAGGTTTCCGCCTTCTTGTGCGAATCCGCCTACTCCAAGGACAAGGATATTCGTGTGTCCATTTTTATCTGCTTTTAAAGGGCTGAGGTTTAAGATATGTTTTACTGGGTGGAAAGGGTGCATTTGTTGGAGAGAAAAAACACCTCCTCCAATAATCAACACAACTAATAATGCAAGACACACTTTTTTATTTTTTTTCAAGTATTCTAAACTTTTTTGAATGAATCCTTTTTTTGGTTTCCGAGATATTTTTCGTACTTTAAAATTCATGACTCCGCTACTTTAAAAAAAATGAAGGGATTCGCAAATTTTATTTTGGGTCGAAATAGAGTCCGATATTTTTTCGAATTTGGTTTGGTCCGAGGTGATATTGGGTCATGAGTTCTTCTGCTTTTGAGTTGAATTTTGGGAATGGTGGGAGTGGTGGCGTAATGATTTTTGGTCGGTGTCCGAATTTTTTGAAATCAGCAAAAAAATCAGTTTCGGTCCAGATGGTGGCGGCGGACACGGTTGGTTTTTTCCATTTTTTACGTTTTTTGGGCGTTCGGTCCGTGGTTTGGGTTTTAATTTGGCAGTGTTTGTTTTTCCACAAAAGTGGGAACGTGGTTCTGGCCTGATTTGATAATCCAAGTTGATCGGTGACGGATAAGGTTATTTCATAGTGAGATTGTGTACACATTTCTGGTGAGAGTTTTTTATGTGCTTCCAGTCGAAGGCTTTTGGGGTTTTTCTTGGAGTTCGTATGAATGGTTTGGGTTTGATTTGGGGAAATGAGCTGCCAAGTCCATCGAAATTTTATAAGGTCCCAGTCGCCGTTCGGGTCAAACGAATCGTCGCCCGTAACATTGATGGTATGAGCGGTTGTTGATTGTTTGGTAATGACGGACCTTGGGCGGAAATTACGAATGTTTTCGAGATAGTTTAATTGCCCTGGTGTGCCGTGCGGATGTGAGAAAAATTGATTGTTTGATTCATCTCGGGCGAATGATTCTTGGGGTAAAAATTCGTGTTTCCAACAAACGGTATTTGGAGAAAGGGTTTGTTTTCGCTTTGATTCAGTTTTATTAAGTTCTTTTCTATACCAACAAAAAAATTGTAATAATTCTTGTTGTGAAGTATTCGCGGCGTGAACGATTTCTATTGTGCCGGAGGTACGGGAAAGTCCAGAGCGTTTGGCGGCAGAAAAAATATGCTTGTTGTCTTTTTTGAGGGCGGTGTTTTGGCGATCAAAATAAATCAGGATAAAATCCCCTTTATGAACTAGGTAATCTTCTGGGAAAAATTTTAATACGGATCCGTTCTGTTTTATGGCGGTATATTTTATGTTAGCGCCTTCTTCTGGGGCTTGTTGAACCAATATTTCTATAAAATCGGGTTCATTGATTCTGGTTGGGGCGATTTCGGATACGACTAATTTATATTTGCTTGGGTTGGTAGGCGAAAGGGTTTGACTCTGAAGGATGTCTTCGGCGCGATACTTGGTTGGATGCGCTATTAGGGGCGTGTATCGTTTATTTTTAAATACGAATATTTCGCGGAATTTTTGTTTCTGTATGGTTTTTTTGGTGGATTTGGGAAACTGTATTTCATCCAATATTTTGGTTTTGTTTTTTAAAATAATCGTTCCCCCTTTATCAGGCAGTGATACGGGCGATTTTTGAAAATAAAAAATTCCCGTGTGTTTCTTGGTTTTTGGGTTCCATTTCGGAAGTAAAAATAACCGATTGGTTGGGTATATGATGTTTTTGTGTGTGGTTCCAGCGAGGTTGGTCGTAAATTCGTCTTCAAGATATTGTATTTGTGAAAATAGTTTGCTTAATTTTTTGGTCGTTTTTCCGTTTGAGATACTCCAATCACTTAGGTCAACCGCACCTTCGGATTCAATTTGCACGGAGAACCATTCGGGTTGGTCGTTGTACGTACTAGGTGCAATATGTTTGAACGTAGCGGTAAACGGTTGTTGGCTAAATTTTTCTGGTTTCGGTTGAAATAATTTCTTGGGGGTTAGGCTGTTTGGTTCTTTGGGGCTTCCGTTGATAGGATTTTGTTTGGCATCGGTGATATTCGATGTTTGTAGGGCGGTACCCCAATTGTCTTTGTTTAATCCAGAAACAAGAAAATTTATTCGTTCCATGGAGCGTTTTGGTTTGTTGGTTCCGGCTACCCACTGGCCAGCGGGTGTTTGATCTATTATTTCGCCGGCTTGGTTTTTCAAAAATAATTGAATCCCGTCATTATGTAATCCACCTGTATAAATTTGGTCGGCCGTGGCTGAAGTAGAAGTATTATCGGTTCGTTCTAAAAGAAAAAATCGTTTGGGAGAAGCCAAATCTTTGGGTGCTGAAATGGTGCCAGTCAGAGAAATATTGAATTTTTTACTGTTGGCGGTGATAGTCCATCCAGAGAGGTCGATTGTTTCGTCTCCGGCATTGTATAATTCTATCCATTCGTCATAAGGGCTGGCGGAGGTGCCAGACCAAGCAATTTCAGAAATAACCACCGATGCGGTAGCAAAAATTTGTGGTGCTATAAAGAATGAAACGAATCCTAATAGCCATAGTTTTTTCATACACTAAAATTTCTAGCAGAAGGAGCGTAAAATGTAAAGAAAGGTTTTCGGTGATGATTTATTCTAGCGGTTTTCCTCCTTTGAGTACATAGTTTGATTTTCCATAACGGATAGCTAAACTTTTTCCACATTTGTCTCCAGGGATGGAAGATAAACTATTAGTTCCATTGGCAGGAGGGAAATGTAGTTTGGCATATAAATGGTAGGATTTCCCCTCATTACAAGTGTAGATCATTGTGTCTTTGAAATTTTCTCCAATATTTGGATTATTAATTTCTAAATATTTTAGTTCTTTCAGTTTGTTTGTAACAGAAATAGGATATTTGTTGCCAGTTTGGAAGGTAAGAAATCCACTTCCTGTACCTAGATATCCGCTGTCTTTAACTTTGTAGGTTTCGTGGTCGACAAAATAAGCCTCAAGGGCCGTTTGAACCATTTTTAATTCGGCCATGAGTTTGGCGTCTTTGGCTCTATTTACATAACTTTTGTATTGAGCAATTCCCATACCGGCTAAAATTCCGACAATAACCACTACGACCAAAAGTTCAATAAGGGTAAAGGCTAAAACGCTAAATCGTGAGTGTTTGTTCTCTCTCTCTCTCTCTCTCTCTCTCATAGTTTTGGTTTTTATTATTGTGTTCATGTTGATGTAAGAATTAAGTTTATTTTAGCCTGAAAATTAGTTTTTTTCCAAAGCAATTTCTTCTAAATTTTCAATTTTTTGGTTTCGAGCCATTTGTGGATTGTAGGTTTTGTAGAAGATTTCAATGATTTCTTCCGTTTTGAGTTGTCGCACGCCCACACCACAGTTTTCTAAGGCCGTTTTGGTTACATTGATGCGGGTTTCGAGTTGTTTTTTTAAGTTTTTAAACTCCGCCTTTCGTTTCAAAATATCCATGACGGTGTCTCCTGGTGCTATGTAGGCTAAAAATGATGAAAGCGCCGATTTTGTTTCAGCCCGGGCAGGGGTTACCGGAACCACTACATAGAATTTTTTCTCCATAATATCGGAGAACTCAACCAATTTTGAAACAAACTCAATATAGCCCTCCATTTGTTGTTTGAGAAGCGAATTGGTGATTTTTCGCATGCGGTCTTTTAGGAGATCAATATAACCGTCGATATCTAGTTTGCGTGATTTGATTAAGATTTGTACGGGGAAATTTAAAGCATTTAAGAATGATTGATAACCACTAATGATAGCATCTTGCTCTGATTCAGATTTTAAATTGAAATTGACTGAAGACACTTCCAGTACGGCTCTGATTCCGCCGTCTTTTAACACCAAAATATTGTCGTGGGCTTCGGCAAACTGTAAATATTTCTGCGTCGACAACATTGACCCTTTTTGGGCTTTTCGTTTAATCGCTCTTTGTTCGTCTTTGGTTGTGTTTTTTATCATTTTTGTTTTTTTATTTTAGTCCGCCTTGATCCATTATTTTGGCAATGTCGCCAATCTTGTCTGCCGAGATTTTCTTTTTGTGTGGCGTTTGTTTTTGTACGGTTTTCTTTTTCTTTTCTTCCGTGGTCATACTCATAAAAGGGGTTCCACCACGTTGACTCCACCGTCGTCTTGGGGGGCGAAAGAAATTTTGTTCAATAACCAGCAATAAGAATTTGAAAAGTGAAACGCTTTTTACTTTTACAAAGGCAAAGGCGGCGGCAATCATAAGCGGAATCCAGGTTAATACATTGGATACCTCATCCATGATATAGATTTTGTTGAGATGCGTAAATAACGTATACGAAATTCCAAAACCAATAATCAAAATGATTAAATGACGAATAGTAAGAAACCAAATAATTTGGTCTTCTCGTTGGACGTCTTGAGGAACTTTAAATCTCATCAGGCAATTATATCATACCTTGGTTCAAAAATCAATGCCAAAGAATTGGTATTTTTTTGAAATACTATTTGGATTTTTGAGACTTTGTTTTATATTCTAACTAGATGAAGGCACAGGAAGTATATTGTTTGCGAGATACCGATATTTATCATGGGTTATGTCCGAGAAAAGCCTTGCAGACGAATAAAAACATTGTCGAAACCTCTTTTCGTCAAGGACATATGTTTTATACGGACTCACAACGCGTGACGGATATTTACATTATCAAAAGTGGCGAAGTTGAATTATATAAATTGCAAAACGGAAAAAAAATTGTTTTAGAAACACTTTTTCCAGGTGATATTTTTGGAAATTTTTCCGGGAATTTGGCGGGGTCGCATTACGCACGCGCTTCACGTAAAACACAAGTATGTAAAACGCCTACTAAGGAGTTTTTGAAACTGGTGCAGCGATTTCCAGAAATAACGCTCAATCTCCTCACGGAGTTGGCGAAAAAAACGCAGTACTACGAAGAGAAAATTGCCGCTTTGTCTTCTTCGGCTAAAGACCAATTGTGGCATGAACTGAAAAACTTATCGCAGAAGAATAAACAGAGTGTGTTAGGGAAAATATTTGATATTCCATTGCGAATTTCACACCAAAAATTAGCTGAAAAAACGGGCTTAAACCGAGTGACGGTGACGAAGTTAATGAAAGAGCTAAAAGACGAGCAGAAAATTTCGGTTGATGAGAAAACCAAAATAATCAAACTTCGGTAGTGGTTTTGGAAAAAAATTTTGTAGACTTTCTTAAAAAGGGTACTATGCGTAATGAGATAGTATTTTTTTATTACTACGCGTATGAGTTTTAGTGTGCACACATTTGAAATAAACCCTGACGGAAATAATTTAGGGTTTGCCTTCCACGAAACTATTGGTGAAGGGCGTGAAATATATTTTTTGGGGAAATTTCAAGTCGACACCATCGATGCTTCGGCTATCGCCGAAGAACTTTTTGGAACGGTGGTTGATAGTTTAACGAAAAACAGCGAGTCTGACCAATACGAAGCATTTGAACAAGCGTTGAAAGGAGCGAATAATGTAGTGAAACGCTTAAAACAAAAAATGCCGAGTGATCCAGAAATTGTGATTGCGTATTTTGATTTTCATCATTTATATTTGACCCAATCGGGCGGAGCCGAATCATATTTAATTCGAGAAGACAGCTTGTCACAAATTTCGGAACCTTCAACCGATGAAGATGTATTGTTTAGCAATGTTCTCATTGGGAATGTATCAGTACAAGATGTGTTGGTATTTTCAAACACTCGGTTATTGCGAACGGTAACAAACACGCAATTTTCAGACATTTTTCAACAAGCATCGTTTGATGATGCCGTGGCTCAGTTAAGACACTCTTTAATGAGTGCTTCGGAAGAAGATATGTTGGTAACGGTTATCGGAATTGGGAAGAAGTCAACTTCTGGTCCGGCGGCGTTTTTATCAAAAATGGTTTCAAAAGTGACGCCAGACAAAAACGTTCGTGGAACGGTTCTTGCTTCAGAAAAGGACGCCGTATCAACGGAGACAGAAATTGAAGACTCAGCCGAGGCAGACGTTTTAGAAACTACAGAAGACGCAACAGAAGAACGATTAGATTTGGCGGAGGAATCAGCCTCAACCGAGACAAAAGACGTGTGGCTTGACTCATTCAATCTTTTACAAACAACCGTTAAACGATGGTTGGGGAAAATTTCGCTCGAACAATGGAAAAAATTGATTATTGGCGGAGCGGCTGTTTTGTTATTGTTTGTAGGAATTCGGTTCATTATGAATTATGAATCGGAAGCCGATGCGGCGTTGCGAGCGGAATTGCAAGTGGCTCGACAATCTTTGTCTGAAGCAGACACGTTGTTGATTCAAGGTGACCGAGAACAAGCGGCGGTGTTAATTGAGAAAGCACGAAAATCGGCACAAAATGTTTTGAGTTCTAAAACAAAAACGTTCCGGTTTGACGCTCAAACCGTGTTAAAAGATGTACAAGAAAAGCAATTATCGGTTGAAAATGCTCGAAAGGTGAATCCAGAAATTTTGGCTGATTTGTCTTTGAAGAATGATAAGGTTTCGGCCTTGGGTATTTTACCGTTGCAAAATAATTCGTATGTGTATGACTCGCGACGTATTTATAAGACGGTGCGCGATATTGTGGAACGAGGATTAAAAATTTCTGATTCAGAAAGTATTATTGCTGGAGCGGTTCGTTCGGGGCAAAAGGTGTTGACGTTCTTGTCAGACGCTCCTCGGGTGATTGAAATGAGAGGCGGGGTTATTTCGCCAATGTCTACGGCGGATGAAACCTGGAAAACCGGAATTGATTTGAAAAACTTTGGAGCTCGGTATTTGTATGTATTGGATCCAGTTTCGAATCAAATTTGGAAATACACGCGAAAAAGCTCTAGTTATAGTGGGGCTACGGCGTATAGTTCGGGGGTAGATTTAAGTCGAGCCATTAGTATGGCAATTGACGGAGCTATTTACGTATTGTCTGATGACGGAAAGATTCAAAAATTATTCCGAGGAAATAAAGTTGAATATGGGTTTAGGAACCTTCCAAGCATTCCTTTTTCTGGAAAAAATCTCAAACTTTATACCACGGCAAATCAAGATTATCTGTATGTATTAGACCCAGCGAATACGAGAATCCTCGTGTTTGATAAAGGAGAACGATTTGCGACGTATAAAAAACAAGTGTTGTTTGAATCAGTGGCCAATGTTCGCGACTTCTTCGTCGATGACGATGAGCAAAAAGCAACGATTGTAACGGATCAAAAATTGTATGAATTCGGACTGTAAAAAAGCTCGAGTATCAGTTTGTACCGGACCAGCTTGTTCAAAACGGTTTTCAAAATACGTTTTAGAACGAGCTGAGGCCGAAGCCAAAAGGAATTCAAAAGTTTCGGTTTGTGCGGGAAACTGTTGTGGAAATTGTGCCAAGGGCGTATCGGTGGTGGTCGAAAAAAATGGAAATCGGAAAATTATTTCAGAGGTGGATCCTATTAAAGTGGCGAAATTGATTGATAACTTGTAATGATGCAGGAATATTCTACCGAGTTAATTTTTCGGCAACCGGTGTCGTCAGATATGGTGATTTTTCGGTTTACGAAACCTCAAAACTGGACGTTTGAAGTGGGACAATTTATTTCTCTCAAATTTGGAGAACGTTCTTTTCGGGCGTATTCAATTGCTTCGTTGCCAGAAGAGAATTTTATCGAACTCGTGGTGCGTTTGGTTGCTGGTGGGTTGGCGTCGGAGGTGTTCCGTACGGCGAAAATCGGACAAAAATTCGTGTTTCGTGGGGCGTTTGGTCAGTTTCAGTTATCTGAAAATTTGGCTTTTCCTTTGGTGTTTTGTGCTACGGGCAGTGGGATTGCGCCTTTGCGAGCTATGATTCGGTCGGAAGCTCGAAAACCCAATCCTCGTCCGATGTATTTACTGTATGGAGGACGAACTTTGTCTGATTTAGCTTATTGGGAAGAGTTTGTTAAATTTTCAAATTTGACCATATATTTGGGGTTATCGCAGGCTTCAGAAACTGAGGTAGAAGTTTTAGCATTTCAACCAGAGGTTCAAGTTCATCGTGGGCGTATTACGCATTTTGTCCGACCAGAAATGTTTGGAAATGACGCTGAATATTATATTTGTGGCAATGGAGATATGGTTACTAGGGTTCGAGAACAATTATTGGCACAATTTGTGAAAGAAACGCACATTCATCAAGAACGATTTAATTAGTCTGTTCATTGGGATTTGAGCATTTTATTGTGATGATTTTTTGCTCGAACTCTTTTTGCCGGCAATGGTTGATTTTTTGCTTTATTTTTGGTATAATAACCTGAAAAATGAAAAAAATACTGTTTGGATTCGTGGCGTTTAGTCTGTTGGTAGGAAGCAGCGTGTTGGCACAAGAGGAAAAACCAGCTAAGACTTTCTTATCTCAGGCTGAGGTAAAGAAAAAAGCAAAATTAGCTTGTTCTTCAAAGGTGGTGCAACGGTTGGTGTATGATCGTGCAAAAATGGAAATAGTCGTGCAGAATCCCGCCTCGGCAGATAAAAAAGAGGTAGATCAATATGGATTTGAAGACCTTGAATCGGGATTACTGTTTCTTGGATATTGGTATGAAACAATTGATGGAGTCCTGTCGGATGAGCAACGAAAAGAGGCCGCTGAGATGGTTAAAAATGGCCGTATGTCTGATGCGTATTTTGTGTTAAATAAAGGGCATATGGTAAATTCTAACAATTTTCTTTGTCCAGATCCTCGGTATGCCGAGGAATCTTATAAACGGAGTACGGCGAGTTCGCAATCGGTGTTTTTAAAACAAGTGTGTCGAAAGAATTTGCTGGTTTTGGCGCAAGAAGGTTGTCAGAATAATTTGAATAAATTAAAACGAGATAATTATGAAAAAATTCAAAAGATAAAAGTGGATTATAAACCAGAGCAAAAAGAGAAATATTTGCAAGCTTTAAAAACAATATTGCCGGATTATAAAGAAACATTTGTTTGGCCGATTACTCCCCAAAAAAATAAGCCTGTGTTATCAGCTAGAGTGGAATTGTGGAAGAAATTTGTAGAACAGTTGTCGGATATTAAGTCTGAACTGGATAATAATGAAAAACTGAAATCTAAACAGAAAAAATCAGACAGCGCTCTGTTGAATTCTTTGGAGTCAAAGATTACCGAATTGCAAGTGGCGGTAGAGCGGTTTGATAACCATGTGAAAGAAAATGAGAAGGAGAAAACTGTGCCTAAAGTTTTGAAAAGTCAATCTTTGCAAGAGTATCTTAAAAGTAGAGAATTTGATTTGAAAGCACTGAAGGAGTTATTTGCGGAACAGAATAAAAAAATAAAAGAGGAGGTGGCATCAAATACAGGAAACAAGACGGTTCTTCGGCATAAAATTTCTTATATTCAAACACGGATTCGGCAACTGGCCTTTTCGGATATATCTGATGGAGCGTCTTCGTTTAACGTGAGTGGCGTTTTGGTTTCGAAAACGGCGGAAAACGGAAAAGTGAGTCGAGAAGGTCGCTGGAGTTTGTTTGAATCGGGCGAAAATAACTTTTTTGATAAAATTATTAAATTGGTGGCTGGGGTTGCTGGGACCCTCGGGGTGGTGATTCTGATTATCGGTATTGTGTTTCTGGTGGTTGCCAATGGTGATGACACCCAAATTACCAAAGGAAAAGAATTGATTCTGTATGCATTGGGTGGATTATTTGTTGTCTTTATTAGCTTTATTGTGATACAGTTTGTAATAGATTTATTAGTATGGTAAAAAAGTTATTATCACTGGGGTTCGTTTTGTTGGGAGTTCTTATGGGGACGGCTCAGGCGCAAGTGTCTGAAAAGTCTTTTCCCAATACGGCTTGTAAATCAGTCGACGTGGTTTATTTATCAGAAAAAAGTTCGGGAAATTTACGATTGTTTAGAGTGGAAAAGTTCTCAGATAATTTGACTTGGAGGTTGCACACGACGAGCCAAGATATTCTGAAGCGTTTGAAAGATAAAAAACAAATGGAGTTTGTGACCATTGAAAAAGGGATAGATCCATTGAATGAGGAAGTTGTTTTTAATTCAAACCATGTTATTTTACGGTTTGATTTTGGTATGGGTGATGATGGATTTCATGTCTATAAAAAATATTGTGTTGATTTTCAAGAAGCCATTCCGATTGGTCAGAAGAGCGGAGAATTAGCGAAATCAGTTGGGGGTGATACAGGAATTGATTTAGTCAAAAGTTATGTGGCCATGGTGTACCGAGTGGGAGTAACTTTGTTGAGTTTGATTTGTGTCTTAGTGATTGTGGTTTCTGGAATCCAAATTTCGTCTGCAGGAGTTGATTCAGGAGCGGTTGAACAAGCCAAAGGAAGAATTGCACAAGCCCTTTTGAGTTTGGCGTTGTTGTTTGGTTCGGCGATGATTTTAAAAGCTATTAATCCTGGTTTCTTCTTGTAAAGGTGTTTTTGGTGAAATCGGAAGAGAAGGAATCGAATGATGTTTGTGAGACGGCAGAATGAAAGTTTTGAAAAAATAAAATCTATTGACATCCGATAGGTTTTTTTTATTCTAGCCCACGAATTATTAAAGATATCATATTCTCATGGATAAGACCGTAAAGAAAGCCGTGGTAAAAGACTTTGGAAACCACGCCAAAGATTCTGGATCAGCCCCAGTACAAATTGCTTTGTTGACTAAAAAAATCAACCAATTGACTGAACATCTAAAAACACACAAAAAAGATAAACATTCTCGACGCGGATTGTTGGGAATGGTAGGGAAACGACGAAAATTGTCTCGTTACCTAAAACAAAAAGATGCAAAACGGTACGCTGAAGTAGCCGAAGCTCTTGGATTGCGGAAATAATTTATGTGTCTGCCTTGCCCAAGGCAGATTTTTTTTACGGTGTGAAGAGAGTTTGAAAAAATTTTCGTTCACCGTTTTTTGTTTATTAACCATTTATACAATATGTTAGGAAAACTATTTAAAAAGAAACCTACCCTCCACAATGTTAAAACACACTCAATAGATTTGGGGGGCGTAGATTTTGTTTTGGAGTCAGGAAAGTTGGCCCACTTGGCTGATGGATCGGTTACCGTTACGTACGGAGATACCGTGCTTTTAGCTACGGCTGGAATGTCTGATACGCCACGAGAAGGAATTGATTTCTTTCCGTTGATGTGTGATTTTGAAGCGAAATACTACGCAACGGGAAAAATGAAAGGGTCGAAGTTTAGTAAACGAGAAGCTCGACCAGCTGATTCGGCTATTTTGACGGCTCGTTTGATTGATCGTCCTTTGCGACCAATGTTTCCCAAAGGAATGCAAAATGATGTACAATTAATTGTTACTTTATTGCAAGCCAAAGGTGATCGGTCGGTAGCGGCTGAAGCTATTACGGCGGCGTCAACCGCGGTGCAATTGTCAGGAATCCCAATCGAAGCACCAGTAGCGGCGGTACGAGTGGGAATGGACGAAGACGGGAACTTCTTTTTGAACCCAACGTATGAACAAGCCGAAAAAGGACTAGATTTGATTATTGCTGGTTCGGCGGATGCGATTTTGATGGTAGAAGCGGGAGCAAATTTGATTGCGGACGAAAAAATGTTGGAAGCGTTTGAATACGCGCACGAACAAATTAAAAAATTGTGTCAGGCACAAGAAGACTTCAAAAAACAATTTGAAATTAAAGCCAAAACCCCATCGTTCGCGGTGGAAAACGAAGCGGCGATTGAAGCCGTAAACTCAGTTTTGACCGAAAAAGATTACGCCAGCATTGGTGGAACAATGAAAAAAGATTACAAAGCCTCGGTGCATGCCGTTGAAGAAAGATTATTGTCCGCCCTTGAAGCCGATATTGAGGCCGAAAAATTCACGAAAGGTGATTTGTTAAAAGTCATGGGAAAAAACGCCGCTAAATTTATGCGGAAAAATATTTTTGAAAAAAATACGCGGTTAGACGGACGAAAACCAGATGAAATTCGACCTTTGTACACGGAAGTTGGTTTGTATCCACGATTACACGGAACTGGATTGTTCCAGCGAGGAGATACCCAAGCGTTATCGATTGTAACGTTGGCTGGTCCAGGAAACGAATTGATTTTAGATGATGCTGGTTTAGATGGCGAACATAAACAAACATACATGCATCACTATAATTTTCCACCTTATTCGGTGGGAGAAGTTCGACCAATGCGCGGAACTGGACGCCGAGAAATTGGACACGGAGCGTTAGGAGAACGAGCTTTGAAATATATGGTGCCAACGGCGGCGGAAGGGTTTCCGTATACGGTGCGAGTGGTGTCAGAAATTTTGGCTTGTAATGGTTCGTCTTCGATGGCGGCGGTGTGTGGTCAAACTTTGAGTTTGATGGACGCCGGAGTGCCAATTAAAGCTCCAATTGCTGGGATTGCGATGGGATTAGTAACCGATGAAAATGGAAACTATACTATCTTGACTGATATTCAAGGAGCGGAAGATTTTGACGGAGATATGGACTTGAAAGTTTGTGGAGATGAAAATGGATTGACTTCGTTGCAAATGGATATCAAATTGAAAGGACTAAAAATGTCTCTGCTTAAAGAAGCGTTAGAAAAAGCCAAAATAGCTCGAACGACTATCTTGAAAAATATGAAAGAAACGATTCCAGCGCCACGAGAAACCATGAGTGAGTTTGCTCCACGAGTGATTTCGTTTAAAATTGAAGACGACGATATTCGAGTGGTGATTGGAAAAGGAGGAGAAACAATTCAAGGACTTTGTGCGGAACATAATGTAACGATTGATATTTCGGATGACGCAGTGGTAGCTATTTCTGGAGTGGGAGAAGCGGTTGATGTAGCGAAAGCGGCTATTGATAAAATGTTGTATAAACCACAAGTAGGAGATGTGTTCGAAAACTGTACGGTTAAATCAATTATGGATTTTGGAGCCTTTGTTGAATATTTGCCAGGAAAAGAAGCTTTGGTGCACGTGTCTGAAATTGCTAATGAACGAGTAAACAATGTGCATGATTACTTGAAAGAAGGACAAAAAGTCGCGGTAAAAATTACTGGGTTCGATAAAAAAGGACGAGAACAGTTATCGATGAAAGCGTTATTGAAGAAATAAGAATTCATTCATTTCATTCTTGTATAAAAAAGACACCACTAAAATGAGTGGTGTTTTTTATAAAAAAAAATTTTTTTTGTTGACATTTTTGTTTTTTGTTTTATGGTTTCAGTGTTTTTATATTGACAAAAATGGAGAAATTAAAAGAAAAAGATTCTTTATTGGATAAAGATGTTTGGCTTGCCCCAAGCGGACCGCTCATAAAAGATTTTTCAGAGTATTCTGAAAATCCAAATAAATTTAAGTTTTTATTGAAATCTCCTCTGGCTAAAATCGTGGCGGGCGTTTCAACAGCAGTAGTTTTGCAGTTAATTCTTCCTGATACAGAAGAGAGATTGGTTCATCCGATATTTGAGTGTGAATTTAATTATAAGGATTTTTCTACTATTGTGGTTTTATTAGCAACATTTGGGTGGGCTCTTACTCAAGCGTTTCATAATATTGGTAGTTCGAGTGTGTTTGTTCGAAAGTCTCGGGCAGAAATTAAGGCTCGTAGGGAAGAAATAGAAGAAAAATTGAAAAACAATAGAAAAGATTGGATAAGGGAAATGGAGGATGAGTTTCAAAGTTAATTGTTAACGGGAAATAATAATGAATAAAAAAAACACCACTAGAATGAGTGGTGTTTTTTTGTTTATCCTGTATCCAGTGTGAAAAGTTCGTGTTTTTTTATTCTTGAGCGGCGGATACTTTGGCAGGAAGAATAACTTGTTCGTGTAGTTTCCACCCAGGTTCTAACACTTGTACTATGCATCCAGGTTGCCCTTCGGCTACCATAAGCACTTCGTGTTCGTTTGGGTTTACTTCGGTTTCTGGGGCTGGGTTTATTGCTGTTAACCCTACCGTTTCCAGATTTTTCCATAGTTTTTCTACTACTTGTTTGATTGATTCGTCTTGCGAGTGATCGGCTCCAAGTTTTAGTTCTAAAAACGAAGGAATTACTTTTTTCAAAAAATCAGCCACGGCAAATTGGCTCCACAGTTTCTTGTTTTCGGTTTCTCGACGCTGAAAATTGGCTAAGTCCGCCAAGGCTCTCATTTGTGCTTCTTTGGCGGTTTCGGTTTCGGTTTGTGCAGCGGCTAAGTCTGCTTCGAGCGTTTCAATTTTAGCGGTTAATTCTTCTAATCCGTTGAGGGTGGTTTCTTGTGTTTTATCTTTGGTCATAGGTATAAAAGTTCTAATTTATTGTGCTCGCAGTTTGACAAAAAATGAGTAATTCGTCAAAGTTAGGGTAGATATTTTTTAATATTTTTATGATGAATAATCAAATATCATATTGCGGGTTTTGGAAACGAGTGGCGGTAAGTGTAATAGATGACTTTGTTAGTAAAGTTGGGTTATTTCTTTTATCTTTAATCGCACTTTCGGTTTCAATGCCAACGGAAGAAACACCGTTGCTTGTTGGGAGTCTATTTGGATTAATAGTAGTTGTGGTAAATATAGTACTGTATTTTTCAAAAGGAAAAACAATTGGAGATTACGTTATGAAAACTCGTTTAGTAGACGCTAAAACCCTTGAAAAACCTTCATTTGGGCAATTAATTGGAAGATTTTTTGCGAAAATTATATCAGCCATTCCACTTGGACTTGGGTTTATGTGGGCTGGATGGAGCAAAGAAAAAACAGCTTGGCACGATTCTATGTCTGGAACACGATACATCGAAGAAGTACAATATTCCGGAGGACTTACTTGGTTAGCGAATGTTGGGTTAATTGTTTTGAGTAGTGTTTTGGCAAATTTAGGATTGAATCCTCAGTTAGAAGAATTTCAAAGAAAATTTGAGCAATTAAATGGTATGGCTCCGGTGCACAAAAATGTGTTGGATATTATGAAAAACCAACAACCAGTTACTCCAGTTGATATGGAAGAAGTGATGCCAAATAAAGCTGAATCAAAAAATCCTGAAGCAAAATAATTTTGTTTCTCTGTTTGTATGATAAAGAAAATCTCGCCTTGGCGAGATTTTTTTTTGTTTTAAATTCCAACAGTTCGAATCACTTCTTGCAGTGAGGTTTTGCCTTCGAGCACTTTGAGTACTCCGTTTTCAAATAGACTTAAGAAGTTGGTGTTGTTTATCAAATATTCATTGATAGTAAATTCTGATTGTTCTTCGAGAATCATTTTTCGTACGGGGTCATCAAGTAAAAAGGCTTCGCAGATGACGGTTTGTCCTCGATAATCTTGTTCAGGGGTTTCCACCGAGTCGATAATTTTTTCTGGTATTTTAGCACTAAGAAAGACTTGTTTAATTCTTGTTAAAGCTTTATCAAGGGCCGGAAATTGGTTCCGTAATTCATTGGTGTTTTTGAGCACTTTTTTGGCAGTTGGATGAAAAGTTCGCACCAATTTTTGGGCAAACACGGCGTTAATAGTAGGGGCAATTTGATAATTTTGTAATCCCATGTTTCGTAGCCGAGAAATCGCTCCAATAGCATTGTTCGTATGCAATGAAGTTAATACGGTGTGTCCTGTTAGCGCCGCTTCAAAAGCTAATTTGGCGGTTGAAACCGTTCGAACCTCTCCCACTAAAATCACATCAGGATCGTGTCGGAGGAGTGATTTAAACCCGCTTTCAAAATTATATTCTCGGGTGTCGTCTACTTGCGATTGACTCACGCCTGGTAGATGATATTCGATTGGATCTTCCAGCGTTACGAGTTTTCGTTCAGGTGAGTTTAACTCTTTGAGCATTGAGTAGAGGGTGGTGGTTTTTCCACTCCCTGTAGCACCTGTTACTAAAATAATGCCGTTTTTTCGGTATAGGGCCTGCTTAATTTTATCTTCTTCCAATTTATCAAACCCCAGCTCTGAAAAACTTTTAATTCCCTTATGAGTGTCCAAAATACGCATCACAACCGATTCGATTGGTTGAATAGGGAGGGTTGAAACCCGAAGATCGATAATTCGTCCGTTGGCTTTAAATTCTATTTTTCCGTCTTGTGGGATATCTAAAATATTCGATTTCATTCCCCCATCATATTTAATTTGGGCAATGATTTGAGGAGATTTTTTAAGTGGAATAGTGGCAAAACTTTTCAGGGCACCGTCAATTCGGAGCCGAATATTCAACCCTGATTCTGTGGGCTGAAAATGAATATCTGAAGCCCCAGAAGAAAGTGCCACCGAGAATATTTTTTGCAAAATTTCGACCGCTGGACTGGTTTCAAACAAAGTCGTGATAGTGTTAAATTCGGTTTGGACTTCTTGTACGGTCAAGCGTTTTTCTGAGAAAGAATGGGTGGTTTCGACTTTTTTCCGGGTTACGAGGACCGAATTATATAATTCCATTTTTTCCTCGAAACTCTTTTGAGAACACCAAAAAATTTCTACTTCGTAGGTTTTTTGTAAGGTTTTTATTAGTTCTGATACGCTCGGTAGGTTTGGTTGTGAAAGGGCTACTCGAATAGTTTTTCCGTTTTTGTAAAAACAAATACATTTGTTGGCTTCCGCCTCTTCTTTCGTAAGTATTTTTAGATGATCAACGTTTAATGGAACGCCTTGAAGGTTGATATATCCGACCCCATTTTGGTGGGCTTGGTTCTTTAAGTCGTCTTCCAAAAACTGTACATTGACGCTGTCTAAAATGTTTTGGTTTGATTTCATCACCTCATTATACCAGTTTTACAACTATTTATCAACTTTTATCGGTGATTTTTAGTAAAAAATTAGCGCAAAAAATTTTTTCGTTTACACTTTGGTTAATGATAGAATTTTTGATGCAATCGGCGTCGTATATACAAACGATTTTAGTGTTTTTATTTATATTATCTTTTTTGGTTTTTATCCATGAGTGGGGACATTTTATTGCCGCCAAAAAATCAGGGGTAAAAGTAGAAGAATTTGCGATTGGACTAGGAAGACGACTTTGGAGTAAAAAAGTAGGAGAAACTGAGTATCGATTTAACTTGGTTCCGTTTGGCGGATACGTAAGAATGTTGGGCGAAGAAGAAGGTTCCGATGATCCCCGATCGTTTGGTCGAGCCCCATTATTCAAACGAATTTGGATTACGTTGAATGGGATTTTTATGAATTTGTTGTTTACGGTGTTTGCTTTTACGGTGTTGTTTGCCGTTGGACACATGGTAACAATTCAAACTACTGGAGATAAAATCGTTCCAGTTCCACAAGAGCAAGCCTACAGTTTGGGTGATTCATTGGTGTCAGCGGTTAAAGAAACCTGGAATGTGTCGGCGTTGTCTTTGCAAAAATTATCAGAATTGCCCGCCACTATTTTGAAAGACAAAAAAATTCCAGATTCGGTATCTGGGCCTCTTGGGATTGCGCAAGTAACACACTATGTTTTGCCGAATGGATTTTGGGCGATATTGCGATTTGCGGCTATTATTTCTTTGTCTTTAGGGGTGATGAATTTGTTGCCGTTACCAGCGCTGGATGGGGGAAGGTTTTTGTTCCAAATCATTGAGCTTCTTTGTTGGCCATTTGGCATTAAAGTGAATGAGACGATTGAACAATATATTCATGGAATTGGGTTCCTGTTTTTGATTGTATTATTGCTGTTGATTAGCGGAAATGATGCTTGGCGACTTTGGCAATCTTCACAACACCATTCGACACAAAGTGTTGAGACGGAACAATCGTAGCGCTTCGTGGTTTTTTCTTGACAAAAACTCCTTGTCGTCTACTATCGGCAGGATTTTATTTGAATATCATTCGTATTATGACAAAAGAGTTTACTATTAATGCCGAAAAACGAGATTCAGCTGTAAAGCGATCTGTTTTGGAGGATGAACGAAAAGTGCCAGCCGTGGTATACGGAGCGAATTTTGAATCGACGGCTTTGTCGTTGGATGCATCAGAAATTTTACGAGTATACCGAAAAGCGGGAACTTCAAACTTGGTTGATTTGGTGATTGACGGAGGAAAACCCGTTAAAGTATTGGTAAAAGATTTAGGAATTCATCCAGTACGACATGAAATTGATCATGTTGATTTTTATGCCGTAGATATGAAAAAACCAACAGATGTTTTGGTTCCATTTACCTTTACTGGAGTGGCTCCAGCGGTAAAAAATTACGGAGCGGTGTTGGCAATTTCTCATGAAAATATCTTGTTGCGATGTTTGCCAGCAGATATTCCTGCTACAATCGAAGTAGATGTTTCAGGATTGAAAGAAGTACAAGATTCTCTTTCGGTTGCTGATTTGAATTTGGATGAATCTAAATTCCGAATTATGAATTTGGATTCAAAGATTACTATTTGTGCCGCAGCAGGTCGAAAAGGAGCGGCGAAAAAATTAAAAGAAGCCGCAGCGGCTTAAAAATAGTTTCAATATAAACTTTATAATAAGAAAATTCGCCTTTGGCGGATTTTTTTTTGACATTTTTATTTTAGAAAATAGAGTGTGTGGGCTTTGTTATACCAACTTGGGTAGGTTGCGGAGCGGTCAAACGCAGCGGACTGTAAATCCGCCGGCTTAGCCTTCACAGGTTCGAATCCTGTCCTGCCCACCAGAAACAGGCAATAAATAAAAAACACCCGCAAAGGGTGTTTTTTGTTTATTGATTTCTTGCGTAGCAAGAAGTATTTGAACCGAAAAAGGTTCGATGTCGTAGGGTTTATTTGAAAGTGTAAGAAGACCACGACAAATAAATGGACAAATGAGAGAAGTAAATCCTGTCCTATTGTTTTGTTTAGATTCTGGGCAAGCCAGAATGACCCTTTGTGGGTGTTTTTTATAAAAAGAGTTTGTTAAATATTAAGTATTAAAATTAAATTTTTTTGTTATGATGGCGGTGATTATAAAACCATGTATATATGAATTTTTCTGAAAAATTGGAAGCGGCGGTACGAATGAAGCGTTCGTGTTTGATGCTTAATTTAGACCCGAATCCTGATAAATTTCCAGCTGGAATAACCAAAGATGCTAACGGCGCGTTGGATTTTTGTTTGAAAATTATGGCGCAAACGCACGATTTGATTTGTGGGGTTAAAATTCAGATGGCGTACTTTGAGCAATTTGGAGCTGAAGGAATTAAAGCCGTTGAAATGTTGTTGAGAGCCGCGAAAGAATTGGATTTAATTACGATGATTGACGGGAAACGGAACGATATTGGTTCGACGGCTGAGGCGTATGCACAGGCGTATTTAGGTGATGGTCCGTTGGGGGCGGATTCATTAACAGTGAATCCGTATTTAGGGAGTGATGGAATCGTGCCATTTGTTAAAAAGTGTGAAGAAAATGATCGAGGGTTGTTTGTGTTGGTACGAACTTCAAACCCGTCGGCGTTAGAGTTTCAAGGCGGAAAACAAGAAATTTCGTTGCGAGTGGCCGAAAAAGTTCAAGAATGGAATATGACGACTCAATCGCCGAATAATATGTTGTCGAGTGTTGGAGCTGTTATTGGGGCAACGGTTGACCCTAAATTGTTGGAGTTTTTCCGTGAAGAAATGCCGAATGCGTGGTTTTTGTGTCCGGGGATTGGAGCCCAAGGCGGAAGTATGGAATCGGTGTTAAATGTGGCTGTAAACGGTTTAGGGGTCATTATTCCGATTGGGCGAGCCGTTTTGTACGCCAGTTCTGATGAAGATTTTGCGTTAAAAGCTCGTGAGCAAATGTTGGAGTTTTGGAAAGAACAGCAAGCCATTAGTGAAGATTGGATTGAATAATGTTTGTGATAATTTTGGGAATATAAGAAAGACGAACCGTTTGGTTCGTTTTTTTGTTAGAGAGGGAATTAAAAAAAATCTAGAAGTGTGTTCTAGATTTTCTATTTTTTTTATTTTGAAAAAGTTTTTCTTAACAATTTAACCCTAAGGCTCGTAGTTTTTCTCGTCGTATAGCTGCGTTGGCTTTATTTACACGTTTGTAATTCACAGACTTTCGTCGTCGTTCATTAATTGCGTGTCCTCCGTGTTGTTTAGCGCCTCCTTTATTTGTCATCTTTTGCTAGATTATAAAGCTCGCCGAATATAATATTTCGTGAGTCTTTGTCAAATTTTTTCGACTTGAAACCTTTGACAATTGCTTGATAGGTCGTACAAATAAAGGGAAATGAACCTATTAGAATCAGTCTTTAATACCTTTGAAGTCTCTATTACCCAACAAGCGGGATTAGATATATTGGCCACCGTTTTGATTTTCTATTCGATGTATTTGTGGGGAAAGAAACGTCGTTCAGGGTTTTTGGTAAATATTGTAGCGAGTGTGTTGTGGATTGTTTGGCATATTTGTTGGGGGAGCGTTTTTGGAGCCATTATGAATATCGGGTTGGTGCTTATGAATTATTGGGGATGGAAAAAATGGAAATAGGAACTATTTTCCGGCGAATCAATCATTGGGTAGCTCGCCCCGTTATATTTTTGATACGAGTGTATCAACACACTTTTTCGCCCGATCATGGAGCCTTGAAACACCAAAACCATTTTGTAGGGTGTCGGTTTTATCCGAGTTGTTCTGAATATTCGGTGCAGGCGTTTCAAAAATATGGATTTGTGAAAGGATTGTTAAAAACCGTTTGGCGGGTGTTACGGTGTAATCCGTGGAGTAAAGGGGGCGTGGATAAACCTTAGGTTGATTTTCGTTGTTTTAAAAACGGTTTTTCGATTAAGTCCCAAGAAAGTTGAGACACGACAATCGTCACACACAAACTGATAACTCCAGCCGTGATGGGGTTGGTGGTAAGTTTTTCGGTTGCTTCGAGAATGACAAAATGCCAGAGATAAATTCCGTAGGATATTTTCCCGAGATATTCTAAGTAGGTAGATTTATGATTTGGTTTTGGTTGGGGGCGTAAAATTCCTCCCCATAAAAAGAGGGTGAATCCGAGTCCAAACAAACTGTGGAGCCCAACTTGTAGCCAGATAGATTCACGGAAAGCACTGCCGTTAATGGCAAATAATTTAAATCCAAGCAGCATGGTGGCTAATCCGAGCGAAATCCACAAAAGTGAATTTTTTTTGAGTAAGTTCGGAAGTTTTTGTTGGTATAAAACGCCAAACGCTAACAAAATTCCGTAAAAAAATTGATCGAATCGTCCCCAAAATTGTTCCGATACAAACACTCGTTCACTCCAGTTTAAAACGGGAAATAAGTCTTGTACCCAGTAACGGTATCCAAAATTAGCGACCAATAATGTGGATAAAAACGTCCAAAAAATCCATTGTTTTTTGCGTCCAATCCAAAAAGCCAACGGAAGGAATAAATAGAAAATCATTTCGACCGTTAGCGTCCACATGACGGGGTTTAAGCCGTGGTAAAATTCGTGAATTAGGCTTTGTCCAAACCCGAGGTGAACCCAAAAATCTTTGATGGCTGACAGCGAGAAATTTTGAAAAATTAAAAACAAAATAATCAAACAGGTCCAAGCGAGTGGGACAATCCGGCGAATTCGTTTTGAGAAATACTGACGAATATTCTGGGTTGATATAAACGAGAGGGTAATGAGCAGTCCTGACAAGACAAAAAACATGTCAACGCCTAGGTGTCCGGCGGTAAGAAATCCGAAAATATCCGTAGTGTTGGTTTGGGTCGGACGGAGGAAGATGCCCCAAAAATGAAACCCAAAGACCAGCAAAGCTGCTAGTCCGCGGAGACTATCCATACCAGACAGCGAAATTCTTTTTTTCGGTTTTTTGAGCCAATCTATCTTCATCGTGGTTGAATATATGGATTCTGGCAAGATTATTCAACTAATATTTCTTGGACGGGTGATTGGAATGATTTGAAATGGGATTTATGAGTGGTGGTAAAGAAGGTTTGGGTGTGGGCACAAATATGTTCTAATTGTGTTTGACGCGTCGAATCGAGTTCGGAAAATACGTCATCAAGTAAAAGAATCGGATATTTATGCGTGGTGTTAAAGAAAACTTGTTTTTGTGCGGAGAGTAGGGATAGCAAAATACTTCGTTCTTCGCCTCGGCTGGCGGTGGCGGTAAGTGGTTTGTGGCGGTAAGTAAACGAAAAATCATCGCGAGAGGGAGCCAGAAGGTTTTTTTGGCTGGCACGTTCTCGTTCAAAATGACGATCGAAGAAATGCAATACGCCCGATTCGGTGGGGTCGAATGTTTCGGGGCTGGTGAGTTGAATCGTGAGAGGTTCGTTTTTTTGGCTGATGTGTTGCAATTCGGTTGGTAAAATTTGGTTGATTTGTTGTAACCAATTGGTTCGCATTTCCCAAATAATAGGGATATTTTTGGCCAAAATTTTATTCCATGGTTCAACGTCTGATTTTTTGATTTCAAACCAGTCTTCTCGTGATTTTAGTACGGATATTTTGTGTTTGTGGGCGCGGTTGGTTTCTCGTAACAGGCGTTGGTATTCGGGTGATAATTGGCAGAAAAAACGGTCGAAAAATTTTTGGCGGAGGGTTTTGGTGCCATGAAACAATAGCAAGTGTTCGGGGGCGAATAACAAGGAAGGAATTTGTCCGATGTGTTTTGCGAAGGATAATTTTTTCTCGTTGCGTTCGAGTTTTCTTACTCGTGGTTCGATGAGTATTTTATATTCGTTTTGATTGGTTTGAGCTTTGATAAGTGCCGAGGTTTGATGATGTTCAATCAAGTCTTGGGCAGCGGTTTCACGCCAACTTTTTCCGCTGCTCAGTATGCAGAGGGCTTCTAAAATATTCGTTTTCCCGTGGCCGTTTTTTCCCCAAAACACCACTTTGTCGGTGGTAAACTGAAACTGTTTTTGGGTGTGGTTTCGGAAATTAGAAAGAAAAATAGATTGAATCATGGTGCGGAGAGAGTATACAAAAAGTTTCTTGGGGAACAAATTTGAGATTGGCGAAAGTGAAAGAATACGGTTGATTTGTTTTTCTTATACGGGTGTTTTCTCTTTGACTTTTTGGTGGATAAATGCTGTAATCGACTCGTTATAATTTTGCAATAAAAACCTTATGTTAAAGATATCAAAAAAAGCCGCTTGTATGCCTCAATCACCGATTCGAAAACTTGTTCCTTTTGCGGAAGCCGCCAAGAAACGAGGAACCAAAGTGTATCATCTAAATATTGGGCAACCAGACATTAAAACTCCAGAAGTGGCGTTAGAAGCAATTCGAAATTTTGACGAAACAACTATTGAATACAGTCATTCGGCCGGAAATTTGAGTTATCGAACCAAATTAGCGCAATATTATCAAAGTATTGATATTCCAGTGAATGAAGACGATATTCTAATTACTACTGGCGGATCGGAAGCGATTTTGTTTGCTTTGAATACGTGTTGTGATGAAGGTGATGAGATTATTATTCCGGAACCGTTTTATGCCAACTACAATGGGTTTGCAACGGCGGCCGGAGTGAAAGTGGTGCCAATTACGTCTCATATTGAGAATGATTTTGCGTTGCCTTCAATCGAAGAATTTGAAAAACTTATCACTCCAAAAACACGGGCGATTGTGATTTGTAATCCGAATAATCCAACGGGATATTTGTACAGTCGAGAAGAGTTAGAACAATTGCGGGCCTTGGTGTTGAAACATGATTTGTACTTGTTCTCTGATGAAGTGTATCGAGAATTTTGTTATGGAGAAAACGAACATTTTTCAGCAATGCAATTAGAAGGTTTAGAAAACCATGTGATTTTGTTTGATTCTGTTTCAAAACGATACAGTGAGTGTGGAATTCGAATTGGGGCGTTGGTGTCTAAAAATAAAGAAGTTGTTGCGGCGGCTTTGAAGTTTGGACAAGCCCGTTTGTGTCCGCCTGGATTAGGGCAAGTTGCAGCGGAAGCTTCGTTAGAAACACCAAAATCATATTTTGATGAAGTGTATCAAGAATATATTTCTCGACGTGATTTTATGGTACAAGCGTTGAATGATATGGACGGAGTGTATTGTCCAGAACCGAAAGGTGCTTTTTATACGGTGGTAAAACTTCCGATTGATGATAGCGATAGATTTGCACAATGGTTGTTGGAAGAATTTGAATACGAAGGGAAAACTGTAATGGTGGCTCCTGCGAGTGGGTTTTATGCGACGGAAGGACTTGGGAAAAATGAAGTACGGATTGCGTATGTATTAAAAAATGAAGATTTAGCCGAAGCTATGAAAGTGTTGTCGGAAGCCTTGAAAGTGTATCCAGGGAGAACGGTGTAAAAGAAATTTTTGAATTAACATGAAGAAAATCCGCCAACGGCGGATTTTTTTACTGAATAGCGTTATATTTTTTCCAGTGTTTGTTAAATATTCTGGATGATTTCAATCGTTTAAACAGACTGGCAAAGATGCAAGCGATGATTCGTGCTAAAATTCTGCCTATTTTAGAGCAGGATTTGTTGTTGGGAGGGGGATTTAATTGATTAGAATTCCTTGACTCTAAGTTAAGTAATTTAGCTGTTATTTCTTATTTGTTCAATTTTATCCATTAATCATCTTTTTTATGGATGATAAACATATGATACTTAAAAGTTCATATAATACTACTATTAAATCTTTCTTTTTACTATAATCTAATTCAGGGGTAGTTATAGTGGTTTCTCCGTTATGGACAAAATTATTTCTTATTGAGTAAGATAGAGTTAATAAATCTGTAATGTTTAATTGCTCAAGATTATTTCTTCCATTAAACTTCTCTAAAATTTTATTTAATCTTGTTTTCTGTCCATTTTTAGATTCTCTTTCACAATATCTAATATACCTTTTAAGTTTAGAGAGGTTTTCTTCATTATTAAATTTCTCTCTTAATTTTGTGTTAGCACGTTCTACAGCAGTTTGAATTTGTCTAATTTCAGAGTATTCTCTATTTGTATTCTGACTTAGCCAAATAGTCAAACTTTGTATTTTTTTTGTGTTAATCTTATTGTATAATTTTTTAAACGCTTCATAAGCAAACCACAAATCGTTAAATTTATAAAGCATTAAATGACATAGTTTTAAATCTCCAGATTTTTCAGGAGAGAATTCTGTATTTAGAACTATGTCATTAATAGCAAACGAAAGTCTCAACTTTACATCGAAATAATTAAATTCAGTTCTTAAACTTTCTAAATCATCTATATTATAGTTTTCTATTCTACTGATTAACGTATTTTCAATGTTATCATATATAACACTATATTCTCTGTATAATTCAGTAAAATTTGGTGTTTCATTCTCTCTAAACATTTTTTTTAATTGTATGTAAGACTAGTATATACTCAATAAGGATGCTGTAAATTGTATTTTATATTTTCTCCCACGACTCAATAGCTCCATCAATAAGTTCGAACAAGGGGTGAATGTCAAAGGTTGTGAGCGTTTTATTCTCTTGGTATTTTTTTGCGTCTCTCGTTTGTAACTTGTTTTGTAGGTGTTCAATTTCAAATTGGAGTTGACCCGTTGTTAGAGAGATTTTTTCGATATTGGTTGTTTTTTCAAACTTGGTTTTATTAAAATTGTACCCGCGTCTGGTGGCTTCGTTCCAAACAAATTCAAGATACGCATTAATGCTGTTTAGCGGATGAGAAGTGGCTTTAAAGCGGTCTAATTGCGGATGATTGGTGTAGCCTTTGGTGTTTCCTTCGAGCACTTTTTTGGCCAACAAAGTCTCGCGCCAGAGGGCGACGAGGCCTTTGGCATCGAGGTATTGAGGATGGCACGACCAAATTCGCATTTAGTTTTTGGGGTTTTATGAAAAAGGTCTGAGATTCTGAAATAAATTCAGAATGACAAACGGGATTTTTTACACGTTGAATTTGAAGTGCATAATGTCTCCGTCTTGCACGATGTATTCTTTTCCCTCCATTTTCATTTTTCCGGCTTCTTTGGCTCCGGCTTCGCCACCGTGGGCGACAAAGTCTTCAAACTTAATGGTGTCGGCTTTAATAAACCCTTTTTCAAAATCGGTGTGGATTTCTCCGGCCGCTTGTGGGGCGGTAGAACCTTTTTTAATAGTCCACGAACGAACTTCTTTTACCCCAGCGGTAAAGTATTGTTGTAGTCCGAGTAAATCAAATCCGGCTTGAGCTAGGTTTTCAAGTCCTGATTTTTGGGCTCCAATTTCTTCCATAAAGGCGGCCGTTTCTTCGGCGTCCATATCAATTAAATCAGCTTCAAACTTGGCACAGATTGGGACAATCGGAATTTGGGCAAACTCTTCGGGGGTTAAAAATTCTGGTTTTACTTTGGCTCGGAAAGCTTCAAGGTCAAATGATGCGTATTCGTCTTCAGACACATTGGCAATAACCATAAATTTTTTGGTTGATAAGAAATGGAAATGTTTAAATCGTTCTAATTCTTCCGGTGTTTCGAGTTGCGTTTCAAAATTAAATGGCAGTTTTCCTCCATCAAGATAGGCTTTAATTTTGTTTAAAATTTCCATATCGGCCATAGCTTCTTTGTCTTTGGCTTTTATTTTTTTTGCTAGCCGTTCGGCTTGTTTATTGGCTGACTCTAAATCGGCCAAAATCAACTCGGTCATAATGGTTTCTAAATCTCGTTTGGGATTAATGCTCCCATCAACGTGATGAATATCGTTGCTGTCAAACGCTCGTACAACATGTGCAATGGCTGAACATTCTCGAATGTGGCTCAAAAATTGGTTTCCCAGTCCTTCTCCTTTGCTGGCTCCTTCGACGAGTCCCGCAATATCGACAAACTCAATGGTTGAATATTGTACTTTTTGTGGTTGCACAATTTCGACTAATTTGTCGATTCGTGCATCTGGTACTTCTACAATTCCCACATTGGGATCAATTGTACAAAACGGAAAGTTTTCGGCGGCCGCTTTGGTTGATTTGGTAAGGGCGTTAAAGAGGGTAGATTTTCCGACATTTGGGAGTCCGACAATTCCAATTTTGATATTCATAGTATGTAGTTTGAAAAGTTCCGTTTGGATAGTATTGCTTTCTGTTTTTTGGTCAAACTGGTGGGTGGTTTTTATATGTTTGAAATAAATTTGTGTACAAAAAAAGGAAAAATATTTGCCAAAATTATTTGATGAGTATATATTGTGTTCGAAGATTACTGGAATGGTCGTAATGACTTTTTGATCTTTTTCTCCTAATCATTATTTTAAGGGGCTTGAATGCTTTGGTCTGTGGATCAAAAACTAGAGCACCCACGTGGGAATCCACAGGAAAAATGATCTTGTAGAGGTGAATACGACATTCTGGTTTTTTTTGTTTCTCGTTTGCTTTCTGTGTCGTCTTTTTTACGATGAGGTTGATGTGGCGATACGGAATTATTGTTGTTGGTTTCCTTTTAGATCAAGTAACCAAATATTGGGCTCGGATGAATTTATCGGAGGTACGGGAAGTTTTCCCTGATTTTTTGGCTTTACGGTTAGCGTTTAATCAAGGCATCGCTTTTTCTTTGCCTATTACACGGTGGGTTTCGTCTGCTTTATCGGTGGTTATCATTGGGTATGTGGTGTATTTATTACAAAATAAAAAAGAATCGCAGCAGTTAGGATATTATTTTTTGCTAGCTGGAGCGTTGGGAAATTTATTTGATCGTGTTTGGTGGGGCGAAGTGACCGATTTTTTGTCGGTGTGGCAGTTTCCGATTTTTAATGTAGCGGATGTGTTGGTATCAGTTGGCGTGTTATTATTAGTTTGGAGAGAATTCAACTTGCGGAAAAAATAATTGAACGGAATAAAAATCCCTCAATGGTGATACCTTGAGGGGGAATAGAACAAACGTTTGTTTGGGTTTGGTTTATTGAACCGAAATCGTTTGGTACGAGGTATTGATCAGTCCTTTCGGGTCTTTTACTCGAAGTTTTACTTGGTATTCTCCTGGGGTTGTAAATTGATGAGCGGGATTAATTTCTGTCGACGTATTTTTGTCTCCAAATTCCCATTTCCATTCTACAATGTCGCCAACAGAATCACTTCCGTCAAATTGAACCATTAATGGTGCTTTTCCGCTGGTGAGATTAGCGTTTATGATTGATTTTATTTGTGAAGTAAGAACCGAAATGAACACTTTTGTTTGAGCGGTTTTTCCTGAATCGGTTATGATAGTAAGTTCTACGGGGTAAATACCTGGTTGCGCAAACTCTCGAGAAATTTGTGCTGATGAATTAATTGGATCGGTGTCCGGGAATTTCCAAATGTAGTTGATGATGCTTTCGTTGTTAGCGGTTGATCCAGAAGCGTCAAAATGAATTTCTAGCGGTGCTTCACCCGAAATAGTATTGGTGGTGATTTTCGCATTAATTGGTGGGTTGTTGACGATTACTTTTTGGGTTTTTTTGAAAGTCTGATTGTTTTCATCAATAACCGTGAATTGTACTAAAAAGGTGCCAGGTTGTCGGAAAATGTGTGTCGTTTTTTTCCCATAAGCATCAATTAATTCATCATTATTGAAATCCCAACGCCACTCAATAGCCTTTGAAATTTGAGAGTCTGATCCATCAAAGGTTACCTCAAAGGGAGCGATGCCCGTTAATACGCCTTCTTCGGAAGTTTTAGGGGCGGTTTTAATATTTAAATGAATGTTTTCTGTCACATGAATGACTTGTTCAACTTGGTCTTTTTCGCCGTTTGAGTTTTCGATGGTGAGCGTTACTTTATATTGTCCGGGAACGTTAAATGTTCGCGATATTTTTCTATTTTTGATTGTTTTTGGTTCGCCTTCAATTTGCCATTCATAAGATTTTATCGCTCCGTTTTTCGTAAAGGATTGTGATCCATCAAGGGTTATTTTAAATGGGGCCACGCCAGAAAATTTGGCATCGGGCGAAACAATTTCGGCTCGAATTTTTTCATCTGGTTCGGTTACCACAATTTTGGTTTCGGCGACCGAGAAATCATTATTTCGTCCAGTTACTCGCAGTCGAACAATGTGGTCTCCAATGGTATCAAAGACTTTGTTTATTACTTTTTTTTCGGCTCCTTTTAGTTCAAAATCTTGGTCGTCATCTAAATCCCATTCGTATAAGACAATTTCTCCATCAGGATCACTCGATTTTTCTGCGGATAATTGTACGGATAATGGTGATTGTCCCAGCACAGGAGTGGCTTCAAGATCGGCTTGTACCGATTCGTTGCTAATCGTGATGTTTTTGGTATCAATGTATTCCTTTTCAATGGTTCCGTTCTGAATGGTATAAATTACTTTAGCTTGAACGGGGTAGGTTCCTTTTTTGGTAAATTTGTATGAAATGGTCGGTCCTGATGCGTCATCAAAATCTTCGTCTCCATCTAAGTTCCACGTAATACTTTTTACGTTTTTCGCATCAATTTGTTTAAAGAGTTTATTTCCAATATCAAATTTGATGAGTTTGGGAGCGCTGATGTTTTGAATGTTTGCTGGATCGGTTTGAATCAGGCTTTGTTTACTGGTCACATTTTTGGCCGAAGTCTGACTAATTAGTAAAAACAATATGCCCCAAATGGTTGCAATAGATACTAAAAATCCGAAATAAATGGCTGAGAGCTTCAACAGTCTTGGTTTGCGGAGATCTTCTTTTGGAGTGAGAATCCATTGAAATACTTTTGCGAGGAATAAGATTAAGAACACTAACGCCATGCCTCCAAAGAGAATATTGGTCGTGTTTTTCATAAAGTTTTTTAAGTCTGCGGGGTTGAGCCCGATAGTATCAAACAGCGGATTTGAGAGGTTTCCGTTTAGTAGAGACCAAAGAAATAATCCGTAGAATAGTAATCCGAGCCCCAGTAACGTTCCTAAAAACCCAAAGAAAATCTTTTTTCCAGAACTAGTGGTTGGTTTTGGGGCAACGGAGTTTGAAACGGCTTGAGAAACCGTTCGAGAAACGGTTGGATTTGAATCCCTCCGTGGATTATTGTTTGGAAGCGGTGTTTGCGTTTGGTTCATAATATATGTTTTTATTTTTCTACTTTTATTATAAGTGTATCAGTCGAAGTGTGAACCCCATCGGTTACGTTCATTAGAACGGTGTATCTTCCTGGTTTCGGGTACGAAATAATAGCGTTTTGCCCATAAAGGGTTCGTCCGTCTCCCGTTTCCCATTCGATGAATAAGGCTTGAGAAGTGTTTTCGGGGATTCGTCCGTATAAGAAGAATTTGGTATTAGTGTCACCACTGATAACAAAATACTTGTCGAGCAATTCGTAGTATGCGTCTACTTGTACGATTAATGAGAACAATTCAGCTTTGAGCGTTTCTATTTTGGTATCTAATTCAACAATTTTGTGATCAATTGTTTCAAAATCTTTGTTTGGTTCATTCGTTTTAGTCAACTGTTTTTGTTTTTCATCCCAATTTTTTGCTAATTCAACTCTTTGAGAGAAGAGAGTTTCAATTTGTTGTTTGATGGTATTTATTTTTTGTTGTTTGTCGGCCATTTTTTCCTCAAAGATGACTTGATCATCGACCATAGCGTTGCTGAGTAATACTGATTTTAATTCGAGTAAATCAATTGTATCTTGTTGTTCCAGTACTTTTTGTTCCAAGTTAAGTATTTCGGTTCGGAGTTGTTCGTATTGCGACACAAATGGTTCGGCGTTTTCTGGAGTTAAGATTCCTTTGAGTGCTTCTATGGTGTCGGCACGGTTTTGTCTGATAACGGCTTGGCTTTCTTGAATATTGGCTTTTTTATCTACAAATGCCTCGTGTTGGATGATTTCTCCTAACTCGAAAACTAATCGGAATTGTTCTACGTTTCGTTCGTAAATGTCCAAATTAACTAACTGTCGTGAGAGTACTTTGAGTACGTTTTGTTTTTCGTTTTTTGAGATAGTTTCAAACAAGGTTCGTAGAGCCGCCTTTTTTTGCTGTAGTTTTTCTTCGAAGGTGGTTTTAAATCGTTCGGCTTGCGCTTTTCTTTGTTGGAGCTTTTTGAGCATCGTTTGAACATCAACCTGACTCACGGTACCAAATAAATCTTTTTTGAGGGATGTTTGAGACCGTTTTAAGACTTCAAAACTAGCTTCTTTTCCTTGAATCTTTTTATCTAAATCAAATAATTCTAAATCAAGATTTTTTACTTTTTCGAGGAGCGCTTCTTTTTGGTTTTGGGGTAACTCTTTTTCTAACTCTTTAATAAATAAGTTTCGGTTTGTTTCAATCGCACTTCTTTTTCCACGTAATTGTGTAATAGCTTGTTTTAATTCTTTGGTTTGCAATGAAACATTTTCGAGTTTCTTTTGAATTTCCTCTTTATTTTGAATTCCAATTGATTCACGTCCAAAACTCAAACTTTTCAATTGATTTTTGAGTGATTCTAGCGCCGATTCAAACAATTGTACTTGTTGTTCTTGTTTTCGAATGCTTTGCGCTTGTTGTTCGATGTCGTCTTCTAGTACCGATAATTCTTTGACAATTTTAGCGACTTCTTCGGGCGTTTTGTCTTCTTTCAGAGTTGCTTCTAATTGTTTTTGTTCCGCTTTTTGTTGTAATAATTTTGTTTTTTTCGGTTCAATTGATTCAATAATACGATGAATATCTCGACTGACTTTTTTAATTTTTCCGGCAACCGCCTTTTTTACTTGGATACTTGATAAGTACAATGAGACTTCTTTTTGGGTAATTTCAGATTTCATACCCGCAATAGATTTTTCGAGGGCTTCTAATTCATCGAGGAGTGCTTCAATTTCTTGGTTGGCTTGGTTTAAAGCTTCTTTTTGTTCGGTTTGTTTCGTGGCATCGGTTTCTAAACTTAGATTTTTCAGGATTTCTTCTTTTTGGGTAACCATTCCTTCAAGCGAGTCTTCGACTTGTTGTTTTTGGTATGATAGATATCGTACAATTCTTTGTATTCTTTGTATTTCTCGTTGCACGTCTACCCGACTAGTAATTTCGGTAAGACTTTCTTTTTGTTGTTTCCAAAAGTCTAATTCTTTTTTAAGAGCTTCTTGTTCTCCGGTTAGTTTGATAACCTCTTTTCTTTTTTTAAGGGCTTGTTTAAAGGCTTTAGTAAGAATTCCTTGTAACCGGTTTCTCTCAACGGGGTCTTCGGTTTGCATTAATTTTTCAAGCAAAACAGTAGTCCGTTTTTCCAGTTTTTTTGATTCTTCTTTCGCTTGTTTTACGGCTTCATTTTTTTCTTCCATGAGCGGGGTAATTTGTTGAATAGTTTTTTTGATTTCGGCTTCTTTTTTAGCTTGAAGACTATTATCAGCGTGTTCTTGTGTGTATTGACTCGCTTTAGTTTTTGCTTGGCTGGCTTGTTCTTGTGTACTTTGTAACTCTTTTTCATTTTGAGTTAATTGTGCCTCTACCATAGCTAATTCTTCTTGTAATTTGCTTCGTTTGATTGGTGATTTGGTAGTTGCTATAGCTAATTCTAAGTCTTGTTTTTTGGTTTGTAAGGCTTTTTGGTTTCTTTGTAGTGTTTGCAAGTGAGCCATCAGTTCCAAATACTTATCTTGCCATGGGTTTTGGGTGCTTGCTTCCGTATTGATATTCATATTTTTCAACTTCTTCTGATTTTTTTGCAGCGATGATTTCGTGGTAGAAAGCTTTGCTTTAACAGTTTGCAACTGGGCCAAAAGTTCTTTTTGTTTTACTGGATCGGTTGTGTTTTGAATGGCGTTTTCTAACCGTTTCTTTTCTTGATTGAGGGTTTTGATATTTTGTTTTAGTTGTTCTTTTTCTGTTAGTAACGCCATGTATTTTGCTTGATCAGCGTTTTCTGTTTGTTCAAATTTTGTTCCTGTTTCGCTGATAAAGACAGTAACGCTGCGTTCGCTTATGTCTTTTCCATCGGAAACGGTGGCATAAACCACTTTGTATCCATTGTTATTAAATGAATAATTCGTATTTGCGCCAGTCCCAATTACGATGTTTTCATTTTTCCATTGGTAGGTGAGTGCATCATTATCTGGGTCGGTGGCGATTACTTTAAATGTAAATGAGTCGTTCGGTTTTCCGTACGATTTTGGATTTACCAACACGCTTTTAATCACTGGTGGTCTGTTGGGCATAGCTTCATTTTTTCCAAAAACTTTTACGGCTTTTGTCTGGGTACTACTTGAACCGTTTTCGTCGGTAACAATCAGTTTAATAATATAGTTTCCTGTTTTTTGGTAGGTGTGTGTTGCTACGGAATCGGTTTTTTGCGTTCCATCGCCAAAATTCCATAAATATTTTAAGGTGTCCGTTGTTTCGTCTTCTACGAGTGCTTCGAGGGTTGAAGTTTCTCCGATACGAATAAATTCCCCAGGAGTATTGATAATTTCCTTTATGAAAGGAGGCTTATTTTTTTTGTTATTAGTTGGTGTTGGGGCTCCATTTTGACTAATGAAAACAGAGCGAGTGAGTTGGTTTTCAAGTTTTCCGTCAGAAGCGGTTAACATGATGGTATGATATCCTTCGTTTTCGAATGAGACTGAAACTTGTTTTCCGATAATCTTTTTCCCAGAATCGGTTTTCCAAGTGTACTCAACGGTATCACCTTCATCTGGATCGTAACCATCGGCTACGAGCGTGAAAGGAGTATTCGGTTTTCCAAAAGTTTTCGGAAAAATTCTCACGCCTTTTAAAATTGGTTCTCGGTTGGGCATTTGGGCATTTGGTCCAATAACTTGTACGAGGAAAGCGGTTTCAATTTTTTTCTTTTTTGGGTTCGTCGCTGTTAGTTTTACAACATAGTTCCCTGTTTTTTGGTATACATGAGTTCCGATTTCTTTGGTACTAGAAGTTCCATCTCCAAAGTCCCAACGATATGTTAATCCTTGTTTATTTTCGAACTGAGGCGTAAAAGTGAACGGTTTGTCGACTCGTTCGACACTGCCAGGTTCTTTTATTATTTGTAATAAGTTAGGAGCCGTTCCTAGGGTTGAAGGTTGCGGTTGTGTTCCAGTTTCATTCACAATGATTGTTTTTTTCACCGAAGCGGTTTTTCCTTTTTTGTCAGAAACAAAGACTTCAATAATGTATGTTCCGTTTTTATCAAAAGAGAAGGTTTCATTCGGGAGCGATTTTTTGGTTAACACATTGTTTACTTTCCATTGATACGTGATTGGGTCTTGATCCGGATCGTCAGCTTTAACAAAGAGCGAAAAGGTTTCATTGATTTTTCCAAATGGTTTGGGCGACACTGATACTGAATGTATAACCGGAGACCTGTTTGGTAACGGTTCGCCTTTTTTTACGACAGAAATTAAGAATTGAGTTTTTTGTTTTATAGGAGCGCCTGTATCAACGACTAATTCTCCTCGAAAGTTTCCCGCTTTTTGGAAAACATAATTTTTGATTTTTTGGGTTGTTTTAATCGGAGAACCATCGCCAAGATTCCAATAATATTTAAATGTTTTAGATGGTTGAACGCTTATACCATTTTCATTCTTGAATTCAGCGGACATATCAAAACTGGTTTCATTTACTCTTCCAGCATTTGGATTTATAACCACTCGGTCAATAAGTGTTTGAGACACATTACATTGATGTAAATTGTTTGGGTCACAAACATTTATAATAAGATTTTTGGTTGTGGTTAATGATCCATCGCTCACGGTGTACACAACTTTTTTCTTTCCGGTTGAGTTAAATTTATACGACGCATTTTTTGTAGTAGCCACGCCTTCACCATTAAAGTCCCATCGATGAGTTAGATTATCATTATTGGGGTCTATAACTTGTGGGTAAAAAGACACTGTATCATGTGGGAATACAATTCGGTTTGGTTGAACAATGATGTGGGAAATAACGGGTCCTTTATTTACAGAACCTTTGCTCACAAATACGGTTTTAGTAAATTCTTTTTCTACGACTGAATCACTTATCCAAAGCGTTACCGTTTTGGATCCAGATGTTTCAAATTTTCGAACTTCTGCCTCAATTTCTCCATTTTTGGGAGCGGTTTTTAGTTCGGTTTTGGTTCCATCTGAGAACATCCATCGATATTGTAAGGCGTCATTGTCGAGGTCTTTTACTTGAGCCGAAAAATGGAACTCGGTGTTGGTATCACCAATGGTTTTATTGACCATAATTTTTCCTTTTGGGGTGTGGTTTCCGTTTGATATTGTGAGTTTTTGCACTTCAGAATCTTTTGAAGTAGATTTTCCAAAAGAATTTGTGGCCGTCACTCGGAAGAGGAATTGGTGTTTTCCTTTGAAGGCTGAAAAGTCAAAAACCGTTTCCGAAAAAGTGGCTTTTTGGTCTCTCGGAATTAATTTGGCTCCACGAGGTCTTTCGTCAGAATTATTTACTACCACGCCAAAATTTACAGATTGTTTTTGGACGAGTTTCCCGTGTTCAAATACCTCAAACACAAAGTTGTTGAGGGGTTGTTCAAACGGGTCCCATACTTCGGTTTTTACTTGTACGATTCCCGGTTGTGTAGGGTCTTTCGTAATTTGTAAATAATTTACTTCTGGTTTGGGAACGACCCCTTCGGGATTATCATTGGGGTCAAGTGTTAGTTCAATGATTTCACTGAAAGGTTGATTTTGTAACGATCTTCCTGTTTTTGTTTTTACATCTGAAACAACGGTCAACTCTACTCGGCATTCTAAGTCTTCGCCGTAAAATTTAGCCGATACAATCGGTGCATTGTCCGGTAATTCGGGGCAGGTTCCTTCTCCAGACTCTTTATATACTTTCCATTGGTATTCAGCGATATCTCCAAAGTATTTTTTTGTTTCGGTGGCATCGAATTGTACTTCTTGACCAGAAGTTGGCAAATATGTTGAAGCTGAGAATTCAGCTTCCAAGACATTTCCGACAATTATTTGAGTCAGTAATTTATGACGGGTTCCGTTTTTGTCTTCTATAACGGCTGAAGCATAATATTTTCCTCGGTTAAAGAAGGTTTTGGTGGTGGAAAGTTTGGTTTGTGGCGAGCTGACAATCCATCCGTTTCCGTCTCCGAAATTCCAGTAAACGAATTTTATTTCAGGAGTGTATTTCCCAGAACCTAAATCAGATTTTTTGATATTCAGAGTAATAGGCGTTCCAGTTGGAACTAAAATGATATTTGATTGGATTTCTGTTACGTTTGAATCTCGCCAATTCCAACTAAACCAAGGACGCAAATTAGCCGTTTGTTGTAGCTTACAGGCTTCTTGAAGTGGAATGTTGGAATTTTTTGTACTGGTTACATACAACGGTTGTCCGGTGCTCGGCTCATTTCCAGTTGAGGCCACTTGAATAACGGTATTTACGAGTGGATAAGCGGCAAAAACAATGAGCAACCCAATGACAGAATAAAGCAGAATTTTTTTTGCTTTTTCGACATTTGATCCTTCTCCGCCGTCGGTTACATAGAGAATCCCTCCATAAATAACCATGATTACGCCTAATAATCCGAGGAATCCAAGTCCCCATTTAAGAATATTCAGTACGTATTGACGAATCGAAGTGGTTTGAGCAATTCCATTGAAAGCTTCGGGACAAGGGAGCGTAAAGTGTCCATCGGGAATCGGACCAACGCCCGTATTCCCAAACATATCGGTCATAATATCTTCACCGATGCCTTTGCCCCAGTTTTGGATACTTTCTTTGGCATCAGTAGTGCCGTCGTTGTCGGAATCTACATTAATTCCGGCTCCATTTAAGAACGAATTCCCCATATCTTTCCAAAATCCCGCGTGAGAATCTTGTAATGGGGTAAAGAAACAGCATAAAGCAATGAATCCGAAGAGTATTTTTTTCATGTTTTTTAAGCGTGTGATTCAATAAAAGGCACATTGTTTTGTGTCTGAGACAGTTCTATTCCGCCACCACTAGCACTTAGCAAGGCTTTGACAATAGCGTATGATCCGAAAATTAATAATATTCCAGCAGCCACATAAAGAATGATGTCTTTGGCTTTGTCTTTGTTTCCGTCGTCTCCCATAGAAGTAACGTATAGGATTCCTGCATAGATAATTGCGATAACCGCTAGAATAGCCACGAGTGAAAGGGCAAAGTTCACCCAGCCAATAGCGAGTTTTTTTATGCTGGTTTCCTTAGAAATGGTGTTGTCAATTTTTGATTTAGCAATCCGAGACCCAGCTTTGAGTCCTGGTCCGCTGAAAGACGGTCCTTCGTATACGCCAAACGGAGAATCTTCATCATCGTTTTCGGTTGTTGCGTTATTGCTATTTTCTAGTTTTCTTGCAACTTCTCTTTTACAGGCTCTTTTGAATTTTCGTATGAGTGATCGTGTGTAGGTATTTTCATTTTCATCCTCATTTCCGCGCGAATCTCTTTCTACTTGTCTCGGATTGAGCAATTCATCACAGTCTTTTTTTGTGTTGGCATTGTTACAAACAGCTTCATATTTTTTGACTTCTTTTGCTTTAAACCGTGTATCTTTTTCGTATTCAATTGATACTTTTTTACATTCAGATGATTCTTTTAAAAGTCTTGTTTTCCTGTCCTTTTTCTTTTTGAATTCTTCTTTTTTAGGAACACAGTGTCCCTTATTCCCAAACCGAACTTTTTTGTCTATTTTACATTTGTTACTGAGTCCGCAGCCTCGTTTTGTGTCGAATCGAGAGCAATCATACCGATTTTTCTCGGCCTTTACGGGGAAACTAAAAGCTCCAAAAGCAAGAAGAACGAGTCCGAATGTTAAAACCTTTTTGACGATTTGTATCATTTTTGCAAAAATTAATCGTGTAATTTTATCACATTTTAACAAAATAAACAAAGAATCACACTTGAAATGAAACCATAAATATTTCTTTTTATGACTATTCGAGAAAAAAATTTACAAAAAGCCCGCGATTGGGCACACCGATTACAAAAATTACCGGGAGTAAAAGCGGTGTATCTTTCGGGGAGTTTGGCGACTCAAACGGATAATAGTCAATCTGATATTGATTTTTTTATTGTTAGTTTTGCGGGAACAATTTTTACGGCTCGTTTTTTTGTGAATTCTCTTTTGCTGCTATGTGGTCAGTTAGCTAAGCCTGTGAATCATGCGGGGAAAATTTGTCCGAATCATTTTGTTTCGGAGTCAAAGCTTGAATTATCAGAACGAAATTTGTATTCGGCACGAATGTTTTCGCAAAACGTCCCACTGGCTGATCCTTATAATACGTGGGCATTATTTCAAACCAAGAATCCCTGGATTGCTTCTTTGGGGTTTGATTGGGCAGTTCCAGCAAAGCCAAAAAATAATTCCAAAGCGGTTTCACCCTTGTCTTGGTGGCAACGTTGGTTTGAATCTTTGGTAAAATATCTGCAAATTCAAAAAATTAAGCGTCAGCAAAAAAACGTTGTTTGTGAAGGAATTGTTTTGAATGACACGGAATTACGATTTCACCCTGTGTTAAAATCGAAACACATGGTTGATTAGTTTTTTTCTAAATAATCAATAAATAATTTTCCGTTTAAGTGGTCTAATTCATGGAGAAAAACTCGTGCATCCCAACCATCAAGTTTTTTTTCACACCAATTTCCTTCTAAATTTTGCCATTTAGCTTTTACTTTTTTCGGCCGTGTTACGTTTCCAAAAGTTTCTGGGAGAGACAGACATCCTTCTTCCATCGAAACCGTTTGTTGCGAAGTCTCAATGATTTCGGGGTTTACCATTGTCACTATTTTTTGATTTTTTCGGCTTTCTAGATTAAACGTTACGATAATAATACGTTTATTGATTCCCACTTGATTGGCAGCCAACCCGATGCCCGTTACGTTCCCTTCTTGGTCGCCTAACATGGTTTCGACCATTTCTTTGGCGGTATTTTTTAGTTCGTCATCAAAACTTGTTACCTTTTGACAGACTGTTCGTAGTATTTTTGTATCAGCGCCTGTAATTATTTCCATCATTTAATTTTACTGTACTCAAAAAATAAAAAAGTAAAAACGAAAGTCTTGGTTTACAAATGAAGTTCTTTTTTATAAGAATCCAATACGGCATTGATAAGTGGCGCCGATTTTTCTTCGCCAAAAAGTTTGGCTATTTCGATATACTCATTTATTACTACCACCGGAGGGGTTTCTAGGTACTTCATTTCGGTTAGTCCGAGGTGCAAGATGGCTCGGTTGATGGGTGCAATTTTTTCATAGGCCACATCCGTAGCAAACGCTTTGATAACCAATTTTATCTTTCCAAAATGAGCTTCTGCTTTTTCAAGTATTTCGGTAACCAATTCTCCAGCTTCTTTGTGATCAATCTCTCTGGTGATATGTTTTAAACACTCTTGTAGCGGGATTTTCTTTTCTCGTTCGGTATAAAAAAAGAACGCCTGAATAGCAGTAATTCTACTTTCGCGACGTGCTTGTTTTTTGTCCATATGGTTATTGTGAACGATACAGTATTTTTTGAAATTTAGGCCTCAATGGTTTTAACCGCTTTATCTACAGCTTTTGGAGTAAACACATTTTTTCCTTTGTAGTTTCCACTTGGAGAAGCAAAATGTCTCAATTTGGTTTCACCAGTCTGAGGACACGTATCAAGTACGTATTTCTTTTCCATTTTGGTTCGTTTTTCCAAAGCATATTTACTATGTCGACTTTTGGTTGAACTTACGGCTTGTTTTTTTGAAGGAACTGGTTTTTTAGACATTTTTTACTTCTTTTAATAATATTTTAATCAAAACAGAAATATTTATAACACTTCCTATTTCTTTTTGTCGAGCATTCGATTGAAACGATCAACTCGTCCTGAGGTATCCACCATGTTTTGTTTTCCTGTGAAGAATGGGTGGCTAGCACTCGAAACATCAAGGTGAATCACAAAATATTCAACTCCATTGATAGTTTCTTTTTCTTCCGAAGTAAGTACGGAAGTTCCAATAAAATCTTTTCCAGCACTAGCGTCTCGAAAGATTACGTTATGCGTTGTTGGATGTATATCTTTTTTCATGTTGCTTTAACAAAAACCCGCACGATTTTAGGGTCGGCGGGTATTTTTGTCAAATTTTTGTTTTGCTTTTTATCGTCTTCGTCGAAGAGCGAATCCCATAGTGGCTACACCGGCAATAGCCAGGGCGGCAAAGATACCAGATCCGGTACTTGGAAGAAGGGCTCCCTTATTAAGTGTCTTTTCCGTCTTCTTATTTTTTTCTTCTGTTTGTTGGGACTTGTTTTTCGCCGTTTCGGCTTCTTTTTTTGGATATCGAGATTTGTGATATTTCCCAGTGGTATCGGTTGTCCAAACAAATTCTTGGAATTGTTTCCAAAGAGATTGTTGGTTTGGTTTGTTTTCGGTTTTTCCTTTGTTGGCTGCTTTATTTCGATGATTTACGGTAGCGTTTTTTATGTCAACAAAGTTCTTTTCAGAAATATTCAAATCGTTTGCTCCAGGAACTTTGGTTAATTGTCCTCCTCGTGTGTCTCGGTATCGGAAGTATCCTGCTCGCACAACCGCGCTTTCATTATTTGTATTATCTATGGTGCTTAGTTGGTCTTTTGGAATACATTTGTTTTGAGTGGTATCGAATCCAAATCCTGAGTTGCAGACAATTTTACATTCTGGAGCCGCTGAAAACCCTCCGTTTTCAATTTTAATATTAGGACAGGCATCGCTGATTAATCGCACTAAAGCAATGCGGTTAATTGATTTTGGAAGTTCTACCATACATACACCATTTTTTACTACGCAGAAATTTTTTGAGTCGTATTCCCAGTCAATGTCGGCGGTTGATACTTTATTGCTATCAAGAATTTCTTTGGTTGAGAGTTTTTCGGTAGCCACTAATAATTGTGTATTATCGGCAAAGTGTGTCCAGAATGAGGCATAGGCTTTTTCTGAAAATTCAATATCGGTGTTGTTGGTTCCAATTTGATATGTTCCAGCTACTTCCACTTTTGGGGGAAGGTCATTTTTGTCAGCTCCGGTTGGATAGAACTTATATCGGTTTGGGTTTTGAGCGGTTTTAGGAATAGTGAGTTTTCCGTCCCAAAGATCGCCGTTGTCTACGGTTGTTCCAGTAACTTTTGTTCCCCCAAGAACGATAAGTCTTGGGAATCCACCAGATCGAGCTGATTGTAATACCAAGGCTCCAGTTCCATTAACCGTTGCTGAAACTTTTTTGTCTTTTTTTGTAATGTCTGATAATTTTACCGAATCGTAAACACACATATCTTCGTTAATAGTCTTGGGGAGCGTGTCTAAACGTTGACATTGCAGTGTTTTTGCGCCAACGACTGGCATCAGACACAGGCTGGTCAACAGTGCCGCACTAAGAAAAGAAAGTTTTTTCATGGTTGTCTTCGGGTAAATTAATAACAAATAATCATCTTATATTCTATGGAATAACTTTCTTTTTGGGTAATTATTTTGAACAAAAAGAGTTGATATTTGTTTTTTTATGTTTTATTTATCTATTGAAATAACTGTTTTTTTCTCTACAGTTATCATATGAATTTGTTGCAAAAAGGAGTTAGTTTTGTTCTCATAAGTTTTGGTTGCTTTTGGGGAATGAGTTTTGCTGAACAAAACAAATCTTTGTGTCGAGCGGAAACTTTTGCGAAAATAGAAACTATTCTTCAAGCAAATAAAAATTGTTCTGAGACCTCTTATAAATCAGATATTGGTCGTTCTTTGATTAAAGTGCAAAAAATATTCCAACCGAAATTGTTTGCGATTCGAAATGATACGGTGTTGCATCCCGTTGAATTGGCGAGCCAGATAGCGGCCGTGTATCGAGAGTACGAAGCTTGTCTTGATATAACCTGTCAAAATATTATAAATATTTGTTCGGGGGTGCGGCGGTTAGACCGAAATTTAGACCATTTTCAATATTGTCAAAGTCGTTCTCAGATTCATAAAAGTATAATGCGACAAATACTTTCGACGGCTAATTTGCAAAATAATGCACAAAAGGGGCGGATTTTGCGTCGTAATCGGATGAAATTATTGGAGCAAAAAATGCATAATTGGTTTCAGGTGGCGGCGGTAAAGCTCGTAAATAATTGGGATAATTTTGTTGCGAAAGTTACGACCCTCGTGCGGAATCCGGTTGGAAGCTAGGCCGGAAATTTCTTTGACAGAAACCCAAAAATCCGAGAGAATGCTTGGTGGTTATTACTAATTATTATACGTTTTTATGAAAAATACAGCCATTATCGGAACACAGTGGGGAGACGAAGGAAAAGGAAAGTTGGTCGATGCTATTAGTGGGAAGTTTGATATTATTTGTCGAAGTACTGGCGGAGCGAATGCGGGACACACCATTGTGTCAGATGGGAAAAAATTTGTTTTTCATTTATTACCATCTTGTTTACTGCATCCAGAAACGGTCGGTGTTATTGGAAATGGAACCGTGGTTTGTCCTGTAAGTATTATTGAAGAAGTGGAAAAATTAACGAAAGAAGGGTTGGATTTGACTGGACGGGTGAAAGTTTCTTTGCGGGCTCATTTATTATTTGATTACCACAAAAAAATTGATGTAGCCTTGGAAGAACGAAAAGGTGACAACAAAATTGGAACGACTGGTCGTGGAATTGGACCAGCGTATACCGATAAGGTGGCACGAATTGGGATTCGATGTGAAGATTTATTAGACACTGAATTATTATGGGAAAAAGTACAACGAAATTGTGCGTTTCATTCAAAAAATTACCATATTGATTTAGACCCAAAAGAAGAGTATGACAAAGTGATGGCGGTGCGAGAAAAAATGAAACCGCTGTTGGTTGATACACGAAAGTATTTGTTTGATGCTATTCAATCAGGTAAAAAGGTTTTGTTTGAAGGGGCACAAGCGCATCATTTGGATGTTGATCATGGAACGTACCCATTCGTAACTTCAAGTTCTATTTCTGCGGGAGGAATTTCGACTGGGTTAGGCGTGGCTCCAAAATACGTGGAAAACATTATTGGTATTGCGAAAGCGTACACGACTCGAGTTGGGTCAGGACCTTTCCCAACTGAATTGACTGGGGCGGAAGGAGAAGCTTTGCGTGTTGCGGGGCATGAATTTGGGGCTACCACGGGTCGACCTCGACGGTGTGGATGGTATGATGCGGTAGTAGTGCGAGATTCAGTCGAAACCAATGGAATTGATGAATTGAATTTGACGAAGTTGGATGTCTTATCTGGTATGGAAGAAATTAAAGTTGCTACACGATACTTCTTGGGTGATACTGAATTATTTACTGTTCCAACCACGAAAAAAGCGTTGGCGAATTTACGAATTGAATATCAAACGTTCCCTGGATGGAGCGAGGATATTTCTAACGTGCAAAAGTTTGAAGATTTGCCGCAAAATGCTCAAAATTATGTGTTGGCTCTTGAGAAATTGTCTGGGGCAAAAATTTCATCTATTGGGGTGGGACCAGATAGAAACGATTTGATTTTCCGATAATTTTTGAAAACAAAAAATGATATAAAGTCGACTGTGTATTGGTCGACTTTTTTGTGTTTTGAGTATTCATAACGAAAGTTCATTGACAGGGCGTATGATATTTTTATTATGCGGTCAGTTCTTTGCACGAGTGGCGAAACGGTAGACGCGCAAGATTGAGGGTCTTGTGAGAAGTATTTCTCGTGGAGGTTCAAATCCTCTCTCGTGCACCAGTACAGAGATAAAAAATAAAAACCAAGCCTTATGCTTGGTTTTTGTTTTTTAAATTTGCGGAGCAAAGGCCACGATAAAGTACTTTTAATGTGTGAGGAGTAATCCTCTCTCGTGTTTTTTTCCATGAGGGTTCGTTTTTTTTGTGTGAATTATAGTCCCTTTTTTGACAATTTTCTTAAAATTTATCATACTTACTGTCGAATATTTATTAAAAAACAGCAATATGTTAGGATTAACCGATTTAAAAGTAGGAGCAAAAATTGAATTTGAAGGTGCTCCGTATCAAATTACTTGGAACCAATTTAGTAAAACGGCTCGACAAGGAGGGGTGATGAAAGTGAAAATGAAAAACTTGTTGACTGGAAAAACAATGGAAAAAACTTTCCAAGGAAATGATAAAGTGGAAGAAGCAAATGTGGCGTTTAAACGCGCTCAATTCTTGTATGCGAATGGAGATGAATATGAATTTATGGATCAAGAAACGTTTGAAACGATTTCTTTAGGAAAAGATGTATTGGGTGACTCGACAAACTATTTAATTGACGGGTTAGACGTTGATTTGCAGTGTTATAATGGGAACCCAATTAATATTCAGTTGAAACCGAAAATGACATTTGAGGTGACTTATGCCGAACCAGGCGTAAAAGGTGATACCGCTTCGGGAGGAAATAAAAATGCCACGATTGAAACAGGATTGAATGTGAAAGTTCCATTTTTTATTAATACAGGCGACAAAATTGTTATCAATACTGATACTGGAGAATATACCGAACGAGCCAAAGAATAAATGATATCAAATCTTAGAAAAAGTATCCGTCTGATGGCGGATATTTTTTGGTGAGAAAGATTGTCAAAAAAAGAATAATTCGGTATGTTTGAGAGGAAGATGAATATTCTACTCACTTGGGACTTGGTTTTAATCTCTGTGTTGTTGATTGTTTTTCTGTATAATTTTTTATTGGGGCAAAAGGCGACGATAAAAATTATTATTTCTAATTATATTGCTATTTTGACGGCCGATGGGGTGGTTGATTTTTTTGAAAAATTTTTGCTTGATCACCTGCCTGGAATTCAGAGTTTGATTGCTGATTCGCAATCAACGGTTTTTATGGTATTGCGAATTGTTTTATTTGCATTAGCGATTTTGATTTTTGTGGTTCGAGGAGGGTTTCATGTAAACCTAGCGCATCATGACCATTGGATGACACGAACAGCGGTGCATGCGATGTTTTCGTTGTTGTCGGCTAACTTGTTTGTGGCGACAATATTAATTTATTTATCTGGCGATTCTTTTATTCAAGGAATGGCGTTTGGGGCGCGGGGCAACATTTCCATTTATCAAACGTCTCAGTTTGCACAAATGTTAATGGACTATTATCAATTATGGTTCTCGTTGCCGGCGGTGGCATTTTTGACTACCTCGTTTTTCTTTGATCCAACAGAAGATTAATTTATGAAAGTACAAGTATTTGATTATCGGTGGCGGGAAAAAGAGGCTAAAGACTTTTTTGTAGAGTTTGAAGGAAATAATGGACAAAAAATTGGTCGAAAGCGTTTGTGGTTGGGGCATTCTTTGTCGATTGAAAAATTAGGTACTCCCAATTGTGCGGGTCATATAAGTCCAGAAACAAAACTTTGGCGACCGTGTCCGAAAGATTCAAAAGGAAAGTTTAAGTGTGAGTATTGTCGGTCTATAGAAGGTGGATTCGTGTTTACGGCTTTTGACGGGTTTGATACGTCGCAGTTGAGTCCGGCCGATTTAGCTCGGATTGAAGGAGAGCACTGGGTGTATTTAGCCTATTTTGGCGAAGGAATGGTAAAAGTAGGGGTTTCGCAATTTGCTCGGAAGTTTTTGCGTCAAATTGAACAAGGGAGTGCCGCCACCTTGTTTATTGCCAAAACTCCTGACGGAGTGTTTGCTCGGCAGATAGAAACGCTTATTCGTAAAACGGGCTTGGCGGATAAGATTAAAACTTCGCAAAAAAAAGACTTTTTATTTCCAGAAGTGTCATCGGCCAAACAAACTTTATTTGAAGTATTAAAAACACACGTGTCTGGTTTGGACGGTGAACACGAATCATTAAAACAGTATTTATTGCCCGAACCAGAGTTTTTTGACTGGACGGATGTAGGAATGAAAAAATTGCCTACGCATAACATTCATCCGATAAAGTTAGACGTAGGAGAATGGGTTTCCGGTGAAATTGTTGGATTAAAAGGGCCATTTATTATTTTGGATACTGGTGACGATTTAGTGTCTCTTGCGCCGAAAGATTTTCGGGGGTGTATGGTTGACTTTGCGTTGAAACAGAAAGGGCTCGGGATTCAATCGGCTTTGCAAAATTCTTTGTTTTAGAAAATTATGAAACTGGTTTGTCGGAATTCTTTTCTTGCGTATAGTGGGGGCGAAATTTTTTAACCAATGAAATTATGAAGTGTTTTTTTCGAAAATTAAAATCATTTTTTTGTCCCGCTCATACTTGTTGTGGAAAGTGTTGTCGACGTTCTTCTCAAGCAAAACTTGATATTGGGTTGTCAGCGGCCGAAAAGAAAATCTTACACAGTTTAGATGCCAAAATTGTGGTAGGGAAAATTCATAGTATTGAAGCACATCCAGACCCAAAAGTAACGAAAGTGCGAGTGACTCAAACTGAGATTGCTCCTGGGGTGATGGAACAAGTTTTGTGTGGGGCCAAAAATATTGAAGTGGGGCAAATCGTGCCAGTGGCAACGGTTGGAGCAAAGTTGTCGGAAGACTTTGAAATTGGGGCGCGAAAAATTCGAGGCGTAGAATCAAAAGGAATGATTTGTGCCAAAGATGAACTTGGTTTGCCAAAAGAAACAGAAGGAATTTGGGTATTGCCCGCAACCGCTGAAAAATTGCTCGGGAAAAGTTTGAAAGATTTATAATTGTTGGGCTTATTGGTGCATTGAAAACACTTCTTTATTGGGGAAGTGTTTTTTTATTACTTTTTTCTTTTTTGACTAAAAAAAATATGTTTCTAGACTTGAGAAGATTTTTTTGGCGTGCGTAAAAAGAATCTGTGCTATCTAGCAGAAATTACGCTCTTCTTGGTTCGACTCGCCATCGAACAATTGAGTAAATAGCCTTTCGTTTATTGGAGCCAACGACAAAATGGAGACATTTTGCAAGAATGGTTCTGTACGTATGTGAACCCTAAAAAATCAGTATAAAAAATTATATTTTAAAAAAATTATAGTATGAGTGAAGATAAATTAACTTCATTTTTGAGATCATCTGGCTTGTTACCAAAAACCGAGAACGAAAAACCGGTGGCGGGACAAAAGTCACGAAAAAAAACAAATTCGACTGCTTCTAAAGCGAAGAATCAGCCTGCGCGCAAAGATGGGAGTCGGCGAAACATGGATAAAGGAGGAAATAAGAACGGAGAACCGCGAAAGATTTCGAATCATAATCCGAATTTTGGGCGACCAACACATGAAAAACGGGAAAAGTATCATCCTACAAATTATTTGAAGGGCGAAAAAAAGACGGGAGATATTCGCATTGTGCCACTTGGTGGATTGGAACAAGTGGGAATGAACATGATGTTTATTGAATGGGGCGATGAAATTTTGATTATTGATACCGGATTATTGTTCCCTGATGCGGAACATTTGGGGGTAGATGTTTTGGTTCCAAACATTGAGTATTTGGTGCAAAACAAACACAAGATTAAAGGGGTGATTTATACACATGGACACCTTGATCATATTGGGGGCGTTCCTCATATTATTCCAGAGTTAGGATTCCCTAAAATGTATGCGACACGGTTGACCAAAGAATTAATTTTGGCGAATACGGATCATCCAGATATGTTGAAAAAATACAAAATAATGGAAATTACTCCGGAAAGTAAAATTAAATTAGGGCGTTTTGAAGTCGAGTTTTTCCATATTAATCATTCTATCCCGGACGGCGTTGGAATTGTGGTAAATACTCCCGCTGGAGCCATTATTAATACTTCCGATTTTAAAATTGATCACAATCCGTCGGATGAAAATCCTGCCGATTTAGGACGTATTGCGCAAATCGGAAAAAAAGGAGTGTTGGCGGCGTTGGTGGATTCAACAAATGCCATGAAACCAGGGCAAACTTTGTCTGAATCAGTGGTGCAAGCCGAACTTTCTAAGCAAATTGAATCGGTGAAAGGCCGAATGATTATTACCACTTTTGCGTCTTCGATCGGTCGGATTTCGAAAATTGTAGAAACGGCTGAAAAATGTGGGAAAACAGTATTTATTTCGGGGCGTTCAATGGAAAAAAATCTTACGATTGCTCGAAAATTGAATTATTTGAAATGTAAAGATGGAACCTTACAACGAATGTCGAGAAAGGCTGATAAAATGGATCCGAGTAAGGTGTTGATTTTATCAACGGGGTCACAAGGAGAACCGTTAGCGGCTTTAACTCGAATGGCGGTTGGAACGCATCGAGATATTACGCTCAAAAAAGAAGATACCATTCTCTTTTCGTCTTCGCCGATTATTGGAAATGAAACAAATATTGTTTCGGTGATTAATAATTTAACAGAGATTGGGTGTACTATTATTGATAAAGATGGTTTTGATGTGTACGTTTCGGGGCATGGATATGCTGACGAAGTTAAATTAATGGTGTCATTGTTGAATCCGAAATATTTTGTTCCGATTCATGGAGAGCTCTTTATGCGACATGGAAGTCGTGACATGATTATTAAAGAATTGGCCTTCCCACCAGAAAATACGTTTATTATGCGGAATGGACGAGGATTAGTTCTGAACGGAAACAAAGCTCGATTAATGACGCCCAAAGAGGCGATTAAAACCGGAATCGAAATGATTGATATTCGGGAAAAAATTGATGAACATATTTTACGAGATAGAACACTAATGGGACATGGTGGAGCTATCATGTTTGTTATTAATCATGCTAAAGGGGTTATTAAAGATTTGGAAATACGAGCCAAAGGGTTCCGTCATATGAATATGAAACATGAAATTTTTAAATTATTAGAAGACACCGTTCGAAAAAGTTTTGAAAAAGGATATTCAAGCGCCAAAAATACAAAAGCCTTAGAAAAGGTGATTGGAGAAAATGCGCAGAGGGTATTGATGCAAAAGTTTAGAAAAGAAGCTTTGATTGAGGTGATTGTTTTAGATTAGTATTGGAAAGTTTGTTGAAACATAAAAAAACGCCAAACGGCGTTTTTTTTTATTTTGTTTTTTAACAAGAATTATCCTTCAATAACTCGTACGTTTACCGCGTTTAATCCTTTGGCTGATTCAGAGGCTTCGAATTCAACGGTGTCGCCTTCTTTGATTTGACCTCCTTCTACGTCAGTAATGTGTACAAAATAATCAGATTCGCTTCCTTCTACTGAAATAAATCCAAATCCTTTTTCGTCGTTAAAAAATTTAACTTTTCCTGTGCTCATGTATAAAAATGATAAAATAGTATTTGCAAAGTTGTTTTCAAATTTCTTCTCCTACCTCCTATTGCCACTCAATGGTCGTTTTTTTTGTGGTTCTGTCAATTGTTTTTGGGCTTTTCGGCAATTACAATCCAGTTTTTTCCACGGAATAATTGGTGTGAAATAATTTTAAATCCAGCGTTTTTCATTTTTTTTGCTAGTGTTTTTCCTGGTACCGTTCGGTAGTAGCGTGGGTGTTTGTCTTTTCCAAACGGAACGAGGTAATTCTTGAATCCACTCAGCCACCAGTCTTTTCGGTTCCAGTTATATTGGCGGTATTTTTTAGGAATTTTCCACGTAGTTAAAAATACCTTTCCACCAGGTTTGGTTATGCGGAATAATTCTGATAAACATTGCGTTTGTTCGGTTGGTTTGAGTAGGTGATGAAAGGCCGCAATAGAAATAACTAAATCAAAATTTTCGGATCCAAACGGCAATGGGTTGGCAAAAGAACCTTGAAAAAAGTGGTCGTAAGGAAAACTTTCTTGGGCGATGCGGAGCATATTTTTTGATAAATCAAAGCCGTGGTAAAACCCTTGGGGAATAATGTCGGTGGGTAAAAAATTACGCAGTCGGCCATTTCCGCATCCTAAGTCGAGTACTCGTTGGTGTTTTTTGAGTAACGGCGCTATTTTTTCAAATTCGGGCCATCCGTGTTGGCGGGTTTGAGAAAAATTTTGGGCGAATTGATCGTAATGGCTTTCCATGTTTCTTTGTTTTTATTTAAGTCCCCACTTAGCAAAGTATTTAAACATTGAATGAATGTGAATCCAAAACGTTTTTCGGAACAGAGCTTTGAAAATATTTCCGCCTGATAACCGATTGGGGTCGTGGTAGGCGGTAGCAGTAACTACTTGGAGGGTTTGTCCGTGGGTTTGTTTCAGTCGTCGGCAAAAATCGGTGTCTTCAAAAAAGAGGAAAAATCGGTTATCAAAACCGTTTAATTGATTGAAAACTTCCTTTTTTAGCACCCAAAAACTTCCTTGAGCCCAATCAGAAACTTGGTTTTTTTGCGGGTGTTGACGTACAATTTGGTCACCAAAAAGTCGTCGTTTTAAAAGTGGTAACACTCGTGGAAACGGTCGCATGTTTTCGAGTATTTGTCCGTCTTTTGTTTGTAAAACTGGCACGCAAATAGTGGGTTTTGTTTGAGTTTGTAGTGTGTTGATAAGTTCATCAAGTGTGTGTTGGTGTAGTTCAATGTCGGGGTTTACAATGGCTAACGTTTGGTAACGAGCAAACCGCACGCCTTCAAAGTTTCCTTCGCCGTAACCAAGGTTTTGGCTCAGGGTGATAGCATGAATATTTGGGTGGGTGTTGGCGAGTGTTTTAACGGCCTGTGTTTCGGCTTCGTTTTTAAAATTATCAACAATAATCCATTCCCAATCAATCTTGGGGGCGTATTTTAACAAAGACGCTTTTAGTCGTCCTAGTTTGCTAGAACTGCCAAAATTGACGGTAATAATAGAGACGCCGTTTTTCCTCATTCATCAAACATCATAATCATGTTTGGTAAAATGTCAGATTTTTTAAGAGTATTTAGTAAAACTTTTCTCCGTCATAGCCATAGGGGATGAGCATAACATCGTCGAGATGTCCATTGAAGTTATGATATCCTAAATATAATCCACCGAGACCAAAATCTTTTGTTTGTTTTATGGTTTTTCCTCCTATGAACTCGCCGTCTATCCAAAGTCTAGCGGTTGTTCCATCATAGCTTCCAACAATGAACTGCCACTTATTTATTTTTAATTTATTCTCGCCTTTAAGAGCAAAATTTCCTTTGTTAATATAAAATACAATGTGATTAGCTCTTGCAGAGATGCCTGTGTTATTTTCTATAAATACGGGATAAGTGTCTTGTGTAGGAACAGCTATCTTTGTCCAAAGAGCAAAAGTTATTTTTTTTAATGGTTTACTGTTTTCAACAGTTCTTCCTATGCTTCCATTTTTTATAGTCAAAGCATGGTTATTTGAAAAAGGTGCGGTTATGCTTTTGGTTAAATTTTGATTGCTATGTCGTAAATTATTTTTGCTAGAAGACTTGTCGGTGATTTGTGTTCCAACGTTTCCGTTTGGTAAAAAATCATTTTCAAAATCATACCAAGCGGTAAAAAGTTTATCATTCATGCTGGCATTAGCGGCTAAGGCTTGGCGTTTAAACTGAGTTGCGGCTGCCTGCGCTTTAGCGAGTCGGGCCTTCTCGATATATGAATTGTACTGAGCGATGCCCATGCCTGATAAAATTCCAATAATAACAATTACGACGAGTAATTCTATGAGGGTAAAGGCTTTTAAGCTAATGTTTCTTGTGTGTGTGTGTGTGGAACATTTTAGTTGATTTTATTTTCCATTGCATTGTAATTAAAACAGTTTTGATTTACAAAATTTTTAATTTTGCCACACTGAGCGTGATGAAAAAATTTAAAATATTTGCGGGTTCGAGTGCGGTAGATTTTACCCAAAATATGGCAGCAGCCATTAATGTGCCAGTAGGAAGTACTACGATTAAGAAGTTTGCGTGTGGTGAGTTGTATGTACGATTTGACGAGTCTTTCCGTGGGCAAGACGTGTTTATTGTGCAAACAGGACGAACGTACCATATGAATGAAGATTTAATGGAATTGTTCTTGTTGATTGATGCGGCGAAACAAAGTTTTGCGGATAATATTCATGTGGTAATGCCGTATTTTCCGTACTCACGGCAAGATAAAATTCACGAAGCCCGAGAAGGAATTTCGGCAAAATTGTTTGCTAATTTGTTAGAACGAGCCGGAGCAAGCCGAGTGATTACTATGCACTTACATTCTGATCAAATTCAAGGGTTCTTTGATTGTCCAGTAGACAATATTAATCCGCGACGATTGTTTGTGGAATATTTCAAAAATAAAAACTTGCAAGACGCCGTAGTGGTTTCGCCTGATGCGGGGGGAGCCAAAGAAGCCAAAAAATTTGCGGATGCATTAGAAGTGCCATTGGTTATTTTGCATAAAAGCCGACCAAAGCATAACGAATCGGAAGTGAGTCACGTGATTGGGGAAGTTGAGGGGAAAACGGCGATTATTTTGGACGATATGGTCGATACAGCTGGGTCTGTTTGCGGAGCCAAACAAGCTTTGTTGCAAGCGGGAGCGAATAAAGATGTATATTTAGCGGCGACTCATCCAGTGTTTTCTGGTCCAGCTATCGAGCGGCTAACAGCGGCTGAATTTGCAGAAATTGTTTGTACCGATTCGTTACCAGTCGCGACTCCACCGAAAAACTTTAAAGTGTTGAGTGTGGCACCGTTGCTGGGAGAAGTGGTAAATAATGTAGCGAACCAAAAATCGGTATCGTCTTTGTATATGTAATATATGAAAAACCTTACAGAAGCATATACGCTGGTGGCTTTGACCGACCAAAATGCGGCTCAATGGGACGAATTTGTTTTGTCTGAGCCAACTGGTTCGGTGCATCAGTTATCGAGTTGGGTGGAGTTTCAAACCAAAATTCCGGGGCGAGAAGTAGCCAAAGGGTTTGGAGTGCGAGATAAAAAAGGTGATTTTGTGGCCACGGTTATTTGTGTACAAATGGATACTGGTTTTTTGGGGAAAAAATGGTGGTATTCGGCTAGAGGACCAGTGGTAAATATGCAAAAAAATGCCGCTGCGGCAGAGTTTTTGTTTCGGATGGTAAAACGAAACTTGACCCAACATGGCGGAATGTTTTGGCGCGTAGATCCGTATTTTTCGGAAACTGATTGGCAACGAATCCTTGATTTAGAAACGAAACCCGCGGTGCAAAATTATCAACCAACTGATACCTTGATGTTGGATTTAACAAAATCGGATGAGGAGTTGTTAAAAGAAATGAAGCGGAAAGGGCGGTATAATATCAAACAAGCCCAAAAACACGAAATTAAGTACGAGGTGTATGCTGACGGAAAATTTACCAAAGAAGCCTTGCAACAGTTTTGGGATTTGAACATAGCCACCACCGACCGCGACGGATTTAGTGGACACCAAAAAGAGTATTATCGACATTTTTTGCGTTCGTTGCCCGAAACCGCCGTGTTGTTTTTAGCCAAAAAAGATGAAACACCCGTGGCAGCCGCTATTTCTACCTTTGCTGGGAGTAAGGCGATTTATTATTTTGGAGCGTCAACGTCGGATAATGCGTTGCGAAAACTAATGGCCCCGTACGGATTACAATGGCGCATGATTCAGTATGCCAAAGAAAAAGGTTGTAAGACTTATGATTTTTTAGGCATCGCTCCCGAAGGAGAAGAAAATCATCCGTATGCCGGAATTTCGGAATTTAAGTGGAAGTTTGGTGGGTACCGAGATACGTTTGTCGCTGGAAAAGAAATTCCGTTAAATGGGTTTTGGTATTGGGTGTACCGAGTGATGAAGAAGTTGAGAAAATAAGGTTTTTGTTGTGGTTTCTTGCTTTTGATTTTGAAAAGGAAATGGAAGACTCCAAATCAAGTTTGGAGATTTACTATGAAAATATATTCCCTTTTCTAAAAACATTGTTGGTCATTCTGGCTTGTCCAGAACCTAGTTCTTAACGACCTTTGTATGACAATCGTTTGAGCGATGGTGTTTTTCGGTATTTATTGACAAAACCAAAATTCTAAACAAAATTGTGATGAATTTTATTTACTACAATTTAGTTATGGGAAAAAAGAAAACCGCACGTTGGAAAAAGAATTTAGGACTAAAAATTGTTTGTTTAATTGGTTTGATTGCCTTGTTGGGGGTGTCATTTTTACCATTTTTAGGAATTTTATAATTTAGTGCTTACTATGTCAGATGTTATTGTTCGAATGCCACCGTCACCGACGGGGCTTTTGCATTTAGGAACCGCTCGTGCGGCTTTGTTTAATTGGTTGTTTGCGAAAAGCCAAGGTGGAAAAATTATTTTCCGTTGGGAAGATACCGACCGAGAACGATCGAAACCAGAATTTGAAACCATTATTTTAGATGGGTTGAAATGGTTGGGAATGGATTTTGCGGCGGAGTGCGAGTTTTATCGACAAACCGAAAACACGGCGGTGCACGAAGCTCATTTGCAAAAACTATGGGAAAACGGAAAAGTGTTTCCGTGTTTTGTAACGCCTGAAGAGATTGATGCCGAGCGAGAGAAAGCCCGAGCCGAAAAACGAAATTTTGTGTTCTGGTCACCCTTTCGAGATTTACCAAAAGCCGAAGCGGAAGCCAGAATGAAAACGGACCCGTTTGTGTGGCGGTTGAAAACCCCAAAAAACGAATGGATTAATTTTAAAGATGTGGTGCGGAAGAAAGTTTCGGTTAATACCGATACATTGGGAGACTTTGCCGTAGCGCGAAGCGATGGTTCGGTGTTGTATATGTTGGCCAATGTGGTTGACGATGCCACGCAAGGGGTAACACATGTTATTCGGGGTGAAGATCATGTTTCGAATACGCCCAAACAAATTTTAATTTATAAGGCTTGTGGATACAATGTGCCACAGTTTGCGCATTTACCGTTAGTATTAGATGCCAAAAAACGAAAACTTTCGAAACGAAATGTTGAGCCTGGAGTGGCGGTATTGGTCTCTGATTTTCAAAAAGCTGGATTTGTGCCAGAAGCGGTAGTAAACGGACTTGTGTTTTTGGGGTGGCATCCAAAAGACACCAAACAAGAAATCTTCTCGTTTGCTGAGTTAGAACAAGTTTTTGCGTTGGAAAAAGTAAATTCGGCTGGATCGCAATACGATTTCGAAAAAATGTTGTGGTTTAATGCCAAATGGATGAAACAATTACCGATTGAGAAAATTCAAGCTTATTATGAAGCTTTCTCTGGGAAAAAGGTGGCGTTAGAAGTGCTTGATGTGGCTCGACAAAAAGCCAAAACGATGGCCGATTTTGAAGAAACATTTGCTTATTTATTGGCTGATCCTGGGTTTGAAGTGGAGCGATTAGTCAACGAACGATTTGGATTGACAATTGAAAAATCGAAAGAAATTCTAGCTGAAATTGTAGCCGTGTTAGACGGAATTGCTGAAACAGATTTTAATGCGGCGGTTATTAAAGATAAATCGGTGGAAAAAATTGCAGAATTAGGATTAAAAAATGGTGAATTTTTAACGCCATTCCGCGCGGCCTTGAGTAACCGAGATGCGTCGGCGGGGCCATTTGATATTGCGGCGGCTATTGGAAAGTCTGCTACTTTAAGCCGATTAAATCGAGCCATTTTAGCCTAAAAACTGTAACAAGTACGAAAATATTTCGTTTTATATAAAGACGGAATATTTTTGGGTAGGAATATTTGCCTTTATTAAAAAATATATTAAATTACCATAGATGAAAGGAGTTATATTAGCTGGAGGAACTGGATCTCGATTATTTCCGTCAACACGTGTGACGAATAAACATTTATTGCCAGTCTATAATCGTCCGATGATTACGTATCCAATTGAGACGTTGAAAAACTCTGGGGTGCGAGATATTTTGGTAATTACTTCGAGTCAAAACGCGTCTGACTTTTTACGATTTCTGGGGTCTGGAAAAGATTTTGGGGTAAATTTTACCTATAAAGTGCAAGATGGGGCAGGCGGAATTGCTCAAGCCTTGAGTTTGGCTGAAGGGTTTGCGGCTGGAGATTCGGTAGCGGTAATTTTAGGTGATAATATTTTTGAAGATGATTTTTCGGAACAAACCTTGACGTTCCGAAATGGGGCTCATATTTTCTTAAAACCGGTTGATGATCCAGAACGATTTGGCGTGGTAGAGTTGGATTCGAATGGCTTGGTTCAGTCTATTACTGAAAAACCAATGTTGCCTAAGTCTAATTTAGCACAGGCTGGAATGTATATCTACGACGCGGAAGTGTTTGATATTATTCGAACATTGAAACCGTCTGATCGAGGCGAATTAGAAATTACCGATGTGAATCAAGTGTATCTTGAAAAAGGGGCTTTGAAGGCTTCGAAATTGAAGGGTATGTGGATTGATGCTGGAACGCATGAAAGTTTGTTGGAGGCCAGTATTTTAGCTCAAGAAGTGTTTGGAAACGAAGGGGGGGCTACGAAAAAAATGATGAAACCGTTGCCGGTACGAGCCAGTGTGCAACCAAAAATTTCCATTGGAGTTGTGCTACATAATTCCGAAAAATACGTACGACCGTGTTTTACGGCGTTGCAAAAACAAAACTATAAAAATGTTGAAATTTTGGTGTTTGATAACGCTTCAACGGATGAGGGGGTAAGTATTTTGAAACAAGAGTTTTCGGATATAACGGTGGTGGAATCAAAAGAAAATATTGGATTTGCCAAAGCTCACAATCAACTCATTAAACAATCGAATGGAGAATTCTATGCGTGTGTGAACGTTGATGCGTTTTTAGAACCAAATTTCTTGACGGAGTTGTTTCATGCGATTCAGCAAAAACCAAATATTGGTTCGGTAGGGGGAAAACTCAAACGATGGAATTTTGAAGCGTTTGAAAAAGGAGACACTTCCGAAGGGAAAACGAACTTTATCGACTCAACGGGAATTGCTTTGACGAAGGCACATAAGTTTTTTGATAAAGGCCAAGGTGAAGTTGATTTTGGACAATACGACGAAGAATCGTTGGTGTTTGGTGTGTCTGGTGCGGCGGCGTTGTACCGAAAAAAATCGTTAGAAGATGTAGCGTTTGAAAATGAACACGGAGAAAAAGAATTTTTTGATGAGGCGATGTTCTTGTACAAAGAAGATGTTGATTTAGCGTATCGGTTGCAATGGGCTGGGTGGAAATCGGCGTATACTCCAATGGCGGTGGGGTATCATGATCGAACGAACTTTGGAGTGAAGGCTTCTTTAACCGAAACAATCAAACATCGAATGCAAAAGCCCGCGTTTATTAATAAACAATCTTATATTAACCATAAGGTGCTTCTGGAAAAAAATTTCTCATCAGATTTTTCATCGGATGTGCAAGGGGCAACTGGGTGGTATAATTTCAAAAAATTGTTGTATATTATCATTGCCGAACCAGAAAATTTGGTGGCTTGGTGGAAAGTTCGCAAAATGAAAAATCGTCTTAATGCTTGGCGAAAATCTATGCCTAAACGAGTCAATAAAGCAGAAATTGAACAATTAATGGAATAAAAAAAACTCCCGTTAGGGAGTTTTTTTCTTTTCGAATTATTTTTTACAAATCTTCCGCGTGTTTTTCTAGGTATTCGGCTACGCCGTCTTTACTTTCTTTCATTCCTTCGTCTCCTTTTTTCCATCCTGCTGGGCAGACTTCTCCGTATTTATTGGTAAAGAGCATTGTGTCGACCATTCGGATCATTTCGTCAATATTTCGTCCGAGTGGTAAGTCGTTGATAACCGCGTGTCGAACGGTTCCGTCTTTGTCGAGCAAGAATGACCCTCGAAGGGCTACTGATTCGTTGAATAATACGTCAAAGTCTCGAGCGATTTGTTTGGTAATATCTGCTACGAGTGGAAATTCAACGCGTCCAATTCCACCCTTTTCTACGGGTGTTTCTCGCCAAGCAAAGTGTGAGAATTGTGAGTCTACAGAAACACCGATAACGTTGATGCCTCGTTCTTTAAACTCAGACATTCTTTTAGAAAAGGCAATAATTTCAGAAGGACAAACAAAGGTAAAATCTAGTGGATAAAAGAATACTACGGCTCCTTTTTCTCCGAGATTTTCATAAAGGTTAAATTCTTCTTCTATTTTTCCGTTTGCCAGTACAGCTTGGGCGGTAAAGTTTGGTGCTTTTTGTGTTACAATCATGAGAATACGTAAGTTATGAATTTAATAATTTTTGTAATAATATCACTAATTTTATTTTAAATAAATTTTTAACCAGATTTATTTTTTCAAGGTTAGTATATCTTTTAGGAAGAATCCCGTATGACTCTCTTTGATTTGGGCTACTTCTTCGGGCGTTCCAGTGGCGACTACGACTCCTCCTTTGTCTCCACCTTCTGGTCCGATGTCAACGAGGTAATCACAACATTTTAGCACATCAAGATTATGTTCAATGACGACCATTGAATTTCCTTTGTCGACCAATTTTTGGAGCACTCCCAAAAGTTTTTTTACATCACTGAAATGCAGTCCAGTTGTTGGTTCATCTAATACATAAATGGTGCTTCCGGTTGATTTTTTCATTAATTCGGTGGCGAGTTTTACCCGCTGAGCTTCTCCGCCAGAAAGCGTGGTAGCACTTTGTCCCAATTTCATGTACCCGAGTCCAACTTCGTTGAGTGCGTGGAGTTTTTCGGATATTTTTCCAATGTTTTCGAAGAATTTTACGCCGTCTTCAATGGTCATATCTAGGACATCCGCAATAGATTTTCCGCGGTAGGTTACTTCGAGTGTTTCGTCGTTGTAGCGTTTTCCTCCACAAGATTCACACGGAACATACACGTCTGGCAGGAAATGCATTTCTACTTTTTTGAGTCCGTCTCCGCTACAAGATTCGCACCGCCCTCCTTTGACATTGAAACTGAATCGGCTGCTTGAGTATCCGCGAATGCGGGCTTCGGTGGTGCTGGCAAATAATTCTCGGATATCGGTAAATACTCCCGTATAGGTAGCGGGGTTAGAACGTGGCGTTCGTCCAATAGGAGACTGGTCGATAGAAATAAGTTTATCTAATGCTTCAACGCCTTCTATGCTGTCATGATCTCCAGCTGGTTTTTTGGCTCGGTTTAATTCTCGAGCTAATACTGGTACTAAAATTTTATTAATTAAAGATGATTTTCCACTTCCAGAGACTCCCGCGATTCCAACAAAACATCCGAGTGGAATTTCGACATCAATATTTTTGAGGTTATTCTGTCGGGCCCCAAAGATTTTTAGTTTTCCCAACGGTTTTCGTCGAATTCGTGGTACACGGATTTTTTTTCGTCCGTACAAGAAATCAGCGGTTTCTGTGTCGGCGTGTTCCATTTCGGACATGGTTCCTGCAAACACTAAGTTTCCTCCGTGAACTCCAGACTTTGGTCCAATTTCGATAATATGGTCGGCTACCCGCATGGTGTCTTCGTCGTGTTCCACGACTAAGACGGAGTTTCCTAAATCTCGTAGATGTTTGAGGGTTTTGATAAGTTTGGTGTTATCTCGTTGGTGTAATCCAATTGATGGTTCATCAAGTACGTACAGTACGCCTTGTAATTGGCTTCCAATTTGAGTGGCAAGCCGAATTCGTTGGGCTTCTCCTCCCGACAAGGTATTGGCCGCTCGAGATAAAGTAAGATAAGACAAACCAACGTTTTCTAAGAAACTTAGTCGGTCTTTAATTTCTTTTTTGATAGGAAGCACGATTTTACTGTTTTCTTCAGTTTCTTTTACCGATTCAATCCAAGATTTTACTTCTGGAACTTGCATTCCGGTAATGTCTGCAATCGATTGGCCGTCGACAAACACATTTCGTCCATAAATATTTAGTCGGGCTCCGTTACATTCCGAACAAGTCGATTCAATCATAAATCCTTCTAATTTTTTTCGTAAAAAGTCCGATTCGGCTTCGTTGAACCGTTTTTCGGTTTGGGTAGCGGCTCCTTCAAATGTGGTTTCAGTGGTTTTTCCTCGATTCGCTCCTTGAAGTGGCACGGTAAATACTTCGTCGCCAGTTCCTTTAATAATACGCGTGATATTTTCTTCCGAAATTTCGCCCATTGGTTGGTCGATAGTAAAGCCGTATTTTTCTCCAACGGCTTTAACGCACGAAGTATACCAAGCCAATGAGTTTGACCCCAAGGTGCTCCAAGGCAAAATTCCACCTTCGCGAATAGAAAGTTTGGGGTTAATAGCCGTTTTGGGATTTAATTCTAATCGGTATCCAAGTCCGTGACAGGCATCACACGCACCGTGCGGCGAATTGAATGAGAACATTCGAGGTTCGAGTGGGGGGAACGAAAACCCCGTTTCGGGGTCAGATAACAATTCTGAAAACAAATGATCGGTTTCGTCACTCATGCGGTGGGCTACCATAATACCTTCTCCAAATTTGAGTGCTGTTTCAATCGAATCGATGACTCGCATACGGTCGTCGTTTTTTTCTTCTACTTGGTCGCCTCCATCAAGTTCTACAAACTGTTTTGAGTAATCAGTTTTAACTAATCGGTCTACGACAATTTCGATGGTGTGTTTTTTTTGTGGATCAAGTTGAATGTCTTCGTTAATGGTCATAATTTCGCCATCAATTCTGAGCCGTACAAACCCTGCTTTTTGTATTTTTTCAATTTCACCCGTGTGTTCGCCTTTTCGTCCGCGCACGATGGGTGCTAAAATCATGTATTTCTCTCCGTCTTCCCATTGGTTTAGGACGTCTAGAATTTGGGTTGGCGTTTGGGACACTAATTCTCGTCCGTTCTCCGGATTGATTGGCGTTCCGATTTTCGCAAACAATAACCGCAAATAGTCGTACATTTCGGTTACGGTTCCTACGGTTGAGCGGGGGTTTCGGGGGGCTGATTTTTGGTCAATTGAAATGGCGGGAGATAATCCGTCGATAGAATCAACTTCGGGTTTTTCTTGTAATTGTAAAAACTGCCGAGCGTACGTTGAAAGTGATTCGACATATCGTCTTTGTCCTTCGGCGTAAATGGTATCAAACGCTAATGATGATTTTCCACTTCCTGATACTCCGGTTACTACCACTAATTTTTCTCTCGGAATTTCTACATCTATGTTTTTTAGATTATGCATCCGCGCGCCTTTTACCACAATGTTTTTTGACATACTTTTTGTTTTAAGGTTATAAAAAATACAAAAAAAGAGCCGACAAATGTGCCGTACTCTTGGAACAGAAAGATTGTAGAAATTTAGTTGCAAAAAGTCAAAAATTTTGGTATAATTTTCTGATTTACTAAAAATAAATATTCAAATGGGATTAGAAGGATTTAAATATAACGAAAATAATGAAAGTAATAACAATAAGGTCGAAACTAAAAAGTCGGTTGATTGGAAATTGATTTCGGAAAATGTGGCATTAAAAACAAAATTAGCGGCAAATGAAGCTCTAGCTAATAAAGTCTTGGCTGAAAATTATATTGATAATGCTTTTGAAGAACTTCCGAGCGATGTAGAAGTAAAAGATGTTCGAAACGAATCGGTTGAATATCAATTTGGAGTGGCGGTTAATAACAACCCAGGGTTGAAGGGAACTCTGATGGCGTTTTTTTCAGGGAGTGGAAAGAAAGAGTCGGAAGCGAATTTTGCCGCGATGAATGATGTTATGAATGATACTACCAAGCAATTAGGGCGAAGCTCGATGAACGGTTTTGATGCAGTAGTGTAAGGTTTTAAATTTTCTTCTATTCTTATAAAAAAATCAGCCAACGGCTGATTTTTTGTTTTAATTCGTTTTATTTTGTGGTTCCTATTGCACCCCAGTTAATCCATTGGTCGACGTTGTTTTGGTCGGTTTTATACTGAATGACTTTTTTACGGTTGTTGGCGGTGCCAGTGGCGGTTACGGTGCCGGTTAGAGGAGCCATTGTTTCGTTATTTGTAATAGTTATTTTTACTTTATTTTTTGATAAATTTTCGAGTGAAAGTGTGCAGGTGTCTTTTGCTATGAATGATTTAGATGCATTCCAAAAATATGTTCCAACGTTTTTGGGTTTTGTTTTAGTGTCAAAAGTCTCAAAGCGTGTTTTGTCATCAGATTTATCAATCTTTCCTATCCAGTTAATTAAATCATTTCCAATTTGGTTAAAATTTCCTTGAATAGAGGCGGTTGATGAATTTTCACCAGATTCATTGCAACGGATGGTCCAGAAGACATTTTTCTTAACTTCTTTTTGTGATATGTTTATTGAAAGGGTAGGGAGCGTTTTTATTTTTTGTGTCTTTCCGTTGATAGATGTTTGTAACCGTACAGTTTGTTGTTGTTTCGGTTTCAAGATTACAAAAAATTCAGTAGCAAGGTTATTTATTTTGGTATTTCCTTCGGCTCTAGTCAGATTTATTTTTTTTGTTCCATGATAAATAGGATTTTCTTTCAGCGTTAAATTGGCCATTTCCACTCCAGATTCGGCGGCAAAATAGGCTCGTTCTCCGTTTAAGGTGTCAGCTGAAAAGGCTAGTTCTTTTACTAACACATTGGCCACTCCCATTACGGCCGTAATAATCAACACTGAAATAAGCACGACTGATATGAGTGTGATTCCTTGGTTTTTGTGAGGGGTGAGTTTTTTATAGTTTTTCATTATTTTTTTGTAGACAATTTTAGTATAGAAGATCCCGTCAATATTTGAAAGTTTGTTGGACGGGACCCGCGCAACCATTATTTAAATATTCGCGGGGTCTTCGCTTATGTTTTAGTGATTAAATTATATAAGTCTTTCCATTCTGGGTTGATTGATTCTATAAGATTCTTCTTCCAAGCACGGCAATATTTTTTTATTTTTCTTTCTCTTGCAAGACTTGACTCAAAGTCTCCACCAGATTCGAAGTATACCAGTTTTGTGAGATTATATTTTTTAGTAAATCCTTCTACTAATTTTTGTCTGTGTGTGTAGATTCTTTGGATAAGATCTATTGTTCTTCCGACATAAAAAGTAGTGTGATTTTTGTTGGTTAGTATGTATATAAAGTGGTTATTTTTAGTCATGATTCGTATGCAATCATTGTTTAATATTGATAGGATTAAAACTTATACTTTCGAGACGAAATGGTAGTACGAATAAATTGTTGTACCGATGGATCTTTTTTTGATTGAACTTTCAAAAATATTTGTACTTTAGGTTGGGTATTTTCTTTGTTTGTTATAACAAATTTGGAAGTTTTATTATCTGTTATTATTTTAAACCTTTTTGATATAAGTCGTTCATTATTCATTGTAAATGAATTGCTGTCAGTATTTATCGAAAAATTATAAGGTTTATCATTTTCACATTTAAGATTTACAAAGTTAGATTTTCCACTTGTAATCTCACAATTTCGGGCACGGTCGGTAAGCCGAGCCAAGGCAAAATTGACTTCCTTTTGCATTTGACGAGCAATTTCGATACGCATTTTTGTTTGCACAAATTGAGCGTACACGCCCAAAGCACTGGTAAGAATCACCGCTCCAATAGTGATAGAAATCATCAATTCGATGAGCGTAAACGCCTTTTTTTGGTGTTTCATTATTTCTTCCAGTTAGTAAGTATGCTCTGCATTTCTACAATTTTGGTGTTGTTTCGTGAGACCGTGCAGGTGATGGTGGCTTCGACTGGTATTTGGATCATTTTGATATTTTGTCCACCTGAATTTGTACCAACAAAGTCAATATTTTTGTTTTTTGTTGAAATTTCTCGTGATATTTTAAAAGTTCCAAATTTTTCTTCGTCTTTGGTTAGGGTTTCTAACTCATTTGTCCAATTATCAAAATTTCGCCAGTTGATGTCGCGTTGATTACGGGCGTTTTCTAAACACTCTTGTGCAAGGTAGGTGGCGGTTAGTCGGGTTTGGTTTTGTGCCACGGTGGTAATAAACGATCCAATAAGTTTGAATCCAGCCAGTACCGCCATACTTAAAATAACCATCGCAATCATCACTTCGATGATAGAAAAGGCGGGTTTTTTAGTGGTTATTTTCATTTTCTGGGATTTAATGATGTTTAATTTTTTAGTGTTACGGGTTGAGCGGTTACAAGGCCTGAGGTTTTATTGATATTAATGGATGATTTGAATGAATTTGAAGAGAAAGGAATGGTTTGAATCAAACTCTCCTTTATAGGACATGATATTCCCCTACAAGGAATAGTTTTTATATCACCAAATGGTGGTTGATATAACACGCAAAAATTTTTGTCTAATTTGGTGTTTCCAGCCAGTGTTATTGGATGAGAGCAAGGGATTGGTATTGAACAGTTTTTGGCTCTTGCGTGCTTTTCCGTTATACAAATTTTATTGGAATTATTTTTTCCAGAAACGATAATGGCTTTATTGATTGAGCGACTGCTCGAAAATCCTTCCGCGAGAGCGGCTTCAATTTGTTCGCGCGCGTTTATGATGCGTTGTTTTTGAATTGTTTGGTTCCAGTTTATCATGCCCACGGTGAACAAAATTCCCATAATAACAATGGTTACCAGAATTTCTATCAGCGTAAAAGCGTTTTGTTTAGGCTCCAGTAAAGGCATCTTGTAGGGCAAAAATAGGTTTTAAAATAGCGAGTCCCATAAATATTACGGCTACCGATACAATCACCAAAATTACTGGCGAAAGCATTTTTGATAGGTTTTTGATGTCGGCATCAAATTGCAGTTGGTATTGGGTACCAGTTTTTTGCAAAATTTCGGTTATGGCTCCAGATTTTTCTCCAATTTCAATGACTTCTCCAATAATAGGGTCAATTTCTGGTGATTCTTTAAATCCTTCAGACAGTTGGTCTCCGGCCACAATTCGTTGTTCGACACTGTATATTTCTTCGGAAATTACTTTGTTGTCTACAATTTGTCGTAGTACTTGCATGGCTTTAGAAACTGGAATTCCAGCTTCGAGTAAGGTAGCAAAGTTGGTGGCAATTTGAATGGTAGAAAAATTGCGGACAAATTTACTTACAATTGGGGTGTCGAGTAATATTTTATGCCATTGGATTTTCCCTTCGGGCGAATCTTTCCAGTTTTTGAAAAACAAAGCGGCCGCCACAAGAATGGTTAGCAAAATCCACCACGAACTTTGTACAAATTCTGAAGTCGCAATTAAGGCTCGGGTTTCCCACGGTAGTTCGGCTCCGAGTGAGGCGAACATTTCTTTGAATTTTGGTACCACAAAAATCATCATGGCAAATCCAGACAAAATAATCACGCCAAAGACGGTGATTGGGTACACCATGGCTGATTTAATTTGCATTGAGAGTTTTAAGTTTTTGTCCATTTGAACGGCCAAGTAAGACAAAACTTCTTCAAGTTTTCCCGTAATTTCTGCCGAGTAAATCATTTTAATTTCTGATTCGTTGAAAAAATCAGGATATTTTGACATGGCTGACGATAATGGCATTCCACGTTCGTTAATATCGTAATGAATGGTTGCCAACACCCGTTGGAGCCGTTCTGAACGGGCACGTTCGGATAACATTTTAATGGCTTGGCTTACGCGAATTCCCGAACCCACTAACAATTTCAGTGAGTTAAAAAACAAACTTTTTTCTTTGGCAGGGAGGGGCGTATTATCGATTAAAAAATCGTTTAGTTTTTCATGCCAAGGAATATCACGGCGGTCAGTTACGCCGTAAATAACGGTTGAAGCAGTTTTATTGTTCATTTGTTTGCGGTTGAGATTCAAAATAGTACGAGTACAAATTTACGCCGAAGGTTGTTTGGTCGTCTTCGTTTTTTTCGATGGCAAAATTTTCAACGCCCATTAGTAGTGGGTTTGATTCGACACTTTTGAGAAACAACAAAATTTGTGATCGAAACCCTGTAACCGAAAACTGTGTTGAAAGTTTTTGGAGTCCATTAGCCTCGGTTGTTTTGCTAAACTGAATTGCGTCGCTCACCGTTACGCCCGCTTTTTGGCTTAATTTTTTAATATCGGTAATGAGTTCGCCTTGATTAAACTCCGTAGGAATGAAATGTTTGATGGAATCTTTAGACGCTTGCAGGGCTTCAAATTCTTTTTTTACGGCTTTGAATTTAGTCGTCTTTTGTTGTTTGGTTTGTTGTAACGTTTGTATTTCTTTTTGAAGTGTGTCTACGGCTCGTTTTTTAGGTAATCCCACAAACCCAAATAATAGTACCGCACTTAAGATGAGAATAATATTTAGATTTTTCATTTTATTTGAGAGTAAAAGTTAGGGTAAACATAAGGTTGTTATTGTCGTCTTTTTGGGTTTGAAGTGAATGGATGAAAGGCGTTTCAACCTTTGATGATTCTTGAAGCCGTTTGAGGAGCAACTGAATACTTTCGACACTGGCAGCTTTGCCAGAAACCTCTACTTGGTATGGTTTGGTGTTGGTACTACTAAATTGTTGGAACGAAAGAGACGGCGTTTCGAAATTAGTAATACTCGACATAATTTTTGACCAAGCGATTCGTGATTTTGTTTTGTCGACTAATGCCACCATGTGTTGTGATGTTTGGTTTTGAGAACTTCCGTTTAATTGGTCATCAATGTTTTTGATTGATTTTTCCAAGAGTTCTTTTTGTGGTTTCAGTTGCGACTGTTGGTACTGGAAATATCCAGTAACACCCGCGGATACAAGTAACAAAACAATGGCAATAATACTGAGTTTTGATTTTTTTGGGGTTGGTTGGACGGTATTCATGATAAAAAATTAAGATTTAAGAGTTTGTTTCGCGGCTATTTCCATACACTCGAGAACTAACCGTGGTTTGAAGATGTAGGTGTGGAGCGTTATCAACTTCGAAAGAATATTTTTCAGGGTTTTTAATAGCGGTTGATAATTGAATGGTCACTTTCGGGTGTTGTTGGGCTGAATCATCTCGGAAAGCTAAGTAAGGATCTTTCTTTGGGGTGATTTTAAAATTTAAGGATTGTATGTTTACGGAATCTAATGAGATGGCTTGCCAATCGTGTGCCATAACCAAGCACTTTGATTTGGTATCAATGTCTAAATCTAAAATTGGATAATTTATTCCATTATTACTTATCTTACATTGATTATTCTTCCATTGTGGGGAGGTGCTCCAAATATCGGCTTCGCCGTCGTGGTTGGTGTCGGCCCCAATTTCGACTTTGGCTTGAATGTGGGCACAGTTTTCGTTGTCTGGTTCGCAAGTGTCGCTTGATTTAGTTCGTTTAAAAGCAAATCTTCTGGTGCGGGTATTATTGATTAAATACAATTCTTCGAGTGAATTTTTATGAAAGGCTACGGTGCAAGGGTCTGAGGTTCCGTCATTTTTTACGCCTCCAAGTTGTCGGTCTGGCACGTTGTCATCGTTCGTGTCCCAATAAAAAACTTCTGGGTAATTAAGTTTTGCTCGGTTAGTAGAGTTATTTTCACAAGCATTGTTTTCAGTATAAGTTGAACTACAAGGATTTGCATTTATTAATTTAGGCAATTGCAATCGATCAAATTTGGGGCATTGAGTATTACTTGGTCCAACTTCAATAAAATATCGATCATAATCGACCACATTGTTTTGAGTGACGGAGATAAGTTTGTCTAATAAAAACCGTGATTCGCGTTGGAATTCTTTGGCAATACGGAGTCGTTTTTCTCCTAATTGAATAGACTGACTAAATTGGAATATAAACCCAACAAAGATGGTTAAAAGCGTCATGGCGGTTAACACTTCTACGAGGGTAAATCCTTTTTGTTTCATCGTTTATTATGATACGAAAGTTTCGAGAAAAACACAAAAAAAACATCTTCAATCAAGAAGATGTTTTTAAGAAAAAGTTTTTTATGTTTAATGCACTTAAATGGTGCTACCTGTCGCAGTTCCAAATCCAGCAATTACGGTATTTACAATCGCGTAAGCGGCCATGATAACCAAGATACCTACGGCTGCATAAATAATAGTGTTTTTTGCTTTTTCTGTGTCTTCACCCGCTGAAGTCATATATTGGAATCCTCCCCAAATGATGATGATTACGGCTACGATTCCCAAGAAAGTAAGTCCTTTTGATACGTATCGTAAAATAATTTGTCGCAAACTTCCTTCAGTATCACCAGTACCAGTACCAGCTACGTTATCACCAGGGGTGATTAATTGGGCTTCTGCTACTGGAGCAACAAAGTCCGGAGCAACAATAGACATGACTCCAAGAGCCAAGAACAGACCAAGAACAGGGGCTAAAAACTTTTTCATTTTTTTATGTGTTAAACAAATATTAAGTTTTAAATGAATTCCAGTAAATTTTAACATAGATTTAATTAAAAATCAACTAAAATATAGAATTCGACTAAATTTTAGTTCTTCCTGTTTGTTTTGGCAAATCTTTTTTTTGCTTGTTTAATGAGCTTTATAGAAAGAAAGATTAGTAGAAATAAAATACTTATAGTGATTACGATGAAAGGGAGTCCTTGTAATATTTTTTGAGTCCAAAGTTTTAATTTTAATTCTTTTAATTCGTCTTTATTTAATTCATTTAAATGATCATCTAAATCATTATTGTTGTTTTTATTAGAAATGGAGAGTTGCGTGTTAGTATTTGTTTTAAGTGTGTTTTCTTTGTCGTTTAAGCTGTTTCCAAAATTTCCTGGGGCAATAAATTGGGCTTTAATTGTTGGTGTTGTTGAGACGAGTACGGCTCCGAATAAAAATAAGCAAATGATTGCGGATGAAATTTTTTTCATTTTTAACATTATTATTTTATAAACAATTTTTTTAGTATGGCTTCATTATAAATATGAACTCATTTTATAGCAAAGAAATATTATGAATCTCAGATGTTTTTTTATAATTTTTGGAAAATTTTTTTTGAAAATTATGTATAATTTGCTTGATGACCTTAGAATTTCCGTTAAAAAAGTTACTCAATACTACGCCGAAACACTTGGCAAAACTAGAAGCTTTGCATGTTGTTACGGGGCGTGATTTGGTAGAATATTTTCCGCGGGCAGTTGAATCGACAGATGTTCGGTCGAGTTTTGGGGCGATTGAAATGGATAAGAAAAACACGGTGGGCGGATTGTTGTGTGATTTTCGGTTAGAAAAAACGGCTCGTGGACGAAAAATTGGAAAAGCGGCTCTGGTACTTGATGACGGCGTGGTGATGGAAAGTGTCTGGTTTTCGGTGCCGTATGTGTTGCGAAACTTGCGTGATGAATCGCGGGTGTTTTTAGTGGGAAAAGTAAGTCGAAATTATGGGAAAATTCAAATTTCAAATCCAGAAGTTCATCTTGATAAAACCGTGCATGTGGGCGGTGTGCGGGCGATTTATTCTGAATCGTTACCGATTACCAGCAAATGGTTACGAGAGAAAATGCATGGTTTGTTGCCGCTCATTCAAGCTCACGAATATCCAGAATTTTTACCGGCGAGTATTTTGGAAGCCGAGTCATTTTTACCCCGCCACGAAGCCCTGAAATTAATTCATGCCCCGACTTCGGTTGAAGCTTGGAATGCGGCACGACGGCGGTTGGCTTTTGAAGAATTATTTGAAATTCAGTTACGAGTGTTACAAGAAAAATTTTTGCGACAAGCGGAAGCCGAAAATCCATTTAAAGTGGTGTTTGATGCTGAGTTGGTAAAACAAGATTTAGCGACGTTACCATTTGCGTTAACGCTGGCACAAAAACGCGTTTTATTTCAAATTTTACAGGATTTTCAGCAACCTGTGGCGGCGCATCGGTTGGTGCAGGGAGATGTTGGGAGCGGAAAAACAGTAGTGGCTTTTTTGGCGGCCGCACAAATGGTACGAGCGGGGTTTCAAGTGGCGATTTTGGCTCCCACGGAAATTTTGGCACAACAGCATTTTGAAAAAGCTAAGCAATTCTTTGCACATATCGATGTTGGTCGAACCGAAACACCGAATTTGTTGGGAGAATCCAATTCGGGCGTCGTGGTAGAGTTGTTGACGGGATCTGTGACGGCCAAGCAGAAAAAAGATATCAAGCAACGATTAGTTCAAAAAAAAGTGGACGTACTTATTGGGACGCACGCTCTTTTGACTGAAGACACAGTATTCCATTCATTGGGGTTAGCCGTGGTTGATGAACAACATCGGTTTGGGGTTGCACAACGAGCGATTTTAGCCGAAAATAAATCACACGTTGTGTCTATGACGGCTACGCCGATTCCTCGGACATTAGCGCTGACTATTTATGGCAATCAAGAATTAAGTGTTATTAACGAATTACCGGCCGGACGAAAACCCATTATTACTCGTGTGGTGGCGGATGATGCCACTGAACGAAAAATGAATTTATTTATTGATGATCAGTGTGAAAAAGGTCGGCAAGTGTTTTGGGTGTGTCCGTTGGTAGAAGAATCGGAAAAAATTGAAGCGAAAAGTGTTTTGGCTGAATTTGAGCGGGTACGACAAATTTTTGCGAAGCGACGGGTTGAGTATTTACACGGAAAAATGCGCCCAGCTGAGAAAAAACAAATTATGGAACGTTTTCAGCGGAAAGAATTTGATATTTTGGTGTCGACGTCGGTTATTGAAGTGGGGGTGGATATTCCTGATTCGACGGTGATGGTTATTGAAAATTCTGAACGGTTCGGGTTGTCGCAATTGCATCAGTTTCGTGGGCGAATTGGGCGGAATGATTTACAATCGTATTGTTTTTTAAAGGTCGGAAAGCGAGAAGATAAACAAAAAATTCGATTAAAAGCGATGGAACGGTTTACGAGTGGGCAAAAATTATCAGAAATTGATTTAGAACTACGAGGAATGGGAGAGATATATGGCGTGAAACAAAGTGGGTTGCCGGAATTTAAAGTGGCAGATATTTCAAACTTGCCATTGTTGGAATCAGCAAAGCACTGGGCCGAGCAAATTTTGGAAGCGGATCCGCACCTAGAAAAACACCCATTGTTGGCTCAACGATTACAAAAACAGGTGGTGTATTTTCAATAAAAAAAATGATTTTAAAATTTTTTTAAAAAAACTTGCGTCTCTTATTTTTTTTAGTAAATTTCTTGGGCTTTGTGGTTTTGCCGTCTTAGCTCAGCTGGTAGAGCAACGGATTTGTAACCCGTAGGTCACCGGTTCGATCCCGGTAGACGGCTCCAGGAAAATACAAAGTGAAGCACCTCCTGAAAGGGAGGTGTTTTTTTGTGCTTTGAAAAATTTTGGAAATGTTTACGCTTTGTGTGATGTTAAGAGAGGGGTTTTATTTTCTATATAAATTGGCACAATCAAGTGTATTTGGCGGATTTATTTTGTGTTTATTGTTGGCGTTTTGGTTGTTAGGAATCCAGTCGGGGCTTCGCGCCGATTTATTGTTTGGGTGTGTGTTGGTGGTGCAAATTTTATTAGTTGTGTTTCAATTTGAGTCCAAAAAAGAGGCGAAAGTGATTGGTTTGTTTCATTTGGTAGGAACGGCCATGGAGGTGTTTAAAACTTCGGCGGCGATTGGGTCGTGGTCTTATGCGCACATTGGTTTTTTTGCTATTGGGAATGTGCCGTTGTTTACTGGATTTATGTATGCTTCGGTAGGAAGTTTTATTGCTCGGTGTTGGCGTATTTTACAATTTAAATTTGAGAATTATCCACCCTTTTGGCAGACGGTTGTTTTGTCAGTTCTGATTTATGCGAATTTTTTTACGCATCATTATTTGCCCGACATTCGGAGTGTCTTATTTTTGCTTGCGGGAGTGGTGTATGGACGCACGTTTATACATTTTAAAGTGTATCAAAAACAATGGCGAATCCCGTTACTACTGGCGTGTGGGTTGGCGGCAGCGGTTATTTTTTTTGCAGAAAATGTAGGAACTTTTTCACGGTATTGGGTGTATCCAAATCAAGTAGATGGTTGGCACATGGTACCGTTGGGTAAATTTGGATCGTGGTTTTTGTTACTGATTTTGAGTTTTGTGTTAGTAACGTTGGTTCACCGTGATAAATTGTATCTACGAACCGATTGTGAGAAGTCTTAACTTTTTCTTGTGATTTGTGCCCCAAGACTTTGAAGATTTTTTTCAAAATTTTCGTAACCACGGTCGATGTAATCAATGTTGGTTACTTTGGTCGTGCCTTTGGCAATGAGTCCGGCTAAAACCATGGCGGCTCCGGCTCGTAAATCCCAACTTTGAACACTGGTTCCTTTGAGCGGAGTTTTTCCTGTAACTTGAGCTTGGTGTGCGTTTAACAATGATACGTTGGCGCCCATTTTTTCCAGTTCTGAGAGGTAAGTTAGTCGGTTTTCGAAGAGTGTTTCAAAGATAATTGATGAACCTTCGCATTGGGTTAGTAATACGCCAAAGGGTGATTGTAAATCGGTTGAAAATCCAGGGAAAATAGCGGTTTGTAATTTTGGAATAGCTTTGAGGTTTTGTTTTCCGAAAATATGAAGTGTGTTATCAAAGAATTCAAAACTCGCCCCCGTTCGTTTTAAAACTCCATAGAATGACAACAGTTCGTGGTGATTGACGTTTTCAATCCATACATCTCCTTCGGTTAAAATGCCGGCAATACCATACGTGGCGGCGAGGAGTCCGTCTGGTGGAATGCGGAAAGTTCCGCCTTTTAAGTTGGGGGCTTTGAGGCCTCGAATGGTTAAATGATGCGTTCCAATGCCGTCAATTTGGGCGCCCATGTCGGCTAACATTTGTACGGTGGCGGTTACATGGGTTTCCATGGCGGTAAAAAATATTTCGGAAGTCCCGGCGGTTCCAGCAGCAAACATGGCTAGATTTTCGGTAGCGGTAACGCTGGCTTCTGGCAACAAAACTTGTGGGTGAATAATTTCTTCTTCGGTTTGGTTTTCGTTGGTAAGACAGAGTTTAGAAATAGTTGATTGTTTGAGTTTTCCGTCAAAATTGAGTTCGATTTGGTTGCCTTTATCGGTTACTTTGGCTCCAAACGCTTCAAACCCGTTTAAATGAACATCATTAGGTCGGGCACCGATAATGCAGCCTCCTGGTTTGAGGATTTTTGCGTGTCCGAAGCGGGCTAAAAGTGGTCCTACAATAAGAATAGAAGCACGGAATTTTTTGGCTTGTGGGCAATGTTCGAGTTTTTCTGGGTCAATATTTTGAGCCGTGATTTTTACTTTTCCGTTGACTAAATCTCGTTCGACTACGGCTCCGAGGGTTTCAAAAATATCAAGTAACAATCGGATATCAGTGATATTGGGAACATTGATAAATTCACAGGTTTGGGTGGTAAGGAGCGCTGCACATAACATGGGTAAAGCCCCGTTTTTGGCTCCAGGAATGCTGATTCTTCCTGATAATTTTTGTCCGCCGATGATTTCGAAATATTCGTTCATTTTTTGTGTTTTTAATGTTTGTGGAAACGGGTGTTTGCCGTTTGGAAATTTAATTATATCGGGAGAGAGTGATAAAAGTTTTTGTAAAACGGCTTTGTTTTTAGGAAAACTTTTGCCCTCAATCCAATTATGGACTGATTGTCGTTTTACTCCTAAAAAATCGCCCAAAGTCGTTGGGGTCCACCGATTTTGGGTGAGCCATTCCTTGAAATTAGGGGAAAATTGAGGATTCATTTCAAATTTTATTCTTCTTTTTTTTACTTATCCGTCAAATTTTTACCAAAATTCTTTGTGGGTCGTAAATTTGTCTTTCGGTGCGAGTCTTGATAAAATTGGCATCGATGTATGAAAAATTAAAAAAATATCAGTTTGAGTTTGTTTGTGCGAGTTTAGCGTTGGTAGGAATAATCGGACTGATGGTTGGGTATGTGTTCTCTACTGATTTTTCGCAATTTTCTACGTATGGGGGGCTAGTTTTGAATGAAAAAGAACAAGCATTATTAGAGTGTTTATCAGACAAAAACGCTGGCTGTTTAAAGCAAGTTCAGTTGGTAACTTATGGGCAAACTACTTGGGAAACAAAAAATGCGAATGTGGTTCCACCGCAAGGTGTTTTGCGGTGTTATGATGGAAAAGATATTTACTGTGATAAATATGGAGGCTATTACACTTTTGAAGAAGCAAAATCGTTGTGTAAAGCCAAAAAAATGCATTTGCCAACCCTCGAAGATTTTCAATATTTGTATGCGGTGTTTGGGAAAAACCAAGATCGACTTATTTTTGATATGAATTTGTTTCCAGCGGGGGCTATTGTGTGGGGCGAATCTTCGGTGTGGGTTGATAAGGTGGCTCGATATTGGGCCGAAGATTTATATAATCCGAAAAAACAGTTGTATTATGGATTTACAGTTGGAAAATCTCCTGTGGCGGGTGAATTGCCACCAGAACACAAAGATTCTCGGTTTTCGGTGCGGTGTGTAAAATATGAATGGGAATAATTTATTGCTGACGAATTGTCTGGCAGTAATGCGTTAGGGCTTCGCAGAAATTCTGTACGGATTCGTCCGTCAAAAATGAGTGAAGTGAAATCCTTAGTGGAAACTGCCAGTCAGGATTTTTTTCGAAAAATTGAATGGTAGTGGTGGGTTGTAAAATGTCGTTTGTGCAGGCAGACCCAGTAGAAACACAAATTTGTTCTTGGTCCGATAACATTTGAGCGAGTTGTCCGCCACGAATGTTTTTGAAACTTACATTTATAATGCCTGGAACCCGTGGTAAATCGGCGTGCCGAATTTTGCTGTCGGGAATGGTTTGCCTAATGTGTTGCTCGATTTGTGTTTGCCAATGTTTGATTTGTGCCAACTTTGGAGTGGATTCAAAATTTTGGGTGGAAAGGTTGTTGGTTCCTAATAATTCAAACGCTGTGGACATGCCAAGGGCTAACCAACAATTTTTGGTGTGAGTGTCTTTGCTGATAGATTTCCATTGTTGGGGTTTTTTCATCCAAATTAGTCCAATCATTTTTGGTCCGTAAAATTTGTGCGGAGCCATGGTGATGATGTCGGCGTTCTCAAAATCAAGTCCCGTTTTGCCAACAGCTTGAACGGCATCTTGATGAATAATAGCGTGCGGGAATTTTTCTCTCAACGTTTGTGTGTCAAAGATAGTACCCGTTTCGGCGTTGGCACGCATAAGCGAAATAAATTGGGCGTGGGTAGGAATATCTGCAAAATCTCCAAGTGGGTCAAAACGGTTCGTTGGCAAAATTTCGTCTAACACAGACGAATGTTCAACGGCCGAACAAAACATGTTTTGGCGTCCGAATTTTTTGTGGGCTTCCCAAAGAACTTTTTGGTTTCCGTGCGTGCCCGAATGACTGATGGCTAATTGGTTTTTAGCGACCCCTAAAATATCCGCAATTTTTTGCAAGGCTTGGTCTTGTTTTTTGTGGGCGGCAAATCCGTGCCGGTGTTTAGAGTTTTCATTACCGAAAAAACTGAAGTTTTCTTGCATTACTGTTTGTACTTCTGGATGTAGTGGGGTGGTGGCAGCGGCGTCAAAATAGTTTTTCATTCATTCATAACTTTAGAAAAACGCGATAAGTTTACAAGTTTACCAGCTGACGAGTTTATATGTGTGAGTTATTTTGCTTTTTTTAGAGTTCTTTTTACTATGATTCTGATTTATAAATTAAAAGATGAATATGTTGAAAAAATTAGTAATATTTATGGGATTTCTGTTGGTTTCGACTCAGGTTTGGGCACAACGAATTCCGACGATAGAAATTTTTCATGGAAATGGATGCCCGCATTGTGCGCAAGAACTAGATTGGATTGAATCTGAATTGAAGCCAATGTATCCAGATTTGAAAGTTTTGGAATATGAGGTGTGGTTTCACCCAGAAAATAAAACCCTTTGGGAGAACCGTATGAAGAAATTTAACCTAAAGCCACAGGCAGTGCCAACTAATATTGTTGGAAATCAAGTTTTGGTCGGATTTAAAAAAGAGGCGCTTTTGGCGGAAATGAAAAAAAATTTTGGAGAACCGAAAAAAATTGAAAAGAAAGTTGAAGTTAAAACAGAGAAAAAAAGTTGGTGGAGTGGTTTTTTAGAAACCATTCTTGGTTGGTTTGGAGTATAAGAAAGGAAATTTTTAGTTAACCAGGTGGACAATGTGCCAGTTAGCAAGCAAAAAAAGTAAATTAAAAAAAATATGAAAAAAGGAGTTTTATTCGGATTAGGATTGGCGTTGCTCGCCACCGTTTCGGTTGAAGCAGCGGGTGAAATAGCGGTTAATGTCGGTTCGGCGGTTGATAATAGTTTGATTGAGCGAACGTTAAAACTTCCGTGGCCGGTAATGTCTTTTATTTTAGGGTTGATAGATGGATTTAATCCGTGTGCCATGTGGACACTGCTCATTTTGATTGGGTTTTTGTTAGGCATGAATGATCGCAAAAAACGGTGGTTTATTGGTGGGATTTTTATTGCGAGTTCGGCGGTTTTGTACTTTGGAGCGTTGTTAGCTTATCTACTTGGGTTTGAAGCCATTGCGGCGTATGCTTCAGGAACGGTGATGTTGTGGGTGTTTCGAGTAGTTGGTTTGGTAGCATTAGTAAGTGGAATGAAAACCTTGTGGGATGGAATTCGAAACAAAAATGAATGTAGTGTGAAAGACATTCATGAACGACGAAATTTTAAAACAAAATTGGAACAGATTTTGGCCCGTGATCAATTTTGGCTGGTTTTGGTTGGCGTGATTGGGCTGGCTTTTGCGGTCAATGTGGTTGAATTATTATGTAGTTTTGCGATTCCAACGTTGTTTACTAATACGTTAGTGAATGTCTTGGATTTATCATTTATGAATCAATTGTTGGGAATCTTTATTTATGACGTAGCGTATATATTTGATGATATTTTGGTGTTCTCGCTGGCGATGTTTGCCGTGAGTTCGGTACAATTAACTTCTGGGAAATTCGTGCGAGCGTCTAATCTAATTGGTGGATTGCTTTTGTTGGTATTGGGTGGATTAATGATTTTTAACCCAGCGTTATTAGGGCAATTGGCTGGATAGAATTTTAATTTTGGTTTTCGCGTTAAAAAATTTAGGTGTCTAGTTAAAATTTGAGAAAAGACTTGATTAAACTGGTACGTAATTAGACTTATTTTGATGCAAGTTCGCAAGTTCGCAAGTTCGCAAGTTCGCAAGTTCGCAAGTTCGCAAGTTCGCAAGT
>PDWI01000126.1_pt1 | contig 105685 bp, 97 predicted proteins | sample 1430891 | NCBI WGS metagenome assembly PDWI01 (sample SAMN01162508, study PRJNA174530) | Oral metagenome, whole genome shotgun sequencing project. | biome: Marine environment; feature: Marine mammal; material: Swab sample of the gingival sulcus; isolation source: swab sample of gingival sulcus... | reverse complement strand
AAAAGAGTAATAAGAAATGCGGCTACATGTGTTGCCATGTGCCAACCATCTGCCAGAAGTGCCATTGAACCATAGACACTGCCAGCTATGATTTCAACACTCATTGTTATTGCGGTGAGAGCAAGAACATATTGCGTTCTTTTTTTTCCTTTTTCGTTTGAAACTGAATAATCATGCCTATGTTTCCAATGATTCAATTTATAAATATGCATTTATTTTGCTCCTATGACCTGACACACTCACTTACAGGATATTTTGTCGGAGAGTTATGGGACAAAGGCCATCACTGAAGCCGGTGTGCCGGAAGCTCCACGGATTCGGAGAATACCGATGACGAGCGTCGTACCTGCCGGCGGGAGTTGATCCAAATTCGTCAGACATTCAAGGATAATCCCCTGTTGAGCGGATAGCTGGACATTTGTCGCATAGCTGTCATCCTGTCCGGGATCAACCCCGTGCGTGTCGATTCCGACCCCCGCAATGTGGCGTTCCTTCATCAAGAATGTCGTTGTTTCAGCGCCAAAGCCTGGAAAATGCATTCCTCCCGTTTCGTCTTGATGAAAAAAATCAGCAGGCGTATTCCATTTTTCCTGCCAGCCGGTATACAGCAGCACGAGGCTTCCTGCCGGAATCGGCCCATGCTGCTCTTCCCACGTCAGGACATCGTTTTGAGTCAACGCGTAATCGGGGTTTGCTGCCGCCTGCCTGCGGATGTCAATGACGATTGCGGGGACAACAAGAGATTCCGCTGAATAGTCGTCAATGCCGACCCCCTCTTCATGAAAACAATTTGGGGCATTGAGATGAGTTGCCGCATGCTCTCCGAGAGAGAAGCTTCGTAAATAATATCCGTCGTTTTGCAAATCTGCCACTGTCTCGAACGCCACCGGAGGATCTCCGGGCCAGACCGGAATATTGACGTCGATGACATGACTTAAATCGATAACACGAGAAAAGCGTATCGTGTTCATGGCTGTGGTCTGCAACAGCGCTTTAGACTCTCATGCAGAGGATTGCCGCTGCATGAGAGTCTAAACAGGCCGGGATGTATTCTCCAGCCCCGCTTCGGGTCAGGAGCGGATCATTCAGCATCTCTCTCTTACTCCTTGTTAAGGCTGAATTATTTGATGTCCCCATCCGAATTTTGGGCGTCAAGACTCTCTCGATCTTTGATCGCGTTTTTAAAATTCGTAATCCCTTTTCCCAGACTGCTGCCGATCTCCGGCAGTCTTTTTGCGCCGAAAATCACCAGCACAATCACTAAAATAATACTTAATTCCGTCGGGCCTAAGCCGAACATAGCATCGCCCTCCTTTTGTTCATTCCGCGGAGTGTGCATCAATGACAAAATCCGTCAAAATTTTCTTTACTCTGAATAAAGCGATGTTATAGAAGATTCGTCAAGTTTTTTGTGGGAACGAAAATGGAATACCATCATCTGGAGACGAGTGATGAAATGTTGTATGGGTATCGGTGTTGCTGTGCTGCTCGCCGTTATGGGCACAGCAGCTCTGCAGGCGGAAGAGTTGACGAGCAAAGACGTTGATGTGCTGATGCGGAAAGCCTCAGAAGCGTATAAGGCTGAGCAGATTGCCGAGGCAATCGAGTTCTATCGTCAGGCCGCGGATTGGGGCAATGCATGGGGGCAAAACAATCTGGCCTGGATCTTGGCGACCTTTCGACAGGAAAAATTTCGAAACGGCAGCTTGGCCTTGTATTACGCGCGGAAAGCCGCAGATCAGGAACCCAAAAATCCGGCGTTTGTCCGAACTCTGGCTGCAGCTTATGCGCGAATCGGTGACTTTGACAAGGCTGTTGCGCTTCAGAAGCGCATGCTTGAACTCACTGAGGCCGTGACGACGTTGTCGGATGAATTAAAGGAGACGATTCGCGCAGATCATCAGGGGAAACTGGACCTGTATCAACGGGGCTACGCCTATATCGATCCGCAGTGAACAGGACCGCTGAACCCAACACGCAAGGCTGCCTGACAGCGTGACTGCAAAAGAAAGGTTGACAAAATGCTTTGACTATAGGGTTCTGTTTGAGCATCTGAAAGAATATCATCCCTGAATACAGGCAGATCGGAAAGAACAAAAAGCTCTTCTCTCTGAAAAAGCTCTTCTCTCTGTTGGAGAGATTTCTCTTTTCGATACTGTCTTACGCACACAGGAGAGCGTAAGTATACTCCGGCGAGAAAAACGCCCTTGCCGGAGAGAGCAGCGCCCTGCTAACACGCTATGGAAACTCTTGTCAGTACAGCCGCGATCGAACAGGCCGCCGACACATTGAAAGCTGTTGTCAAGCACACGCCTCTGGAACTATCGAAACGCCTTTCAGAAAAATATCAAGCCACCGTCTATTTTAAGCGGGAAGACCTGCAAGAAGTGCGTTCTTTCAAAATTCGCGGGGCATATAATAAAATTGCAAACCTGAGTGATGAGGAAAAGGCGTGCGGCATTGTCTGCGCCAGCGCCGGAAATCATGCTCAGGGTGTGGCGTATAGCTGTTCTGCCCTGCAGATTCAAGGCACCATTTTCATGCCGTCTACCACGCCGCGTCAAAAAGTACAAAAGGTTAAAAAATTTGGCGACGGCTTTGTTAAAGTCGTACTGATCGGCGATGCTTTTGACGACTCCTATGATGAAGCGAAGAAATTTCAACAGAAGGGAGGCGCGGTTTTCGTGCATCCGTTTGATGACGAAGCGGTTATTGCCGGTCAGGGCACAGTCGGGAAAGAAATTCATGACGAACTGACGGGCAAAGTGGATTTCGTGTTTTCTTCGGTCGGCGGCGGCGGCTTATCTTCAGGCTCAATGATCTATTTGAAAGAGCACGATCCGCACATACAATATATTGGTGTTGAGCCGGCAGGCGCACCGGCGATGTATGAATCACTGAAAACGAATCGTGTTGTGACATTGCACGATATTGATACCTTCGTCGACGGGGCGGCGGTCAAGCAGATCGGCACGAAAACATTTGAGATCTTCCGGGACTATGCCGGTGAGATTATCACGGTTCCGGAAGGTAAAGTCTGCACCACGATGATCGAACTCTATCAGAATGAGGGGATTATCGCTGAACCGGCCGGAGCGCTGGCGGTCGCAGCGCTGGATTTTACGGCCTATCGCATCAAAAATAAAACAATCGTTTGCGTGATCAGCGGGGGGAACAATGATATCCTGCGCTACCCTGAGATCATGGAAAAAAGCCTACGCTATGAAGGCTTGAAGCATTATTTTATGATTAATTTCACACAAAAACCGGGGCAGCTGAAAAAGTTTGTGGAATACGTCCTGGGACCTGATGATGATATTGTGCGCTTTGAATATATCAAAAAGACCAATGCCGAGCAAGGGCCGGCGTTAGTGGGAATCGAACTGGGAAACAGGCATGATTATCCCGCGCTTATCAAGCGCATGGACGAGGTCGGCTTCAATTACCGCGTCATCACTGATGACGATATGTTCTATAAACATCTGGTGTAAGAGGAGGACCTTCGTGAGGCCGGAGCGTGACGCTCTCGAATACTCTTCCGGGCAGACAACAGGGAGAACACGCATACTACATGCGGGATCTTTCGATTCAAGGAGCAGCATGATACAATACGGTGTTCATAGTTACCTTTTTACAGATCACTGGTCAGACGAAGGTCTGCCAATCCTGGAAATTGCGAAAACACTTGGAGCCGAGCTTTTCGAGATTGCCATAGGCGATGATGTCTTTTTTGACAGACAGGCGACCCGGGCGAAAGCCGAAGCGTTGGAAATGCTCTTGACCACTGGTCCCGGAGGAAAATGGCCGGTAGAATGTGACTTGTCATCCGATGTTCCGGCAGAACGGCGACAAGGATTGGAGTGGCACAAAAAACAGGTTGACGTGAGCGCTGAAATTGGCGCATTTGCGTATACCGGCGCCTTGTATGGTCATCCTGGGGTCGTGAAACGGCGCAGACCACCGGCTGATGAATATGCGTGGACTGCAGAGGGCCTTCATGCTCTTGCAGAATACGCTCAGAAACAGGGCGTGATGCTTGCGCTGGAACCGATGAGCCACTTTCGTACCCATCTGGTAAACAGGCCGGAACAGCTTATGCAGCTTCTGGAATTGGCTGAGCACGACAATCTGAAAGCGCTGCTCGATACCTATCATCTGGTCACGGAAATCCGAGACTATGGCGCAGCGATCCGAAGCCTCGGCAAACGCTTGCTCGGCTTCCATGCCTGCGAAAACGATCGTGGAGTGCCAGGAGGCGGAATCGTGCCCTGGGATAGCGTGTTTTCCGCGCTTAAAGCGATCGAATTTGACGGATATATTCTGCTGGAAACATATAACTCCTCGATCGATGATTTTTCCTGTCAGCGGGGGATCTTTCTGGATGTCTGCCCGGAACCGCTTAGCTTTGTCAGAGAGGGATTTGCATTCATTCGCCAACATGTAGAAAGAATCTGAGGAGAGAAGCAGGAAGTGTTTCCTCATGAAACAGCGCTATGACACCATCGTTGTGGGCGCCGGCCCAGCCGGGTCTTCAGCGGCCTGTCTCCTCGCCCGGGCAGGAATGCGGGTTCTGCTGATCGATAAGTCTGTTTTTCCTCGTAATAAGCTGTGCGGCGGCTTGTTAAGCGGACGCAGCCGGAAAGTGTTTGCCGGAATTTTCGAAGAGTCGTGGACGCCGGCGATCGATTATATCTCACGCGGAATCTGCCTTTATCACAGAAGGTCTTTGCTCAACAGCTTGAGTGACTGTCCGCCGCTGTACTTCAGCTCACGCAGGGTTTTAGATCATTTTCTGCTGGGACTGGCCGAAAAACAGGGTGCGGAAAGTCTACAGGCCTGCGCTGTCCGTGCGGTTGATAGATCCGGCAAGCAGGTATATCTGGAGAGTGGCAGGACGTTGCAGGCAGATTTTATCATCGGAGCTGATGGTGTACTCAGCCGAGTCGCCCGCAGTCTGCATGGGTCGCTTCTGGACAAACGGACATTGGGGATCGCTCTGGAAATCGAGATCCCGCGTGGCATGTTCGCACGAGAGCTTAGAGTGCCGGAAATCTATTTTGGCGTGGTGCGCTGGGGATATGGCTGGGTTTTCCCCAAAGCTGAAACGTTGACGATCGGTCTCGGTGGAGTCATGTCCAGGAACGCTTCGATGAAAGCGCTCTTCCGGGATTTTCTTTCCCAATTATTGGGAGACATCCCGGATGTGCGGATTCGGGGACATTATCTGCCGTTCCAGCGCTATCGCAAGACACCGGGAACACGATCGATTTTGCTGACTGGCGATGCGGCCGGACTGGTGGATCCGCTTACCGGAGAAGGAATCGCGTTTGCCATGCAGAGTGGTCGATTTGCTGCTGAAGCGATTTTACAGGCTGCCGAGCGCCTGGAACCGTCGCAGGCCTGCCGCTATTATCGCAAGCGCTATCGTCACTTCACGACGATCCTGCACTACGCGCACTGTATGACCTGGCTGCTGTTTCCGGAAGCAATGGAGAAGCGCTTTGTGACGCTGCTGCCGAAGAGTCAGCTGCCGATCGTGAAACAGATGGAATTACTGAATGATGAGATAAGTTCTCGTGAATTCCTGGGCGTTCTCATGAGAAAATTTCTGCATTACTCATTTCAAAAGCGATTTGCAACATCCTCATAGAACCATGGCTCGCAGCAACAGACGTCGTGATCAGACAGACCTTGTGATCATCGGTTCCGGGCCGGCTGGAATGTCAACGGCCTTGCACGTACTGAAGGCCGATCCGAGCTGGGTCGAACGCCTCCTGGTTCTCGAGAAGGCACGGCATCCTCGCGAAAAGCTCTGCGGGGGCGGCGTGACACGCCTGGGCACTCAGGTTCTTGCGGACCTGGGCGTGTCACTCGAGACACCACAATTTTCCATCAGGGAAGTGCGCATCTTTTATCAGAGTCGACGATTCGCGATCCGGGATGACCCTGTGTTTCAGGTGCTTGAGCGGGCGAAGTTCGATCAAGGCTTATGCCGCCATGGGGAAACGCTGGGACTTCGCATTTGTCAGGGAGAAGCCGTGCTGGATCTGTTTCCGCATGAAGACGGGATTGACGTTGTCACAGAACGAGGGAGAATACGAACGAAAGCCGTCATCGCGGCAGACGGATCGAACAGTTTGACCAGGAAAAAGCTCGCTTTTCGTTCTTCAGGCCATAAGGCTCGTCTGCTTCGTGTCTTAACACCTGTCAGCGCTCATGCAGAAGCCGCTTTTCAGGAGGGCATTGCCACGTTTGATTTCAGCCCGATGCGTAACGGAGTTCAGGGCTATTACTGGGATTTTCCGAGTGTTGTCGGCGGCAGACAGCGCATGAACCGGGGAATTTTTGACAGTCGGATCATCGGGAGCGTCCCAAAGGCCGATCTAAGACAGAACTTCCGCAAGGCCTTGCAGCAACGCGGATACGAGCTGGAGGAGATTTCGCTCAAAAGCTTTCCAATCTCCTGTTTTGATCCCAGCGGAGAATTTGCAAAGGAGCGAGTTCTGCTGGCAGGAGATGCTGCAGGTGCCGATCCTCTTTTCGGGGAGGGGATCTCGTTTGCACTGGCCTATGGAAAGCTTGCTGCCGATACTGTACTTGATGCCTTCCGCGAACAGAATTTCTGTTTTCAAGGGTATCGCCGCGCCATCCTCAACGATCCGATCTTACGTCAGTTACACGCCAGGCGCAAGATCGCCGAGCTGGTATATCGTGTTCCCGCCCATCCTCGTTTGCTGGAATACTTCTGGAGCTTTGTGCCTGTGGTCTTTAAGGGTCTGAGCCGCTATCGACCGTCCTATGTTCCGCTTCGCCAGCCCAAGCTGTTGAAAAAATTCTGAACGCTTTCGCTCAAATAGCACGATGGGGCTGTCTGAGCGCGCGTCTTAGTTGCGGAGTCGTTCATTGGGATGGAGAACACGGGTTGGTGAGCTGCCGCTTCCTGGGGAATCCCGCTTTCCAAGACGCCTGACAGTGAGAAAGAGCTCCTGATGTTCGCCTTTGCCCAGGACGACCCGTTTTTCAACAGTATGATAGCCGAGTTTTTTTAGCACAATCGTGTACTCGCCCGGGAATAAGCCCTCTAGCAAGAGGGGAGACTCTCCGCGTAAACGCCCGTTGAGATAGACCTCGCAGCCGGAGCTGGTTGTGGCAATATGCAAGGATCCCAAGCCTTCGAGACGATGGGTATATTCCGTACGTTCTCCGGCGTTAATGCTGACGTCCTGCGTAAAGCTCTGATCGTTGAATTTAAACGTTATACTGTAATTTCCTGCTTCGAGCTCATATTCGTGCAACGGCGTTTGCCCAATCAGCTCGCCGTTAATGATAATGTCAGCCTGTTCAGGAAGAGAATTCAATGATAAGTATCCGGTCTGAGCCTTGATATTCTGCTCAGCCTGGGGCGTTTCAAGCTTCGTCGGGAGCGGAGTCGCTTCTTCCCTAAGAGGTGTTTGGCTGACTTCCGGAGTTGCCGTCGGCAATGGAGTCGGCTCTGCAGCAGCGCGTGGAATTCGATCTTCAGCGCCAGGAGCTTCATCCTGTATAGCGCTTGTTTCAGGCGTGTTTGCGTAGAAAAGCAGATACCATGCTGACAAAACAAGCAGAGCGCTTAAAAGGATTATGGAACTCAGGAACAGCCAGATATAGATTTTGGGCTGTGTAACTGTCTGCTTTTTCGTGAGGTTCAGGATCAGCGGATCGTATTGTGCCTGATCGTGTTTCATGTGCTCTGTCCATCCTCAAAATATCATAATTCGATCAAAAATTCTGTATCCTGGGGATCTACGTTTTCTAATACGTTTTCTAATGCGTTTTGAAGTGACTCAATATCAAGAGGAATATCGTCGCGAATTTCAGACAGTTCTTTTAACTTCTCTTCAGCTGGAAAGTAATTCCTGTCGATCGTCAAGACATGTCTGCAACTCGCGATCGCCGTTGTCGTATCTCCGCGCTCCTGAGCTACACATGCCTTGATATAATCGGTTTCTTTGATCTCGGGCTTGAGCTCCTGGGCTTTTTTCAAAGCTGATTCTGCATTTTCCAGCTCTTCGGCATTGAGATACGCCCAGGCCAGGTTAGAGAAAACGCTTGCGTCATACGGGCAATCCTGTGCGGCTTGCTGCAGCAACGGCAGACTGTCCCGGTAACGTTCTTGTTTCAGATAGGCCAGGCCGAGACCATAACGAGCTTCGGGAAAATCACCCTGCCGTTGTAAGGCCTCTCTAAAATTGTTCATCGCTTTGACGTTTTCGCCCTTGCTCAGATGATCCACTGCGTTGTTATAGTACTGTAATGCCTCAACGTAGCTGTGCTTTCGCCACCAGATGTACCCGCTGAGTCCGCTTAGCAGCCCCAGACCGAGAAGGACACTGAAAAGGAAGAATAGCAGGCTCATACCTTCTCTCCCTGTGTCTTTGTTTCAGCCGCGATCAGGACAACCGTGATGTTGTCCTGTCCGCCATTCTGATTCGCCTTTGCAATCAAGCGTCGGCAGGCATCATCCAGACCTGGCGAGCCAAGGATAATGTCACGAATTTTGGCATCAGCCACTAAATCACTCAAACCGTCAGAGCACAACAAGAGCAGATCTCCTGCCTCCAGCGGACCGTACTCTCCGGTCTCAACATGAATTTTCGGCACCGCGCCGAGCGCCTGGGAAAGCACATTCGAATCTTCCTGCGCAGCTTCCTCGGTGGTTAATTTTCCCTCCTCTATAAATTTATTCACAAGGGTATGATCTTTACTCAACTGCTGGATGCTGCGGGAACCTGAGCGGATGAGGTAGAGACGGCTGTCCCCGACATGGCCGTAATACAGCATATTTCCCTTTAAGACAGCTGCCGTAAGGGTTGTTCCCATGCCGCGATAATGAGGATGTAGTTCCGCATATTCTTCAATGCGTCGATGCGCTTCCAGGAAGACGTTGCGTAAACGATCTTCTGGCGGAATAGCGACGTGCGGCAAGACATAATACATCCCAAAGGTATTGATGGCAATGCCGCTGGCCAGTTCGCCTCCTTCTTTTCCGCTGACACCATCAGCCACCGCATACACAGACCCCAGACCATCCAATACTTCCGGATCGATCTGCTTGTCCGAACAGAGCCAGAAGCTGTCTTCATTGAGCGTTTTTCGTAAACCGGGATCGGTCCCACTCGATACGCGATAGATCATGAAATGTTCTGTACTCATGCCCGATACAGCCCTCCTCTGTGTAGGTTATGCAGAGCAAACATGTAGATTGTGCTGAATAATTCGACCCAAATCTGCCTGAGCGGTTGAAAGAGAATTATACAAATGGCAGGCCTCGCTTTTATGCTGAGTTTTATAGAGACAGGCCGCAATGTTTGCAGCAGCTTTCACAAGGTAGCTGCTTCTCTGGACATCTGAGCAGCCGTCAGAGTAGCGCTCCAGAAGATGGCGGGCTTTCAGAAAGCTCCGCTGGGCCGCGTCAAAAAGCTCCTGATGAAACTGTACAAGTCCCCGAAGCAGACATGTCTCGATATACAGGGGAACATGAGCCAGCAGATGCTGTTCCATTTTCTTGGCAAAGCTGATATCGTTACTTGTACTTTCAAGCTGAATTTCGTCGAAATGTTTTTCAAGATACTTAATCCATAATACGGTATTCTGAAAGTCGTTACGCTGAAAACAGGCTTTCCCTTTGTTCAGCATAAAAGGTAAAAATCTGGCTAAGAACGCCTCGATCGTCGGCCGTTGCTGCGGATAGACAGATAAGGTCAATCCTGCTGCGGCGCATAGATCCTCCGGCAGATCATAACTGATAAGAAAGCGCTCGAAATTTTTCACATTCTGCTTCACCTGATCCACGGCATCGTCATATTCCTGTTTCATGCCCGTCATGCCCAGTGGATTGGTATAGTAGTCGTAGATATACTCTTTTAACAGATTCGACTGCTCGATGTTTTCAAAAAAAGACTGCCCCAGCAATAATTCGTAAAAGAGCGCTCCGATCGAAAAAATATCGGCACTCTCAAAGCTTCCCATTTTTTGCTTACGGAGCTCGCGAAAGCGTTTCATGCGAAGGTGGGTGGGCGACACTTCCGGCGGTGAATACATTTCGCCACCAAAAATAATCGTACCAGAGCGTCGTTCAGCTTCGCGCATGCCCCCAAGATCGAGTAAAATCACGTCGCCGCCATGCATTTTAATGTTATCCGGGAAGATATCCTGATGATATCTTCCGCGTTGGTGGATGCTGTAAATCACAGAACACAATTGGAAGATAATCAGGATCGCCTCATCTCTCGCAACATCCAGTTCGATCCGGTATTTACTCGATCCAAGGCGTTCACCGTGAACATATTCCATCACCAGGAACCAGTAGGGATCATCACGCTCGAACTGATACTGTTTATCTGCGAGATGCACGATACCTGAACGGTTACGATACAATTCCAGTGCCTGATTTTCTTCATTCCACAGCTTCATCTGCAGCTCTTTACTCAGATTCGGCTTGATGACCTTGATACAGACCTCCCTGTTCTGCCGCTCAGTATCGACAGCTTTATATAAGCGTCCGAAGCCGCCTTCTTCATGGGTCATCTCAGAAATGTGATCGTAACGTTTACCAGTTTTTTCTCGGATATAATTAAGAATTTTCATAATATGCTCTTCTACAGACGTCGTGATTCACGATGACATTGAGATCTTACATCATTACGACGTATAACGTCGCACAGCAGCCACGAGCTTGTCAACTTCAAAGCGCCGGGAAAATAAAGTTTATTGGTCGCTGACACGATTTCTCGTATTTTCAGACCAGGAACCAAGGTGAGTTTTCTCTTGACAAAGCGTGTCAATTCATCTAATGTAACATATACATCTGTGTGAATTCTCTCAACGTATCAGCCCATGCAGGAGAAGAAAAAAGCCTATGCGCATCCAGTGTCCAGGGTGTGGGATTGGTGGAAAGATCCCCGCCGAAAAAATTCCGGCAGAAGGTCGAAAGATTGTTTGCCCGAAATGTAAGCATCCATTCTTCGTTCGTAGAGAAAAGGCCGCCGCCGTCGCGCAGCAGGGAGCAAATCTGTCGGCGTATTACGATGAAGGCGTCAAGCTCTTAAAAGCCAGACAGTTTGATGTCGCGATTGAAAAGTTGAATGCGGTGATACGCGAAAATCCCGACTATGCCCACGCCTATCGGTATCTCGGATTGGCGTATGGGCAGAAACAGTTATGGGATGAGGCGATTCAGACGCTTCAAAAGGCAGTGACGTATCAAGAAAACGATCTTCTTTCGCTTAAAAATCTGGGGGTTGCGTTTCTGCACAAAGAGCGCTTTTCCGAGGCGGAAGAGGTTTTTAAAAGAGTCTTACGCGAGAACCCCGACGATACACGGGTCACTGCTCAGCTGGAGATGGCGCTTCGCAAAGGTCAACAGGCTGGCGCCGAACGGGAGAATGGGCGTTCTCCTGATCTTCCCACTGCTGCGGACACAATAGATTCACAACGCAAGAGCGCAGAACCACTCCAGGAAAATCCGGTCCTGGCCTTTCTTGATCAGGGGGCGGACTATCTTGAAGCGGCTCAATACGGGAAGGCTCTTGAAAGTTTTGAAGAGGCTGTCCGTCTGGCTCCTGACAGCCCAGACGGACATTTCGGCCTGGGGATGACCCATGAGAAAAAACAGGAATGGAAGAAAGCAATCGCCGCTTACCAGAAGGCCCTCGAGTTAAATCCAAAGGATTTCCTGACGCAGGAAACCTTGCGTTATCTGAAAAAACGCAGGAAAAAGCGCTTCGGACTCCTTCCCAGGATGAAAGCATAAACGTCGAAACTCTGCTCTGAGCCATAAACCGCCACAGGCGGCGGCCTGCACGGGAATTATCGCTTGTCAGACTCTGCGTCTTGTCGCCTGACTCCTGAAGCAGCAAGTTCTCCGAGAAGCTGCTCGTAAGAGTGGTAGCAAATCGCGTTGATTCCAAGCTGACGGCTGCGCGCGGCATATTCCGGAATATCATCGATGTACACGCAGTGCTCTGCTTTCTCCTGGGCCCGTTTGAGCGCCTGTTGATAGATAGCTTCTGCCGGTTTCATGCAGCCGCACTCAAAAGAAAGCACCCGCAGATCTTCTTCGACCTGGCTGAAAAATGGAAAATGTTCGCATAACCAGGTCCAGTGAATTTCACCGATATTCGAAAGCAATCCAACCCTGTAGTGTTTCTGCAAGTCTTTTGCAAGCTGAAAAACAGGGCCTTGCGCACAGAAGATCTCAGCCCAAAGACGGGTAAAATGCTCGTAAGACAAGCAAGGCAGAAGCTTTCCCTGGCGCTGGACTTGACAAAAAAACTCATGCGGAGGCAGCTCACCGCTTTCATGCCGGTTCATTAAACCCGAATCGTGAATGTTTGCCTGCAGCTCCTCAGACGATAATGTCGAAAAAGGCTGTAAATGCTGCCAGATACGTTGATGATCAAACGTACAGAGAACATTGCCGATATCAAAAAAAATTGTCGAGATCATGAACTGCTGACCGTATTGTCGGCTGTGTCTCCGCTGTCCAGCGGAAGCCTGATGGTGAAGGTGCTTCCTTTTCCTTCTTCGCTCTGGCAGGAGATGCTGCCGCTGTGCCCTTTAATAATTCGTTTGCAAATTTCCAATCCCAAGCCGGTGCCGCGTTCCCCCTTGGTCGTGAAAAACGGTTCCCAAATCGACTCAAGCTGATTGGAGGGGATGCCGCAGCCATCATCACTGACATCAATAATGACGTATTCCGCATTTTTTGTCACAACGATGGTAATCGTTCCATCCTCTGTCGTCGCTTGTATGGCATTACGCAACATATTCAGCAAGACTTGAATAATTTTGTTGCGATTTAGGACAAGAAAAGGTTCGACCTGATACTCGGTTATGAATTTGCGTCTTTTAGCATCCTGATCATAGGCGATAATCGTCAAGGCCGATTCAATGACTTCCGTCAGTAAATAGGAATCTTTCTGATAGGGCTGAGTCTGTTTACGGGCGAATCGGCGAATTTCATCGACAACACTCAGAATCCGTACGCGGGCGTCAAGGACGTTTTGCACATATTCGTTGACCTTTTGATTGTCAGGTACCGCCATTTTGATCACTTCCGCGTAACCCAACACGGTCAACTGATTGCGTATTTCATGAACGATTCCTGTGGCCATCTTTCCGACCACAGCAAGTTTTTCAGTCTCAATAAGCTGTTCTTGAGTCTCCACGAGCTGTTTATAGGCGACTTGCAACTCCTGGAATAAGCGTTTATTTTCTCGCTCCAGCTCTAATCTGTCAAGCAGGTCCCGGACAGCAAGAATGAATTCGTCGTCGTCCCAGGGTTTTACCAAATAACGACTCAAGCCCGCATTGTTGATTGCATGAATCGCCGAATCCAGACCAGCCTGGCCAGTAAGCATGATCTTGATCGTATCCGGATATTGCACATGCAGCCGTTCCAGCAGTTCATCGCCTTTCATGCCAGGCATCACCTGATCGGAGATGACCATGTCCACCACATGCCCTTCTTCATACAGTCTTTCGATCAACTCAATGGCTTCCAGAGCGCTTTCTGCGCCTTCGACATCATACTCTTCCCCGAAGGCTGCATCCAGCTGTTGCGTCAATCCTTCCAACAAGGCACGATCATCATCGACACAGACAATCACTTTTCGCGTTGTTTCACACGTTGCTTGCTTGTGTTCACTGTCCGGCATGTCGTTCCCCAAATTTCAGCAGTTATCCGAGAGTTCTCTGCTTGTGCGGAATTTACAACTGAGCCACATTATAATTCTCTTCGTCCTTCAAGCGCCCGGGTCATCGTAATTTCATCGGCATATTCCAAATCACTTCCAACAGGTATCCCATGCGCAATCCGTGAAATCTTCACCCCGATGGGCTTGAGCAATTTGGCCAGATACATAGCTGTGGCCTCGCCTTCGACATTCGGATTCGTTGCAATGATGATCTCCTCGCAGGGGTCTTGTTGCAGGCGATGCAGGAGTTCCTGAATATGAATATCCTCCGGGCCGATGCCCTCTAAAGGCGATAAAGCTCCCATGAGCACATGGTAGAGGCCGAAATATTCCCTGGTTCGTTCAATCGCATACAAATCGTGCGGTTCTTCCACGACGCAGATGAGCCGGCGTTGACGGCGATCGTCATTACAAATCATACAAGGGTCTTGTTCGGTGATATTTCCGCACACAGAACAGTATCCGACATGTTCCTTGACATCGAGCAAGGCTGTCGCCAGGGCCTTCACATCGCTGTCCGCAGCTTTCAAGAGAAAAAAGGTCAGGCGCTGGGCACTTTTCTCCCCGATTCCCGGAAGCTTCGTGAGTTCGTTAATAAGTCTGGCAACTGATTCTGTGTACTGCTGTAACATACACGCTCTTCTCTTTTACCGAGACCAATAATTTCTACAGCACGATTCTGGGTTTCACCCGTCAACAGAATAGAGAAAAGGAAAAGTGACACATCAGCTGATTGTCGTGACGATAGGAAAAAACTATGTCGTCAGACCTGGAATGTTCGGAAGATTTAACCCGCCGGTCAATGCTGAAATTTTTTCACTTCGCAGACTCTGGCTCGCCTCCAGGGCCTGATTCGTTGCTGCAACGATTAAATCCTGCAGCATCTCGTGTTCATCGGTATTGATCAATTCTGCTTCGATACGGACTTCCTGGATCTGTTGTTTTCCGTTTGCAATAACAGTCACCATACCGCCGCCGGCCTGCCCTTCAACGCTTATACCGATGAGTTCTTCTTCAATTTCAGCAAGCTTTGTCTGCATCTCCTGAACTTGCTTCATTAAATTTCCCATTCCAGCCAGATTGCCTAAATTCCCCAAACTTTTTAACACACAAATTTCCTCCCGGCATTAAGGGCGATAAACCCGCTTATCAACATATACCGTCACACTTTGTCAGACTTGAGAGAATGACATGATTACATATATAAAAAATATAAAGAAATCCGTACTTGTCAAGTTTATTCTTACAGACAGCTTATGAAAGGACGTGGCCCTCAAATATTTCACAGGCTGTTTCAGCCAGTTCTTCTAAGCTCATACTGGGGATCGTCGTCCTGAAATGTGGCTCAACCGTTGTTTCATCGCACACAGACAGCTCTTGAGGAAGGCAGTGCTCGAAAACAGAAAATTGTTCTCCAAGGCGTTGAACCTGCTGCCAGACATCGTCAAAGCTCTCAAGACTGTTTATTCGGCAGGCCTGCAACAAGGCCATTTCCATACTGAAGCGGGAGGAAGCACTGCGTTTGATGTCTGCTTCTGCATGGAGGAGATACTTGAAAATGGTCCGAAGCTCCTGCAAGGAATGCGAGTCGCTTTGTCTCCGCATGACCTCCAGTCCCATTGTTGCATTGTCCAGCAGCCGCTCTGCTTTGGGTGAGATTTTCAGCACGAGCAAATTACGGATGTACTCGAGAATGTCTTTGTAAAATTGTTCCAGATCGTGTCCCTGCCGTACCAGCGAATGGATAACATGAAGAATCGTTTCCGGATCGTCAGCGAGGATTGCAGCTGTCAGTTCCTGAATGCTTTCGCTGCTCACCACTCCCAGAATTTCAGAGACTTTTTCAGGAGAGACCTCTGTGCCACAATACGAGATAACCTGTTCCAGAAGGCTTTGGGCGTCCCGCATACTTCCCTCCGAACGTTTTGCGATGTAAAGCAGGCTTTGATCGTCAATTTGAATGCCCTCGCTCTCGGCGATCTTGTGCAAAGCCAGACTCATGTCATGCAGGCCGATTCTGCGAAAGCTGAAGCGCTGGCAGCGCGAGCTAATCGTGATCGGCACTTTATGATCGTCAGTCGTTGCAAGGACGAAAACGACGTGTTTCGGGGGTTCTTCAAGGGTTTTTAATAAGGCATTGAACGCCTCTCTGGTGAGCATATGGACTTCATCGATAATATAGACTTTGTAGCGAAGTGTTGCCGGTGCGAACTTGATATTTTCACGCAGTTCACGAATATGTTCGATCTTACGATTCGAGGCACCGTCAATCTCCATGACATCCGCTGCGTTCCCGTTTTTTATCGAAAGACAAGCATCACATCGATTGCAGGGGTCAGCGGTCGGGGCTTCGCTTTGCCGGCAGTTGAGAGCTTTCGCAAGAATACGTGCCGCGCTGGTTTTTCCGATACCGCGAATCCCGCGAAAAAGGAAGGCCTGAGCAATTCGGCCGCTTTGGATTTCGTTTTTGAGGGTTTCGGTGATGTGCTCCTGGCCGATAAGGTCATCGAAGCTTTGAGGCCGCCACTTCCTCGCAATCACCTCATAGTGCTCTTGCTGCATAAGAGATCACGGTTCTTAAACTAGAGCTGAAACCGGTCATGATGAAAGATTCGGAAGTCTAAAAAGAGCAAGCAGTCAATTCCCCTCAGGCGCCCCTGCAACACCCGAAAGACATTCCTTAGGGCTGCTCCGGTCAAGGCCTGACCCGGTTCAGAAGTTTTCGTCGCGCAGGACCCGAGGATCAACATCAACTGCTTGCCGTATAAAAGTCACTGAAGAGCGGAGAGGGTGGGATTCGAACCCACGGGACGTTTCCGCCCACGCGATTTCCAGTCGCGCCGATTCGGCCGCTCTCGCACCTCTCCGAACATGTAAAAACACACGTACCTAAGTGAAGAGCTGAAAATTCACCGTACGACTCTGTTTTCAGAGTAATTATACGTCTCCTGTTGTCAGGAACGGAGAGGGTGGGATTCGAACCCACGTGACAGCTTTTGGCCGCCTACCCGATTTCGAGTCGGGCCCGTTATGACCACTTCGGTACCTCTCCGGTTCGTAGTTGTCGAAAGAATGACTGCATGATGTGACGGCATTCAGCACTGAGCACGCCGGACACAACCTCGATGTGATGATTAAGTCGTGAATCTTCGACAAGGGAATATAAAGAACGAACTGCGCCGGCCTTGGGATTGTCGACACCATACACCACGCGGCGTATACGGGCTAAAAGCATCGCCCCGGCACACATCGAACACGGCTCAACTGTTACATACATTGTCGCGTCTGCCAGCCGTTCGTAATGCATCTCTCGACAAGCGTCGCGGATCACCAGTGTTTCCGCGTGTGCAAGAGGATCGTGACGTTGTTCGATGCGATTATGATTCGAAGAAAGAATCCGCTCGTCAACAACGATGACCGCTCCAACCGGCACCTCACCTTCAGTATACGCAATGCGTGCTTCATGCAGCGCGGCCTGCATAAATTCTTGATGCAAGGGCACACAAAAAAAATGGTACGCCCAGGAGGAGTCGAACCCCCAACCTTCGGATCCGTAGTCCGACGCTCTATCCAATTGAGCTATGGGCGCACTATAGAATTTCTGACTTCAGAACGGAGAGAGAGGGATTCGAACCCTCGGTAGGCGTTATGACACCTACGACGGATTAGCAATCCGCTACCTTCGGCCTCTCGGTCATCTCTCCGAAATTTTTTCACGAGCTCTCTTACGGAGGAGGTAGGATTCGAACCCACGTTCGCGTTCACGAAAACGGTTTTCAAGACCGCCGCCTTCAACCACTCGGCCACTCCTCCCAACGTGTGAAGCTACGCTACTGGATCCTTCAAAATTTGCAAGGAAAATTTTGAAGAATTTAAGAAAACCGTGTCATCTTCCCGAATATCAGGGCTTTTCAGCCATATAAATCAGCTTATTGCGGATATAACACGTCCCTTCCAACCCACGGTCTCAGTTTTTTCGGAACCAGGACACTCCCATCGGCCTGCTGGAATTGTTCGACGATCGCCGGCAGCAATCGGCTGGTGGCCAGACCTGATGCATTCAGGGCGTGGATATATTCCGGCTTTTTAGCACCTTTGCGTTTGAAACGGATATTGCCGCGCCGAGGTTGATACTCTCGTGAGTTTGAGGCGGAACTGACCTCTTTGTACTCGTTCATGCTGGGAATCCAGATTTCGAGGTCATACGTCTTTGCCATTGATGCACTGCAATCTTTGGCCGCCAGCTTTGAGACCTGATAATGCAAGCCGAGCTCCTGCACAAGTTTTTCCGCTTTGCCAATCAGTTCCTCCAGAGCTGCATCCGATTGTTCGGGCGTCGTAAATTGGAACATCTCGACTTTATTGAATTGATGCCCGCGAATCATTCCGCGTTCCTGAGTGCGATAACTGCCGGCCTCCCTGCGATAACACGGAGTGTAGGCAAAATATTTTTTCGGCAGCTCTTCTTCCTGCAAAACTTCGTCACGATGAAAATTGATCAGTGCTGTTTCTGCGGTGGGCAGAATAAAGTGTTTGAAGCTTCCGTCCTCGTTGTCTCCTGCAATCTGAAACACGTCATGTTCGAATTTCGGAAATTGTCCTGCCGTAAAACCGCATTGATACGTCAACATATGTGGCGGCAGAACAAATTCGTAGCCATCCTGCAGATGCGATTCGATGAAAAAATTCAGCAGGGCCCATTCCATCTGCGCACCAAGTCCTTTGTAAAGCCAGAAGCCGCGCCCCCCCATTTTGACACCTCGTTCATAATCCACCATGCCCAGGGATGTCACGAGTTCGACATGATCTTTTGCTTCAAAATCAAACGTCGGTTTCTGACCCCAGGTCCGCAGTACGATGTTTTGCTCTTTGCCGCCAGCCGGCACATCATCATCGGGAATATTGGGGAAAGCGGCCAGGCTCGTGTGCATGGCGCTTTCGACTTTTGCCAGTTCCGTATCCAGCGCCTTAATTTTCGCAGAGACTTCCTGCATTTCCTGCTGTATCGCATCAATCGACGCTCCTTCTTTTTTCAGGGCCGGAATTTTTGCCGAGGCGGCATTGCGTCTTGCTTTCAATGCTTCGACCTCCTGGATGATCTCCCGGCGCGCTGTATCCAGAGCAAGCACTTCCGTAAAATCGACCTCATCCATCCGTTTCAGAAGTTTCTGCCGCAGCTCTTCAGCATTGTCCCTTATGAGTTTTATATCCAACATTGTGCCGTTCCTCCGTATAGCCACAGATTGCCTCTCGGCAAACATTCTGTTGTTAAGCGAACATCAGCGTGTTTGCTACAGTGACGGGTGAAGAAAAATTCTTCCCCCTTGCCTTGCAGCATCACGCAAATGAGAGTGTTTGCAGATCAAGACACCTTAAACGGAGATTTGGCAAATAAGTCAATAATTTTCTCAGACTTTCCTCTTAGCTGTTATTTCGGAACCGCAACAGACCGGCTTGCACAAAACAGCTATCGTTGCGTAGTGCTGCTGACCGCTGTCGCTATGCGACACAAAACAGCGGCCGAAATCGCATTGTGTTTGATCGTTCAGGAAACTTGCAACAGATCGTCGCAAATCACCGGCGGCAAAAAGCAGAGCGAGGAACGAGCCACGCTTTTGTCTATCAGTGTGTATTTTTATACAGTAAATCCATGCTCATATAACGACCTAAACGGATTAAGCCGTGTTTCATCAAAGCCAGCTACAATATTTGGAAATCTCATGTGCAAAATATGATAATACATAACGATATAACTGTCGCTCTCATCGTGTAAATCCATGTAGTTTGAACCATCCACTGCTAGTAGAATGGGAAATATTGACCGAAGAAGATCAAAAAAATCTGGTATTGACGTTCGTTGAAATGCATTTAAGCACCAATGATTTAACTCTAATACGACCACTGGTCTGTTAGACGAAAGTGTCTTTTTGGCACCACGAAGAACATGTCCCTCAAAACCCTCCACATCAATCTTTATAAAATCTATAGACTGAAGATCCAAAGAATTCACCACTTCATCCAGCTGTCGGATGACTATTTTTTCTACTGTATGTCCTGCAGAAGCCTGTGTTTGATTAGAAACAAAACCGCCTGATCTATTAGATGGTGAAAATGTTAGAGTAGATTCACCTGATTCAGCACCAAGCCCTATATTTTGAGGAAATACATTATTTCTTCCTGATTTTGAGATGTTTTTTTCAAGATATGCAAAAGTTGTTGGGGATGGCTCAAATGCGTAAACATACTGAGATAGTTCACCAAATAGAATGGCAGTGCATCCAATGTTAGCACCAATATCTAAAATGGTTTTACTATGACCTGCCAAAACTTTGAACAGCTTTACCATTTCTGGTTCAAAACCATTTCTAATGTGCTCAAGATAATCGTCATCAGAAGTAATAAGATAGTTACTCCCTCCGATATCTACAGTTAATTCTCTAGAGTTTTTCATAAACCCCTCAATATTTTGTATAGAATTGCTTTCATCATGATTGTATAACGAGTGGATCTGAGGAAGAAGGCGTGACGAGTTGCTGCAATCCGTCAGGCCTTCTGGCGTTGTTGGAGAGCTCCAGGACCTGAATCAGGATTTTTGGGGACGTCCGAGCAGGGTGACATGTTTACGGATGTGATCACGAATGAGCTGATAGTGCAGCTCTTCGTGTCTAAAGAGGGCCGCGTAGAATTTCTCCCGTAAGGTCTCATTCTGCATCACGAAGCCGTAGATAATGTGAATCAGCTGACGGGATTCAACTTGATCGAGGTAAGCTGGTAATTCTTCGTCGCGACTGTCCTCCAGTGGCGTAATTTTTGAGAAATCGGCAGTGATATGATAGAACTTGAGTGCTTCGGGATAGGACTCTAAAGCGACTTGGTGAATTTCACGGTAGAGAGCTGGCTCCTTCAGGGCAATTGTACGCACGGCTTCCAGCCAGGAGGTTCCGGCGGTTTTGACGTGCAGACGGCCGTCGGTATATTTCCCGATGGCAGGATAAGCCGAGAATTTATCGCTGCCGGAATGGATCGAAACTTTATAATTGCCATGGCTCTTTGCGATCTGGCAATGAATGTTAAATTGTTTTTCAAATTCCTCCAGATCGCCGATGTAATCGATCGCTTTCTGAAATTCGCCGATAAACCGCGGAGCCAGCGATTCTACGACGACGCCGTTGTGGATGAGCTCTTTGATGATGAAGAGGTGATGCTGCGGAACAGTCGGGGCTTCGGTCTCATCGATCGACATCTCAAAGTCGAAATTCCCTTCACCGCGACGAGACACCAGCAGATCGTACACTTCTTTGGCAAATGCAATCGCTTCGAGATACATGACGGCGCAACGATGCAGTTCAGTGACGTCGAATGAAAGTGTTGTGCCGTCTTTCATGGTAAATTCCGTGTTCAGATAGCGTTTCTCGAGACGTGAAATTTCCGTTTCCGGCAGTTGCTGATAGAGCTCAAGGACTTTCTCAGCAGGCCAGTCAGCGGCTTGGGCGTTCATCACTTCGCTTAAATCGAGCGTGATCATTGTGGCGTTGCAATCAAGCGCCATATTGACTTCGTCAAGGGTCTTGAGATGATCACCGTCAAAACCATAGCCGTCTTCGTAGCCTTCTTGGAAGACGGCAAACGTCGCAGCATCAAGGACGTCCTGGTAACTGCGTTTGGTGAACTGCAGCTCGCGGATCGATTGCTGAGCGAGGACCGGAAAGATATCATAATCCCTCACGGCGCGAATATGGGCTGGATTCGCGAGGCCGAGACGATCGCCGGTGCCGATCGTGGCATCTTTGCCTTTCAGCGAGACAGGAACGGTAAAAGGAAATACGTCGCGCAGGAAAATCGCCAACTCGTGATTGAGCTCGCTTTTTGTCATGAAATACTCGCCTTCCTGAACAGTGTTTCCCGGAAAAGTCGGAAATTCATCGGGTGTTTTCGAAACCTTAATAACGTACTTTGTCCCCTGATCATCATCACGGCAGCAGAAGAACAGAGACGCGCCTTTTTTCTGGAAAGACGAGAGATATATTCCTGATGCAAGTGTGCCGTCGAATGTTTTGACGGTGGCGAGATCAGCGGAGAAAAGGTGTGTATCTAGGAGGTATTGAATGATTGTATGATGTCTCATAATTGGATACCTGCTCTGTAAAATATTTGGAAATACAGGCTCGGTGCGTGCTTGTGAGATGCTTGCCGGCCAACGGATCTGCTGTGCATGCGTCATGTCGTGTCTTAAAGAATGGTAAACGATTACCGAATTTTTTGTCAAGGAAAATATCACAGTATGCCTTGAGGAGAGCTGCTGTGACACGTTGTCACTGCCCTAACAGTGCCGCAACAGCGTGTTCGACGTCTTGGACGCGAATCCGTTTCATACAGGCGTGCTGTTCCGGGTTCCTGCAGCGGCCTTTGCCGGTATGTGTGCATGGGCGGCAAGACAGCGGTACGCTGATGACCTGCGAGGGAACCCGATAGGGAGAGAAGCCAAACTCTTCGACAGTGGGTCCGAAAAGCGCGACAAGCGGAGTCTGCATGGCTGAAGCCATGTGGACTCCGCTACTGTCATTGCCCACGAAAAGAGCGCAGGACTTGAGGGCGGCAGCGGATTCCAGCAGCGACAACCTTCCGCTTAACAGGATGGGCTTATGGGAGAGCTGTCCGGCGAGCTTTTCACCTGCCTGCTGCTCGGAAGGAGCGCCGAAAATGACGATCCTGGCTTGGTAGTCGTGGATGAGGCGCCGCCCGAGTTCCGCGAATTTTTCGAGCGGCCACTGCTTCAGAGGATGAGCGGCGATCGGTCCAAAGCCGATGAGCAGCGTTTCGGGACCAGCGTGTTCTTCCTTGAGGATGCGTCGGATTTTGGCATACTGTTCTTCTGAAGGGAAGAGCTCCGGGCCTTTGTCGTCAGGCCTGACCCCGAAGGGCGCGAGGGGCAGGAGATAGCGTTCCGGGATCTGCAGAAGAGGCTTCGTATAGAAATTTAATCCGGTGCTCACGAGCAGCGTGCGCGCTAAAATCTGCTTAGAGATACTGACGACTCGCGGAGCGTGAAGTAGTGCACGTAAATACCTGCTGCGAAGACTGTGATGCAGATCGATGCACAAGGTGTAATGCGCGTGCCGGAGTTCTCGGGCCAGATGCCTCAATCCTCTGCTGCCGCTTCGCGTATCATAGGCATAGACAGTGTTGAGTCGGGGATTGGTGTCGAGCAGTTCACTGAACTCGCGTTTGGTGACAAAATCAAGGCGTGCCTCTGGAAAACGTGCTCGAACAGCGCGAATCAGCGGAGTCGTCAAGATGATATCACCAATGGAACTGAATCGGAGAATCAGAATGCGCTGAAGCCTCTCATCTTTCATAATTGGTCTCGCCTGGGAACTTCTCTCGTAGCGGCGTCTCATGCCGGCGGCAGAATTGATCGGAAAGCTTATCAGACACTGGGGATCCCGTCAAATAAAAAGTTCCGCAGCATCTGCTGCGACATTTTCCTTGACGAAATTGTCTGAACGTACAATTGCTTATACCCATGGGACTACGATATAAGACCATTAACAGCTATCTGTTGAAAGAATTGTTCGGGCCGTTTTTGCTCGGGCTGTTGGTGTTTACCTTTGTGCTGCTGATGCAGCAAGTGCTCGAATTGATCGAATTGGTCATCAGCAAGGGCGTGAGCGTGAAGCTGGTGCTGGAACTGGTGCTGTACATTATGCCTTCTTTTCTGGTGCTGACCATTCCAATGGCGGTGCTGGTGGCAGCTCTGACGGCTTTCGGGCGTCTTTCGACCGACAGTGAGGTGACGGCCTTAAAAGCATCAGGAGTAAGCCTTTATTCCCTTTTTGTGCCTGTATTGATTTTTTCAATATTAATGACCAGCCTGACTTTTTTTCTCTATGCCGTCGCTCTGCCGTGGGGGAATCATCAGTTTCGGGTCGCGCTGTATGAGTTAGCCCGGACCAAAGCCTCAATTGGCCTCAAAGAACATGTGTTCAACAACACGTTCCCGAATCTTGCGATCTATGTGGACGATATTTCCGAACGTGATGAATCGTTTAGCGGCATCATGATTTCGGATTCACGGGATCCGAACAATCCCCAGACGATTTTTGCTCGTCGGGGACGGCTGATTTCTGACGGGAAAGCCTTGCGAGTGGTCTTACGCCTGGAAGAGTGCGCGAGCCACCCGAAGACCATCAGAAATCCTTTAAAGTATCAGGTGGTCTCCTCCCCGGTACTGGACATTCTGCTCAGTTTCCAAGCCCCAGAGGACAATCAGAGCTTACGATTGAGCCGCACTGACCGGGATATGACGATTTCGCAGCTTACGCAACAATATCTGTTGTTGAAAGAACAGGATCGCCATCAAGAGCCGAATCGACCGAACCCTGCGCCTCAAATGTTTTCAGAGTCGATCACCTGGCGGGAAGCTGTTGTGGGAATGTGGAAAGTTCTTCCTCAGTTAGCCTGGGATAGTTTTGTTTTGCCAGGTGGTTTATCCAGTCCCTATCTGGTGGAAATTCATAAGCGTTTTTCGATTCCGTTTGCCTGTATCGTGTTTGGATTGATTGGCACTCCGCTTGGTATTCAATCGCGGCGGGCCGGCAAGTCAGGAGGATTTGCCGTCAGCGTAGTCTTGCTGTTGATTTATTATATTTTTATTACAGCCGGTGAAAGCCTGGGGGATGACGGGAGTCTTCCAATTATCCTGGCGGTCTGGACTCCGAATGTTCTGTTGGGAGTGACTGGCCTTATCCTGCTTGTTCGGACGGCGCGGCGATGAAAATTTTAGATCGGTATATCATACGTGAGTTTTTAAAAATGCTCATTTTGGGCATTACGGCGCTGATTTTGGTCGCCACCGTTGTCGCGATTTTTGAGCGGGTGGATACAATTGTCGAGCATAAACCCTCAATATGGGTTGTGACAGGATATTTTTTAACGCGCATTCCCCAGGATGTGTTTATGATTGCGCCGATTTCAATGCTGTTGACCACCTTGATTATCACTGGGGCCTTTGCGCGCAACAGCGAGATCGTGGCGATGATGGCAGGGGGAGTGAGTGTTTACCGAATCATGATGCCAATTTTAGCGATCGGCGTTGTCATGAGCCTGGCGATGTTTGGCTTGAATGAGTTTGTGATTCCGATCTCAAATCGTGTGAATATGGAATTATGGAGAATTATTCGGGAGAAACCCGACATGAGTCAAATGGCAAAAACTCAGATTTGGTTTCGGGGACGACGGGAACACGCGATTCGAAATGAACACGAAAATCGGATTTATTACATCAATGCCTTGATTCCCGCCCGCCGGAGTGCGGACGGAAAGCTCCACCCTCCTGAAATCCAGAGCTTGACAGTCTTTGAATTAAACGATCAATTTATTCCGATCGCGCGTCTGGACGCGGCCCGTGCAGTATATCAGAGGTCAAAAAACGAGGCAGACGCATCCGTACAAGCCCAGAGCACTGTTGAAAAGGTTTTAGGGGATCTTGCCTTCTGGAAGCAGGAAGAGACGAAGGGACAGGCTCCGGGACGCTGGTCTCTTTATAACGGCAGTCAACGCAAGCTTGGCACTGATGTTCAGAGCAGCCGGGGGATTACGACCTTCAGGGAGCTGCATGATTATGTCATCCCCTGGACCTTTGAGGATTTCCGCCGTGACAGGAAGTCCCCGGAGGATATGAACTATCGGGAGTTGAAGGAATATATCCAGATGCTGACGGATTCCGGATTTGATGTGTCAGAGTACATCGTCGATCTCCGGGCAAAATTTTCTTATCCCTTCGTGAGTTTTGTCATGGTGATTATCGGCTTTCCTTTTGCCTTGAAATCCCCGCGTAACGGCGCTGCCTTTGGAGTCGGATTAAGTGTGTTTATCGGCCTCACGTTCTGGATTCTCCTCCAGCTCGGCGTGTCTCTCGGCCATGCTCACATCCTCCCCCCGACGCTGGCCGTCTGGATTGCGCACGTTCTGTTCGCGTCGGCAGGATTTTACCTGATTTTAAGCACCAGAACATAGATTCGCCAGATGTCTGGCATCCAAAGATTCAACAGCCCGGATTTTATGCTTCCATCGTCTTCAGAGCCTCAGCTTTGGCCGACGTGATGAGCGGTTCAATCACATCGTCCAGCTTGCCTTCGAGCACATTATCCAGTGCGTAAAGCGTCAGGTTGATACGATGATCGGTGACGCGCCCTTGGGGAAAGTTATACGTGCGGATGCGTTCGCTGCGATCGCCGCTGCCGACCTGACTTTTCCGGTCTTGGGCAATGGCTTGGCGTTGTTCCTCCTGGGCTTGATCGAGCAAGCGGGCGCGAAGGATTTTTAAGCCTTTGGCTTTATTCTTGTGCTGTGATTTTTCATCCTGACAGGAGACAACCAGGCCGCTCGGAATGTGAGTGATTCTCACTGCTGAATCCGTGGTGTTGACGCTTTGCCCTCCCGGGCCTGAGGAGCGATACACATCGATTCGAAGCTCGCTCGGATCGATGTGGATATCGACATCTTCTGCTTCCGGCAGCACAGCAACAGTCACGGCAGAGGTGTGAATACGCCCGCTGGCTTCCGTAACCGGAACCCGCTGCACCCGATGGACGCCGCTCTCATATTTCAGACGGCTGTAAGCCCCTTGTCCCTCGATCATGGCAATGACTTCTTTAAACCCCCCGACGCCGATTGGATTCTGGCTCATGATCTCGACTTTCCAGCCTTGCTGGTCGGCATATTTTGAGTACATGCGGAATAAATCACCGGCAAAGAGGGCCGCCTCCTCTCCCCCTGTTCCGGCGCGGATTTCAATCATGATATTCTTTTCGTCATGAGGATCTTTTGGGACGAGCAGCATTCGCAAGTCCTGTTCAATCGCGTCACGTGTTTTCTGTAATTCATCAAGCTCACTGTTGGCAAACTCGAGCATCTCTTCATCGTGTTCACTTGCAATGAGTTCTCTGGTCCCGCTGATTTCTGCAGAAACGTTTTTGTACTCACGATATTTTTCGACAACCTCATTGAGCTCTGCATGAGATTTGGCATATTCACGGAATTGATCCTGATGAGAAATGATCTCGGGATCGCTGAGCTTTTGTGTGAGGAGTTCAAACTTTTCTTCCAGGGCATCGAGTTTTTCAAACATACTCTCTCCATCGTCATAGATTCGTATTTTCCATATAGTTAAGAATATAAGAACGCTTTTCCCCCTCTTAAACAGAGAGGAACAGGAAATCAAGAAAAATTGTTTGACTTCTCACTTTTTCTTTCGTAGGGAGGTTTAAAACTTATAAATGAAGGGAAATATTATTGCGTTTTGAGAAGGAGTCTCACTGCCTGATGAAGCTGAAAACCTTGTTCTCCGGCTTGTTGAAAGGGAGTCATTCTCTTGGACGGCATCGTTCGTTGGAGAGGAGGAGTCCTGTCGAATTGTCCACAAAGTTCGATATCTTCCAGTATCTTGACTTTAATATCCCCGAATTACAGCCGGTGAAACTGTCACTGGATTTTGAAAAATACGAGAAGGCTTTTGAGCAATTTTTCCAGTATCTGAAAATCAGAACCTCTCCGGCTTTTTTATGTCGCTGGTGGAAACGCGAGGAGATTGTCGAATGTCTGCGGCATGGCTACGCTGCGGAAGAGTCGTTCATTCTGGAGGCCAAAGACCGGATTCTGGCTCATCGTTTTCAGCTCTTTGGCGCGCATGATATTCAGGCGGACTCTCGAATTCTGTGGAACAGGAGTCATGAAACGGGACGATCGGCAGACACGGAACTGTGGCCGTCTGGGGTTCAGTATCGTGCTGAGGATCTGGAGACCGACGATCGACAGGATGTTCATTTTATCTGGGAGTTGAACCGGCATGTCCATTTTCTGGATTTGGGAAAAGCATACTGGTATACCGGAGATGAGGCCTGCGCCCGGGAATTTGTTGAGGAAGTGCTGGGATGGATCGAGCAAAATCCGTATCTCTTGAGTGTGAACTGGACGAATCCCCATGAGATTGCCTTGCGAGGTATTTTCTGGATTTTTGGGTACAACTTTTTCGTTCGTTCCGAATACGTTGATGAAGCGTTTTTGTGTGCGTTTTATCAGGCCCTTCTCGAGCATGGACATGCGGTTCATAGCGTTCTGCAGCAGCCGGACTCGTCATGTCCGAAACACTCTCTCACAGCTCAGGCAAGCTTTTTGTATTTATTGGGAACGATGTTTCCGGAATATCTGCATAGCAAGGCCTGGGCGAGAGTCGGCTGGGACCTGCTGCAATGGAAAACACCGCAGCTTCTGCCGGAAGACCTGAAGCAGGACTGCGTGGCCTCGCTGGTGTCAATCATCGAATTTTACCTCATCGTGCTGCTGGTGCGAAAACATAATCGATATCACGTGCCACCGGTCGTCTTTGAGAATTTACAGGAGCTGATGGAACTGCTGTCAGCGTTTGTGAAACCCGACGGCAGTCTGTCACGTTTTGGAAGCGTCTGGCCAAACTATATGCTGGCCGGGATGTTTCCTTCGCGGCCCGGCAAGGCGGAATATCTGTTTTCGCTGGCTGCCGTTCTGCTGAAAAGTCCGACCCTGGCGTATCTCGGACGTCGAATCGATCCTGCGCAACTCTGTTTTCTTGGCAAAGACGAGCTGCAGGACTTCGAGAATCTTCCAAGGGAAGCGCCGGGAAAAAATTCTTCCCTGGTGGCAAATTCCTCATTTGCCATGATGAGGGATGGCTGGGAGCCTGACAGCAGCTATTGTCTGGTCTCGATGGCTCCCAGCAGCGTTCACCAGTCTTCCCTGGCACACTCCGATCTCCTGAGTTTCGAGTTGGTCATTCGGGGGCATGATTATCTTCAGGACTCTGGTCCTTACTCTTGTCAGAAAGATGAATGGAACGAATTTTTCCGTTCCATGTGGGCGCATAACAGCATTACAGTCGATCGCATAAAGCATCTTCCCTTTCAGCAAAAATTTCTGACAACATCTTGTGACATCTGGACATCGACCCCTCGCTTCGATCTGCTGAGTGCCTCTCACTCCGGTTTTGAGGAGTTGGATGAGGCGATTGCTCATCGTCGGGCGATTTTTTATTATAAACCCGATTACTGGATACTTTGCGATTTATTGACCGGTGAGGGGCGGCATTTCTTTGACCAGTATTTTCATTTTCCTTCGTTTCGCTTACATGTTGATTTTACAAATAAGTGCGTGAGTGTTAAGGTCGATGAACGTGAACATTTTGTGCTCATGCCCTTTAACGCGAACGAGTTGGATGTCTCGATCTTTACCGGAGGTGAGAGCCCGGATTCCGGCTGGATCAGCCAAGGCTATAAATGGGCGGTCGAAGCGCCTTTTATTCGTTATGGAAAAAAGAGCATTGCTCCAAATAGTTTTCACACGCTGATTCACAGTTATGCTCATGATACCGCGCTGACGTTCTCCGGACGTCTTCTCCAGGTTGAAGCCGATGGCAAGCGTTTACTCTCTCACGAAGTCTCAGCTCTTGAAATTTGCCACGAGCAGAAAACAGACTATTTCGTTCTTGTTCATGAGATGAAATATGAATCTGTGCAGATTGAACGTTTTTCTTATAGCGGACGCATGTTTTTTCTGCGTCAAGAGGGGGACGCACTTCAGGAGCTTCTCCTCTTTCAGTGCTCTTTACTGAAAATTGCCGGTAAAGTCGTGTTTCAGTCAACAACGCCGGTGGAATATCTTAGATTACGATTTGAGGGAGAGAGCTTATACGCCGAATGTGAAGAAAATTATACCTTTCGCATGGAATATCCTGCGATTTCCCAGGTTTTTGTCAATAACCGGCAGGCATCCCTTCAGTATGACGCAGAGATGCGAATTATTTCGACAGCGCGGCTCTAGGAAAAGCTCGGCGATTTTTGCTTGACTTTCCTGGATTGGATATGCTAGATGTCATGACATGACTGAAGAGAGGTGCAAAGATTTTTCTGCTGACAACACCGTGTCGCTATCCTGCGTGCTTCATGGAATGAACATGCTGATCAGGCGAAGATCTTGTTTATTTCGTGCGGCGAAACGTATGGGTCCCGTGTTCGTTTTATGTGTGTGTCTCGGCGTGTCGCCTGCGGCGAATGCTGAACTATATAAATATATCAAAAACGGTGTTGTCCATTATAGCAATCTCCCCCCGAAACATGCGGCATACAGCATCCATACGTTTCAAGAACCGGCTTTTGCGGCACTGCCTTCTCCCAGAGAGGTGCTCTCCAGCCCCAGGAAGCGCTCATCATCAGTGTCGACGACGACTCCTCACGATAGCCTCATCCGAACGATTGCCGGTCAGTATCAGATCAGTCCGGCCTTGGTGCGCGCAATTATTAAGGTCGAATCCAATTTCGATAAGCATGCGGTATCTTCAAAAGGCGCTCAGGGCCTGATGCAGTTGATTCCGGCAACGGCGAGGCGTTTCGGCGTTGAAGACCCTTTTGACCCTGAAGAGAATATCACCGGCGGCGTGAAATATTTGCAATTTCTTTTTGAGGAATTTGGCGAGCAGAACCTTGAGCTTGTACTCGCCGCTTATAATGCCGGCGAGCAGGCTGTGAAAAAACACGGCAACAAAATCCCACCCTATAAAGAGACCAGGGCCTATGTCAAAAAAGTCAAGAGATTCTACCTTGGGAAAAATCCATATAAAGGCGTTGCGCAGGCAAAATCGATTTACAGATATGTGGATAAAAACGGCGTTCTCGCGTTTAGCAATATGCCTCGGGTGAAATAAACGCTCTGTGTGCTGCTGTTTTGCTTCCGATCGAAGAGGGGAAAGGGAGAGAGAGAATCCTTACTGGCGGCACGTCATACAGTAGTCGTCTTAGGGGACTGAGAAGACCTTTTTGCAGAGATCATCTCAGTCAGCTGCGTCGTCTCGTTTATTCGAACTCCCAGTGATGGATTGGCCGATAGACCCCGAGATCCTTAATCATCGACATGACTTCGAAGGAATATGCTCTTTGCTGATAGTCGAAGGGCGTACCGTCCTCAAGATGCACGGCAACATCTACAAAATATTTACCTTCCGTTAAATTCAGCTGATCGATATGGAACTTGACCTTTCCTTCGCCTTCGAGTCTTGGAATGTGAATCTTTTCGATATGTGTATTCGTCCCGTAGCAGTAGGTCTCATCGTCGCGGAAAATCCCGATGCCGAAGACTGGTTCGTAGATAGGATTGTAGGCTTTATAAAGAATTTCGATCGTCATCTGATCGCCGGTTTTATACAGATACGTCGGAGTCGGGCTGCCGTTATAGAATTCAACAGAGTTGATCTCCACTTCTCTCGACCCCCAGCGTCTTTTACGGCTTGATTTGGAAGGCCTGTCGCTGGAGAGTTCTTCGTCATGCAGATCGATGAGTTTGCCGCGTTGCTGGTCGGCAACATGTTCCAGGTACATCTGCATCACAGATTGTACATCGCCATAGGCTTTAAGAGCGCCGTGATCAAGCCATATAACCCGATCACAGTGCCTTTCCAGAGCGCCAAGATCGTGTGTCACCAGCACAATGGTTTTTCCGTCGGCTTTAAAGCTGTTGAGCTTATTCTGACATTTTCGCTGAAAATTGGCATCGCCGACAGCTAAAATTTCGTCGATCAGCAGGATATCAGGATCAACGGCGGCGGCAATCGAAAACGCCAGACGCATGTACATTCCGGAGGAATAGGTCTTAACCGGATTATCGATAAAGTCGTCCAGTTCCGAGAAACGGATGATCTCGTCGAGTTTCTCATGAATCTCCCGGCGGGACAGTCCGAGAATAATACCGTTGATGAAAATATTTTCTCGTCCGGTAAATTCCGGATGAAAACCAGCTCCCAATTCAATCAGCGCGGAAATACGTCCGTTGGTCTTCACTCCTCCTGAAGCCGGACGATGGATCCCGGCCATCAGTTTCAGCAAGGTGCTTTTGCCTGAGCCGTTACTGCCGATGATGCCGAGCGTTGTTCCTTTTGGAAGCTCGAAGGAGATTCCTTTGAGTGCCCAAAAATGTTGAGAGGTGTGTGTCACCCGCTTGCCTTTCAGCCAGCTCACAAATGCTGATTTGAGAGTCCCGGCCTGCTTATGGCGGGTTTTCATGCGAAATGACTTGGTTGCGTTCTCGACTTTGATGGCGTACACTGTGACTTAAACCTCCTCAGCAAATGACCCTCGGTATTTTTCAAAAACCATCGACCCCAGTGTGTAAGTGATAACGGCCATGACGGCGACTATCATAAGAGCTTGCATACTGGGAAACCGGTGATAATAAAAAATATCTTGATAGGCGAATACCAGCGGGGCAACAGGATTAAGGTGCACCGTAAACTGAAATTTTTCTGGAATTTGTTTCAAGGGATAAATGATTGGAGTCGCAAAAAACCAGAGCGTCAAAAAATTTCCCAGCAGGTGCTGAATATCGCGATAATGAACGCACAGCGCAGAAAACATGAACGCCAGGCCGACGCTGAATATGAACTGAATCAGCATGACAAGCGGAAGCGCCAGGAGTGAAGCGTTAACAGGAATCTTGAACAGCATGACAAATACAAGCAAAATCGGAAGGCTGAACAGAAAGTTGATCGCATTTGTAATCACCACGACAAGTGGGAGTACCTCGGCAGGGAAGAGAATTTTCTTGATGAGGTTTCCGCCGGCGAGGATCGACCCTGAAGCCTCAAGCAGTGAGGAGGAAAACCATAACCAGGGAAGCAGGCCACTCATGAGATGAACGACATAATTTTCCATGTTGAAGCGTAAGTAGACGGAAAACACGACAGTGTAGACGGAGATCAATAATAATGGGTTTAAAAAGGTCCACATGAAACCTAACATCGAACCCCGGTATCTCGCTTTCAATTCCCGGACGACAAGATTCCAAATTAAGCTTCGATAGCGGTATAATTCCCCGAGATGAAACATCTGCAGACTCTCTCTCTCCTCGTGATGCTGTGTCGTCAATACATCTTCAACATTCTTCGTGCCTGGGCTGAATCGCGTTCTTAATGAGTCGATCCCTTTTTCCGGTTTTCCGGGATTAGAATCAAACTGTCCTGCAAAGATATCTGCGCATAAATCCAAATGAAAGTAGGGAAGATATGTCGTTTTTGTCAAGTATTTTCTTGCCTTGGAATTGTCAAGGCGTTCTCTCTGGACCAGAGAGCTTAGCCATGATGTTCCGGAACACTCTTCCTGGATTTGGCCTGTGCGCTTGTGAGAGCTCAGACGTTTTCGTCGAATTCAACATAGGCTTTTTGAATCATCTGCATATCGTGCCACACCTGGCGCTTGTTTTCAGGATGTTCCAGCAGATGTGCAGGATGATAGGTCGGCATCACCAGAATGTCATGATAGGAGTAGAACGTTCCTCGAAGCTGGTCAACTGTCTCCTGGGTCTTGAGTACGCTTTGCGCGGCAAGTGTCCCCAACGTACAAATGATGTCAGGTTGAATACGTTCGATCTCCTGATAAAGATCGCAGCTCTCCGGGGGACGATCGACCTCAGAGCGGTATGCGACAATATGGCAGAGATATACATCTTCCCGGCGCAGTTTGATCGCTTCGATAATTCGGGTCAGCAGCTCTCCGGCAGCGTTGCTGAAAGGACTTTCCCCATGTTCGAGGTCTGATCCGGACGCTTCTCCAATGAACATTAAACGGGCATGAGGATTACCGGAACCGATCACGGCAGGGCCTTTCTGGCGATGACGCATCTGTTGCGAGCTGTGTGCTGATGCGAGGGAAGGTCCTGTCCTCCTGTCGGCGCTTTTGGGAAAGCCCTTAAAACCAAGATGCTGGTACAATTGCACATAGTCGTGTAACTGGCTCAGAATCCGTGAAAAACGCAGCCCTGGGTGATCGTCTTTCATGTGGTCTTGAGAAGCTTGAGAAGGCATTGTGCTTGTGATAATCCCACTTCGCATAGCTGAAGCGAAAAGCCATTATACACTCTATCGGATCACAGCCTATATTGTCTAAGGGGAAAATGCAAGAAAATTCGTCATGATACGAAGAAAATATGCTGTTAGTCTCCGTGTATTGTCTGAAAACTTTTAGGTTGACGGCTTGTATAGTTCAAAAATGTCCCTGAATCTTATGTTGAAAAAATGTGAAAATACCTGGTAAAATTTTATGCCTCTATTATTTTCTTGACACAAGCGCATTTTTATTCTACTTATTGATGATGTTGTACGCCATAACTGAAGCACGTGTATATATTATGTTCATTAAAAAGACACCGGGAACAGGAGTAGAATTATGGGTCAGGTAAAGGTTGTTACTGATACCACGTGTGATCTGCCGAAAGAGGTTCTGGAAAGGTATGATATCAAGCTCGTCCCTACCTTTATTACCATAGGGGACAATGTATATCGTGATACCTTCGACTTGGAGGTCGAAGCATTCTACGAACTGTTGAAAACTTCTGCGGACAGACCGGTCAGCGGCCCTCCCGGGCGAAAAGATTTTTCGGATATTTACACGACGCTGAGTTCGACGACGGATTCGATTCTGTCGATACACATCTCTCAAACCTGGAGCCAGACGATGAAGCTGGCCGAAAACATGGCGAGGTTTTCGATGAATGCCGCCAAAAAGCAGGGGAAGAATCTGGATATTACTGTCGTTGATTCGAAGTCAACCTGTATCGGTCTGGGAAGCATCGTTATTGAGGCTGCCCGACAGGCTGAGGCCGGGAAATCGAAGGATGAAATTCTCGCCCATATCACTCCCATCATTGAGAACATGAAAAGTTTGTTCATGGTGGATGATATGAGTTATCTGGAAAAAAGCGGGCGCATTGGAAAAGCGGGTGCCATGATCGGAAATTTACTGCGCGTAAAACCTATTTTCACGATCGAAGGCGGCGAGACAAATGTTAAAGGACGACCGATGGGAGCTGGTGGAGCATTTGATAAGATGATCGAATTGATGGGCGAAGTGCTTCCCTATGGCAGCAGTATTAAGCTGGGGATTGCCCATGCCATGTCTCCTGATAAGGTTGAGGCGGTCAAGCCGCAGATTGAAGCGAAATATAATTGCGTGGAAATTTATGAGACCCTGGTCGGTACCAGTGTCGGAGCAACGATGGGACCCGGTTCGTTCGGTTTCGTGTATTACACTGTATAGTATGTTCCTCCCGAACCGGGGAAGAGATCCTTATTGTGTGAAATCCGCGTTCGCTGTCTACCCTAAATATTCAAACAGGACAGTATCAAGATTGAATTCCTGGATCTGCTCTTCATAGATCATCTTGACTTGTCCGAGCCCGATGCGGATCGATTCTTTCAATTTGCTTTCATTCTTTGGTGTGGAGACAAAACTCACAGATTGATCGAAGACATCGCTCATTCCAAAGACGAAATCTTCGATGCTCACGCGTTCATTTAACACAAAACCCGTACCGCTGCTGATATTTTTTCCAAGCGCATTGAGGAAGGGATAGTCTGACGACTTCTGTTTCACGGCCTGCAAGAAGGCCTTGCGGAATGTGTTTTTCCCCAGCATCTTTTGCAGAGATTGATCGACGCTGTGGACCATTTTCTCGAAAATTTCAAGGAGCTCGCCTGGATCCTCAACGAATTCCGCAGCTTCTTCCGACGCCTCTCCACGAAGGCCGAGGTCGTCGCGGCGATTCACGTCTTTGTTCTCCGCTCGAAAGACATTCATGATATAGCCGACTTCGTTTGCAACCTCCAGGATTTTTGCCAGCCCTTTTTTGCCCGAAAAAGTGGTGCCATCGCCACTGCTGAATAAACTTTCGATTAATTTTCCATCTTCCAGAAAGATAAAGGCTTCGCCGGCACCGTCGTTCATTTCAATTTCAACATGTCCGGTGATTTGCTTGGTTTTCAACGTCACCAGCAGATTTTTGATTTGTGTAAAATCGGACAGCAGATCTTTATAGACCACTTTACTGTGGATCGCCCGGAGTACCATATTAATGACATTCGACGGCAGTTCCTGAATGTTGAGCAGGCCGTTTCCTTCTTTGGTTTTGGCGATGACGTTTGTCATCGCCTCTGCCCCTTCGACGCGCGGGCGGCCGTCACTGTAATTTTCGACGCTTTCCACGGCAAGACCGTCTTCATAGATAACCAGGCCGTCATAGTCTTCCGAGGATATTCTGACATAGCCGGTAAACTGAGCGTTTTTCATCTCCTGCAAGACGCCGTCAATATTGACAAATGCTGTCTTTAAATCCCCAATCACTGTTTTTCCCTGCGGATATAACATACGTGTTCCTCCTCTCGGTGTTGATAACGATTATCCAGGCATGTACACCGGCCTCAGTGCTTCTTCTGAAGACCAATCAACCGAACAGATCCTCTGCGAGCTGGTCAAAATCGATCGAGTCCTGCTGTTTTTCTGTATCGTTACGATTTTTAATCCCAATAATATTTCCGGAATGCAATTTCACAAGAATTTGTAAGGTCTTCAGATCCCCCAGCTTACTGTGATCGATAATTTCCATCAGTGTTTTATACTGGTTGACATAATTCAAGACCTGCAACTCCTCCGGGCCCAGGTCTCCTTCTGTTAACGACAAAGCTTCCAGAGTGCTGTTGGCGTCAGGAAAATAATCGAGCAGACGGGTAAATTCATCCAGCCGTCGCATACCCTCCATTAAGATGCTCTCGGCGGATTTCTGCACGTTCAGCCTGTCTGATTTTACGCCGGAATCGAATTTAAACTGTCCGTGTTTCCACGAGAGAAGCCGATAGACCCCTTCAACGCCCTTCTGACGATCCACATCAGCATAATCTATGATCCCCTCTGTGAAGTAGACTTCCCCTCGCCGGCTTCCATTAAGCACTATCAGGCGCCCGACTTTGCGCGTAAGAGCGATTGTTTGCACGACCTCGCCGATGCTCATTTTCTCCAAATCCCCGGCAAATGCCGCTTCCGTTTCAGGCATGACCACCTCCTGCGGGCGCGAGGGGCGAACGCGTCTGATGCGCATCATAAGGGTTTTGATGCGGGCGACAACTTCAACGACATGAAAGGGTTTGCTGATATAATCGTCGGCCCCCAGATTTAAGCCTTGGACTCTGTCAGACACATCTTTTTTGGCTGTAAGAAAGATGAAAGGGATTGCAGCGGTTTTCGAGTCGGAGCGCAGTTGCCGGCAAAAATCATAGCCGTTCATATCGGGCATCATCACGTCGGAAATAATTAAGTCAGGTTCTTTATCTCTGACTTTCTCCAGGCCCTGTACTCCGTTATTGGCAATAAAAATTTCGTAGCCCTCATCTTCCAGAGCGACCGTTAAAAGTTCGATCATGCCGGGCTCATCTTCAACAATCAGAATACGATAACTCATTGAGTATACCTCACAGGCTCCTATGCAGAATATATAGTCCCAAACAAAAATTTTTGCACGATCGTTGCTGTTGAGTCAAGAAAAAAAGATCACATCTTGACAGATGGCATGCTTTCCATGAATTCATCAATCCCAAAATGCGCTAATGAGCTGTTGCGGATTGTGTTGATACAAATCATATCAGCCCGAAACAGAGTCGTGTTTCATCGATTCTCACGCTGTTGCTGTTGCGACTGCCTGACGTGATCATTCATACAGCTGTTTTTTTCAGCTTAGGTCTCCCGGATAAAATCTCGGTGGGCGTAGCCTGTTGTGCCGTCCGGCAGAAGCACTTTATACCAGGTTCCCGATTGGTCCAAGAGCAGCAAGCGTCCGCCTTTTTCGACTTTTGTCACGATCCGGGTGTTGGTGCCTTGTCCGCTTCTGATGTTCAAACGAGTGCGTTCGGTGTCGACCGTGCCGATACCGATCACCGACGGGACTCCGAGAATCGATGCTGCGCCAGACCGATCGCCGCTTTCGAGAAAGCTGAGCGCCAATGTATAGGCCAGCGGGCGGAACCCCGGAAGGTCGCTCGCCGCAGTGGAAAATTCTTTAAACGCTGTGCCGATCGCGTCGTTATTGACCATCGCGCTGCCTTTGTCTGCAAGTGTGCCGAGGTGCTCCAGCGCTTTAGCGCGATAGGGGCTTTGGGGATAAGCCGTGAAATAGTCGGTATAGAGCTGGAGGGCATAGTCCAGACGAAAGGTTTTCGTACTCTGCTTTCCGTGAACGTGCAGACGTATGAGTTGAAACGCGGCATCATCAACCAGATTGCTCGAAGGATGTTTTTCGATCAGGGTTTTAAAATCGTTACCTTTATACAAATACCGATCGAGACCTTCGACATACGAAAAAGCGTCTTGATGATCTTTCATATATTCAATCCAGGCGTTGTAACGCGTCTTTTTCCCTTCTGAAAGTCCGTTTTCGCGTGCTTTCAGGGTCTTGGGGCCTATCGCTTGTCCACTGATGGTATATTTGATGGCTCCTGAATAGTACAGGGCCGGCGGCACAAGTTCCGAATCTGGATGCTGGGACACAAGCGTATCATAGCGTTCTACAGCGTCCAAAAGCCGGCCGTCCTTGCGAAGTTGTTCGGCATTCGAGAATTGCTCGGCAGGAGGAATCTTTTTGGAGAAGTATCGGCAGCCCGTGAACTGGACGCTGACGATCAGGCAGAGCATCAGGTAGCAGCTTTTGTGTAAAAAGCGTTTCATTGTGTATCAGCCCTGATTCGGTATGGAGCTGCGCTGTTGGTCGCGGCTTCATACCGAATCAGGGGGTGTAGCGATTGCCGGCTGAACGCACAGATTCAAGCGGCTGATTTCGATCGTTCGCCCCTGACATCACAGAGGCGTCTGGTCTGAAACGACGGATTTTTTCGCATGTGTCAGAGTATGTCGATAGTAGAGTAACGCAGCAAGATTATTGACCATGTGTGCAAGCGTTGGAGTCCAAAGATTGCCGCTCCAGAGATAGGTGATCCCGAAAAAAAGCCCGACAATGGCGGCATAGACGCCGTATGCAATCGCTGCTTTACTCCAGACATGCGCAGCCCCAAAGAGAATCGATGCAAAGCAGAGACCGATTTCCGCCTGTAACACCCCCCGAAACAGCAGTTCTTCGGCCAGCCCGGAAAGCAATGCGACAGCCGCAATTGCCGTCAGGTTGAATTGCTTGAACAGAGGAGAAATTTCACATTCTATCAGACCTTGTACGGTCCGAAAAAATTTGAAAGAGCGCGAGCCGTATTCCACCAGTACATAATTCGTTCCCAGAAGAAAGAGGCCGATACAAAGACCGGCCAAACTGTGCCCAAGGGTCATGGAAAATGCTCCGCTCAGAGACAGCTTTCGTAACCACGCCCAGACAAAGGCCACAATGAGTAAGACTCCTTCCAGGAAGAGTACCCGAATCACTAGGTGGCGGGAAGTATTCCGCATAAAAATCGCTTTATAGGGTTTATATCTGAATGAATCATTGAGACCATACTCTGCCGGAGTGAAAGATTTTTGTCAAGTTATGAAATGGAAAAAGCTGTGTCGCAAGCATCGAACAAGTGCACATAAGGAATCTTTGCATCGACATCGTTTCACGGATAACACAGCAGCAGACAGGATTTTTTCGCGGACTGTCTGAATCGTCGTCTGCAGCATAGCAGTCCTGACACCACGCCCCGACATTGCCGGGCATAGTGGGGAGAGATCGTTATTCATGAATGTGTTCCAATGGCGTTATGGTACGTCGGTCTTAGTCATCCAGAAGCCGCCGACCTCAAGCATCTTCTGATAGCGTTCAGACAAAATCGCGCACTTTTAATTGTCAGAGAGAGGAGAAAGGACCGACGTAACATGTTGTCAATCAAAAATCTGGATCGGAAAAAATATGCCGGAGGGACATAACTTTTTTCCCTTGACGCATTTGGCGCTTTGTATTTTCTATGGTAAGCGTAAACGATTAAGAACAATCGCTGCCAATGACGGCGTAGAGGGGATGAGCGTTTTGTTGTTGCGTATGTGAGGAGAGAGATGATTGGAATTATTGACTATGGAGCGGGCAATCTGCTGTCGGTCAAAAAGGCATTCGATTTTCTGAAGGTCGAAAGTGTTACGATCAGCTCCGCGGATGAGTTCACCCGCATTGAAAAAATGGTGCTGCCAGGCGTGGGGGCCTTCAATGCTTCGATGCTTGCGCTGAAGGCTCGGGGCCTGCACAATCTGGTTGTGGAGTGGATTCAGGCAGATAAGCCTTTTTTGGGTATTTGTGTGGGCCTGCAGATGCTGTTTGAGGAAAGCGATGAATTCGGTACGTCGGCAGGGCTTGGTCTGCTGCCGGGACGCGTCCCGAAGTTCAGGCAGGGCAAGGTGCCGCAAATCGGGTGGAATCAGGTGAAGCAATCGCAGGAATCACCTCTGTGGGAAGGTATTGCGGACGATGCGTTTTTTTATTTTGTACATAGCTATTACATCGATACTCCCGATCCGAGTATCACGATCGGTCAAACAGAGTATTATATTACATACACATCGGCCGTGAATAACGGCCGTTGCTATGCCGTGCAGTTCCACCCTGAAAAAAGCGGGGCGCTCGGAATGAAACTATTAGACAACTGGGTGAACTTATCTTAGCTCATGAAAGCTGCTGGTTCCCTGCTTTTCCCCAGCGGGAAAACAGGAGCTTTTCAACAGAAGGCCACTTCTTATGTGTAGGGTAAGTTGAGAAACGCTATGCTCGCAAAACGAGTTATACCATGTTTGGATGTTGATGACGGGCGTGTGGTTAAAGGCGTTAACTTTCAGGAGATTCGGGATGCCGGCGATCCGGTAGAGTTCGCCCGCTTTTATAACGAACAGGGGGCCGATGAACTGGTCTTTCTTGACATCGGCGCCTCGTACAAGAGCCGTGAAATTTTAATCGATGTCGTGCGGCAGGTTTCGAACGAAGTCTTTATCCCCTTAACGGTCGGCGGCGGCATTCGCAGCACCGAAGACATGCGTAAGCTGCTGCTGGCAGGCGCAGATAAGGTCGCGATGTGTACATCGGCGATCGAAAACCCGAAGCTGCTGTCTGAAGGAGCTGAAATCTTCGGTTCACAATGTATTGTGCTGTCGATCGATGCCAAAAAAGTCGGCGATACCTGGCAGGCTTACACTCACGGTGCTCGTCACGATTCAGGCATCGACGTCCTTGAATGGGCGGAAAGAGGTGAGCAATTGGGTTGCGGCGAGATCCTGCTGAACTCAATTGATATGGATGGGACCCGGCAGGGCTACGATCTGGAGTTGAACGCCATGGTATCGGGACATGCCGGGATTCCGGTGATTGCATCGGGGGGCGCCGGCAATATTCAGCACATGGTGGACGCCATCACGCTCGGCAAAGCGGATGCAGTGCTGCTGGCCTCACTGGTTCATTTCGGGGAGTATGGCATCCCGGAGATTAAAAAGTATATGCGCGATAAAGGAGTTGTTGTGCGATGGTAGTTGCGTCGATTGATATTATGCAGGGGAAGGTGGTGCAGCTCAGGCAGGGCAGCGAAAAGGTGCTGGAGCGGAACGATGCAGCGGCCCTCGTCGAAACTTTCGATCGCTACGGTGAGATTGCGCTTATCGATCTGGATGCGGCAATGGCACAGGGAGAAAACCTTCAGATGATGAAGGACTTGCTGCCCTGCGGCGAATTCCGGGTCGGCGGCGGTATCCGTACAGTGGAACGGGCCAGGGAACTGATCGCACTGGGAGCCAGAAAGGTGATTATCGGTTCGCAGGCCTTTGAAAACAACAGGATCAATGGGACATTTCTGGCAGAATTGGTGGATGCAATCGGACGTCACCGGGTTATTGTGGCAGTGGATGCGCTGAACCGTAAGATCGTGACGCGAGGCTGGAAACATCAGACCGAGATGTCGTTGTTCAGGGCGGTCGAGCAACTGGAGCCGTATGCCTCGGAATTCCTGTTTACCTGTGTTGAGCGCGAAGGCACAATGAAAGGGGCTGATTTCGAACAGATTACGGAATTGAAAAACTCCACTAGCCGTCATATTACCGTGGCCGGGGGCGTTGCAAGCGTGGAAGAAGTCATTGAAATTGCGAAAATCGGATGCGACGTGCAGCTTGGTATGGCCCTGTATACGGGGAAGATCGACTTGGCAGAGTCTTTTGTGGAGAGCCTGGACTGGAGTAAGGCCGAATTGATGCCGACGGTGATGCAGGACGAAAACGGTCAGGTGCTGAAGTTGGCCTACAGTACGAAAGAGGCGTTGAGAAAAGCACTTGATACGGACAATATGGATTATTACTCGCGTTCCCGACGATGGTCTTGGACTGGAGGCGAGCGTCCCAACTCTTCTCAGACCTTGATTCGCCTGCGTGCCGATTGCGACCGCGATGCGGTCCTGGCAACTGTCAAACAAAGCGCTGCCGTCTGCCGTAATGAGACCTGTTCCTGTTTCAGCGATCGCAGATTTAGCTTGCAGAAACTCCATGAGATGCTCTCAGAGCCGTTTGAGGTGCAAGATGCCGCATCTTTGAGTCTTGGAACGATCAAGGCCAACGTCCTGCAAAAAGCTGCTGATGTCGTGAAGGCTGAGACCAACGATGAGATTGTCCGGGAAGCTGCTGATGTCGTGTACATGCTAAGTGCACTGCTGGCAAAAAAGACCATCTCGATTGATGAGGTCTTTGCCGAACTCACCCGGCGGAAGAGACTGTAGATACTGTTCGACACAAAGAAACGCAACACGCCGGAAAGCAGATTGCACTGTTGTCTGCTCCGTATGGACTTTGTGAGGGAATACCTCGCCAGTGGACATGTGGATGACAGTGAAATGGATCCACCGGTCGAGGCGATTGGAAATTTGAGCCGTTTTGACTATTCGATGGATCAGATTTATACAGAGGTGTTTTTTTCTGATGGCGACGATATAAAGAATTTGTACTTGATCAGGTACGAGCATTGCACAGCGTGTATCCATTAACGGCTGAACGTATTCTGGTGATTCAGCTTCGGCAGGTGGGTGATGTACTGTTGACAACCCCAGCGGTCAAGGTGTTGCGGGAGGCCTGTCCCAACGCTCATCTCAGTTATCTGACCGAGGAAGGCCCGGCGAAACTGTTGCAAGGCAACCCGCATATTGACGAACTGTTGATTCGGGATCGTCATGGCGGTATCTTCCAGGATATTAAGCTGATTCGTCGCCTGCAAAAGGAAAAATTCGATCTGCTTATCGATTTTTTCTGCAATCCCCGCAGCGGCTGGATAGCGCTGTTCAGTGGGGCCACAGATCGCATCGCCGCTTATCATGCCGGACGTTCGTGGTATTATACGCAGACGCCGAACATTCCGAGCGGCATCGGCTATGCTCCTGAAGACAGGTTAGCCCTTTTGAGGGCTGTTGGTATAAAGGGCGAGCTGCATGCTCCGGTGCTTATGGTTCCTGAAAGTGCGCGGCGTTATATTGAGAATTTTATCACAAAAAAGGGTATTTTGAAAAAGAATCGTCGTGCCGGTGGGCCTCTGGTGACCATCGATCCGACAAGCCGGCGTCAGGCCAAACGGTGGATTCCGGAACGCTATGCTCGACTCGCCGACCTTCTGACAGAGAAACATGACGCCAGAGTCATGTTTCTCTGGGGACCCGGAGAAAAAGAGATGCTGCAAGAATTCCTGCAGTGCGGAACACATCAGCATCTGCTTGCTCCTCCGACGGACCTCATGCAACTTGCGGCTCTGATCGAAGAAAGCGATCTGCATATTGGAAATTGTTCTGCGCCGCGTCATATTGCGGTCGCGGTCGGAACGCCCTCGTTGACAGTAATGGGGCCGACAAAACCGGAAAACTGGACCTATCCTGATTCGAAGCATCAGGTCGTGCAGGGAGATGTTCCGTGTCTGGGCTGCCAGAAAACTGTCTGCGGATCCCATGACTGCATGAAGGTCTTGACTGTACAGACAGTCTTTGAGGCTGCAGAACCGCTTATCGGAAAAAAATGATCGTGGGGCAAATGCCAGACAGCGTGTTTTTCTTTCATAAATCAGCTCGGTGCTCGCAGGAGTGTTGATGACCATAGGAGTCAATCTTTTTTCCATGCAAGAACGATGTTCTTAACACTATGACAAAACGAATTTTAGTTGTCGATGACGAGAAGGTCTTTTCCAGTTATCTTGAACAGATTCTCACACGCAAGGGCCTTGAGTCCGAAGTCGCTCATAACGGCGAAGAGGCTTTGGCGAAGTGCGAGCAATCAAATTACGATCTGGTGATTTCGGATATTAAAATGCCGAAAATGAGCGGCCTGGAATTTCTGAAAGCTGTCCGCGAACGCAGCCTGAAGCCGGGAAATGAACGCCTGGCGGAAATGGGCTTTATCATCATGACCGCTCACGGCAGCGTTGAAACGGCTGTGGAGGCGATGAAGCTGGGAGCGAACGATTATATCACCAAACCGTTCAATGCTCAGGAAGTCCTGCTGGTAATCGAAAAAGTTTTTGATCAAAAGCAGTTACAGAAAGAGAATCAATACCTGCAAGGCGAGGTCCAGGGCAAATACAGCGTTGAGAATATTATCAGCGAGAGTCCCCGGATGGATCGGGTCTTTGAGCTGATCTCCAATGTTGCGCCGACTGACTCGACCGTGCTGGTTCAGGGAGAAACTGGAACCGGTAAGGAACTGGTGGCCCGGGCTGTCCATTACATCAGTTCCCGGAAGCAGCATCGCTTCGTGGCCGTGAATTGCGGGGCCTTAACAGATAATTTGCTGGAAAGCGAATTGTTTGGTCATGAAAAGGGGGCATTTACCGGTGCGATTCGCCAGAAAATTGGAAAGTTTGAACTGGCGGATCGAGGGACGCTTTTTCTAGATGAAATCGGCAATGTCTCGCCCGCCATGCAGATGAAACTTCTGCGGGTGCTTCAGGAGCGCCATTTCGAACGGGTTGGTGGAACCCGTACGATCGAAGTCGATGTGCGTATTATTTCGGCGACGAATGAAGATTTGGAAAAATCCGTGGCCGACGGCCGGTTCCGGGAAGATCTCTACTACCGTATCAATGTGATTCCGATCGTTCTCCCTCCGCTTCGACAACGTCGGGAAGACATCCCGCTGCTCGCCGGACATTATGTTGAACAACTGAGTCACGGTCGGATCAAGGAAGTCTCGGACGGAGCGCTTCATACCTTGATGAGCTATGACTGGCCGGGGAATATTCGTGAACTGATCAATATCATCGAACGCTCGATCCTGCTGGAACGTGGACCGGTGTTGAAAAGCGTTGACTTACCGACCCGTATGCGCCGTAAAGATGAACGTTCCCGGCTGATGGATTTCAATGAAGAGCTTCCTCTGGAGGCAGTTCGTGAACAGGCGATCGATATTGTGGAAAAAGAGTATATGATACGTATTCTGCAAAAATACCGAGGCAGTATCAAAAGAACTGCCGAACATGCCGGCTTGACGACACGCAGCATTCACGGGAAGATGAAGAAATTCGAGCTGCGTAAGGAGGATTATAAAAATTAAATATATCGTCCCTAAGACACGTACATGTATAAACGTTTCGTTTCTGCGTTTCTGCGTGGAAAGGCCTTGCAGGAACGTTTCAGGGGTCGGTCTTAAACGAAGGTGCTTGTATTCATGAAAAACATTTTTTTGATCAGCCTGTTTGTCTGTATTGGTCTGAGCTGCATTCTTCGTTCTGAGGCTCAGGATTTCTCGCCTTCTGGACGACGCCTGTCTTCGAAGCTGCAACTGGCAGTGGATCCGGGAGAGATCGTCTTAACTAAGGGGATCGAAGTCGGCTCGGAGGAGAAAAAAATTCAACTGATCGTTCGAGAAACCAGTGGCTTCAAAACCGCTGAACTGGAATTGGTCGCGCGGCCGTTCATCGAGATGAACAGCGGCGACAGCGTTGATGTGAATATTATCAAGGTCGAATTGTCCAAACAGCATGTTCCTCTTAAAGCAGGGGGATTGCAGCGGATCGAATTGATTATCGGTGGCTTCAGACAGGCCGGCAGCTACCTCGGCGGCATTACAATTCACGATAGTATCAGCGGCGAACGGCAAGAGATCGATATTCGGGTCAGCGTGAAGGATTCCTGGCATCTGCCTGTCGCCGTGCTCTTGATTGCAGTGCTTGCCGCCTCCGGAGTCAACTCCTGGGCGGGCAAAGGCCGTAAAAAGAACCGTTTTGACAAAGAGATCTCGGACTGGTATAGGCATATCGAGCAAGAAGACGTGGAGTTCGATTCTTATCTTTCCGAAGCAGAAGGGTTTTTAGAAAAGGCACGGGCCTATAATCAGGACTTCCAGTTTCTGCAGACCGAGGACGCTTTGAGCGCCACAGCGCAGAAATTCCGGCTTTACGAGCAGCGTAAGCAAGGCAGTGAAGCCCTGCGGATGAAGATTCAGGATTTCTTAGGGACTGTGCGGGACTTAGGCGAAAACGATCAGCAAAGCCTGAAGATCAGCGATCAACTGATCCAGCTTCTTCCCAAAATTCAGGGTGGCTATGAAGAGAGCGAAGCGATCTTCAAGCAGGTCGTGCTCTTTTTCGAAGCGTATCGCATGGCCCGGAGGGATTTTCAGCATGCGCGGGAAAAATTGACCAGCAATCTGGACTATGTTAAAAAAGCCGATCGTAGTAAAATTGAACTTATCTTCGGTGACATCGAACGCTTGCTGAACACTGCCGAGACCATGACTGGGCTCGACGAAGTGAATCTTTTACTGCGAAAAGTTGCCTACGAGCTGTCTCCAGAAAAAATTAACGAGAATATCTTCCGTTCTCAGCGCTATCAGAAAGCCCTTGACGAGCAGCGTGAACAAGTCGAAAATGTCACCGGCCAGCAAGCCCGGCGTATTGTGGATGCGCTTTACGGGCAGGCCCGGAACGCTCTGGAAGACAACCGCTACGAAGATGTCGATGAAGCGTTGCAGAAACTGACGAAAAGTCTGGAAATCGTCGGGCAGATCAAGCAGGCAGAGAAGCGGCTCAAAGGACGCGATGCGAAAATGACTGAGCTGCGCCGTCTGATCCGTGATGCAAAAACGTATCTTGAAGGCGGCTCATGGGATGGAATTCAACGTGCAGCCTACGATGTTAATCAGGTCCTGGAAATCCTGGACGGGGTACGCAAGCACTACGAAGAGTTTCCTTCTGTTGAGGAGCAATCCCGTCCTGCCGGGGACGCTGAAACGAGTGCGCAGAGCCAGCAAGAAGCTGAAGTCCCCCCAACAGGCGGGGAGGAGGGCGCTCAATTACGGCGCTTAAGTCCTGAAGACTTGCGGAAAAATCTCGATCATCTTCTGGAGCAGGCCCTACAATACCCTCGCCTGCGCGACAAAATGGCGTCTTGGCGCACTTATTGCGAAAAGCTGTTGCAATTCAACGAGTTACGTGAAATGTTCGCGTATCTGGACGTGATTCGGGAGGAGCTGGAACTCTATACCAAAATCCAGACCATCCGGGCGCAAATGGGTGAACGGACTTTTCAGTCAGTGCAGCAGTTGCTTGAGCAGGCTGAACAGCTCATACTGCTGGACAGTTATGAAGATCGCGCCGCCTTTCATCGTGCCGAAGTACTGGCTGCCGCTGCCAGTGCCCTGTGGGAAGAAAAACAGACGGTCGGGGACTTCGAACAGGTCATCTCCACGATCCGTTCGCCCAGACTTGCGACGAAATTGGTTACCGGAGGCAGCCTGAGCGCCTATTTTGCTGCTGCCGTCGCCCTCGGATTCCAGTCTCTGTATGCTCCGAGTCCGGACTTTGGTGCGGTTCTTTTCGAAGATTATTTTTCGCTTGTCCTCTGGGCTTTTGGCTTCCAGGGCGTTAAAATGACCGCAGTGAATGTGTACGAAGCGTATTTTAAAAAGGAACGTTGAAAAAATGCCTTCATGTTAAGGAAGAAGGAGAGGCTGCGACGGCTCGTGTCTTTCAGCGTGTGCTTGAGCGGTTTCATGGTCTGTGGTGGCATAGCAGTAACGACAGCCGTGAAGGCAACTGTTGTAAGCGCCGATGTCACGGCTGGCGTACATCCGCAGCCTTAAAACTGATATAACAGCGCTCAGTAGCCCCTTTGAGTCGTTCTGCAAGGCGGGAAAATTTTTCAACGACTGCGTCGACAGGTAGCTGGCTGGAGAGTACGATCGGATCGAAACGCCAAAGCACATGTTGAGGTGAATAGCGATCTGCCAGAGTGTGAAAGCTTTCAAGTACTATTTCTGCAGGCGGGACAAAAGCTTCCAGCGGCGCTCTGTAATCCCTTAAGGTGAGATGGAAGCACGCGTTGTAACACCCCGTGCGTCAAGTTCCGGCAAGTGCGGCAGCAGGGGCAGATAATTCCGCGACCAGAAAACGATGGCAAGGACATCCTCTCAGAATCGTTGCCAGGTTAACAGACTCCTGCCTTGGCGGTACATTTTCAGCTGAGAGAGTTTCTGTAAATAATTTTCTTCTTGAGAATGCGTGTCGTTCAGCGCCAGGAACACAGGCAGCGAGGGTCAGTCTGGGAAGTGGTGGAAGGCGCAGATCCCCTGCGCTGAGATGCTCAAATAGCGGTGCTCGTCTTTCCAGGCCGGGAGCGTAATGAGTTGTCTGCCGCTGTGATTGCTGGATGCCGGGAGGACTCGCTCTTCGTGGAAGTGACCGAGCACAATAGTGTCGTAACCCTGATCCCAGAGACCTTGGGCATATTCCTGACAGCTTTTATGAGGAAAGGCGCTTTTATGGCGTTGGTTGCTTTGGCGGAATGAGCGCTCTAAGTGATGAACACAGGCGACCGCGAATCTCTTTGGAAGCAGGGTGAACGCATTGAAGATGAAGACATTACGCGAAAAACGCCGCCAAAATTGATATTGTCTGTCGTGCAGGTTGACAAGATCGCCATGCGAAAAGTAGATTGAATGCTGCCCGAACTGACGTTGGGCGGCCTCCTGTGCAATCTCGTGAAAGGGGAAACCCAGATAGCGATGGGCTAAAAAATAATCACGATTACCCTCGACGTACAAGAGAGAGATGCCATCTTCCCTGAGCGTCTGGAGCATTTCGATCACCGGAAGATGGTGAGAGAGTTCCATTGCAGCAGTTCCAATCCAGATGTTAAAGAGATCACCGAGGAGGTAGAGGGCCTGAATGCCGCTTGTCCGGCAAGAGTGTAAAAAGCTCAGAAAATGTTCGAGTTCTTGGTCGAGAGCCTCGAGGTGAGCATCTGCGAGAACAATTGTTTCACTGTGACGCATATTTTCTTCGTTGGCAGAAAGGAATGGCTCGATCTGTAAAACGGTTGTGTGGCTTTATACGCTCGCGCGCGCTATGTTAAAAAGGCTTGATCCGGTTTCACGTCCAATCCAGCGGAGATATGCTTCTGAACCAGCTGCGATCGGGATCGCGATAATTTCCGGGAGATCGTAACTGTGAAGCCTCGTGACGATTGCTTCGATTTGGGGGAACAATTCGGCGCGGCTCTTGAGTAATAACAGAACCTCCTCTTCTCGTTCAAGAGACCCTTCCCAGCAAAAAATCGATCGAAGGCCTGGGATAATATTGCCACACGCCGCCAGTCGACGCTCCACAAGTGTTGAGGCAATCTGCTCGGCTTCTGCTTCCGAAGAGCATGTCACAAGACATATGATGCAGGCTGTGTTTGCATGTTGCATAATCACTCCAGAACCTCAATTAAGGTCGATTCCTTAATCTATTACGTTCTTATCAGCAGGACGTTCAGGTTCTTCCTCGTGTTGTACGAGATCGTCCTTTGATTGCTGATGAGACTGCCTTTTCCACCAGGATTTTTTAGCAACGTTTGTCTCATCATCGCTTTCGGGATTTGCGTCGTCGTGTTCGTCCACATCCTTCTCTTGGTGTGTATCGATTTTTTCAAGTTCAGCGGCCCCTGTTTCAGGATATTGGGCTTCGCTGTTGAGAAGATGCTCCCCTGCGTGCTCTTCGGAATGCGCCAATATCGGCTCATGCCCCGATTTTCTGGACCACCAGTGCCTTTTCTCTTCAGGAGGCTCTTTAACGGTCTGCTCAAGATCATTAGCCTCCGTGCCTGCATTCTCGGGCAGTGTTGCTTCAAGGGCCTGCTCGCGTTCTTTTTCAGAATCGATGTTATCCGCTTGCTGCTGTGCAGCCCCTACCGGGTCATCAACTGCTGAGGTTTTCCTCGACCACCAATATTGCTTTTCATGCTCTTGGCTCTTGTACTCTTCTCCTGGCCCGGTTTCCCTGTGAGCGTCCAATGCTCTCTGCTGCTCGTCGGAAGCTGAAAGCGTTGTCTTCTCCTCTTCGAGTTCTCCCTTTTCAGACTTTTCTTTTGGGCCCTCCTGCCTGATCGAACGCTTGATTTGGCTCCAGAGAGAAGTTGCCCGGGTATACGCCTTTGTGTCGAATTCGCAACGATGCAGGGTCTCAGTAATCTGATCGGTAATGTGGTGTTGAACCGACTCTGCAGCGACCCGAATCGCATTCTTCACGTCGATCGCCTTGGAACTCCCATGCCCGACAATCACCACTCCGTTCAGACCAAGCAGCGGAGCACCTCCGTACTCAGAATGATCGATACGCTTTCTCATGGCATTTATGGCGGGCTTGACCAGCAGGTAGCCCAGTTTGGTCCGCCAGTTCGTCGTAAACGCATCTTTCAGAAACACGCCAATCGTTTTCGCCAGGCTTTCGGAGACCTTTAACATCACGTTCCCTGTAAAACCGTCGCAGATCAAGACATCCACACGGCCGTTAAACAGGTCGCGACCTTCAGCATTCCCAATAAAATTCAGTGGGCTCTGGCGAAGCGGTTCGAAGACATCCTTGGTGAGCGTGTTGCCTTTTGACTCTTCTTCGCCGATGCTGAGGAGGCCGATTCGAGGATCTGCAATGCCGAAAACCTCCTGTGCATAGACATGAGCCATAACGGCAAATTGTAACAAATGTAAGGGTTTGCAATCAACATTCGCCCCCACGTCGACCACGACGGTGACGCCGTTGATATTGGGAAAGCCCATGGACAGAGCAGGACGATCGATCCCTTCGAGCATACGGCAGGCAACTTTTCCGATCGCCATAGCAGCCCCGGTATTTCCGGCGCTGACCGCTGCATCAGCCTTGCCGGATTTAATCATATTGATCGCAACATGCAGTGAGGAATCCCGTTTCCGGCGCAAAGCCACGGAGGGGAGATCGTGCATATCGACGATCTGGGATGCATGTCTGACTTCGATCGAGAGGCGGCTCGTGTTGTATTTTGCAAGTTCTTTCTGAACGTGCTCTTCCTGTCCGACGAGAATTAAAGAGAATCCATATTCTTTCGCCGCCTGCACCGTCCCTTCGACAATTGCTTCCGGGGCATAATCACCACCCATTGCATCGACAGCAATCCTCATAAGTAGGGGCACCCTGAAAGATGTTCAACAAGGCATCGACTTTGCTGAACCGCTTTAATCATGATTGATGTCTTTCACGGCTTCATCAAACGCAGATCAAGAGTCTCATTTGTCTTTGACTTCGATGATCTGGCGTCCTTTATACATTCCGCAATGCGGACACACGACATGCGGACGTTTCATCTCGTCGCATTCCGGGCATGGTGAAAGTTTCGGAATCGTTAATGCGTCGTGTGAGCGACGCATATTGCGTCGTGATTTCGAAGTTTTTCTTTTGGGTACTGCCATGATTGTTCTCCTTTGCTGTTCTATGAATTGCGCTCTTGTCTCTCTTGCAACAAAGCGCCTTGTTCGGTATGTTCGTCATTACTCCCGGAGCGATCGTACATTCGATCTTTTATTCAGTTCGTTTCTGGCCTGATAATTTTTTCAGGACGGCAAAGCGCGGATCGATCCTGTCTTTCGGGCAGGCACATGTTCCTTCATTCAGATCCTGTCCACACGATGAGCACAAACCTAAACACTCTTCCCGGCACAAGGGCTTGAACGGAAGCATGAGCAATAACTGTTCCCGGACGATGTCTTCGAGATCTATTATTTTGTCCCTGTAAAACTCGACGTATAAATCCGTTTCTCGCAGTTCGAGTTCGTCAGCAGCTTTCTGTTCCTGAGGCTCTGGAAGAAAAATCAGTTTAAAGCACTCATCAACGTGCTGCCGATGCGCTTTCAGACAGCGCGAGCAGGACATTTCGACCTCAGCGATCAGTCTGGCTTCGAGGGTGACTTCCTCTTCGAGCTTCCGAATGCAGGCTTCCAGGTGTGCAGCCCCGATTAAGGTCGCGAATTCTTTCGGCAGTTGACAGGCAGGGCTGTTAAAATCGTAAGCCAACTCTTGCACAGGCTGAAGTCGCTCAATATGTACAATCATCTCTGCATTACCATAGGGTTGAAAGCCTCTTCAGAGCCATCAAGAAAGCAGGAAAGCAGACGCCGTATTTTGTCAAGAAGAAAGTTCGTTTCAAAAATATGAACGTTCGGCTCCCACATTGGGGGAGATAAACCGGATGTGACGTGTTTTTCTCTTACCAGGCGTAGGCTTCCGGGGCCTGGTTGCCAGGACCGGGCCAAATTTCATCGAGTCGGGTGAGGGCTTCATCCGTAAGCTGGATCACGAGGACTTTCACGTTGTGTTCGAGCCGCCCGACTTTCGGCTCTTCCAGGGAGCTGAGCTGTAGAGTTGGCAGAGATGTGTCTCAGGACTTCACGACTCCATCACCCCGTTTTTTTCCTTGCCCATCAGGGCCTCGCGCCGGAATCGTTCTTCTTGTTTGAGGAAGCTGAGTGGCACTCCGTACGCGCTTTCCAGATGTTCGCGGGTGAGTATTTCACTCGTGTGTCCATAAATTGGAGCATCATGCTTTTGGAGCAAGACTGCATAATCGGAATATCTTTGCGACAATTCAAGCTCGTGAAGAGCATAGCAAATGCTTGTGCCTTCCAGAGCGCTGAACTCCTGTAAAAATCCCAGAACCCGATGTTTTTGAGCGGGTTCCATCGCAAAGACCGGTTCATCCATGATCAGTACCCGAGAGCCATATAAAAGGCTGAACGCCAGAATGGTCCGCTGCAGTTCCCCTTTGCTGATGTCCTGAGTCTTACGCTGTAACACATGTTCTAGCTCGAAGACTTCGATCGACATCTGGATGATGTCTTCATGCTTCTGTTCACGAAAACCATTCTGAAGAACCACATGGAGCAAGTCACCGACACAATCCTTGGTGTCGAACTCCATGTTTTGAAAAATGAATGAAGCAGAGCGATGCCGGTGAATTTCATCTTGAAAGGTTTTCGTGTCCTGACCCAGCAGTGAGATCGTCCCTGTCGTCGGTTGTACAAGGCCGGCTGCCAGCAGTAACAGGGTTGACTTTCCCGTACCGTTCTGCCCCAGCACTGCAGTGGTCCCTGGCCACAAGTCTAAAAAAAGGTTCTGAAAGACCGGTACGCTGCTTTCAGGATAGAAAAATGATACGTTGTCAAAATGGATAAGACTCATATACTCGTTGTGGCGTCAGCTCTGACGGAATTTGTGGCTTCTGTCAACGCAATGTGTAGCGATTGTTACATATATCATTCCTTATGAGAAACGTCAGGAGACATCGCTTGATATGGCAAGAAAAAAATGTTCTGATTTTTTCGATTGACAATATTGGGACGAATGGCGCTGGAATCTGGAGATCGTGAGATTGCGGTTCTGTGTCCGTAAGGTTTTTATGACAACATGGGCAGAGCGTCGCGCTGTTCTGTGAGACCGGGGAGAGAGAGGAGCGTATGAGGATGGAACTACACGTGAAGATGCATTCATATTCGGCAGAAGAGACATTTGAGGCGGGAAGAGTCGTGGCTAAGGGATTGTTTCCAGGATCTGTTGTGGCTTTTCGCGGAGATTTAGGGGCCGGGAAAACCTGTTGCGCTCAGGGCATCGCCGTGGGATTGGGCGTGAAAGAGCGCAGTCAGATTACCAGTCCGACCTTTACGCTGATTCAGGAATACCAGGGCCGTCTTCCGATTTATCATTTTGACGTCTATCGCTTGACGTGCGAGGAAGAAATCTATGATTTAGGTTATGAGGAATATTTTTATGGCAAAGGAGTGACGCTTGTCGAATGGGCGGAGCGCATTGAGGCAATTTTGCCCCGGGATTGCTTAGAGATAACTCTGCAGATTGAAAAAGATCAGTCCCGAACACTCCGGTTTTACTCGTGTAACGAGCAGTATAGGCGAGTTCTCACATTCATGAACGCGGAACACGTGTGAGAGAAAACACGCTCGTACACTGCTCTTCCTAGCGCTGGAACGGCACAGTGACTTCCAACATTTCGACATCGGCGGCGTCGGACATCCGAACCTCGATATGCTTGGAATCGATATCGACAAATTTTGAAATGACTTGAATGATCTCTTCCTTCATCTGTTCCATCAACGGCGCACTCACTCCACGACGCTCATGAGCCAGAATAATTTTCAGCCGTTCTGCTGCAACATCCGCACTTTTGGACTGGCGGCGAAATAAGCGTTTTAGGAATTCACTCATTATGTATTATCCCCGTTTCACTAAGCGTTTTAGTCCACCGAATAATCCCCGATGTTCACGCAGGGGCAGGAATTCAACGCTTTCCCCTTCGAGACGGCGTACGATATTTTTAAACGCTTTGCCGGCGATTGATTTTTTCGATAAAATTGCAGGCTCGCCACGGTTCGTATAGGAGACCATGTTCTCGTCTTCAGGGACGACACCGATCAGATCGACGGCCAGGATTTGCAGAATGGTGTCGGTGTCGAGCATGTCTCCGCGTTTAACCAGTTCCGGGTTTATCCGGTTTATGATGAGTTTGGGGTTACGCTTTCCCGAGGCTTCCAGCAGGCCAATCACTCGATCTACATCGCGGACAGCCGAAATCTCCGGAGTCGTGACAAGCAGGGCCATATCCGCGCCGATAACAGCGTTTCTGAATCCAACCTCGATTCCGGCGGGACAATCGATCAGCACATAGTCGAACACTTTGCGTAATTTTTCCGTCAGTTCAAGCATTTGTTCCGATGTGACCGCTTCTTTACTCCGCGTTTGAGCCGCTGGCAAAAGGAAGAGGTTTTTATGCCGTTTGTCCCGGATCAGCGCCTGGCTGATTTTACACTTCCGTTCAATCACATTCACCAAATCGTAAACGATTCGATTTTCCAGACCAAGAACCATATCCAGATTTCTCAGGCCGATATCGGCATCCACGACACAGACTTTACGTTCCGACATCGCAAGACCGGTTCCAATATTTGCGGTATTGGTGCTTTTTCCAACTCCGCCTTTTCCCGATGTCACGACAAATACCTTTCCCGACATAGTATTCAGATCTCCTTACAGGGTTACAAGAATGGCTCGATTACAATCGTACCGTCTTTAATATAGGCTTTTTCCGCCCGGGAGTGTTTGTCTCTCATTCGAGGTCCTTCGTCGGGCGGTCTGCCGATAAACTGTGCAATGCGTAATTGCGAAGGGTAAAAATTCATCCCGATTACTATGGCGCGTTCTTCCCCCTCAGCCCCGGCATGGACCACGCCGTGCAGGCGGCCCATCACGATAATGTCTCCACTGGCAATAACGTACGCTCCGGGATTGACATCTCCAAGTATGATGATATTTCCCGAAAATTCTAAACTCTGCCCGGAACGAACCGTTCCGCGAAAATAGAAGGCAGTTTCTTCATTCTCATACAAATAGTCCGACGAGTAGGTTTCTTTCTGCACCCAGCCTCCTTTCACAGGGATGCGAAAGGTCTCGTCCAGGAATTTCATGAATTCATCGTCGTTGTCTGTATCGACGCTTTCCTGCTGCTCTAAAGGAAGCGCCCTGTTCTCAGGGACAGCAGCAATGGTGTCGTCTCCGGTAGTCAAGGGCCGCGCTGGAAGATCGTGGCCTGTTTGCGGTATGGCAGCAGTTTCCGTCGGAGCGCTGTCGGCGTGTTTCTCCTTGATGCCTTCTGTGTCCTCGGCTAACGGTCGGGATGTACCGATAGTCGTCAGCGACCTGATGCGTAAAGCATAGATCCCCTCGACAATCGTCTGAAGCGCTGCTTTTTCTTCATGTGTGAGGAGCCGAGTTCCTGTATCAATCGTGACTTCAGCACCATGAAAGAAGTTATTCGATGAGGCCAGCTTGTCTTTAAGCGCAGTGAACACGTCATGAAGCGGCAGCCGATCATTGAGAAAAATCCACAAGCCTTCTTTTTGCCCTTTGATCTCTACCGAATATTCTTTCGTGCCCATCTTGTAAATACGTATCGTTAGTCGTGCTCGTTTTCGCGGTCTGTTCCTTTCAAACGCCCCATGCTTCGCCGTCAGGATGTCATAACAAGACGTTATTACGCCGAAGACTGGAGCGCATTTTTATGAAGTCAAGTTTTATCAGGCGGAATTTTCAAAAAGCTGCAAAGAGATCAGGGACTTTTCACCTGGAAGTTGTGTTAATGTGAAGACACGCAGGCTGTGTGTAAGTTTGATCGAAAATGAATTCATCTGGAATTTATTGATCCCCGATCCGCCCCGAAACACTGAGGGGATCACACTGAGGACCTGCTGCTCAGGAACGCCGCATGGATTTTCCTCCTTTCCGCTTGACATCTTGTCGGATCACGAGTTGACTGTCAGTAAACAGCACCATAAGTCGTAGGGCTAAAAAGTATTGAGAGGGAGAAGAGTATGAGCGTTTCATTCAAACACCTTACTGTCATAAAAGGAGCATGGTATGAGGAAAGAGGTTAGGATATGTTTTCTCGGTCTGTCTGCGCTTTTACTGGCGCCCGTTGCTGTTGCTGCGCAGTCACTTGAGGGGAAAGTCATTGAGCACAGACTGAAGAATGGTCTGACATTGCTCATGTATGAGCGGCATCAGGCCCCGATTGTCTCCTGCCGAACGTTTGTAAATGTTGGATCGGCCAACGATCGTCTGGGAGAAACCGGAATCGCGCATATGACTGAGCATATCGCGTTTAAAGGCAGCAAGACGATCGGGACAACGGATTACGTGCAGGAGAAAGTCCATCTGGACCGTCTTCACGAACTGTGGAGAGCGTTTAACCATGAGCGCGAAAAAGGACGGAATGCCGATGCAGAGCGCCTGGCGCAACTTCAGGAGGAGATTCGCGAAACTCAGAAAAAGGCAGATGCCTTTGTGGTCTCGGAAGCTTACAGCAAGATTCTTGAAGAACACGGAGGGATCGGCTTGAACGCGTCGACTTCACGCGATAGCACGCAATATTTTGTCGACCTTCCGGCGAATCGTCTCGAACTCTGGATGCTGCTGGAGGCCGATCGCTTGATGAATATCGTTCCCCGGGAGTTCTATAAGGAGCGGGATGTCGTCATGGAAGAACGGCGTATGCGGACGGATGCGTCGCCGATCGGGACCTTAATTGAACAGTTTCTGGGAACTGCCTTTATCGCTCATCCCTATGGCTTACCTGCAATCGGATGGGCCTCTGACATCGAAGGTCTTACGGTGGAAGAGCTTGAAGCGTTTTATCGCCGCTACTATTCACCTTCGAATATGACGGTCGCTCTTGTGGGCTCTATTCAGCCAGATGCTGTGATCCTGATGGCGGAGAAGTATTTTGGCCAGATTCCGTCAGGCCCGCCGGCTCCCAGAATTCACACGGTCGAGCCCCCGCAGGTCGGCGAACGACGGGTCAAGGTGGAATGGGATTCAAACCCCTACATCCTGCTTGGGTATCATCGTCCCGACGTACGGCACGAAGACGATCCGGTCTTTGATGTAATCTCCTTTTTACTGAGTACCGGACGCACGTCTCAGCTGTATAAACACCTGGTCGAAGAGCAGCAGCTTGCGGCCTATGTCAGCACCAGCGCGAATTTTGCCGGACAAAAATATCCGAACCTGTTTTTCTTTGTGGGGGTCCCGCTGGCTCCTCATACACTTGAGGAATTGGAAGAGGCACTGTATGAAGAAATCGAGCTGTTGAAACGTCGGCCGGTGGATGAACGGGAGCTGCAAAAAGTCATTAATAATATGGAAGCCGAATTTATCGATTCACTCTCTTCCAACAGCGGCCTGGCTGAACAGCTTGTTTTTGCGCAAGGAATTATGGGCGACTGGCGCGCGATTGAAGAACAGATGGAACGTATGAAAACTATCACAGCTGCCGATGTGATGCGAGTGGCAAACAAGTACTTTACTGAACGAAATCGTACTGTGGCCTGGCTGGTAAAAAAGAAATAGGAGTGTCAACTTATGAAAATGTTCATAATGTATATGCGAAAAAATGTTTTTTTTCAGTTCTTACTGGCATGTATGCTGTTGAGCTGTCCGGTGTGGAGCGCGGCCCGTGAGAGCTTCCAGCATCTTGTGTTTCCTCCACTGAATTTTACGCCGCCTGTTGTCGAGCGGCATCGCCTGAAGAACGGAATGCAGCTTTTCTTTGCGCAGGATCGTGAGCTACCCAAGGTCTCGATCTATGCCATGATTCGCACCGGCACGATATACGAGCCGCAAGAGAAGCTTGGACTGGCGGCTATCGTCGCTGAGGTCCTGCGTACTGGCGGCACTGCACTGCGAAATTCAAGCGAACTTAACGAAGCCCTGGAATTTCTGGCCACAACCGTAGAAGTGGATATTGAAGATGAGTGGGGCAGCGCAGAGCTTTGGACCTTGAAGGACAAGCTCGATGCAAGTCTGAAGCTTTTTGCAGAGATCCTCAGACGTCCCGCTTTCGAGCAAGAGAAGGTCGAGCTGGCCAAGAGTCAGATGCTCGAGATGCTCCGCCGCCGGAATGATATTCCCCAAAATATCTGCAATCGGGAATTCCGTCGGGTGCTGTACGGCAAAATGTCCCCGCTGGCCAGAATTCCTCAGACGCAGACGATCCGACGGATCACACGTGATGACTTGCTGGCCTTTTACCGGAAATATTTTTACCCCAATAATATCATGCTGGCTGTGACAGGTGATTTTGAGACAGAAGCCATGCTTGATGCCCTGAATGCCGCTTTCGGCGATTGGCAAGCCGGGCAGATCGATTTCCCGGATGTGGACATGACAGCCTATGAGTTTTCCCCAGCGCTGTACCTGATTGACAAAGATGTGGATCAGACCAGTCTGGAAATCGGGCACCTGGGAATCAAGGCCGATAACCCCGACTATCCTGCTGTCAGAATTCTTGATCTCATTTTAGGGGCCGGTGGGTTTTCCAGCCGCTTGTTTCAGAAGGTTCGCAACGAACGGGGCCTCGCCTATTCTGTCGGCTCACATTTTGGCGCGAAAACCAGAGACTATGGAGCATTTTGGGTCCATTGTGCTAGCCGAAACGATGCCGTCGAAGAGGTCATTCGGGTGATTCTGGATGAAGTCAGCGCCTTTTTGACCGAAGAAGTGTCGGCGCGGGAACTGGAGGCTGCAAAAAATCACTATCTCAATTCATACGTATTCAAATTTGCCACCGTCGATCATATTGTGCGGCGCCGAATGTATTATGAATATGTCGGCTATCCAGAGGATTTTCTCCAAAACTTTCGTGAACGTGTGATGGAGGTTACGGCAGCCGATGTATTGCGAGCCGCCAGAACCTATCTGCATCCCGATAAGATGAAAATCCTTGCTGTGGGGCGTCGTGCCGATATTCGCGATGCTCTGGCATCGTTCGGCGACGTGCAGCACGTTACACTTGATCCTGTGGAATAGGTGATTTCCCCAGCTACCGATCTCTAGCAGTTCCTTGTCCGGCATAGCAGCCGCCTCGTTGGACCTCTATTCACAGAAGAGATTTCCCAACGGGGCTGAACTGCTGTCGTGACGTTCCCCTGTCTGGTATACAGACCTTTTGTGATAAGTTTTTTCTGATACCAGTAATATATGGTCCCGTATGGGGAATCATCTCAATCCCGGTCAGACGTATAATACATAAACGAGGTAAATAAATTGAATACACTTTTAGGAAAGCTGAAGAAGCATATTGTTGATAATTGCATAACATGCGGTAACTGTGTAAAAATATGCCCAAGTATTGAAATTGCTGAACTTACTACGATCAAACCAAATGAAATACAACAACAGCTATTTAATTTTGTAAAAAATAATACCAAAAATGAAATCGTGTCCAAAAGAATAGATTCATGCCTTGAATGTTTTAAATGTCTTGATTGTTGTCCTGAAAATATCAATCCGCTTTCTTTTATTGAAGTTGCAAAATCAATATCATTTGAAAAAGGAGACGATCCATATATAAATACAGTAGCAGATGACTATTCATCTCATTATGACACGATTAACAGAGAACTTACTGAAAAAGAAAGAGACTGTATATTAAAGCAATCTGAAACATGTGATACAACATATGTTTTCTTTCCCGGATGTAATATCTACAAGAGACCTGATATCCTGCTAAAAGTCAAAGAAATGTTAAATTGTATTACACATGATATTGCCTTCATCCCAGGTATAAAATTTTGTTGTGGTGATAATTATTTATTCAATGGCAGATTTAAAAAAGCTGAAGAAAAGTATATAGCCTTGACTGAAGTTGTTAACGATTACAATCCCGATGAAGTAATCTTATGGTGTCCGACCTGTCTCACAAGAATTAAAAAAATGTGGAATAGTCAGTTAAAGCTTACTTCATTTTTCCAATTTTGTCTTGAAAATATTCATAAACTAAACTTTGTAAATTTTGAATGTCAGAAAAAAGTAACTTTGCATGAACCATGTAAAACGGCTTATACCGGAATGGATTTGAGCCATCGTAATATAATGAAAAATATTCCGAATATATTTTTGACTGAAATGAAGTCAGGCATTAAATGCTGCGGTAGTGGAGGAATGGCACATTTTAAAAAGAATACATTAAAACTGATAACAGATAAAAGACTTAATGAAGCAGTAGAAACCGGTGCTGAAATGCTGATAACTGTTTGTCATTACTGTCAGGAAGTATTTGATGATAGAAATGAATACGAAGAATTAAAAATAATCAATTTGGCAGAATTACTATATGACAATCTAAAAATTCATGAAAAACAGCTCAGACCAGGCACTGTACTCGGGCGATAAATGCGTTCAGACGCTTTTCTTCAAGAAGCCATGCAACATTAGCTTTGGTAAATGCAGAAATACTCAAGCATAAGCCTTACATAGAAATAATCTGTAGTGATAGAGTTTATAAAGTTTTTGTCGTCCCGTCATCTTCCCTGCTCTCGACGTTGTCTGACACGCTTACGATGCTTTTTCCAGAAGCCGGAGCGCCCAGGCGCTATGAGGACGGACGAGTTCATCCGCCCGTTCGTGCAGGCTCTTCAAGCTTGGCAGGAGTGCAGGATCGCCGGAATTGCCGATCGCGACTGCGGTATTGCGCAGTAGGCCCTGAAGCTGAGTTCGCTTGAGTGGACTGTTGCGAAAGAGGCGGCTGAAATCTTCCTGACTGATGGCGGCGAGTTGATCCAGCCCTGGAGCAAGCAGACCCTTGCGTGGAAGAAAAGCGTCCGCTCGGCCCGGGCTTGCTGCGCGGTTCCAGGGACAAACACTTTGGCAGCGATCGCAGCCGAACACGGCGTTGCCGAGTGCAGGGCGTAAGGCATTCGGGATCGTACCGTGATATTCGATCGTTAAATAGGACAGACAGCGTCGGGCATCGAGGAGGCGGGGTCCCAGCAGGGCGCCGCTGGGACAGGCGTCGAGACAGCGCCGGCATTCGCCGCAGCGATCGGCCTGGGGGCTATTATAGGGCAGATCCAGGTCGACGAGAATTTCTCCCAGGAAAAACCATGAGCCGTAACGAGGATGGATCAGACCGCCGTGCTTGCCGATCCAGCCTAGTCCAGCGTAATAAGCATGCAGACGTTCCAGAAGCGGAGCCGTATCTACGCAGACTTTGGCGTTGACGGGAAGATCGCTTTCCTGTCGAATGAAATCAAGTAAACTGAATAGGCGGCTTTTGAGATAGTCGTGATAATCGTCGCCCCTGGCATAGGCGGCGATATATCCTGTGGCGCGTCCTGGCTTTTCGTCCTTTCCTGTGATGAAGACCGGAACGTGGGGTGAGATCGCCTTGCCCGGGTGATAGGACATACCGCACACAATGATGGAACGCGCCGGAGGAAAAAGCAGGCGGCAGTCTTCGCGTTTCTCGATATGACGGCTCATATACGCCATCTCGCCGGCAAAGCCTTTTTCGAGCCATTGTCGATAAAATGCAGCTTCTTTTGGGCGAACCGCCGGCGCAATGCCGATGAGATCGAAGCCGAGTTGCCGTGATTTTTGCGCTATCTGCTCTGCCAGGGCTCTGTTATGCATCATTTCGCCTCGTGTGTGTCTTCCTCGCAGTTCGTGTCCTGCTCGGTCTGCTATGAAATTTACGTAAGCAGAAGCTTCCGAAATGTTGTTACTCGTACTCTGCCGGAAATGCCGGCAGAGCGTGTGATCTGTTGTTCGAGCTTCCGTTGTCCTGCTACCTTGCAGCCCAGGAATTGTCAATCAGCTTCTAGACTTGAGAAACAAATTCCCTCCAGAACATTTTTGCCGATCCATCCCTGATGGATCTATAATTTCAATGGGAATCGGTTGACAAGATTCGAAGCGTATTCTATGGAAGAAAGCAGAGCTCACGTCTGTGAGCAGAGATGAACGCTGTAACTTCTATCGTAGAGACAAAGGAGATGCTGCACGATGAAAAATGTCATGTTACGGGACCATGCGAAAGAGATTTTCCAGGCGGGTTTGCGAGCCGTCGATCCGGTCGATGCGATCAAAAAGTTCGTCAGACTGGAAGGGGAGACGTTGCATGTGGCATCGTCGAGTTACGTTCTTAGTGATTTTGAACACCTGTATGTCGTTGGTGGAGGAAAAGCCGGCGCGGCAATGGCTGGAGCGCTCGAAGATATTTTGGGAGAACGGATTACGGCCGGTTGGGTCAATGTGAAATATGAGCATCTGGCTCCGACGAAGATTGTGACCGTTCATGAGGCTGGGCATCCTGTGCCTGATGAAGCCGGTGTCGCCGGTACCCGTAAGCTGATCGAGATGATTGAACCCTGCACTGAAAAGGATCTGGTGATCTGCGTGATTTCCGGCGGAGGATCGGCCCTGCTGCCGGCTCCTGTTGCAGGAATCAGTCTGAAAGAAAAACAGGCCGTCACCACAAGTCTCTTACGCTGCGGAGCGACGATCCACGAAATGAATACGATCCGGAAGCATATCTCCGCCCTGAAAGGAGGACAACTTGCCCGCATTGTTTCACCGGCAAGCTTGATTTCTCTGATGATCTCGGATGTGGTCGGCGATCCGTTGGACACGATCGCCTCCGGCCCAAGCGTTCCTGACGAACACAGCTTTACGGAGTGCCTGGCGATTCTGGATACATATGGCATTCGCAGCGAAATACCAGCTTCTGTGCTCGATCGCTTGATGAAAGGTGAAGCCGGTGAAATCGCTGATACACCGAAACCCGGGGATCCGCTGTTTGAGAAAACCCAGAATGTCATTGTGGCCGGCAATGCGCTGGCCGCGCAGGCGGCTGCTGTCAAAGCCGAAGAGCTTGGGTATCGGACGCTCATTTTAGCGACCGGCATTGAAGGAGAGACCAGAGAGGTGGCTAAAGTTCATGCAGCTATTCTCAGAGAAATCTGTCGATCCGGCAATCCTCTTGCGCCGCCGGCCTGTCTGATCAGCGGCGGCGAAACCACCGTCACGATCCAAGGTGACGGGCTTGGCGGACGAAATCAGGAATTTGTGCTGGCTGCCGTGCCTGAGATTGCCGGTCTGTCGAATGTGGCTGTACTCAGCGCTGGCACTGACGGCACTGACGGTCCGACAGATGCTGCAGGCGCTTTGGCCGACGGGCGGACATTGGCTCGGGCGGATGCCCTTCAGCTCGATCCAACAATCTTTTTACAGAAAAATGATTCCTATCATTTTTTTGATAAGCTGGAAGATTTATTCAAAACCGGACCGACGAATACGAATGTGATGGATCTGCGAATCTTGCTTGCAGGAGACTAAAGGTATGCCACGACCGTTGAAAATAGCGTTTATTGCCTCGGAAGTTGATCCCATTGTCAGCACTGGAGAACTTGGCCGGGCTGTCGGAGGCCTGGCCCGGGCCTTGAAGGGACTGGGCGTGGATGCACGCGTCGTCATACCACGTTACCCCGATACAAATGGCAGCAGTTACGGACAGGTTCGCCTGGTGCCGGAGATGACGATCCGAAGCGTTAACCGTTTCGGGGAGACTGCGATCTACCGGCATGAACTCTCAGGAGAAGTGCCGGTGTACTTGATCGATAAACCAAAGTATTTTGACCGCGACTATCTTTACGGGCCTCCTGAGTCCTCATACCAGGATAATGCCGAACGTTTCAGCTTCTTTGATCTGGCTGCGCTCGAAATGTTCACGCAGATCGGTTTTTTTCCGGATATCGTGCACTGTCACGACTGGCATACTGGTCTCATTCCGGCCTACCTGAAAACGCTTTTCCAGGGCAACCCGTTATATGCGATGATGAAAACGCTGTTTGCCGTACACAATCTGCGTCACCAGGGCTGCTTTCCCAAAGAGACGCTGAGTGTGACCGGATTGCCGGATTCGATCTTCTGTCCGGAAGGACTCGAATTTTATGGAAAATTGTGCTTTCTGAAATCGGGACTTGTCTATGCCGACGCTTTGATCGCTGCGAGTAAACGCTACAGCCAGGAGATTCAGACCACGACCTATGGACGGGGACTTGAAGGGATGTTTCAAAAGCGCAGCAAAGCACTTTACGGGGTGATCGATGGTGTCGAATATAAACAGTTTGATCCTAGAATCGACCCGTATATTGCCGCAAATTACACCAAGGATGAATTGGAGCGTAAGGAGCTGTGCCGGCAAGATTTACTCAAGGCGTGCAGTCTCGATTCACTGCCGGACGTGCCGCTGCTTGGGATGGTTGCGCCGTTGTATGAAGAAAAAGGCTTTGATTTGCTGGCTCAGGCCTTTGATGAGCTGATAGGGCTGCCGGTGCGCTTTATCTTTCTGAACGATCGAAAGTATCAGAACGCGCACTATGCCCGCCTTATGGAAGATTTGATGGCCCGCCATCGACGTTTTGCGCGTTGTTATACTGGGGCCGACGAAGAATTGAAACATAAACTGATGGCCGGGGCCGATTTACTGTTGATGCCGTTTCAAAGTGAGCCTTGCGGCGTGAATCAGATGTTCGCTCTGAAATACGGTACGATCCCGCTGGTTCATGCGACCGGCGGATTGGATGATACCGTGAGTGAATTCAGCCCGGAAAGCCGGAAGGGAACCGGTTTCAAGTTTCGAGATTATACGCCCGGGGCGTTCGTGGAAAAAATACGGGAGGCACTGGTTCTGCGCCGCAACCGCTCGCTTTGGGAATTGCTGCAGGTGAATGCGATGCGGGTGGACTATTCTTGGGTCTATTCCGCGAAAAAATATCTGGATATTTATAAGATTGTGATGGGGCAGGGGAAATCCGGCGCATGAGTTATTGAATCGTCTCGAAAATGCTCCGAAGCGATCATCGGGAGCGCAGAATACCTGATAAACAGTGCGCGCGAGTTGCCTTGTGAGCTTCGCTGACCGTCTGCGAAGTGATCTCTGTGAATAAGATGCCTGAATGGGGACGATACTGATGAACTCACATACGCAGCCCATCGTAAATGTGCGGGGCGGATTTTTACGCTCGCTTGAAAATAATGTTGCGATCATCAGGGCTTTGGGCTTTGAGACGCACATCAAAATCTTCCGGCCACTTGCCGGACTGTATCACAGACCCTTAACGCTTTTGATTGAAAACATTCGTGGCGAGGAGGTTGAGCTTGAACATGACAGCGGTCATATCAGAAACCTCTTGCGTTCCAAAATGTCGTTGATCTGCGATGTGGCTGGATCCGGCACTCAGACCATTCATTTCCACGATCCCTGTCAGCATGAAGAATTTGACTTTATCTTTTTTGGGGACCTGCACGGCATGTTTCACTATCTGCATGACATTCTTGAGAGTGTCAATCGCCTTGAGCCGATGTTTCTGATGTCCAACGGCGATATGACGCATGGCGGGCGTCTGGAAGACTACCATCTCCTGATGGATCTGCTCAGCTGTTCGAACGTACCGGTGTTCAGTTCGATCGGAAACCACGACAAGCGCGCAGGAGGCGGGCGGGCGGCATATCGGCGGCTGCTCGCTCCCATGTACTATACTTTTTCCGTAGGCAGCACGAAATGTATCGTTCTCGACAGTTCGCGCAAACGGGGCCTGCAGAAATTTCAGTACAAATGGTTGGAGCGAGAGCTTCAACTGGCTGGACAGTCACGAATTCTCGTGTTCTTACATCGTCCTCCGGTCTGCCCGAAATACAATTATCTGGCGTTTTCCGCATCGTCTAATGCCTGGCGTTTTCTGTCACTTATGGAACGCTATAATGTCGAAGCGGTTTTTGGATCGCACGTCCATATCTTTTCCGAGTTTTATAAACGTGGTGTACGCTACGTCATCAGCGGTGGCGGAGGCGGTGCATTATGGCAGCCGGCCAATTTTCATCATTATCTGCATGTCTTTGTCAAAAAAGATGCTGTGGATGTGCAGACTATCAAGCTTCCCACATCGGATGCCAAAGTGAGCCAGCGCTTGAAAGATATCATTAAGCTCAACGTCGATCATCACATTATGAAAAATCGCCGTTTCCGTCAGGCTGCCGCTTTGGGGACGACATTATGGCTTAACCGAGCACGAAGCTCATCAAGGCGCTTCCGCTTTCGCCGCCGCTTTTAACCTTCTTAGAGCCGCGTCCGAAGTCTGGGCTGATGATTGCAGGCTTCCGGATGTCGATGCGCCAAATATGCGAAGATCCAGGCCTGTAAAGAGTTCTTTTCAGGTCCAGACTTGCATGTGTGAAAAAGACAGATGGGACAGGCACAGCTGATACTTCTTCGACATGGACAAACTGCCTGGAATGTTGACGGCAGGCTGAATTCGACCACTGATTTGACTTTGAGCGAGCAAGGACGCCAGGAACTTGGCGTAGTACGACAGGCGCTTTCCAGCGTGCAGTTCGCTCATGTGATCGCTTCGCCCTTGCGGCGGGCCAGAGAAACGGCAGAGATCGTAGCGCCGCAGGCGGAGATCAAAACGGATGCCCGCCTGGTGGAAGTCAACTTCGGCCCCTTTGAAGCTGCACGACCGCAAGACTTGTCCGGGGGGCCTCTGGCCGAAGCCTTTCGACTCTGGCGTCGGGAGCCGGACCCGATTATCCCGGAGGGTGCGGAAAATTTTCACGATGCTGCCCAGCGCGGACAGGATTTTCTTGACAGTCTCTGTCCTGTCGAGCAGCCGATTCTTGTCGTCTCGCACGGCGTTTTTCTGCGGGTACTGCTTTGCAGCAGTATTCTGGGAACTAACCCCTGCCTCTATCGCCGCTTGCGGCTCGATAACGGGTCTGTTTCCGTAGTGCAATGGGAAAACGAGCGTCCTCGTCTGCTACAGTTGAATGTGCACAGAGGCCTCGCAGCATCGTAACGGCTGAGCTCCCATAGTACTTTGTGAGCGACGGCGAGCATGAAACACGCGTCCATTCCATTGCCGCGTTACTTACGAGATTGTGCGGCTTCGAGCCGTTTTTTCACCATCGTAAAATAGCGTTCGACACCATCATGAACGCGTTGCCTGGCAAGGGAGATCATCATGGCTTTCAAGGGGCCTCGCAATTGATCGAAGCGGGAACGGTTCAGATACATTAAGTAGGAGTTCGAGTCCTCCTGCCCGCCTTGCTCGTCGACAAAGGCTGTAAATCCGAGCGAGCTTTCGAAATAGTGGCTGGCGTAAATTTGCTTGGACGTGATGAAAATATCGTTGGAATCTCCGCGCCGCCGCTGATAGATGCTGATATGAAAGAGATTTAGAACCGGTTTAAGCCCGTATTGCTCTTCCGACCAGTAGAAAAAATTTTCGACATTGTCCAGTTGACTGTTGGGATAGTGCTTGAGGTAGTTGTAGAGTTCCGGTGCATAGTCGAACAGGAAGGCCGAATTGTCGAGCAGCTCTCCGAAGGCATCTGCAATGCGAAGCGGCTGCTTTTTATCGTGATACTCACCAAGCGCGGCGTCGCCGTCTTGAAGATAGCCATTCAGATATTCCAGCATGAATTCCCGCATCAACGTTTCAGCCTGTTCGCGGGCAGCAGGAGTTCCCCAGGCAACCTCCTTTTGAAAACGCAGCATCATGCTGTCGTCGATTTTGACTTTACACGCGTTCGGACGACAGGACTTCAGGGCGTGAAGATCGACGGGGATCAGCTTCAGGGCGGACAGATCTTTCAGGGTCGGGGGATCGCTGAATTTTTTGAGCACTTTTATCTCAGGGCTTTTGGTGAACGTCACGATATCGCGAAACTGTTCGAGGTATAATTCTTTTGGGATATTGATCCGCATGATGCCAAAGGCCGCAACTTCATTTGCAACCACGCTGCTGTCAAAGGTTTTTGCGATAATTCCGCCTTCTTCCATTTTTCGCAGCTCCTCGTCTGAAAAGGCCAGATGCTTTTGGAGCAGCCTGTGCGGCTCGTGATTGCTGAGCGCTGAATGGCGGGCGATGCCACGGTCCGGAAGGGTTTGAACGCAGGCATTTAATCCAAGGAGGGAGAGCGCGCAGAGCATCACAACAAACACTAGAGACTTCATAAATCGATCTATGCCGTCGGAAGAGCTGGCTACGGTCACAAGACTGACAAGCGTCTCTTCCCCGACGTACAATTCCTTATTGAGACTTTCAACGATAGTGGTTTGAAGAAATATGCCTCAATTCATGAAATTCGCGTGGTTTTTGTCAAATTATTTAGCACAGAGAACTCTTTTCTCTAAAATCGTATTTGACAAAATTTCTCATGTCAAATTATGGTGCTCGAAAAGAAGATTGAAAAAGTTTAATATTCTAATAATCTAATGTTTGATAGTGTAACCGGAGGTTATCTCATGGCTAAGAAAAGACTGATAATCGTTGGAGCTGTTGCTGCTGGGGCTTCGGCTGCTGCCAAAGCGCGGCGTATGAATGAAAAGATCGAGATCGTGCTTTTTGAAAGCGGTTCGTATATGAGCTTTGCCAACTGTGGACTGCCCTATTATGTCGGTGGGGAAATCGCCAACCGCGATTCGCTTTTTGTGGCAAAGCCTGATATATTTAAAAAGCGCTTTAACATCGATCTCCGCCTCAATACCAAAGTTACGGCCGTTTCTCCAGAGTCACGTGAGGTGACTTTTGTTGGCCCTGACGGCAAAGAAAGGCACTTGTCGTACGATCGTCTGATCCTGGCGACCGGAACTGTCCCGATCGTTCCGCCGATTCCGGGACTTGACGGGCCGAATATCTTTCTCTGCCGGACTGTGTCGGATGTCGATGCGATTATGGAACGCTTGAACGATCTGCTCCCGCGCGATATGGAAGGGATCCGCCGCATGGATGAGGGCCCGCTGCACGATCTGGACGCCACCGGCATTCATGCCCTGATTATCGGGGCCGGTTACATCGGTCTGGAGTGCGCAGAGCAGTTGATGCATCGGGGGATCAATACCACGGTAGTCGAGGCGATGCCGCAGATTATGGGGCCACTGGATCGAGAGATGACACAACCGGTCGTTAAAGCGATGACGGACAGCGGTGCAGAAGTGATTGTCAGTGATGCTGTAGACCGGATCGAACAGGAAGAGGATCGCAGTGTCGCCGTCTTGAAAAGCGGGCGCCGCGTGATCTTCGATATCGGAATTATCGGGACCGGTGTCCGCCCGAATGTGGAGCTGGCCGGATCGATCGGCCTCAAACTCGGCGAAACCGGAGCGATTCTGGTGGATGAATATCAACGAAGTTCGATTTCGACGATCTATGCTGCTGGCGATAATAGCGAAAGCACCTTTCTCCCGACCGGAACGCAGGTGAATATTCCGCTCGCTGGTCCTGCCAACAAGCAAGGCCGCATTGCCGGGAATAACGCAGCCTTGGAGTTGCTGGAACAGGATGCGGATAAGGACCAGCCCTGGCTGAGGATGAAAGGCGTTCTGGGGACATCGATCGCGCGGGTTTGCGGCGTGGTCGCTGGTGGAACCGGCTTGAGCGAGAAGCTTGCCAAACGACTTGGCGTGAACGTAAAGGCCGCATATTCGATCGGGCAGAATCACGCAGGCTATTATCCCGGAGCGCAGTTAATGATTGTGAAAGTCGTCTATTCCGCAGAAGATGGACGTCTTCTTGGAGCGCAGGCTGTCGGACAAGAGGGCGTCGATAAACGTCTGGACGTGTTTGCGACTGCGATTGTAGGGAAAATGACGGTCGAGGATCTGGAAAATCTTGATCTCTGTTATGCTCCGCCGTTTGGATCGGCTAAAGATATTGCTGTGATGAGCGGCTTTATCACAGCCAATGCGCGGCGCGGATTGAGCGATGGAATTTCGCCGATGCGCCTGTTTGAAGAATTAAAAGGCGATGTGCCGCCGACCGTCATTGATGTGCGTGACAAACGTGAGTACAGAGACGGGCATCTCGATACAGCGATCAACATTCCTCTGGATGATCTGCGCGAGCGCCTTCATGAAGTGCCGCAAAATACGCCGGTCGTGGTGCATTGCCAAGCTGGTTACCGCAGCTACGTGGCCCAGCAAATCCTCCAGAACCACGGCTGGACCAACGTGCGCAACCTCTATGGCGGCTACGCCTTTGCCTCGCGCGTTCTGAGTATGGACACGATGTAAACAGAGAACCGTGCAGCACGTGAGGGGTCATCCTGGGTCTCCAACGCCGCGCATTATGGCTTCATGCTCATGCAGCGGATTCTTTCAGAGTCCGCCGCGTGAGTGTAAAAGTTGTCCGGTGATCCATCCTGAGTCGGCGGAGGCGAGGAAACGGATCAGGTGGGCGGCATCACTGGGTGTTCCGATGCGGCCCATCGGTGATTCAGCTTCCCATTTGGCTTTCAGATCCGCAGGAATCCAGCCAGTGTCGGTAATTCCCGGATCGACGGCGTTGACAGTGATGCCAAGCGGCGCGATTTCTGCACTCAGGCTGACACTGAACGCTTCAACAGCGCCTTTGGTGGCAGCGTAGGCCAATTCTCCCGGCATCGGACCGACACCTTGTCCGGAAGAGAGATTGATAATGCGTCCATAACTGTGTTTGGAACGGTGCTGCGTATAGCGGTGGACAAATTCGGCGCAGACCAAAGCCGTTGCTCTGAGGTTGATGACATAATGACGATCGAGGATCTTCGCAGTAAGCTGTTTAATGCCGTCCGGCATGGAATAGCATGCATTATTTACCAGGATAGAGACGTGACCCAGGCGGAGTTCCGCTTCTTCGAAGAGAGACGCAATGGAATCCTCTTTTGCAAGATCGAGCTCAAGCCCTTCGGCCCGGCAGCCGCCAGACCGTAATTCTTCCAAAAGTTGTTGAGGCTCGTTCGGATCGCGAGCCAGACGGGTTTCGCGATCGTAAGGCCGAAAGTAGGTGATGAAGATATCTGTTCCGGCCTGAGCTAATTGGCGGACGATGGCCGCGCCGATACCGGCCTGTCGGCTGACACCGGTGACGAGCGCAATCTTTTTTTTCTGTGATGACATGGCAGTCTGTTCAGTAAGCAGCGCATCTGCGGATCGAAAATGTGAATAGTCATTCAGGCTACTATGACACGGATCACAGGGCATGTCAAGTTTCATATTGCGGGATTTTCTCGCGGCGCGCGTTACATAAAATCGGAAAAGACGTCTTTGTATGACAGCAGGATGCCGTCGTCGTAGATACGCAGATCGAAATTGTCCCAGACCTTCAAATAGACGCTCTTTGAATGATCTCGCCAGATATCACTCTGGAATTGGCGATCGCGCAACTCTTTGAGAGAAAAGCTTCGTTTGGCCTCAGAGAGTAATTCCGTATACAGGAGATAGAATTCGTTCGGTGAAAGGCGTCGTCTGGCAATCAGGAGTGCAGTCTCGACCGCCTGATTGTAGTCGTGCTGCAATGTTTCGTGAAGGAAACGTTGAATACGCGCAAAGTTGTCGTCCGACTCGAACACGCCAAGTGCACAGAGAATATCTTCCTGCCCTTCTTCCGACTCGACGATTTCCAGCAGTTCCCCTAGTTTCAGGGCGAGATCTGCATTGCGCGACAGGACGACGGCAAAGGCGAGATAATGCAGCCAGATCTCGGGCACCTGGGCTTGTTGGAAAAGCTCTGCGCTGAGGAATTCTTCGAGATGCTCGCTTGTGTGCCCGGCATCCAGCAGCATGGCGAGCAGAAGCGCGTGAGCGGCATACATGACATGCTGCCGGATCTCAGATCGGGCGATTTCCACGAAGGCCTTTGCGTCGTAGCCCAGCTGATCGAGGTTTTTCTGATAGCGCAGAAAGCTTGATGCATACCCTCCAAAGACCTGAAAATAGTCGTAATAAGCCGGGATGCGGACAGCCCCTGAAAAGCTCCAGCCGATGCTTTTCAGCATGGCGTACAAAATTTCGACTTTGTGCTCCTCAGTCAATGTCGGCCGGTTGACCATGCGAAGCAGCATGGACCCAAAATAGCGATCTTCGGTCAGTTCGGCAGTTCGGAGTGTGCGCATGAATTCCCGGGCCTCGGTCGAGAGCTGCAGCGCGTGAGTGTTGCGGATGTCTTCTGGCGCGTTCATTGCGTTAAGCGGTCGCCACAGGATCAGAACGAGAAGCAGAAGCATGCTCAAGCTGCGGTATGGAAGTCCGGCTGTTATCGGAGGCATAGGTGAAAATTCCTTTGAGTGATGAGCAGGGGCAGCGCCCGGTGCTGACAGAGGATACGTTGCTTTCGTAGTCCTGCATCTGGTTCGAAGCCGGTTAGCTGGACGGCAGATATTCTTTGACGCCTCGGAACGTGCTTCTGTGAATTGGGCAGGGACCATGAACGGCAATGGACTCACGGTGTTTTTTCGTTCCATAGCCTTTGTGCTGTTCAAAGCCATAGCATGGGAATTGTTCGGCATAATCGAGCATCAGCCGATCGCGCGTGACTTTGGCAATAATTGAGGCTGCGGCAATGGACACGCTCAGGCTGTCGCCCTTTTTAATGCCTTTTTGCCGAATAGGAACCCGGCTGAGGCTGACAGCGTCGAGCAGAAGGTAATCGGGTGTTATGACGAGATTTGCGATTGCCTCTTCCATCGCCAGATACGTAGCTTGAAGAATATTGATTCGATCGATGGTCTCAGCAGGAATCATGCCGACGCCAACACTCAAAGCGTGTTCCTGAATGCATGGAAACAGCGATTCCCGCTGGGTTTTTGTCAACTGTTTTGAATCATTGACCTTCGACAGAAAGAGACCTTTTGGAAAGATCACTGCCGCCGCAACAACCGGACCGGCCAGACAACCACGTCCAGCTTCATCGACACCGGCGACATAGGTCGCACCTTCCTGATAGGCGATACGTTCATAACGCTGCATGAGAACAGCACGATCTTTTCCACCTTCAGGAGAAAACAGCCGATCAGTAAAGGACAGTTGACACCGCATTCGACGGGAGTTCCCGGAACAGGGACACCATACAATGCGCCGTTCCGACTTGTGCTGAGAGATCCGGGGCGGCGCACTGCTGTTCCTCTTCAGGAAGCTTTTGCGGTCTTTTTGGTCTCAAAGACACGTTTTTCTTTAATACGTGCTGCCTTGCCACGTTTCTTTCTAAGATAATACAGTCTCGAACGACGAACCTTGCCGTAGCGTATCACCTCGATTTTGTCAATATTCGGTGAGTGCAGTGGAAAAATTCTTTCTACACCAACACTGAAAGACATCTTGCGCACGGTAAAGGTCGACCGTTTCTGTCCGCGTTTCTTTCGGATAACGACTCCTTCGAACACCTGGATGCGTTCTTTCCCACGCTCACGCACTTTGGCGTGCACTCTGACCGTGTCCCCAGGACGAAACCTGGGGATATCCTCTTTCATTTGTTCTTTATCAAGGGCTTCAAGTAATGTCATGTGTCAATTTCTCCCTTCATCAATATACACCAGCGTAACGGCGTATGTCGTGTGAAATTATAAATCATCACGTCCGAATAAACGGTCGAACATGATGGCCGCAGCGCTCCGTACTGAGAGGTGATTATAGCTGCCGACTCCTCGTATCGGCTCCAGAATCACGTCGCTGTATGTTCGGATATAGTCGTTTTCAACTCCGTATCCAGTCCCCAGAACCATGAGACAGGGCTTCTCAGTCTCTTCCCGAAGCCACTGCCGGCCCTCTCGGAATGTGATCAGCGGCTTCCCGCATTCCCGCGCCAGATGCTCCCGCGCACTTGTTATCATGACTGTCGGCGTCCTGCGAAATTTTTCCTCTACGCTCTTAATCACATCGACCAGCGAATCCGCCAGCCAGGTGCTTGCAAAGGCTTCCTGCCGCGTATGATTATATTGACTGCCGAACCCATCGACCCAATGCCGGATAATTCTCTGGCAGAGTTCCTGTTGGGATATGACAGGCGTGACCATGTAATAGCCACCTAAATTATAGGTTTTTGCAACCCGGGAAATGTCATGAATGTCATGATTCGTAATCGACGTCGCAACGATCTCCCCGTTTTTATCATAGACCGGATAGTGTATCAGGGCCACAAAAACATGCGTGTTATCAATATGCAATAATCGGATGCCGGCTTCCAATGCTCATGTGCTAATCGTCAACCAACAAATCTGGACGGCGTTCTTTCGTTCGTTGCAGCGCTTGTTCATGCCGCCAGTCATCTATTCTTTTATGATTGCCCGACAGTAAGACATCAGGGACTTTCAGGCCTCGATACTCAGCAGGTCGGGTGTAATGCGGATAATCCAGCAGTCTGCCGTAAAAAGAATCGTTCACGACTGACTTCGCTTTGCCGACAACATCGGGAATCATACGGGCGATCGCATCGACAAGCACCATCGCCGCCAGTTCTCCGCCAGTTAAGACATAATCCCCGATAGAGATTTCCAGATCGACCAGCGCGATACGGACCCGTTCGTCGATTTCTTCGTAATGCCCGCAAAGGAGGATCAATTCATCCTCCAGTCCCAGCGTTTTTACCAGTCCCTGCGTCAGGGTCGTGCCTTGCGGAGTCAGATAAATCAGCTTGTGGCGGCGTAAACAGTGTGCGTCAATGACATGCTCGACCGCTTTGAAAATCGGTTCCGGCTTCATGACCATTCCGCCGCCGCCGCCATAAGGTCTATCATCCGCCATTTTGTGCTTCCCGTCGCTGAAATCCCGGATATTGTACAGGTGAAGCTCAAGGCAGCCGCGCGCGCGCGCGCGTTTCATCATGCTTTGAGTCAAGACCCCGTCAAACATTTCGGGAAACAGGGTTAACACAAAAATTTTCATGTCACAGATCCAGGAGTCCTTCAAGCGGATGGACGCAAATCTTCCCGCCTTCCCGATCGATCTCTGTGACGACTTCGGGATTCGACGGAATCAAGTATTCCTGCTTGCCGTTTCGGACAACATAAATATCCGATGCGCAGGTTTCAAGAATATCGACGACTTTACCGAGATAGCGGTTGTCATCCGTATACACATCAGCATCGAGAATCTCAAAATGATAGTACAGTCCTTCAGGAAGTTCCGGAGATTCAGATCGATCGACCTGCAATAACGATCCAAGCAATGGGCGAATCGCTTCGATCGAGTCACAGCCTTTAAAGCGTAAATAGACAAAATTTTTATAGTAGCTGACATGCTCGATCTCGAAGCGGCGTGTTTCCGTATTCGTCATCTGAACACAGACTGTGCCGAGAGACTCAAATCTGCCGGGAATGTCGGTCAGCGGAAGCACTTTCATATCGCCTCGAATCCCGCGAGCTTTGAGAATCTTACCTATTGTCACGCGCTCGGCAAGTTGATCGACCTTCACGTGTCTTATTCCAGGATTTCAAGGACGGTGCGTTTTTCCATCTTCGCGCTGGCAGCACTCAGAATTGTACGGATCGCACGGGCAGTGCGCCCTTGCTTTCCGATCACCTTCCCCATATCTTCTTTTGCTACGCGAAGTTCAAGCACTTTTGTCTGCGCACCTTCAACCTCTTTGACTTCAACTTCATCAGGATGATCAACCAGAAATCGCACGATCGTTTCAACCAAATCCCTCATTCCGTTTCCCTCCGGCTTGATTAGCAGTAGTTATGCTGATGCAGTTTCCGACTTTGGCGAGATGTCGTTCCTGACAAGGATACTCCGTACCGTTTCAGTCGGTTGTGCGCCGTTGTCCAGCCAATAGCGGACGCGATCTTCCTTCAGCGTGACGGCCGAAGGCTGCTGGCGAGGATCGTAAGTCCCCACGGTTTCAAGAAATCTTCCATCACGCGGGGCGCGCGAATCTGCGGCCACAATGCGATAAAACGGCCGTTTTTTGGCACCCATACGTTTCAAACGTAACTTAACCAAGTCTAGAACCTCCCTGAATTGATAGTTATAGGTACATACGGCGTAATAAGATACGATCACGCCGAAGAATCAGGCCTAGAACGGCAATCTGCCTCTAGAACCTTTTGACATACGCCGCGACAGCCTGCGGGAACCTCGTCCTCCGCCGCCTGTCAGTTTTTTCATCATTTTTCGAGCGTGCTCGAACTGTTTGAGCAATTTATTAATGTCACGGACATCGGTTCCGCTGCCCTTGGCGACGCGCAACTTACGTTTGCCGTTCAAAATTTTATGATTGAGCCGTTCTCTGGGCGTCATAGAGTTAATGATCGCCTCCATCCGAACGAATTCTTTTTCATCCACCTGAAGATTTTGCAGAGCTTTTTTATTCATCCCGGGCATCATTTCCAGGAGCTGTTCCAAGGGCCCCATCTCGCGAACCTGTTTCAGTTGATCGCGAAAATCTTCAAGGCTGAAATTCTGTTCCCGAATCTTCCGCTCAAGCTCTTCAGCTTTCTTCTCGTCAAAAGAGCGTTCTACTTTTTCGATAAAAGAAAGCACGTCACCCATGCCGAGAATGCGCGATGCCATGCGTTCAGGATGAAAGTTTTCAAGCTGATCGAGCTTTTCGCCCATCCCGACAAACTTAATCGGGCGATCGGTAATCGCTTTGATCGACAACGCGGCTCCGCCTCGGGCATCACCATCGAGTTTTGTCAGAATCACTCCAGTGACATCGAGATCCTTTTTGAACTGCGCAGCGACCGTCACAGCATCCTGACCGGTCATGGCATCGGCCACAAATAAGATCTCCTGCGGCGATAACACGGCTTTTAAATCCTGAAGTTCCAGCATAAGTTCCTGATCGATATGCAAGCGTCCAGCCGTATCGATCAGGAGTACATCGAAGCCCTCTTCTTCAGCTTTTTGCCTGGCTCGCCGACAGATTTTCCGGGGGTCTTTTGCCTCAGCATCGGCAAATACGGTGATGCCGAGCTGTTCGCCCAGCACTTGCAGCTGTGTGATCGCCGCCGGACGATAGACATCTGCCGCCACCATCATGGGCGTATGCTGTTCTTGCACAAGCTTTCGAGCAAGTTTCGCCGTACTCGTTGTTTTTCCAGAACCTTGCAGCCCGACCATCATCACGGTACAGGGCGACGTGCCGGAAAAATTCAGCCCGACATGTTCTTTCCCCATCAGCTCGGTCAGTTCTTCATTGACAACTTGAATGAGCTGTTGCCCGGGAGTCAGGCTTTTCAGTACATCACGCCCGACAGCGCGTTTTCTGACGCGTTCTGTAAAATTTTTTACGACCCGGAAGTTGACATCGGCTTCGAGAAGAGCCATGCGTACTTCTTTGAGTGCGCTTTTAATATTATGCTCACTCAGCTTGCCGTGTCCACGGATCGTTTTAAACGCCGACTGTAATTTCTCTGAAAGATTATCAAACATGAGTCCCTTGATTTTTATCAGGAATCCCGTCCTGTAAAGGGGCTATCCACCCGCCACTCCGAGGGTTCCAACGAGCATAGAAATAGCAGATCATACTCTATGGTGTCGGCGGAAATTGTCAAGAGGAAAATAACCGTTGGATCTATGAACGGAAAAAATCTCCAGCTTCCGAAGCTCGTCTCGAAAAGCTCGTGCCTTTCAGGACAACGTGCAGCTTACATATCTAAAATGTATTTGGTCGGATTCTCCGCAACGCCTTTGACCCGGACCTCATAATGCAGATGCGATCCGGTGCTGCGTCCTGTGTTGCCAACCTGAGCAATGATATCGCCGCGCTTGACTTTGTTGCCGACCTTTTTAAGCAGTTTTTTACAGTGACCGTAGAAAGTCACAAATCCATTTCCATGGTCGATGACCAGTACGTTTCCAAAAGCGCCTTTTTTCCCGGAATAGGATACGATTCCGTTTGCAGGGGCGATGATCGCTGTCCCGCTTTTTGTCGCAATGTCCAGGCCATAGTGCATACTGCGTTTTCCGGTAAACGGCGATTTGCGCGTTCCGAAGCCCGAGGTGATCCAGCCTTTGACCGGCCAGATTGAAGGCGTAGAATCAAGCAGGGTCTGCTGATCCTGGAAAAATTCCATTATGCGCTGCGACACTTCTTCCTGGTCAGTCGCTGCATCCCGCAAGCTGTCGAGACTGGCGATTTTATTTTCGATGTTTTCTTCTAAGCCTTGCTGAAGATCATCCGGGAGGATCGAAAGGTCGAGCTTTTCATCAAGCCCTCCGATCGCGAGATTCACTGGGGAATCCGAACCAAGCTCTACACCGGCCATCAACATCAGCTTGGCATTGACTAATTTTAAGCGTGAGACCATTTGGCGTAGTTCACTGATATCACGTTCGTAACGATCGATGAGTTCTTTCTGCGAACTGGTATTTTTTCGAAATTCAGGAAGCGCTGTGACCAGCTCTTTCATATTCTTATAGTGTGCGAGCATATAATATGACATGCCGCTGATCGCGAGCACAACCACTCCTGTGAGCAGCAAGATACCCCGTGTCAAAAAATAGGGGACCTTGATCTGCTTAAACTCCGACGTGGCGTCGGGAACTACGATAAGGGTAAAATATCTTTTAAACATAAGCTGATATATGATTTATTGTAAAGCGCCGCTCTCATAAATGGAAGAGTAACGCTTCAACATATACCTGTGAAACTTTTTCGTCATACTGCGCATCGTATATCAGCATAGATTTCGAAGCTCTTGTCAAGTTTTTTCCCAGGCCGCGTTCGTTGCTCCCGGGGTGGGAAGGTCGGTGAGTGATTCATGACGTCGTGGGCTTAGACGTTAAAACGGACGTTGATGATGTCGCCGTCAACGACGATATAGTCCCTGCCTTCGACGCGGAAGGCTCCATGTTGTTTCGTCTTGGCAATCGAACCGTATTTCATCAGATCATCGTAATGGATGACTTCGGCCCGAATAAACCCACGTTCCAGATCCGAATGAATCGTGCCGGCAGCTTGAGACGCTTTGGTATCATGCTGAATGGTCCAGGCTCGAACTTCATCCTTCCCAACCGTAAAAAATGAAATCAGCCCCAGCAGCTCATAAGACACCCTGATTAAACGTGTCAAGCCAGGTTCTTGAATGCCAATCGCGTCCATAAATGTCTGAATGTCTTCCTGGCTATCGAGCTGAGCAATTTCGCTTTCTATGGCTGCGCTCAACGCAAGGGTCGGCATCCCCTGGGCCGCATTTCTGGCGATCAGTTCTCGATATTTTTCCGTGTCTCCGATATGGTCTTCACCAATATTCAGGACAATCAACATCGGCTTTCGGCTTAAGAACTGATAGCCCCTCAGGAGCCGGGCTTCATCGACGGTCACTTCAAGATCCCGAATGGTCTGCTCGTGTTCCAGGCAGTCTTTGATGCGTTGCATCAAACGCAATTCATGTTCCTGTGTTTTTTCGCCTTTTTTATGAATGTCTGTTTCCAGGCGTTCGATGCGTTTTTCAACAATCGCCAGATCGGACAAGATGAGTTCGAGCTTCAAAGCGTCGATATCGCCGGCCGGATCGATCCCCCCTTCGGGCATGGGGACGGTCTTGCTCTCGAAGGTTCTGACGACATGGATCAGAGCATCCACATTGCGAATGTGTGCCAGGAACCGGCTCGCCATTCCAGCGTCCTGCACACTCCCTTTTGCCAAGCCGGAGACATCCACATATTCTACAACCGCGTAAGTGGTTTTTTTCGGTGCGAACATTGTGCTCAGGGCATCAATACGTTCGTCCGGCACCTTTACCGTGCCGATATTCGGCTCGGAACCCACGCCGTAGCCGCCGGTTTGGACATTTCGTCCGGTAAGAACATTAAATAAAGTCGTTTTTCCGCAACGCGGCAACCCGATAATTCCTGCTTTCATACGTCTTGTACCCCGTGAATCTGCACTCTGTTCGGAATATTTTCCTGTGCTGCAATTTAGATCGTTATCTTCTAACTGGAAAAGTGCTGATGAATGCCGAGTATATCGCGGCGCAGCAGCTCCAGGGCCATGTTCTTGACCCGTGTCCGTACAATGTCGGGAGATCCGGAGAGATGGTAGTCCTGCACCACGAAGCTCCCGTCCTTTTTATACACAGCGATGTATGTTGGAACAGGATCGTCTGTGATTCGGCCGTATTTGCTTTGTGGGACTCCGCTGATTCCGAGTCCGATATAGGCCCCACAGCTTCGCGCCACTGCCATCGCCATCGCTTTGGCCGCAGCCATGCTGACGAATTCGGCTCCCTCCAGGCGTTCCCTGGATTGAGGCAGGAGACGCCGCAATGATTCTGCATTCATCGTAAGCACTGCGCCGCGCAAGACATGTTCAACCCCGGGAACGGCGCTGAATTGTTGTGCAATATAGCCTCCGCTGCTGCTCTCGGCAATCGCCAGCGTCTGGGAGCGTTGTTTCAGCAGGCCGATAATGATGTCTTCCTGTGTCTCGTGATCTCTTCCAAAGATGTGATAAGGCAGGCGTTCACGAATCCGGCGCTCCTGCTCTTCGATCAGACGATCTGCATCTTCTTCGGTATGTGATTTGGCGGCAATGCGGATATCGACTTGGCCCACGTGAGCGAGCAGACCAATTTCCGGGTTCGTTGTGTTTTGCATGATGTCACTGATGAGATGATCAATATGGCTTTCACCAACTCCGCATACTTTCAGGACACGGTATCTGATCGTGGACGATCCTGTTTGTTTCCTGAGATATGGGAGTACCGTCTCTTGCATGAGAAATTTCATCTCTCGCGGCACACCAGGCAGTGAGAGGAGAATCCCGCGCGTGTCTTCGATAATATAGCCTGGAGCCGTCCCCTGCGGATTTTCGATCGGAATCGCGCCGTCAGGAAGATATGCTTGGCGCCGGTTGTTCTCGTGAAACGTCAGGCCCCGTTTACTGAAGATCTGCTGAATCTGTTTCAGCAGATCTTCGTGAAAAATCAGTTTCCGCCCGGTGATTTCTGCTGCGATTTGGCGGGTCAGATCATCTTCCGTAGGCCCTATGCCACCGGTGGTGAGCACAATATCGGTCCGCTCCAGGGCTCGATTCAGGATCTCACGCATTCTGTCGGCATGATCGCCGACCGTGCTTGTGTAGACAACGTCAACTCCGATTTGATGGAGCTGCCCGGCGATCCAGGCGGCATTGGTATCGACGATTTGTCCCAACAGCAGCTCTGTTCCGATTGTCACGATTTCTGCTTTCATCTCTTTCCTTGTGTACTGATCCTTGTCCTCAAGCCTAGTGATCGATCCCGATCTGTTCTTACCGCATCCGCGTTCCCGGTCCTGTTGCGATCGATGCTGGCTTGATTAAGTAATAATCTGTATGGCAGTCAGACCGATCACAGCCCTCTGCAGCATTCTGTCAATAATAAATCCATCAGAATGATCGAACGAGTCACAATTTTTCAGATCGATCACGGCCGGCTCATGAATGACGCTTTCGAGGGGAATCCCCGTTCATAGCTTGCCAGATCGTCTAATGCGTGACATTCAGCACAGTTCAGGCATCTGCTGAAGAGATTGCCCGTGCCGGTGGGATTGCTGTTTGGCCCGTAGCAGATGATGTCGTAGTTGCCGCCGCTGCCGTTGTTCATGACTCTATTTTGAATGAGCAGCGGAGCAGTATAATGGGAGAACGCGCGTATTGAAATCCCGTCGCGCTGATTCTCGCTCACGTAGTTCACTTGCAGGGTCGGTGAGGCATTATTCACCACGATCCCGTCTGTTCCATTGTGTTTGATATGATTGCTCCCGATGACCCCATTGGATTCATTGGATAAAATCCCTTCTTTGAGGTTGTAGGAGATGTCGTTGTCGCTGATGATGCTGTCAGCGCAGCTTTCCAGGTGGATACCGGGACCGGGGCTGTTCAGAATTTCGTTGCCGCTGATGCGGGCTGTCGAGTCTTTGATGTCAATCCCGCCTCCCTGGATCGTCAGGGCTTCGACGGACGCTTCGCTGCTGTTTTCAATTGATAGCAGACCCTGGATCACGGTCTGTCCTGGTCCGGCTCCTCGCAAACTCAACGCCTTGTGCTTTATCTGCACGTCTTCATGGAACGCGCCGGCAGCAATGCGGATAAAATCGCCGCTGACCGCCGCATCGACGGCGTGCTGGATCGTCCTGTAATCGCTGGGAACATACAGTGTGCGACTTTCTCTGACGGTCGGGTCTGGAAGCGTATAGCCAGGGGAAGGTTCCTGTTTATCTTTCCCGCATCCGCTGAGGAAAATGCCGATGAAACATACTACAATCATCACTCGTGTTGTCATACTGCCTCCTGCTTGGCCCTGAATGGCTTTTCGTCCGGGAGCGCCCGATAACAGTTGGTATTCATACTGAATTCTGAAACACTGAACGCTGTGTACTTATGACAGAGGGGTCTTCAAAAAAAGTAAAGAAAAAAATGTTCCTGGAAGGGCTGCGTGAAAAAAATATAGATTTTACTTGACAGGCCGCAGCTAAAAAAAATAATAGTTCATATACTGACTATCAGTCATATTATAAATTCAAGACAGGATGTGGCATGGGAGTTCAAGAACGACGTGAACGAGAGAAGCAAGCCAGGCAGGATGCGATCCTGGAGGCGGCACAGGAAATTTTTTTTGCAAAAGGCCTCGATCAAGCCACGATCGACGAGGTTGCTGAAAGAGCCGAGTTGAGTAAGGGGGCAATTTATCTCTATTTTAAGAGTAAGGAAGAGTTATACATTTCGGTGCTCTTAAAAGGGCTGGATATCCTGATCATGCAACTCCGGGAGGTGAAGGCGCACCCTCGCGGGAAATCAGCCGGCGAGATCATTCGGGAGATGAAGGAAATGTATTATCATTTTTTTAAAAAATATCCCGAATATTTCTATATTCATTCGCTGCTGTATCATGGACGCGTCAAAAAGAAAGTTGCGCCGAGTATCTGGAAAGCGACGCATCAGAAAGTCTGGGATGCCTTACAGATTGTCGCGGAGATTATCCAAAGCGGGATAGACGCCGGGACATTTCGGAACATGGACTGTTGGAAAGCTGCCAACAGTTTTTGGGGCAGCGCGACTGGCGTCATGATGATGCTGGACGATTCTGAACTTCAGGACATTGTTGCCATCCCTGTCAAAGAACAATTAGATGATACAATCGAATTATTAATCGACAGTTTGTCTCAGCACAAGAATTGAACGTCCGTTTTTTTCGTAGAGAAGCCGGCTGGCAGTCGCTGCATCTCTGCGCTGAAAACACCGCCTTATGACATTTTTAGGAACGATGATTATGAAATATCCGAAAGGCGTTATTGCGGTTGTTGCTGCTGTAACGCTTTTCTTTGCCGTATTTATTCCACAGGTCCGCTTTAACAACGATGCCGGCGATTTTATCCCTCCTGATGACGAAGAGCGGATGTATAATGAAGACATTCAAGAAATTTTTGGTAATGATGACATCATATATATCGGACTGGTGATGGATAATATCTATGACCCGTCTGCGTTGGCAAAGGTGGCTGAATTGACTCGCCTGATTGAAGAGGTTGAAGGAGTTGCCGATGTGACCAGCCTGGCCTCGGTCAATAACATTGAAGGCACTGAAGAGGGTATGGAAGTCTATACCTTTGTCGACGAGGATAATCTGCCGGAAACAGCAGAAGATGCCCAGCGGATCCGACAACAGCTCGAACGCTGGGATCTGCTGATGGAGAACCTTGTTTCCAGAGACGGAACAGCAACCTCGCTTATCATCCAGCTCGAAACGAATGTCGATATGGAGACTCAGGAGCGCGTCTATCATGAAGTTAAAGACATTGTCGAGGCCAGTAAAGGGGACGGAGAACGTTACCATTATTCCGGTTATACCGCCATCAATGTCATGTTGGGGGAATACATGCTGGATGATATCAGGCGCTTGCTGCCTTTTGCGTTTATCATCGTGGCCCTGACGCTTTATCTTTCGTTTAGAAGCCTGAACGGTGTATTCCTGCCATTGGTGAATGTCGGCATCGCGATCATCTGGACCATTGGCAGCATGGCGATGCTGAAGGTCCCGTTATCGCTGCCGTGCACGGCGATCCCGGTGATTCTGGTCTCGGTCGGCAGTGCCTATGCCATTCACGTCATTCATGATTATTACGATGAGCTCAAAAAGGGGCTTGCAAAGGAGGCGGCCTTTCTCAGCTGTTTCAATAAAATCGGCCTGGCGGTTATCATGGCAGGACTGACGACTGTTGTGGGCTTCGGCACGCTGCTCACTTCTGATGTCATTCCACTGAAAGATTTCGGCGTCTTTGTCGCCTTTGGCACGTTTGCCGCGCTTGTGCTGGCCCTGACTTTTGTGCCGGCAGTGCTGTATCTTGAAAGAATTCGTGCGTACGCGTCGGCTCAGGGGGTTCGAGAGGGAAAGGAGCATTTCTTCGATCGTGTGTCGAGCAGTGTCCTGAAATGGCTTGTGACCTTGGTAATGCATCATCGCTTGATCGCCTTGAGCGTCGGCGTCGGCATTTTTGCACTTGCCGTCTACGGCACTTCACTGGTTTTTGTGGACGACAACGGAATTGCCTATTTTCAAAACGGTACTGACGTCAGAAAAGATGATGCCGTCCTGAATTCGCACTTTGGCGGAACACACCTCTACGGCGTGATTATTACTGGCCCGGATATCAACTCGATGAAAGAACCACGCATCCTGCAGGATATGGAAGGGCTGCAAATGCATTTGCAGGAGACCTTCCCTTTTATCGGGAAGACGATGTCGCTGGCGGATTACATCAAGAAGATGAATATGGCAATGCATGAGAATCAGGAAGATTTTTATCGGCTTCCCGATCCGGAGGCCCCTGACTCACGCGATCTCGTGGCGCAGTATCTCTTGCTGTATTCGATGTCCGGGGATCCGGAAGATTTTGACGACGTGGTGGATTATGACTATCAGCAGGCACGCATCGTGATTCTCTCAAAGGACGGCAGCACAGTCCAGACCCAAAAGGTCGTAGATGAGATTTACGCCTACACTGCCGAACATTTTGATCCGGATTATCAGGTTCGTGTCACCGGCGGGGCCTACACACCGCTGGTCATGGACAAGCATGTGGTGGAAGGGTCGAAACGCAGCATTCTGTCCTCGCTGATCGCTGTCTGGATTCTTACCAGCATCATCTTTCGTTCCATGTACGGCGGACTGTTTACCATTGTGCCGCTGTCGTTGGCGGTATTTGTGAATTTCGCGATTATGGGATTCTTCAAGATTCCGCTGGAAATCGGTTCGGCGATTGTCTCGAATGCGGCGATCGGCATTGGAGTGGATTACGCCATCCACTTCACGTCTCGTTTCCGGCATGAAATGGCAGCACGCAAGCTGAAGATGAATGAAGAAGGTTTGTTTCGGGCAGCGGTGCTCACAGCGACGACCTCCGGGCAGGCCATCACATACAATGCAGTGGCGGTGGCGGCTGGTTTTCTGGTTATGTCCTTTTCGCTTTTTATGCCGCTTGTGCGCCTGGGCATACTCGTGGCGGCAATTATGTTCATCACGTCGGTCGGCAGTATCCTGTTTCTGCCAGTGCTGATATCGTATCTGAAGCCGAAATTCATACTGAAGGTCGAGACAAAGGAGCAGAAGGAGGGGTGTACAGGCTCGCAGCTCGACGCTCGTGTCTGACAGAGGGAATTCGTTGGCTGACATTTGGGGCAATGAATTCTCGTATTGAGGGTGTAACAGTTAAGAAAACAACAAGATAAGAGGACCCTTCAGTGTTCCGGGGTGAAGGCACTGGTCCTTCATTGTGAAGCATGCGAGGGAAAAATTTATGAAAACATTTGTAGTTGGACTGGGTTTTGTGATGACTGTTTGCATGATGTTGAGCGGAACTCTGGCGTTTGCCGAGTTAGCTGAAATCGATGCCAGACAGGCGGTCGTAAATGTGGACGAACGCGACGATGGTGTGGATTCCACATCGCGACTGGAAATGATTCTGATCAATAAAAAGGGACAGGAGCGCGTTCGAAAAGTCCAGACATTCCGTAAGGACTACGACGACGATCCGGAACTGGAGACCAGATCCGTAATGTTTTTCATGCAACCGGCTGATGTAAAAGATACAGGCTTTTTGACCTGGAGTTATGAGGATGACGACAAGGATGACGATCAGTGGCTCTATCTGCCTGCTCTGAAAAAAGTCCGTCGTATTTCATCGAGTAAAAAAGCGGATTACTTTATGGGAACCGACTTCAGTTATAATGATATGGGCGATCGCAATGTCGATGATTACACATATAAGCATCTTGGAACGGAGGTGATCGATGGGATCGAATGCTATCATATTGAATCGTTACCCAAAGATAAAGACGTGATGAAAGAAACCGGTTACAGTCGTGGAGAACTCTGGATCCGCCCCGATATTTGGGTGACGGTCAAGGCAAGGTTTTATGATAAAAAAGGGAAGTTCCTCAAGGAACTCACAACCGGCAATATCGAGCAAATCGACGGTATCTGGACGGTTGGCAGAATGCACATGGTGAACGAGCAGAAAAAGCACCAGACGATTTTCAACTTCACGGACATGACTTACAATACCGGCATTGATGATGATGTCTTTTCACAACGCCGCCTTACTAAAGGCCTGAAATAAAGAACCCAGTCAGCACGATGTCTTTACGGCAGCCCTGCAGAGCCGTTTTGTCAGGAATTCCGGCCTGCCGGGTTGTCATGCTCATGATGAAAATACGATTTCTGGCAGTATTCACTCTGTCCCTCCTGATTGCGCTTGCCTGCAGAGTTCCCGGCTTTGCTCAAGACAATGAGGAGGAGCAGGAACGATCTGTTTTGACACTGTTGACAGATACTTTTGACGGCTATATTGAGAATGCAACAGCCGTCCGCTTGAATAAACTCGATCGGTTCACAAAGATAAAAAACAGCCTTCGACTGAGCTACGAAAACAATTTCGGCGATCATGTCAATCTCAAACTCGATGGGCTGGGAGCCTATAACGCCGTTTATGATGTTGAAGACCTTGATGTCGATCAAGAAGACAGCTATCGCGCCTATGTCGACATACGGGAAGCGACACTTAACCTCTTCTTTGATACTTTCGATTTACGCCTGGGAAAGCAGCAGATTATCTGGGAGATCACTGATGGTCTGCGAGTACTCGATATCATCAATCCTCTGGATTTAAAGGAATTTATCCTCAACGACTTTGAGAACTTGCGTATCCCGTTGTGGATGGTGAATCTCACCTATTACTTCAGCGATGACTATTCGTTACAGTCCTTAATTATCTGGGATACGTCCTTTACGGAATTCCCTCATGCTGGTTCAGAATTCGCCTTTAGCACTCCGGCGCTCCCTGGAGGATTTCAATTGCTGGTCAATGATGATGAAGAGCTGGATGTCTCAGCTGAAAATACACGCTACGGGCTGAGATTCAAGGGACTGCTGGGGAATTGGGATGTCACGCTGAACTATCTCTATACCTGGAATAATATCCCGGTGCGAAAGAAAGCATTGAATCTTGAGACTGGAACACTTAGCGTTTCCCCTGAGTATGAGCGAATGCAGCTCATCGGAGGGAGCATCGTGAATGTGTTGTTCGATACTGTTGTCAGATTTGAACTTGCCGGCAAACTGGGACTGTATTTTGATGTGGATGATATGACCGTTCCTGATATGGTTGTGGAAAAAGATACGATTGAATACGCACTCGCCTTTGAACGGGACCTTTGGGATATTACATGGATTCTGCAAGGCAGTCAACAGTATATCCTCGATTATGATCAGGCGATTTCATCGGAAAAAGAAGTGAATACGGTTGCAACCCTGCGGGCCTCAAAAGCCTTAAATTACGAGGAAACACTTGAATTCGAAGTGCTGGGTATGTATCGCTTTGCTGATGACGGCTATCTCATTCGTCCGAAGCTGACGTATGACCTGACAGACGCCTTGCGTCTGAGCGCTGGTCTTGATATATTCGGCGGCGGCGATAAGAACGGCTTCTTCGGGCAATTTGATGAAAAAGACCAACTGTACGCAGAATTGCGTTATAGCTTCTAATCCCAAAAGCAGCTTCTCCGCATTCAGTCTCCAAAATGTTTTCCGAACACTGAACGCGGAGGACTGCCTCATTCCCTCACCCGTAAACGATTTTTGAGAATGTAGATTTCTTCCCGTAAGAGCTTCTGTTTTTTGGCAAGCGTCGACATATACCATGACAGACCAGCCCAAAAAAGCACATACACAACAAAAAAGAACGATAGATTATTCATCTTTACGATACTCCCGAAAATTGTATTCGTCAATGACGTAATTCCGGTTTTCGACTAAGAAACCGTGTTGTACCGGACGATCGGCAATCGACCGACGAATTCGATCCACTTCACGCTGCATATACGCGATGACGAAACGTTGCTGGAATAAGTAGGCAAAAAGGCAGAGGAACGTGACCAGAGAGACTTGCAGGGTCGCCATTTCTTCCGCTGTGACACCACGCCCCCTGGCAGGGATGATGAGCTGTTGTGCCGGAAAGAGCGTCTGCCACCAGCCTAAAAGGATTACGCTGACAGGCGCAGCAGGCAGGCAGAGGCTGCCGAAGACAGCGGCCGTCTGCGCCGCCTTATGGCTGTCGGTTGCAGCCCGGCGCACGAGAAAATAGCCCGCATATACGAGCCAGAGCGCAGCAATCAGCATGAAACGCCCGTCCAGGATCCACCAGGCACCCCTTACTGACTTCGTGAGGAACGGCATTCCCAGCATAAGCAGCGAACTGAAAAGGAGACCTAACTCGGCTGATGTTTCGGCGAATAAATCCCATCCATTTTTTTTCAGGATAAGATAACCGAGACTCGCCGGAATGAACAGAAAAAATGATAAGACAGCCAGCGATATGAATGAAAAGTAGAAGTAAAAAATTCGTGGAATGCCGCTGCCTTCAAGTTCATCCGCTGCATACCAAAAGACCATGTATAAGGTTACAGTCATCGTGAGAGAGCTTAACCAGCAGAGAATGGAGGAGGCACACATTTTTTTAAAAGCATTCATAGCATGAATTCCGGAAATTGCCTGCCGGTAACATATTCGCCATGTTTGAGATAGCGATCGAAACGCTGCAAGCCTTCCTGAATATTTTCCAGCAAATTTGCATAAGAGAATCGGAGGTCGCCCTCGCCGTTTGAGCCGAAGTCGATGCCGGCCCATTGGACAAAACTGTTGGCGCTGATGAAAAAATTTTGATGCAGCTTCTGCAAGGCTCTGAGAAATTTTGGAGGTGCGATAATGTCAGCTAAGCGCCAGCCGGTCATGGCGAATAATTTTGAAAAGCCGTTCAGTACAAATGCTCGATCAGTGTATTCCAGAATCGAATGCGCACGTCCCTCAGCAATGCGCTGAATAAGAGCAACAGCGCCGGTGACGTGCCGGAAGTAAGCAATATGTGCTCAGGAGAAATTGTGACGCCGTACGTATTGTCGTAATATATCGCAATCGCTTCCCGCAGTTCCCACAATTCAAGGCTGTGAGTAGAATGTGTGTGCGAATCGTTCATTGCCTGTATCGCGGCTTTGCGAATACCAGCCGGAGTGTCAAAATCCGGTTCTCCGATTTCCACGTGGATGACATCACGCTGTTGCTCACGCGCAATGTCCTGAGCGCGTTCCAGGGGACATCCATGACAATAAACGGCGGAATTTCACGTGCTTTTGATGAGATCGGCATATCGTATTCTTCCCGCGGACTGCAGGTGTAATAGCTGTATTTGTTTGTCTACAGGAATTCTTAACGCTGAGGCCGGGATTTAGGCAATAAAAAAATTCTCTTTTTATGTTGACAAGGACAGGCATCTTTAGTACCCCTTGTATATACAATTTTCAGCAGCTCATCATGTCCGTTTTCTCGACTGTTATGGAGGAGTTCTCATGAAATTAAAATCGTCAATGTCATTTGTTATACCAGTTGTAATTATTTTTCTTTTCTTAAGTTTTCTCGTCGCGATTTTTACGATCCAAAATACCCAGACGGTGCAGTTACATTACAAAATTCCTTTTACCAATATCGAATATCCTGCAGATAAGGCTGAGGCCCCTGTCCCGTTTGAAGACCGATATATCAGAGTGGATGTTGTGTACGTTATCCTTTTTTCGATTTTGCTTGGAATTGCCGTTATGATGATTTTTGTGGCAATTGCCGGTATTGGATGGCGCTATTACGCGTTGACCAATAAAGGCCGCGAACGCAAGGAAAGAAAACTGCTGTGGGATCATCGTGAAAATGCGATTGCGCTCAGCTTGATGGGCTTCAATCAGGACGCAACAGAGCAATTCGAGCATATTATCGATAAAGACAACCCACATATCGAATTATATGTCGGACTGGCTGAGGCCTATGAACGCGAAGGCGATCAGCAACGAGCGATCGAGAACTATAACTCCATTCTGGCGCGTACCCCCCAAAACATGCGCGCCTTGTTCGGAGCCGCCAGAAACTGGGAAGTGCTTGGGAATTATAATGAGGCCATCAAGCTCTATAATCGTGTGCTTGATGTTGACCGCTCGAGTCCGACGGCCCGCAAAAAAGTTCAGGAGCTTCTTGTCAAAGCCGGAAAGTATGAAGAGGCGCTCGAAGCATATTCATCGATCAAAAGCAGTCGGATGACCCCGGAGATGCATGAAAAAGTTGCATCCTTGTTTTACCGTCTGGCTGTGGAAGAAATTAAAGCCAATGATTTGAAAGCCGCAGAGCGTACCCTCAAAGAAAGCCGCCGCGAGCATGATAACTACGTGCCGAACGTTCTCATTCTTTCAAACCTTTATCTGAAAACCGATCGGCCTCGTGAGGCGGAACGGCTGCTCGAAACGGCTGCTCAACAAACTCTTTCAACCGTGATCTTCAAGAAACTGGAAGATTATTACGCTGGAAAAGAGGGCGACATGCAGGAAAATTTGAACGGTGTTGTTGATTTATATCTGTCGACGCTGGAAAAAGACCAGAATGCCAATCATCTTCGCCTGGCGCTTGGAAAATTATATATGAAACTCGAACGCTACGATGACGCAGAAAAAATGTTCCTTGAATTCCAGAAAGAAGATCCCAGCATCCCACAAGTGCATCTTCTGCTGGCAGATTTGTATCACCAGTCCGGAAACATCGATAAAGCCCTTGAAGAATACCGGATTTCGGCTGAACTCGTGGATCTCAGAATTGCGGATTTCAAATGTTTCAACTGTGGCTCCATGTATGAATACTGGTCGGATCACTGCCCATCTTGCGAAAGTTGGGGCACTATCGAAGACATCTTTTTCAAACGCGGACCGCAGGCGGTGTTGCCGGAATTGAAACCAAAACCGGTTCCCCAACTCAGTTCATCAAGTTCTACACGCGACGAAGAAGAAATGGTTGTGAGTTCGTAGGGGGCGTGTCTGTGTCCTTCGGCAAGATCACAGTCGTGAAACACGCCAGGCTCGCGCAAACTTGTTGCGGGCCTGGTGTCTGTTCGGGCATCAATGAAATTTTTTTCGGACGGCCTGTTCCATGCGGCAGGCTTGCCGGAAGTCATCGGGCGTGTTGAGGTTCATAAACGCCTTTGAGTCCGGATCGAATGGAAGAATCTGTTTTTGATCGAGATAGTGAATTGTGAGCTGTGAAAAGAAAAAGAGCTCGGAAATCTTTAACTGATTGTGTTGAAGACGCTGCTTTATCGTCGTGAGACAATTTTTGGAATAAACAGCATGAAGTGGATGATGGCGGCCGTCTGATGTTCTGGGAACCAGGATATCACAGTTTCGAGCTTCAGCCTGCAGAACAGTGATGAGATCCGGATTGAGAAAAGGAAGGTCGCAGGCCACGCAAAAGACATACTCGGTCCCGGCATGTACAAGGGCGGTATAAATTCCACCAAGAGGACCTCGATCAGGAACGATATCCGGAATCACCGGCACACCCCAGCATTGGAAGCGCTGGGGTGTATTACTATTTATCAGGACATGCGGGAAAAGGGGACAAAGCACCTCGAGGACTCGTTCAATGAGCGCCTTGCCTCCGAGTTTAAGAAAAGCTTTTTCTCGTTTCATGCGCCGGCTGCGCCCGCCGGCAATGATCGCTGCGGTCATTGCCGCTTTTTCAGAGTGCTTAGACGAGACTGACCTGAAATTGCTCTTGATGCATGCCTTTGTCCTCTTGGAGTTTGATTTTTCTTCCATAATCTGTTGCAATGGAGTTGATGATTTCCCGCTCTTCCCCTTTCAGCATCCTGGCAATCGAAGGATGGACGCGTACGGTGATCCTTCCGTTCTCGGTGGTTGACACCAGACGTTGAATGGCTCCCTGAATTTCGTAACAAATCGTTTCTTCTGACTTAATGATGCCTAAACCCTTACAATAGGGGCAGGGCTGATAAAGAAGCTGCTTTAAACTTTCCCGCACACGTTTACGCGTCATTTGCACGAGTCCTAACTCTGTCAACTCCAGCACGTTGGTACGCGCCCGGTCGGCCTCCAGTTCACGCTCCAACGTACTCACGACTCGCCGCTTGTTCTCTTCGTTCTCCATGTCGATAAAATCAACAATAATAATACCGCCAAGATCCCGTAAACGCACCTGCCGCGCCACTTCCGTTGCAGCTTCCAGGTTGGTGCGGACAATCGTATCTTCTAAATTTTTACGTCCCACAAATTTACCGGTATTGACATCGATCGCCACTAGTGCTTCGGTTTTATCAATAATCAAATACCCACCTGATTTTAACCAGACCTTACGCTGCAAGGCCTTTTCCAGTTCGCTTTCGATGCCGTAGTGGTCGAAAACCGGGATATCTTTTACAAAGACACGAATCCGATCAACCAGATGCGGCATCGTTGCCTCTGTAAATTCAACGACCCGCTGGTACTCTTCTTCCGAGTCCAGAACAAATTTTTCGACCTTATTCGTGAAAATATCCCGAACTGTGCGTGAGACCAGATTCAAATCTTCATGCACGAGGGAAGGGGCGCGACGAGTTTCGCTTTTCTTTCTGAGTGTCTCCCAAAGACGGGTCAGGAAATCGATATCCGTCTTCAGATCATCCTCATCGCGCTCTTCACCGGCAGTGCGTACAATAAAGCCGCCGCTTGCTGGTTTCAGAGATTTCAAAATTTTACGCAGGCGGTTGCGTTCTCCCTGACTCGGTATTCTGCGCGAGACGCCGATGTGATTGACCGTCGGCATAAACACGATGTAACGCCCCGGCAGGGAAATATGGCACGTCACTCGCGCTCCCTTTGTCCCCAACGGTTCTTTGGCGACTTGGACCAGGACTTCCTGATCGCGTTTCAGAAGCTCCTGAATCAATGGACGACGGCGCTGAGCCTTCTGGGGCTTTTGCTGCAGCTCTTGAGAGGCATTCTCACTTGCGTCTCCTTCCGTCTCGTCGTCATCATCATCTTCCAGATTGTCATACACGTCTGTCACATAGAGAAACGCATCTTTTTTCAGACCAATATTCACAAATGCGGCCTGCATACCCGGTAACACTTTTGATACTCGGCCTTTATAGATATTCCCGACAATCCCGCGATGTTTTCTCCGTTCGATATTGACTTCCGCCACTTGTCCGTTTTCTATTAATGCGACCCGGATTTGCTGTGGCGTTGAGTTGATAATAATTTCTTGCGACATAGACACCCTTGTTGTTCAAAAAAGGGCTTAACAGCATCAGAGCTGGCATGTGTTCTTTTCCAGCATTCTGTAATCTTCGGAGTGACATAAGCCTCTTGGCAAACGTTTCGTTGTTGAAGCTGTGCTTTTTTGGCGATGCTATGGTCAGGATCCAGCCATACTCCGGCAAAACAACATCACGGCAGTTCTGATACTGCAAAATCCTTGAACGATCCTTATCTCGGCAGACCGTCAGAGCTGTATTCAGCTTAAGAACAGCTCTGACGCGGTCTGCGCTCATACTTATAGACAGAGCGCTTCATGAGCGCACGCGTCAGTTTTGACGGAAGTCGAAAGAGTGTCAGCTCTTTGCTTCCATCCCAATTCGTGTAATTCTACAATCTAAAATTTTTTCGTACGGAACGCCGCACACAAGATGAAGGACCTCTTCCGGTTTGATGATGACGTTCTGGTGGGACTCAAGCGTCATTTCCAGGCAAGGAAAGCCGTTTTCATCAGAATGAAGGCTTAGCACAGCAATATACGGACGTATATCAACAGCTTCCGTACGTTTTTTAAACGTTTCGACAATAAATGTCTCCCGATCGTGAAACTTCTCGACATGTTCTTGAAAATACGAGAGATCAAAGCCTTGTCGTACAAGTTTTTGTGTTGTTGAGACCCGGACGAAGAATCGTTGAAGCACAGCAGAGAGAGAAGGCGCTCTGAGTTCAACAGGAACGGCGTTCAACACTCTGATACCGCCCGGCAGCGTCTCGTTCATCTGGTTGACAAAATGTTCCGCATCGACACGTTCCGTGAAAAAAACATCCACCAGCTCGCGAAGCCCTTCCACGCCTACCGGAAGGGCCGGGCCAAAGGAAATGTACGGATGCGGATGAAATCCTTGAGAGTAGGCCAGAGGAGCAGCAATCCGGGCCGTTGCGCGTTGAAACATACGTGCCAGTTCACGATGTGATAAAAAGCGCAGCAACGCCGTCTTCGTGTAGGTCAGGCGAAGCCGATAGCCCTTTGGAAGAGCTTCTGCACGCTGTTTCTTGGCAGGGGGGCCACTTTTGGCTGAAGAGTTAAATTCTGTGGGAGACGTGGCAGACCTGCACTCGTCTGCTCTTGCATCGATCTGGTGCAGCTCGTCGGAACACAAACCGCAGCGCCGGCAATGCCGATCGCAGGGACCTGTGCCCTGTGCCTCTAATGCCTTGCTTCGCTCTTGCCATAAATAGCGTTTTGACACGCCGCTTTTGAGATGAGACCAGGGAAAGACTTCCTTTTCCGAACGCTCGCGGTAGAGGTAGAATTCGGGATCAATACCGCTCTTTTCAAAGGCCCTGGTCCAGGTTGAAAAATGAAAATGTTCGTGCCAACCGTCAAATTTCGCTCCTGATGCATGCGCTTCCAGTAAGACGCGACTTAAACGGCGATCTCCTCTGGCAAAGACCCCCTCTATATAGCTCGAACGTACATTATTCCACTTCATGTCGGCTTTTTGGGAACGTAAACGCCGTTTTAAGTCTTCCTGTTTGCGATCGAGTTCGTCAACGGACGCCATCGGCTCCCACTGAAACGGGGTGTTCGATTTTGGCACAAAGGAGGAAATGGCGACATGTAATTTGATGCGCCTTCTGGAATGACGTGTGCCATGTCTTCGGATCTGCGTCACAAGATCGAGAATGCCGTCAATATCTTCATCAGTTTCGGTAGGCAGCCCGATCATGAAATAGAGTTTCAGCACGTCCCATCCAGAGGCAAAGGCTTCCTCTGCCGTTTGGAGAATTTCTGCTTTGCTGATACCTTTATTGATGACATTCCGCAAGCGCTGCGTTCCAGCCTCCGGCGCAATGGTGAAACCGGTTTTTCGAACCCGAAGAATCACGGCGGCCATCTTTTCGGTCAGAGTGCCGACGCGCATTGAGGGCAGCGAGAGCGCAACTCGCGAGGCTTCACAATGCTGCATCATTGCCTCCATCAGCGGGGTGATCTGCGAATAGTCGCCGGTGCTTAAGGAGGAGAGTGAAGTTTCATCGTACCCACTTTGATGCAGCAGAGATTTTGCCAGCTGCAGTACATAGTCCGGTGAGCGTTCTCGCTTAGGGCGATAGATAAATCCAGCCTGACAGAAGCGGCAGCCCCTCGGACATCCTCGCATCACTTCCAGCGTTAACCGATCGTGGACGGTTTTGAGATATGGTACGAGCGGTGCGGAAAGATAGGGAATGTCGTTCAAATCCGGCTCGACGATCCGCAGCACGGACTCCGGAACGTCGGGCGAGATTGGTGATATGTCGGCGATTTCGCCGGAAGGCCGATAGTGGACTTCGTAGAATGCAGGCACATAGACACCCGGCCAGGAGCAGAGCTCACGCAGCAACTCATGTTTGCCCGATCGGCTCATTTTCCAGTCCCGATAGCGATCGACGATGCGGGGAACAATACGCTCGCCATCGCCAAACACCACAAAGTCAAAAAAGTCCGCCAGCGGTTCCGGATTGCACGCGCATGGTCCTCCAGCCATCAGCAAAGGAAAGGGGTCGGGCCGATCCTTTGCAAGCAATGGGATCCCGGCTAACGACAGCATATTGAGAATGTTTGACGCACTCAGCTCGTACTGCAGCGTAAATCCCAGGAGATCGAAATCAGCGGCAGCCCGATGAGATTCGAGACTGAAGAGCGGAATGTTATTCTCCCGCATCAGCACTTCCATATCGACTGTCGGTGCGTAAATCCGTTCGGCAAGTACATCCGGGTCCATATTTAAAATTCGGTACAGCAGATGCAGTCCCAGATGTGACATCCCAACTTCATAGCTGTCGGGAAAACATAAGGCAACCTTTACTCCTGTCTCTTCCCAGTCTTTGCGCACCGCATTCACTTCTCCGCCGACATACTGAATCGGCTTTGCAACATGGGGGAGTAAAGGGACAATCTGATCCAGCAGAGCCATATATTAAAAATCAAAACGTCTGTAGCTTACATTTAACAATAAGCCAAGTGCTATTGACGTTGAGAAGATTGAAGAGCCTCCATAACTCATGAGCGGAAGAGTCAAGCCGGTGACCGGCATAATACCGGTTGTCACGCCGACATTCACAAACATGTGCACCACTAATACCGTCACGACACCGGTCGCAATGAGACGCCCTAATTTATCTTTTGCTCTGGAGGCAATATTCAGTCCTTTTAAAACGAGGACCATGTAAATGCATAACAAGACCGAAGAACCCGCAAAGCCCCATTCCTCGCTAAATACTGAAAAAATAAAATCAGTATATTGTTCGGGAAGGAACTTCAACTGGCTCTGGGTTCCATTCTTATAGCCTTTTCCCCATAATCCGCCGGACCCTATCGCAATCTGGGATTGCGTGACATGATACCCGGATCCCAGTGGATCACGGGAAGGATCGATGAAGGACAAGATGCGGGTTCGTTGATATTCTTTCAAATTCAACCACACAAACATTGCCGGAAACGTAATGAGACGAAATCGGGGAACCGTGTGGCTCAGAATCGATTTTTGAAAGGCTGCTAAGTGCTCAGAGCCGATATTTTTTTCAAGATCGGTTAAAAATTTTTCTTTATCCGTATATTCCTTATTCTGGAGTTTCTGCAGGCCTTCCAGAACTTTTTGAGGCACATTCTCAACGCGCAGCTGCTCAACGGACCGGTCTGTTAATTTCCAGTAATTGTCCAGCGGCAGCCTGAAAAACGACGTGAAAATTAGTCCAGCGACGATGATAATCAGTACAGGGCGGAAAAATAGGATTCTCAGCAGGGGCTTTAGATCGATTCCTGCGACAAAGACGGTTGCAAAAAAAATCGGAAAGAGGAGTATCGACATACCCAGGTCGGGCTCTTTCAAAATCAAGACGACCAGAACGCCCAGGAATCCGCCGGAGATGATGAGATCGCTCAGAAAAATGGACTCCTTCCTTTTTCCAGAAAAATATTTTGCCAGCGCAAGAATCAACGCAATTTTCGCCAGTTCCGAGGGTTGCAGCGTTAACGGACCGATTTTGATCCAGCGCACGGCCCCCATAATTTTCTGGCCAAAAAGCAGCACTGCCGCGAGCAAAGCCGCAACCGTCGCATAAAATGGGTAGGCTAATGCGCTCAAGAGATGGTAATCAATACTGGTGACCAAAGCGATCAGGAAAAAACCGATTGCAAACCATCCGGCCTGCTTCAGCACAAGGCTTCGGGGATCATTGCTTGTAGAAGAAATGCTGTGAATCGTCAAAAGACTGATCCCTGCAAGCAAGAGGGTCGCGATCACAATTGTCCATTCTAATTTATCGTAAAAAGGTCGAGCCATTGTGTAGTGCTTCAGTCGTCAATGCATGCCGTTGTGGGCGTCTCGATGCGTCTTTTCCCGGCACAGCAGAGCTTAAGTTTCGGGCAGAATCCGTCCTCCCTGCTTCACGAGGAAATCCTGTGGTTTATAGAGGCGTTCGTAGATATATTTGGCGACCGGCGCGGCACTGCGCGAGCCTCCCATGCCATGTTCCACTAAAATAGCCATCGCGATTTCAGGATGGTCTGCCGGGGCAAAGGTCACAAACCAGCCGTGATCGCGCAACTTTTCAGGTAAGTCTTCTTGCTCGCCTTTTTGCAGCCGCACGACCTGTGCTGTCCCGGTCTTTCCACTAAACTCAAAATCTTCTATTTTCACCCCTCGCCCCGAACCTCGTTTCCCGTTGACAACCAACCACATCCCTTCACGGATGATTTGCAGATATTCAGGAGCGATCGGCACCTGCCTGACAACTTCTGGTTCAAATTCTTCCAAGATGTCGCCATTGGCTTTTCTGATGCTTTTGATCAGCATTGGTTTATACAACGTCCCCCCATTCGCAATCGCAGCAGTCATCATTGCCAGCTGAAGCGGTGTGACCGTGACATAGCCTTGACCGATTGCTGCATCCATTGTTTCAGCAGGATACCAGCGTTCTCCGATCGTTTCTTCTTTCCATGCCTTTGTCGGAATCAGTCCGGGGTCCTCATTCGGCAGCTCAATGCCTGTTTTTGCACTGAAACCATAGCTTTTGGCATAATAGGCGAGCTTGTCGATGCCTAATTCCAGAGACGCTCTGTAAAAAAATACGTTACATGATTGTTCCAGGGCCTGTTTGAGGTTCAGATAATTGTGCCCTGCAGATTTCCAACACCGTTTCAAGGCATTGGCGAGTCTGACAGAACCAGCGCAATGTAAGGCGGTTCTGTCCGAGACCACGTGTTCTTGTAACAGGGCGGAGCCTATCATCGGTTTAAAGGTCGAACCCGGAGCGTAGTGGTTTTGGATTGTTTTGTTCCGCAAGGGTTTTTTGTCATTCCCGATCAGGCGCTTCCACTCCTTGTTTGAAATTCCTCCCGCAAAGAGGTTTGGATTGAAGGCCGGGCGACTGACCATCGCTAAAATGTGGCCGTTTTCGGGATCGACAGCCACGACAGCTCCAGCGTTCTCTCCCAGTGCTTCCTCGGCAATCATTTGAATACGTAAATTGATTGTGAGGGCGACATTATGTCCTGGAACGGGATTTTTTTCGTTAATCGTGCCAAGCTCCCGGCCTGACGCGTTGACCTCGGTTTGTTTTCCGCCGGGAATACCGCTGAGATAGGCATTCAGCGTCTTTTCCACACCGCTTTTTCCGATAAGATCGCCTGGTTTGGCATTGGGATATGTCTCTTTGTCCTCGAGCTGTTGCTCACTGATCTCTCCGAGATAACCTAAAACATGACATACCGTTTCATCATAGATGTTATTCCGTAACGGTTCCACCTCTACGAAGACTCCCGGCAACTCAATTTTATGCTCTTCAAGGTAGGCGACCGTCTGCATGTTGACATCGCGTTGGATGAGAATCGGTTCAAATTTCGGACGGCGGGACCGTTCGACTTTTTTGATGACATCTTCCCGGGAAAGAGGAGGCTGGAGTCGGAGTCCCCTCAGTCGATCGGCCGCCCTTTCAAGTGCATTCCGTTTCATCCTGGAATCTGCCCGGGATCCTGCTGCTGCATAGATGTCTTCTGGAATAACATACACATTAAAGCTCGGCCGATTGCGCACGAGCGGGAAGCCGTCCGTGTCGCTGATAATTCCACGCGGCGCTTTTACGCGGAGCAGACGAATCCGGTTTTCTTCAGATTTCTTGAGGTACTGATGGCCCTGAATAATTTGAAGATACCAGAGGCGTGCAGATAACACCCCAAACAAAAGCACCACAACTGCAATATATATATTCAGTCGAAAGGCTGCCGTGTTGTTATTCGATCCAGGCAAAGTTCTCATCATCAAAGAACACTCTCTGTCATATCACCGTCAATTGTTTCCTTAATCTGTCCGGACCTTCATCGATCATAAAAAATTTCAGCGCTTCCACTATTGTAAGTGTCCGGGATACCGCATTGCGCGAGCAGGTTTACAAAAGATAGCAAGAACATCTCAAGCCGGGCGTTTTTGTCAAGCCTTTTATTCTTGACTGCCGGCAGCCCGCTGTCTGCAACGTGCAAAAATCTTGCTGTCTGTTGCAGCTGCATGAAACTTACACAGTTCTCCTGAAAAAAATAATTGACATTTTACGCTGATGTTTCTTCGTTGTTCGGGGTGCAAGATATCCGAAATGTATTTTCGCGAATTAGCTGTCATTCAGACCTCGATGCCTGAGAATACAGAACCGCAGACCATGGACACTATTACATATCGCGCTGTCATCGACAAAAGTCAAATCGGCTATTTGAACAGTATTATTGATAGCTATGAAGGACTTGCCGTTGTCAGAACGATGGACGCCCCGTCTGGAATTGTTGAACTTTGGATCAGCCCTGCCCTTGAGGAACTTGTCAATCAGATCGTCGAGGACATTGCCGATGAAATCGGTCTGAAAAGTTATTACAAGGCTAAATTCCGCCTCAGTACTTAGTAGTTATCTTTCAAAATCGAGTTGACTTTTTCCACGACTTTGATCGGGCTGAAAGGCTTGGTCATGTATTCATCTGCCTGCACTTGCTCCTTCTCCTCAGGACTCAGTTCGACACCGCGCGCAGTAAGAATGATCACATAGATGCTCTTTGTCTCTGGATTGGCCTTAAGCTCCTGACACGCTTCATACCCGTTTTTTTGGGGCATCATCACGTCCAGAAAAATCAAATCCGGTTTTTCTGCCTGCGCCATCTGAAGGCATTCTACGCCGTTTGAAGCGGTTAAGACCGTATAGCCTTTTTTTTTCAAAATGAACATTAGCGGTCGGACGATCGAGGGCTCATCATCGACTACAAGGATTTTCTGCATAGTATCTCTACAACTCTCCAAACGCCATTGATATCCGTTAATGTATTTTTAACACAACAACGGTAATATCATCTGAGCGCAGAGTCGTTCCGCTGTATCGTTCCAGTTCTGTGTAAATAATGTCAAGCAGCTCATGAGAGGCACACTCCCAGTTAGACTCAAGTACGTCACACAAGCGGTGGAGTTTGAACATCTCGCCGCCCTCATTGACGGCTTCGACCACTCCATCGGTATAAAAAATCACAAAGTCGCCTTTCTGGAGTTGGATGCTCCTTTCTTCAAAATCTACTGTCTCCAGCATCCCGATCAGCATGCCGTCTGTATCCAGGAAAGATGGCTTCCCCTGCCGCAACACGATCGGATGATTGTGCCCTCCATTGGAGTAGAGCAGTGTGCGAGTGCGGACGTCATATTCAGCATAGAACATGGTAATAAAAAGTTCGGCATGCGTTAAATCGTCATATAAGACGAAATTGGTATTCCCGAGAATTCTCGCCGGAGAATGCTCGGTTAATACTTCCGAACGCAAGGTGCTCCGGGCAGCAGCCATCATCAGGGCTGCCCCGACGTTGTGCCCGGAGACATCAGCGATAACCAAGCCCAGTTTGTTATCTGGACTGAGGAAGAAATCGTAATAGTCACCTCCGACCTGTGTTGCCGGCAAACAGCGCCCTGCCAGTTCGATTCCGGGAACGTCAGGCGGTTTTGCCGGCAAGAGTCCCATCTGAATCTGCTGCGCGATTTCCATCTCGCGTTTGACGCGTTCCGCATCTTTTACTTTTTCAATCAGGCTGATATTGTAGAGTGACATCGCCGCCTGCGAAGCGATCGCTTTGACCAGCTGCAGATCGCCGGAGGTGAACATGTCCGATGACTGCTTGTCAGTCATATTGATCACCCCCATGACTTTTTCTTCGGTTTGCTTCGGCGTACAAATCATCGGTACTGAGAGAAAAGACTGTTTTTTATATCCTCGCAGGGAGTGCGCGTTACGGCCCGTCTGGTTACCCTGATTTTGAGACGACGGGTCATCCTGGAAAAAGCGCTGGTCGGCGTTTTCGATCAGTTTATGCTCTCTGGAGCTGAAAACATGACCGCTCACGCCCTCACCAGGAGCAATGGAAAGACGCTTCAACTCATCCTCAGACAACGCAATCCCAGACGATGCGGCGATAAACAAGCGATCGCTCTTTTCGTCATAAAGCATGACGGAAGCCTTATCCACTCCGATGACTCGTATCGCTTTCTTGAGAATAACGTCACAGACGGTTTTCGGATCGAAGACCGCTCCCAAACCTTCTGTAATGTCATAGATGAGATTGACTTCATTGTAACGCTCAATCAATTCTTCGGTCAAGTTCTCTAATTCATATTCTGAATAGATTTTTTCACTCAGGATATCCGCCAGCAGCTGGGGTCCGAGCGTAGGAATCTCATCTGAGGGCGGCTCGCCTTCATGCAAGAGCAAAATATACGCGTCAAGTTCATCCCTGACATAAAGAGGGGTGACTGAAAGCAGATCCGGATGGGGGGCATCAGGGTTTTCGAAGCGGATCAGATCCTGCCGGCGATCGACGCAGTAGCGAAGCGTTCCATATTCTGAAAAACCTTGCCGCGTTGAATTGATAACCACACGTCCTTGCAAATCGATCAAACTGAGCGGAAAGCGAAGAACGTCCTCAAAACGTGTGAATAATTGTTCGACGAACTCTTGCCCCAGAATTTCTACAATACGAGGGACCAGAGAAGCGTTTGTCTTCATAAGGATTGTTCTCTCATCTCAAAAAAGCACATGTTTTGTCAGACAGCGGAGTTTCTATGTTGGGAATCTATAGAATATACCCAAGTCGATACTGTGTCAAGCCTTTATTTTCTGAAAAGCTGTAAAGATGTCAAAATGAAAATATTCTTGCGAATTTGACGCCTTTACCCGGCCTTTCAAGGTCTTTTTTCTTCTTGACTTTTTTGAAGCTTTGTAAAAAAACAGGCTCCATTGGATATGGATGCTGATGGGGCAAATAGTCGTCTTGCTATCCATCGTGATTGTCAGTTTCCTGACAACGATGGCGGATCCTGTAAGGTTCATGATACGGTTAACACAACGTGGTGTCATGTGAACTTTTTCCAGGATGAGTGTGTGTGCTGCCTGCACGGAGACCCAGGGATAACCTGTGATGACGGACGCGTGAAACTGATTTCACCGGTGTGGGAATGTTGGATAAATATGTTGAACACGCGTTATCAGAGGAGGACTTCTCTGATACTGCCAGTCTTGGCAGTGATGAAAGCTCCATTGCCAAAGGGCACAATGACATAAGTCTCTTTATTGATGTAAAACGGCGTCGTACTATTCATGTGAGTACAGGAAAGAGTCATGAAACGGCCGGCGATTTTGTTGAACATGTAGAGGCTCATGGCGGCAGGGCCGCACAAGTCTCAGAGGTCAGCTGTGATCTGTCGCCAGCCTTCATCAAAGGTGTCAGAGAACACTTCCCCAATACACAAATCACTTTTGATACGGGTCACATTGTAAAAAAAATTATCAATGAAGCTGTTTGTTACAATATCAGCGTTAATCATTCTTCTTGTTGTCTGTGGAGTTGTTTACGATCGCAAGAAGAATAATCTGCCCTTGCCATCAGTCTTAGCTGATAACGGTTTTCATAAACAACACGAGACAACGCCTGTCGTACAAAATGTTATAAAATCTTTTCTCTTTTTTGATGATATCGATGAGGTTTATCAGGGAACAGGTCTAAAAAACTGGGATCAGAACAGTTGGTTGTTACGCGTTGATTCAGGCTGTGAAGACTCTCAGACAGATGTGTTAGTTTGGCAGCAAGATCTTGTAAATATGCCAGATTTTGTGATTGGGAGCTGTGTAGGAATACACACTCTCAACAAAATGATCAGATTCACGACAGAAGATATTTTTAAGAGTCTTTCGATAAAACTGTTACCGCAGGAACAGCAGCCATTTTTGTCAAAAAGAAAGGGACTTCTGCTTTATTCTAACAAAAGTAATGCATTAACTGATACGCTTGATGAGAACTTGTTTCAATATTTACACAATCTACCACTCAAAATTAGTGTTATGCATTACAACGGCACACTGTGTTGCTGGACTCAAGAGCGTTCGAAAGTTGATCTGCTTTTTGAGGCATGCACAGTGATCAGAAGCGTATTTGAAAGCAAGCCGTTTCATACGACAGCGTAAACTATGCGGCACAGGTGAAGTTCACATTTGACGAAAAAGATAATGAAAATATGCTACATGACAATTTGCTGTATTCTGCTGACAACAGCTTTATGTTTTGCTCAGGGTGGGACTCGTTGATCCTGAGAGTAAAGCAGGCAATACGTTCAGAAAACATAGCTTGAACAGGGTCATGGATAATTTTTCAACAATTTGGAACTGTAGTTCTCTTTAGCTCACTAATTGTGAGTAACGTAATATCAGAAAGAGCACTCAAAAGATCAGACGTAACGCGAGTAGTCATAGGGATTTCACTGAAAAAGGTTTGTTGTGGGCAGAATGTATACACCGTTTGAAAGAAAGAGGAAAAAATCGCATATTATGAGAACGTTCTTTTAAGCAAAAAATCTTCCTGACTTAGGTGAACTCTAAGCTGTTTACTATTTATAGAAGTTACCCCAAAATAGTCCAGAGGAGAGACAACATGAAAAACGAAAGATTTGAAGCTGGCTTAAAAAAACTCCACGAAATTGACGGAGACGCAGGGAAGAAAGTTATAGACAGTTTAGCATCCATTGCCCCAGATTTTGCACAATACCTCATTGAGTTTCCATTTGGTGATGTGTATCAACGTCCGGGCCTGGATGTAAAAAGCCGTGAAATTGCTACTGTTGCAGCGCTGACAGCATTAGGCCATTCTCTACCGCAGCTCAACGTTCACATAAACGGAGCGTTAAATGTCGGCTGTAAACCCGAAGAAATCGTTGAAGTGATCATACAAATGTCCGTCTATGCAGGGTTCCCAGCTGCCTTAAACGCCATGTTTGTGGCAAAAGAAGTCTTTCAGGAACGAGGCATTCTACAAGACGAACAGTGAATTCACTGTTCGCTAAAGTGCTTTGCGAAATAGTGAACTCATGGCGAAGGCATTCTTTTGGACCCCGTCTGTACCGGGAAAGCCCTGTATGGTCTCCGGCAGGAAAGCGAAAAAGGCGCTTTTGCAAAGGACCAGAAGTTACTGTTTATCCATACTGGCGGCAAGGGAGAATGACCATCTGACTGTGTGTTGGGCGCTGTTAAGCACTTCGACGAATCGCGCAACGCTGAGGAGAGGAGCTCTATGAAGAACGAAAGGAGACGCTCAAATCATGTTATGAGGCTCTGGACTCGTCAGAAAGTTGCTGTTCTGGAAATTCTCGATCGGGACGGGGTCTATCGGGTCAAAAAATCTTACATTCAAGAGAAGTTCGAAGACTGTGCTGATCTTGTGCTGCCGGTTTATCGCTGGTACGCCCGGAAAGTTCAGGAAATTCTTCCCGGTCCAGAGGGGGCGGAGTATCCAATCTGGCTGTCGATGAGCCACGATTACATGTTGCAGCCGACCCAGGATACGGTGATTTTAGAACTCGAAGTCGAAGCGCGGCATGTTATGACGATGGATACGGAAAAATGGGGCTATATTGTCAATTACTGGTATCTTCCTCAGGATGAGGAAGACGCCGAGCGCCATGCAGCAGAGTTGAAAAAGTATAATATTCACGATGAATCCTCGATCTATACCTCCCCGTTTTATCCGCAGCTGAAAGCGAAGATTGTCAAAAGCTGGGACCGTTTGTTTGATGATCGTATTCAGCTTTCGCCTCATCAACAGGCGAC
>PDWI01000125.1_pt1 | contig 105962 bp, 97 predicted proteins | sample 1430891 | NCBI WGS metagenome assembly PDWI01 (sample SAMN01162508, study PRJNA174530) | Oral metagenome, whole genome shotgun sequencing project. | biome: Marine environment; feature: Marine mammal; material: Swab sample of the gingival sulcus; isolation source: swab sample of gingival sulcus... | reverse complement strand
CCTTTTTGTTTCATTTGTAAATAGCACCTTCATCAAGTTTATAAACGCATGTATTGTGTTGTCATCATTATCGATATTCACATTATTCTCATAAATATCGTTATCATTGCCTAAATACACTGTAATGATATCCATAAGGTCATAGTTTTCTTTCTCCTCTGTTCGATCGCCTACAATACAGTGTTCTCTCATCTTATACTCTGTTATACTCGTTGGTTTACTTTTAAATGGTGTGGTAAATAGCCAAATAGAATACACCTTGTTAATCTTATCATAATTCTGATGGGTAAACTCACGATTTTTTTGTGAAGATATCATCCTTGAACCATAAAACATCGCTCTTTTTAAAATAGAGTATGATGGATTTTTATCATTTTGTGCCTCGATATTGATAATTAAACTAGCTTTTTTCTTACTATTTGGCAATAATGCCTTATATTTTATATCATAGGTTATATAGCCTTCATTTGGGATAGCATCTTCGGTATTCATTCCTGTGATAACATCTGCTATATCCTCTACATGAACTTTTTCTGTGCTAATCTGTGGCATACCCTCTATGTATTTATTTTTAATATCTTCTATATTTTCGTCTTTATACTCTGAAATACATGCTTTCATAATCCATGCCAATATGGACTTTTGAGATAATATTTTTTTACATACATTATCATAACTTACTCTAATGTTACTTTCTGTTAAGTGTTCTTCTTTTTCATACACCATAAAATTATTCTTTATTTGATGCAAATTTGGATGTAAAACTTCATAGTTTGCATTTAATATACTTCCTATGCTATCATTTGGATTTACAATCATATGACCCCCTGTCTAAATACAGCTGCAATTAATATGTAAAATGTTTCCTTATGATTAAGATAACATAATTTAATATATTATACAATATTTAACAAGATATTTTTCTAATATTTTACATCTGAACACAAACACAACTCTGTAGCCAAAGTCATACCCAAAAAGTGCCACTTCTTAGATTTATATTAAAACATATAAATAACTTGATAAATAAAAACGAAGGTTAATCTGCAGGCAAGCAAAGTGCAGCCGAAGCCATACCGAGTTTTATTTATCAAGCTATATAATTTTTGTTTGACTATAAACTATCTCCAAATTGAAGCGTAGCGACTGAGTGACAGTGTTTATACACACATCACATAGTATCAAACTCCTCTTTTTTTCTTTGCTCTGACAGTTTTTTTAACTCCATAATAGCCTTATCTTTATGTGAACGATGTTTAAAGAATATATTTTTTGTTTTTTTATAATTACCCCCAACTTTAAAAGCCCCCATTTTACAAAAAATTAAAAAGCCCTAGAAATATAAATTTCAAAAGGCTTTATACTATCATTTATAAATTGAATTTCCCTTACCCTAAATATGCTTCTTTTACTCGTTCATCATTCATCAGTTCTTCAGCACTACCCGACATCACCACATTGCCAGTTTCTAATACATATGCCCTATCCGCTATGGATAATGCCTTATGTGCATTTTGTTCTACTAATAAAACGGTAGTTCCCGCCTTATTAATCGATTCGATAATATCAAAAATCTCGCTTACAAGCATTGGTGCAAGTCCCATCGATGGTTCATCTAAAAGAAGCAGTCTAGGATTTGACATCAACGCACGTCCCATGGCAAGCATCTGCTGCTCTCCACCAGAAAGTGTTCCCGATAATTGATGCTTTCTCTCCTGTAATCGTGGGAATCGTTCATATACTCTTTCTAGATTATTATTTATTTCTACTTTATCACGACGAGTATATGCACCCATCATTAAATTTTCTAAAACCGTCATAGAGGCAAATACTCTACGTCCCTCTGGCACATGAGCAATACCTTTTGGAACAAGCTTATAACCAGCTGTTTTTGTAATATTTTCATCTTCAAACAATATTTCACCAGCAGCGGTTGGAACCATTCCTGTAATAGTTTGTAAAGTGGTAGTCTTACCCGCTCCATTTGCACCAATTAGCGTAATAATCTCCCCTTCATTTACTTCAAAAGAGACATCATGTAATGCTCGTATCATTCCATAATACACTTGTATATTTTTTACTGATAACAGTGACATTTTATTCTCCTAGATACGCTTTGATAACCTCAGGATTAGACAACACATCTTCCGTTTTTCCAGTCGTAAGCACTCGTCCAAAATTTAAAACAGTTAATTCTTCACATATTCCCGATACTAACTTCATATCATGTTCTATTAATAATATCGTTAAATCAAATTCTTTTCGAATAAATGAAACCGTATTCATTAGATTAGTGGTTTCGCTAGGATTCATGCCAGCTGCGGGTTCATCTAAGAGTAGAAACTTAGGATGGGTCGCCATGGCACGTACAATTTCTAATTCCCTTTGCTTTCCATAGGACAGATTTTCAGCATAATCATACATAAATTCTGTAAGCTGAAATATTTCAAGAAGTTCTTTTGCTTTTTTATCCATCTCATCTTCTAATTTTTTATATTTAGGCAATTTTAAAATGCCATCGATCACAGAATATCTATAGCTGTCATGAAGTGCTGTTTTAACATTATCCAGCACAGACATCTTATTAAATAATCTTATATTTTGAAATGTTCTGGCGATCCCCTCACGATTAATTTGAGCCGTGGAAAGTCCTGCAATATCCTTTCCATCCAAAGTAATACTACCCGAATCCCGTTGATAAACACCAGTAAGAAGGTTAAAAACCGTTGTCTTACCCGCACCATTCGGTCCAATAAGACCATATAGTTGCCCCTTTTTTATTTGAATATAAAAATCATCAACTACCCGAAGTCCACCAAAAGAAATTCCAAGATTTTTAATATCAAGCATATATTCCGACATTATACACTCTCCTCCCTTTTGAAACGAACTCGTATACTAGCAGATATTTTCTTTCTATATTCTATAAACATCGGTGCATTATTAAATAGCATAGTTAAAATAAGAACTATAGAATATATTAACATTCTATAATCATTAATGCCCCGTAGCAGTTCAGGCAGTGCATATAGTACAACAGCAGCAATAACAGAGCCTCTTATATTTCCCAGTCCACCAAGAACAACATACACCAAAATCATAATAGACATATTATATCCAAATTGTTTTGGATTTGCTGATAAGGTGGTTAAATTATGTGCATAGAGAACACCAGCAGTTCCCGCCAGTGCTGCCGAAATAGAAAAAGCTAGTAGCTTATATTTCATAATTGGTATTCCAATAGACTCAGCTGCAATTCTATTATCTCTAATCGACATAATACATCGTCCAGCACGTGAATCTCTAAGATTAATAACAACAAATAATGTAAGCATCACAAGTAAAAAACCATAAAAGAAATTCGATATAGTCGGCGTTCCTGTTATACCTTGAGCACCTTTCATAAGTATCTTCCCATTCTCTTCAAGTCCAAGAGACAAAGTATCTTTTAAACTAATATGAACACCTTTACTATCAATTCCCATATAGATAGAATTTATGATATTTTTTATAATTTCTCCAAAAGCAAGTGTAACAATGGCTAAATAATCGCCTCTAAGACGCATAACAGGTATGCCAATTAAAAATCCAAATATACCAGCGACTGCAGCACCTATTATAATGGCAACTAAAAATAATATTGGCTTTGGCATACTTCCCACAAAAATATTGGAAAATATCGCTCCACTAAATGCACCAATACACATAAATCCAGCATGACCTAAGCTTAATTCGCCCAATATCCCCACCGTCAAATTTAACGATACTGTCATGATAATGTATATGGTAAATGGAACTAACAGACCTTTAAATAAATTAGACAAAACGCCCATCATTGAAAGGGTCTGAAACAATAAAAATAAAGCGGTCACCATACCATATGTTATAAGATTTGCATGAATTGTTTTTTTTCTTTGAAGGTTTATCATAATCTACCTTTTTCTGATACTTACTCTGTTTCCTTTATTAAACTTACTAAACATACTAGAATTTTATTATACTTTTTCATTATACTTTTTGCCGAGTAAACCTGTAGGCTTTACCAGAAGTATCAGAATTAGTATAGAAAATACTATCGCATCTGATAACTGCGAAGACAGATATGCCTTTGATAAATTTTCCACAACACCAAGTATAAGCCCACCGATGAATGCCCCTGGTATAGAGCCTATGCCCCCAAAAACAGCAGCGATAAATGCCTTGATTCCAGGCATTGCACCTGTATAGGGAGATAATGAAGGATATGACGATGTTAAAAGAACACCAGCAATGGCTGCTAGTCCTGAACCAATAGCAAATGTAAGTGCTATTACCGCATTAACATTAATCCCCATTAACATAGCTGCACCATTATCCTCGGATGCTGCTCGAATAGCTTGCCCCATACGAGTTTTATGTACAAAATACATAAGTGCTACCATAATCACCAAACAGCTAACTATTGCAACCACTGTTTCAGGCGTTACTGTAATATCACCAAATGTCATTTTTTCAACACTTGGTGGAATAATTGATGTAAAAGCCTTTGGATTTGCACCAAATATTAATAGTGCTAAGTTTTGCAAAAAATAACTTACGCCAATGGCTGTTATTAGAACCGCTAAATGAGTTGTTCCTCTAAGAGGTCTATAGGCAATTCGTTCAATAAGCACACCAAGAGCAATACATATAAGTATGGACAAAAATACCGCAAATCCAGATGGTAATGAAAGACTTCCAACTGCCACAAATGTAACATAACTACCAATCATAATAACATCACCATGTGCGAAATTAAGCATTTTTGCAATACCATATACCATGGTATAACCTAGAGCAATCAATGCATATATGCTTCCAAGGCTCAATCCGCTTATCAAGTAATTTAAAAAATTCATAAAGCGTCCTACTTTCTAATACAGCTAAGCGAACATGCCAGATAGCTGTACCATCTGGCATGCTCTTATTGCATAAAATCTAATCCTATTCTATTCTATTCCATCCCAACATAAGCTCCATCTTTAATAATAACAGCCTTAGGAGATTTATGTGGCTCACCATCTTCTGTCCAAACCATACCTGAACCAGTAAGTCCATCAATCTTAATATCTAAGATGCTTTTTTGTAAAGCATCACTAATTTCTTGTGGCGTTGCCGATGGTTTTAAATCAGCTTTTTCAATAGCGGCTTTGATAACGAAAATCGCATCATATGCATCTGCTGAAAACTGATTCGGAATTTCTCCACCAGTAACTTCTTTATATTTATTTACATAATTTACAGTTAAATCATCACTTGCATCTGCCGAGAATGGTGTCAGTAGCATCACACCTTCAGCTAACGATGTATCATAATTATCTACACTTAATATTCCATCCAGCCCGTCACAACCGAAAAATGTAGGAGCAAATCCCATTGTATCTGCTTGTTGTAAGATTAAAGCTGCTTCAGAATAGTAAATTGGAATAAATACTAAATCAGCATTAGCATCTTTGGACTTTTGTAACTGAGTAGAAAAATCCGTTTTATTATCAGAAGTAAATGCCTCTGTTGCAACGATTTCTAAACCAACATTCGGAGCTTCTGATACAAATTTTTCATATACACCGCTAGAATAAACATCAGAACTATCATAAATAATCGCAATTTTCTTACCTAGATTATGTTCAGAAATATATTGAGCAGATGCAATTCCCTGATCTGGATCCGAGAAACATACTCTAAATACATTTGGATGCTGTGTACACTCTTTAGCAGAACCAGATGGTGTTAATTGGAACATATTATCTTCAAATGTTTTTTCAGCAACTGCCAAACATGGTGCCGATGTTACAGTTCCAGCTAAAATCTGCATATTCCAATCTTTCAATGTATTATAAGCATTAACTGATTTTTCAGCATCATGCTCATCATCTTCAAATCTTAATTCCACTGGAAAACCATTAATACCACCTGCAGCATTAACTTCCTCAACAGCAATTTCCATACCGTGTTTTACACCCATTCCATACGAAGCTGCAGGACCTGTAAGCGGACCGATACTTCCAATTTTAAACACTGTAGCTTCTTCATTTGACTTAGCGGTATCACCACCACATCCCACAAAAGACATTACCAGCACTACCATTAATAACCCGACGAATACTTTTTTCATATTACCTCCCGTGTTTCATCCTGTTTCTTAGTTAAACTTACTATTTTAAAATATGACAAAAATTATACACCTATTTATACCCAATTACAATAGTTTTATCGATTTTTTTTACAAAAAGGACGTCTTTTTTTTAATTTTTTGTAAAAAATAATGTTATACTCTATTGCTATACTCTAAAATAATGTACTAATAGAATCTTGATTAAATATTCTTCTAATCGCCTCTGCAAAAACTTTGGATACTGATAACACTTTAATCTTATCGATAAAATCGCCTTCACTCATAAATATTGTATCTAAGCTCACCACTTCTTTTAGTACAGAATTATCTAGTCGATCAAGAGCCGGTCCAGAAAACACGCCATGAGTACAACATGCATATACATCTTTTGCACCCATTGATTTAAGGGCATTAGCGGCATTGCAAATCGTTCCAGCCGTATCAATCATATCGTCTATCAAAATACAATTTTTCCCTTGGATTTCGCCTATTACATTCATAACTTCAGATTCATTTGCTCTTTGTCTACGTTTATCGATAATAGCAATAGAGCATCCCAGTCTATCAGCAAATGCACGAGAACGACTAACACTTCCTAAATCAGGAGAAACTACAACCAAATCATTTATTTGCTTTTCATTAAAATATTCGGCTAAAATCGCTCCACCCATCAAATGGTCCACCGGAATATTAAAATATCCCTGAATTTGAGGAGCATGTAAATCCATTGTTAATACCCTACTCGCACCAGCCGATGTCAATAAATCGGCAACGAGCTTAGCACTAATAGGATCTCTAGCCTTTGCCTTTCTATCTTGGCGTGCATAACCATAATATGGAATAACTGCTGTAATGCTATTGGCTGAGGCACGTTTTAATGCATCAATCAATATCAATAGCTCCATCAAATACTCATTGACCATAGGTCTAGATGTGGATTGTATAACAAACACATCACAACCACGAACTGTTTCATCTACATTAACCGCTATTTCTCCATCGCTAAATTTAGTAACTTCAGCATTTCCAAGTGGAACTCCCAAAATAGAACATATTTCTTCTGCCAACTGTCTATTAGAATTTCCTGCAAAAATTTTAATAGCCTTACCCCTACTTGCCATCACTTTTTCCTTTCTTATTTTTTTTCATCATTCTGAGCATACTCGCTCTACCCTCTTTATTTTCTTGACGAACTCTACCAACACTCAAAGAATCCTTTGGAATATCTCTAGTAACCGTTGTACCAGCTGCTATATAGGATCCTTCATATATATTTACAGGAGATACCAAATTAGCATTACAACCTATAAACACATCATCTTCAACCACCGTTCGATGTTTATTTACACCGTCATAGTTTACAAATACCACACCACAGCCTACATTTACTCTACTACCAACATCTCCATCGCCAATATATGAAAGATGCGATACCTTAGTATCATCACCCAATGTAGAATTTTTGATTTCAACAAAATCGCCCACTTTAACATTTTTTCCAATTTTACTATTTGGACGTATATAGGCAAATGGTCCCACATTAGTTGATGAAGAAACCTCACTCTGTAAAATAACAGAACTCTGCACATTAACATTATCATCGATTATACTGTCCTCAATACGAGATGACATACCAATTATGCATCGCTGTCCAATTTGAGTATTCCCCGTTAAAATAACATTAGGATAAATATCAGTATCTGCACCAATTATCACATTTTTTTCTATCACAACGGTATCCGCATTAATAAACCGAACCCCATTATCCATATGTGATTTAATAATTTGAGATTGCATATATCTATTCGCCTGATGAAGTTGATGTGGAGAATTAACACCCAAAGTTGAAATTGGCTCGGTTTCAATAACTGCACCAATTCTTTTTTCAGATTTTTTTAATATGGATATAACATCAGTTAAATAATATTCCCCTTGTACATTATTATTTTTAAGTAGAGAAAGCGACTGTTTAAGCTCTGCCCCTCTAAATGCATATACACCGGTATTTATTTCTTTTATCAATAACTCATCATCCGTAGCATCTTTATGTTCTACTATACCCACTACATCGCCCTCTATAGCATCTAACTTTCTTTCACGCAAAATTCTACCATATCCAGTAGCATCATCCATAATGGCAGTCAGCACAGCTCCTGATACATCATCGGATAAAGTATCCATCAGTCTACGTAAACTCTCTGATTTTAAAAGAGGCGTATCAGCACATAAAACCAACACTTTTTTATCATCGTCAATAAATGGTTCTGCCATTTTTACAGCATCACCTGTACCAAGTCTATTCGCTTGAAATGCAAATTTAATATCAATATCATTATCTAGTTGATTTCTTTTTGATAATTGATCTTCTACCTGCTCTTTTCCACAACCGGTTACGACTATGATTTCACGGCAACCAACATTTTTTGCAGTATCTATCACATGATCAATCATGCTTCTACCACATACTTTTTGTAAAGCTTTTGGAATATTGGATTTCATGCGAGTACCAGCTCCCGCTGCCAATATTATAGCTGTAAAATTATTCATATCTTCTAGCTCCTTATTTTTAAAATCCTTTTCATTATAGCATTTCTCGCCTTATAATATATTATATTTCAGTAAATATTACAAATAAAAAACAGAATTCAGTATATAATACATGAATTCTGTTTATGTGAAAAAGTTTTAGTTCCATTTATCAAATACTAAGCATCAGCAACTGATGACAAGTCATTTGTTTCATCAACTATATGTTCTTTTAGCAACGCCTTTTCATATTCTTCAAAAATCACACCTGCCACATAGTCTCTCATTTTTTGATGAATGGGATGAGCGATATCCTTATACTCCATATCACCAACTTTTCTACTTGGCATAGCTACAAATAACCCATTTTGCCCTTCGATGATCTTTATATCATGAACTACAAATGAATCATCAAAGGTAACCGAAACCACCGCCTTCATCTTACCATCGTCTTTTATCTTTCTAATTCTAACATCTGTAATATTCATTAGACTGCCCTACCCTTCTTTTGCTAGATTTATAAGATTTAAGTACCGGTTACTATATAAATCTTATACCCATTCATACTTTATAAAAACACCCTATTATGTACTGTATACTCCTATGTAAAATTATGATATACTTTTATGATGAAAAGAAATGTGCTAAACGGAGGGAATTTATGAATTTAGACAAATCACAACATATACATTTTGTTGGAATTGGTGGGATTGGAATAAGTTGGATTGCTGAAATGTTATTATTTGAAGGATATACTATTTCTGGTTCTGACTTAAATAGTAATATAATAACAAATAGACTAAAATCTCTAGGAGCTACTATCTATGATACCCATGATGCCAAATGGGTCCAAGACGCAGATATTCTAGTTCATACAGCAGCCGTGGATTCTTCTCATGTTGAACTTAAAGCTGGCATAGAAAAAGGAATTCCTATATATGATAGAGCTAAAATGCAAGGGGAAATAATAGATGCATATAGTACTAGCCTAGCAATTGCTGGTTCTCATGGCAAATCCACAACCACTTCAATGATTGCGACCATACTTCATTTTTCTGATAAAGACCCTACTTTATTAATAGGAGCCTATCTAGAAACTCTAGGCGGTAATACACATATTGGAAAAGACGATATTATCATCATGGAAGCTTGCGAATATAAAGATAGCTTTTTAAATTTTAAACCAACTTATGGCATCATATTAAATATTGATGAAGATCATCTAGATTATTTTAAAGATTTTAATCATATTATATCTTCATTTAAAAAATTTGCAGATGGTGTCTGTAAAGATGGTGCTGTATTTATTAATCTTGACGATGATACCCTAGCTTCATTTCAACATAATTTAATCCCACAAACCATATCCATTGGCATTGAAAACAATGCGGATTATAAAGCAACTAATATCTGTTTTAATAATCATGGTACTCCTGAATTTAACGTAATTTATAAAAATGAAATTATCTGTCATTGCAAATTATCAGTTCATGGTTATCATAATATTTACAATAGTCTTTTTGCCATTGCATTTTGTCATCATATTGGAATAGACATAGAAACCATCATCAATGCATTAGCTAAATTTAAAAATCCAAATAGACGATTTGAACATATTGGCCATTTTAAAAACGCCATGGTTATTGATGACTATGCACATCATCCAAAAGAAATTATGGCAACTATAAATGCTGCAAAGCAAATGCATAAAGGTCGGATAATTTGCGTATTTCAGCCTCATACTTTTACTAGAACACATACTTTATTTAATGAATTTAGCCATTCTTTTTACGGGGTAAATAAAGTAATATTAATCGATATATATGCCGCTAGAGAAGTCGATAAAAAAATTGTAAATAGCGAAATGCTAGCAAAAAAAATAGCTGATAATGGTCTAGATAGCATCTATATACCTTCTTATGACGATTTAAAAGAATATCTACACCTTAATATTAACAATGATGATTTAATTATTATGATGGGCGCTGGTGATATTAGTAATCTAGCACATAAATTAATAAAAGAAGATATCGTCTAAATGTCAACATGTTCTTCTAAATAACTTTCATAGAGACTTTGTGTTATAAATAATCTGGAGATAACATTACTTATCACCGATATAAATAGCACAGGAATTAGAAACTCTGATTGAGAAGTCAGCTCCACAACCAATAACGTCGCTGATATTGGAGCGTTAGCAAAACCGGCAAAAAATGCCATCATTCCCATCACGGCATATATTTCACCACCGCTAACGCTCAAACCAAAATTAATTACTATTAAACCCATTATTTTACCGATACAAGCACCAATATAAATTCCTGGCATAAATACACCACCCACACCACCAGCACTAAGACTCACTACAGTTATCGTATATTTAGCCATTAATAGTCCCACTAGAAAAAACATATCTGAATATCTGCCAATAATATGAGGTATTACTTGCATATGTGCATCAAATATCTGAGGAAAAAAATATCCAACAAAAGATATATAAATCCCAGCCAAAATAGCGATTATAACGGGTTTATTCGATCCAAGACATATTCTTTTCATATACAAAATACTCTTTGTATAAATAATAGCGGCAATACCTATAATAATGCCAAAAATCACAAATACATCCACGTCAAATATAATATTTGGTATGAAAAAAGAGCTGTCTTCATAGATACAAAAAGTACTAGACCCCATCGTCGCACCGCCACCTCTAGATATTAACATAGAAATAACTGAAGATATTATAATGGGCGACCAGTCTTTTATCGCCCTATCTCTTAATATAACCTCAATAACAAAGGCAATCGCAAATAAAGGTGCTCCAAACGTTGAAGCCAGTATACCTGATACCCCACCCGCTATAAGAATTTTAATTTGTTCTATATCACGCTCTTTCCAATAAGCAAAAAAAGAACCAATGGCTGCACCTAAATAAACCACAGGTCCTTGTTTCCCAACAGACCAGCCACTGATTAAACTAATAAAAAGTGCTAGCATATTCCATAAAACATAAATAGGTTTCATTAAATAATTATCAATACAATATATTTCCTTCTTAACCGTGGCAACGTCAAACCCCACTGGATTCTCCGCATGAGAGTATTTTCTGTATAACCCAAGTAACAAGCCTCCAACAATCGGCATTATCATCATCATTTTAATTTCTAAAAAACCTTTAGAATATGCAAACATATGATACAATATGATATTTATTAGGCGTCCAAAAAGACCGGTCACAATCCCCATAAATAGACCTAACCACATTCTATATATCAAAGTATAAGAATTTTTCATATTAGTACCTACTGATTATCTACACCCGTTGATGTTGGGCTAGTGTTTAATAAATCTGATTGTTCAAAATGCTCTTCATTAAACTTTTTAGCCTCTTGAATAATTTCTTGGGCTTTTTCATTATCATGAGTGTATATTGTATTTATAATTTCCTTTGTTTCAGCAATATCGTGAACATAATAATATCCCTTCCACACACCAGGAAGTCGATATGTCACAATACTGCTCATATCAAAATCAACAAATTTATTTCCATAATATAGCATATCGCTTAGTCCCATATCGGTATGAACATAATTATATGCACTCTTTATTACCACTGGGAGTTTAGGACCAATAACCTTTCGCATAGCAGATTTGATAAAATTTTGTTGTCTAGTAATTCTGGCTAAATCGCCATTACTGTGACTGCCATCATTATTCTGTCGCCATCGTAGATATTTTATACTATTAGAACCGTTTAATACTTGCTCACCTTTAGCAATATGAATATGTAGCGGTGGATGAGACCATTCATCATCATAATCCATATTAAACGGAACATTTACCCGCACACCACCTATTAAATCTACGATATCTGATACCCCAGAATAACTAACTTTTATATAATAGTGAATAGGCAATTCTAATAAATTAGAAATCTGCTGTTTTACACCCACTGAACCGCCATCTTTTTTTCCAAGACCATACACTGCATTAATCTTTTTTTGATCTTTTCTATCATGACCTTCCACATAATGATAGGTATCACGTGGAATAGATATAACATCTAAAAGCTGTAATTTCGGATCGTAACTAACAAACATCAACGTATCTGCTCTTTCACCATCGGTTCCAAATAACACGATATTAATACGATCACTTTCTTCTATTATTTGTTTATATGGATCAATAGGCGTTTTAATCTGTTCATCTTCGGTTTTATCCTCAATAATTTCTACTTCAGTAGATACACTAGGCTGAACTGGATTTATATCCGGTTCCTTATTTAACATATACCATATGCCACCACCAATCACCGCTATAAATACAACAAATGCAATCAAAAATACTTTTAAATATGTGTTCATATTTTTCCCTTCGTATGATACATTCTAAGTAAAACTTAATATACTAACTATTTTCTTACCATCTTTTTTACATAATTCGCCTTTTATTTTACCATATTCCCTATAAAATAGCTTTTACATTTTCATTACGTATTATCAAATCAATTCATTCAAATTATTCTAACCATTCTAATTCTTTAATTTTTTCGAAAACTTACCTTCATAAAATCCTTTACTCTAGCACCCGCTTCCCGCAATCTATACTTAGGAAGCTGAATATATGGATAATATGCAGCAGGTACACCATATGCATCTGCCATAGAACGTGCTATATACACAGCTCTTTTTAAATGATATCCTTGAGTAACCACTACAAATTTATCAAATTTAAGCTTTTCCACCATATTTATCATCGAATCATATGTACACAGTCCTAAATGATCCATTAAAATAGCCTGCTCAGGCACTCCATTTTTCATAAGATAATTTTTCATCACACCCACTTCATTATAATATGGCGTTTGATGATCTCCACTGACCACTATCGTAGGAGCTATATCACTATTATATAAATCAATCGCTTTATCCAGCCTATCTTTAAGCATTTGAGAAGGCGTCTTATCTGGCATTACTCTAGCGCCCAAAACCACGATAGCCTGAATATTATACTTTGAATCGATATCATCTTTAATATATTGATTAGCGGACATTACCACAAAAAGATTAATCCCTAAAATAATAACAATGCCCAGCATAAGTATCCAACTGAACGATTTTAAAACCTTATATACGATGGTATCTTGATTAAATTTCTTTATTATATTATTCACAATATTCCCAATCTAACTAATATTAAAAAAGACCACCCCTTATGAAGTGGTCTAATCTTTACTTATCATCTTCTTCTATTGAATCATCACTTGCCAAATTATCATCTTTTGTTATATCCAGTTCTTCATATAATTTATCCAGTTCTTCACCACTTTTTTTTATCAACTCATCAGATTCTAATGTTTCTCTATTGATATTTTCTTTTTGAAGCTCTAGTTCAGCTTCTTTTCTCTTTTTTCGTTCTTCTTCTCTTTTAGCCTTATCAGCAGTGATTTTCTCCCGTAAAGCCTCCATGCCTTGATCACAAGCTATATGGAACTCCTCACCCGATAATGTTTCATACTCTAATAAAGCCTCTGCCAAAGAATGTAACATATCAATATTTTCTGTTAATATCTGTTCTGCTTTTTCATATGCCTTATCGACAATACGATGTATCTCATGGTCAATCTCTGCCGCTACTTGCTCTGAATAAGCAGGTTTCGTCGCCATATCTCTACCGAGGAACACTTCATCATCCGTTCCATATGCCATAGCACTAAGATTTTCACTCATGGCATATTCTGTTACCATACTTCGTGCTATAGAAGAAACTCGTTGCAAGTCATTGGCAGCACCTGTTGAAATATCTTTTAAAATAAGTTTTTCAGCAACTCGACCGCCAAGTAAGATAACCAGCTCTTTTTCCATAAGCGACTTCGTACTATAACTAACATCTTCTGTAGGCAGTTGCATAGTAAATCCACCAGCACGTCCTCTTGGTATAATCGTCACCTGATGCACAGGATCCACATCGGGTAAAACCTTAGCGATAATCGCATGCCCACCCTCATGATATGCAGTAAGCCTTCGTTCCTTTTCGATAACAACACGACTTTTTTTCTCAACGCCGACAATAAATTTCGTGATGGCATCTTCAATTCCATCCATATATATTAATTTATCATCTTGTCTAGCCGCCATAATAGCCGCTTCATTCATCAAATTTTCGATATCAGCTGGTGTAAATCCTGATGTACTTTTAGCAAGTGTTAAAAAATCTACATCATCTGCCAAAGGTTTATTTTTAGCATGAACTTGGAAAATTTCTTCTCTTTCTCGAACATCGGGACGTCCCACCATAATCCTTCTATCAAATCGACCAGGACGTAACAATGCAGGATCGAGGATATCAGGTCTATTTGTAGCTGCAATCATTATAATACCTTGGTTATTGCTAAATCCATCCATCTCTACTAATAATTGATTTAAGGTTTGTTCCCGTTCATCATGTCCACCACCAAGACCAGCTCCACGCTTACGTCCAACAGCATCTATCTCATCAATAAAAATAATACATGGTGAATTTTTTTTCGCATTTTCAAATAAATCTCTAACCCGTGATGCACCCACACCGACAAACATTTCCACAAAATCAGAACCCGAAATACTAAAAAATGGTACTCCAGCCTCACCAGCAATAGCACGTGATAGATATGTTTTACCAGTTCCAGGAGGTCCTACCATCAGTATTCCCTTTGGTATTCTAGCACCTAGCTTTAAATACTTTTTAGGAGTTTTTAGAAAATCAACAATTTCCCTCATTTCCTCTTTTTCTTCTTTTAATCCCGCAACATCGGCAAAGGTTATTTTTTTTCCATCACCATCTTTTACCATTCGTGCCTTGCTTTTACCAAATGACATTACTTTGGATCCGCCCCCCTGTGTATTTTGCATAAATACAAACCAAAATATCACCAGGAGTATCACTAAAAATACAGTAGGCAAAACATCGACAAACCATGGCGTACTAATAGGTGCCTGACTATCTAATCTTAAACCACTTTCCTTTATCGTATTATATAATTCATTTCCAAATGGTTGGGCAATCATACGTGGAACATGAGTTTCGAACTTCGTTCCATCTTTTAACTGTCCTCTTACAACATTATTTTCTAAAACATTTAATTCGAGAATACCCTTTGACTCAACAGCATTAATTAAGCCCGTTGTCGTAAGCTCTTGATTTTCGGCAGTTTGACCAATACCTGAAAACCGAACGATTAAAATAATAACCAACAAGAGCAATATATAAAAGGTAGCCCCCTTAAAAAATTTCTGCATACCTATCTCCCCCTAACAATTTACACCGTTTTATTTTAACACACCTATTCCAATTCAACAACCATATAAAACCATTTTATTAAAATCGCCATCAATAAATTCTAATTGTAATACTTTATTTGTAGTTTTGGATATTCGTACCCTATTTGAAATTCTATAACCAACAACCCATATAATCCCTTTTTCATCACATATCAATGGGATACAATCTCTTTTAGAACGAGGCACTTTCTCATCGATAAAAAAATCCTTTAATTTCTTTTCACCCTTCATCCCTAATGGATTAAATTTGTCACCCGCCTGTCGAAATCGAATATATAAATCATCAAGATCCCCTTCTATTTTATCAGCATCTATTTTTTCAATATATATACCCTCATATAGATTTTTTTTATTTGCTACCAACTCATTTGAATTTAAGTTATCAAATGTATCAGATAGTAATTGATTATGAGAACACACATTCCATATTAGTTTATCATAACTGATTTCAAATTCTATACCAGAAATAATTTTTTTGGCACCATGTCTACCCGCATTAACCAACTTTAATACCTCTATAACGATACCGCTACTTACATCTCGTAGCCCACTTCCTTCTACATCCACAATTTTTCTAATAAATCGACTCTGCATACTGGGATGTAATTCATTAAAATAATCCAGCGACAAACAAAATCCCCTATGATATGTATCAATAGGAGCACTTTTGTAAATGTCTTCAAATTGATGATTAATAAAATCAGCATCATTTCTAAAAATATCTGATTTATTCGCTAATGCCTTTATAATATTAGGATTAAAATTTGTTGTTATCTCTGGTATTAAAACATTTCTAATACGGTTTCTAGTATATTTTACATCATAATTTGTAGCATCAGTTGCAAATGTGATATTATGTTTTTGACAATACATTTCTATATCATCTCGTGAAAAACTTATAAGCGGTCGTATAATATATGGCTTAGTATAAATACTCATGCCAGCTAATCCATCAATAGCACTTCCTCTAATAAATCGCATCAACATCGTTTCAGCCTGATCATTTTGATTATGTGCAACTGCTATTTTATGAGCATTATATTTTTTTCTATATTTTTCAAAGCTTTCATAGCGAACTTCTCTACCTGTTTCTTCAAAACTTTTCTTTCTATGAATAGCTTCTTTGGTCACATCTACCATCTCTAAAAAAAACGGTATGGACTTCTTAGCACAGTATTCTTTCACTAAGTTAGCATCAGCCTCTGCCTCCTTACCCCTAAGACCATGATTAATATGCACGATAAATAATTCCAATTCCCATTTATCTTTTATACGAACAAATAAATCCAGTAACGCCATGGAATCTGCTCCACCTGACACACCAAGTATAATTTTTTCACCACGATATATTAAGTGATGAGTTATTAAAGTATCTTCAAATCTATTTAACATATATGCCTCTATCATAAAGCGCATTAATTATTAAGCTCTACATCATCCACAATATAAATTTTATCAAATTTATTCCCATATTTATCGGCAAATAAACCCTCTAAATTATCATAATCACTAATTATCATCGATGAAAATTTATATTTTTGTATAATAGATGCTATAATCTCACCACCAGCGATAATTATATCCGCACGCTGAGGCTCTAAGCCTATTATTTTTTTTCGTTCATCAACTGACATTTCACATAAATTATGTTGAATCTCCATAAATCTATCAGCATCCATACAATACGATTGAATTTTAGCTCTATCATACGGTTCTAAAGACAAATCAACCGTTCCAAAACTAGTCGCTGTTCCGCCGATACCTATAAGATAGCTTGGCTTATCCTTATAATATTTTAAAGACATTAGCCTATCTTTATCAATCTGCTCCTCTATAAACCGTAACATCCTATTTTTTAACGGTGAGGTAAGTCGGCCTTTATTTCCATATTTCGACATCATCCTAACAGCTCCAATATTAAGGCTACTCGAATAAATAATCCCATCACGAGAGGTGCCAATAATAATTTCTGTACTACCACCGCCTACATCTAATATCATCACGGGCTTATCGCTATTAATCCCTAGCATAACGCCTAAAAATCCCAATTCTGCTTCTTTATTTCCCGAAACAACTTCCACATTAAGTGATGTTTTTTGTTTCACTAAGTCTATAAATTCTTGCTTATTAACAGCATCTCGTACAGCACTGGTAGCAATAATGGATATGTCATCAGCCCCCCATTCAGATAACTCATTAGCCCATACTTCTAGCTGATTTACAGTTCTATCCATAGCCTCTGTTTGCAAGAAAATATTTTCATCATCCGTATGATTACCTATGCCAGCACCAATTCTAGTAGTGGCAATTTTTTTATTCCCTATCATTAATTGATTATCTTTTAAAATACCTCTTAATAATCGTATGGAATTTGTACCAATATCAATCGTCGCTATTTTCATCTACTCATCATCCACGCTTATCTCAACATCAATATCACTGTCCATATTGCTCTCATTTGTCTGTATTAGATATATTATTTCGGTTGGCGATACCATATTTAATTTTTCTCTAGCAATTCTACCGATGCTATCAATACTAGATATATTATCTAGTTCTTGTTGTGCCATTTCAACTTCATCTTTTAACTGCAAAATCTCTTCTTGATATTTTGTAGCATTATCGTTTAGTTCATTAAATTTCATCTCTTGATTTATTAAAACAAATCCAATATAGATAATGCCTATTAGACACAAAAACAAAAACACCTTATGCTTTTTAAAATATGTACTTAGCATCATATCCCTCCTATTCAAGTTGTCTATATAAATCACTCGCTTCTTCCTTACGTATATGTTCAGCTATTTTTAACACCTCTACATTAATGGAACCGCTCGCAAAATCTAGTGTTATAATGTCTCCTATATTAACATCTGAACCAGCCTTTGCCAATTTTCCATTGATATGTATTCTGCCTTGATCGCAAGCCTCCTTAGCCACCGTTCTACGCTTAATTAATCTTGTAATTTTTAAATATTTATCAATTCTCATAATATTTTCTTTCTATGATATTTAAACTTTTTTCATCTACCAACATGAGACGAAAAAAGCAGCTTCGCTGCTTTTTTCTACCTATGCTTACTTATTAACCAATTCTTTTAAAACTTTTCCAGCTTTAAAAACAGGTGCCTTAGATGCTGGAATATCAATTTCTTCTTCTGGATTTCGTGGATTTCTACCTTTTCTCGCTTTACGACTTCTGACATCAAAAGTCCCAAATCCAACCAATTGAACCTTATCTCCTTTTACTAATGCTTCTTCTACCGATTTCATAAAGGAATTTAACGCTAGCTCTGCATCCTTTTTAGTTAATCCTGACGTCTCCGCCATAACTGTTACTAACTCAGCCTTGTTCACAATAAAACCTCCTAAGTTTCTATTTTATTTTTTTAGATAAATATATAATATATTGATTAATGTGTATTTTTCAATACTTTTTTTTATTTTTTTATATAAAATCATGCTTTTTTGCATTTTCCCACAATCGATCTAATTCATCTAATGATTTTTCTTGTATTTTATCGCCTTTTTGTGTGATTTGTTCTTCAACATAACGAAACCTTTTTAAAAATTTATCATTTGTTTTGCCTATAGCAATCTCAGGTTGTATCTCTAAAAAACGACAGATATTCACAACAGAAAATAATAAATCACCCATTTCCTTTTCCATTAACGCCTTATCGTTATTATTATATTCTTGTATAAATTCATCTATCTCCTCTTTAAATTTATCAAACGCCCCTTCTATAGTATCCCAATCAAAACCTACATCAGCTGCCTTTTGTTGTATTTTATATGCCCTCATAAGAGCCGGCATACTAACTGGAATCCTTTCCATAGCCTCTACATGCAAATGCTCTTGTTTTTCTTCTTTTTTAATCTGTTCCCAGTTTTTCAAAACTTCTTGTGCATCATCCACCTTCGTATCCCCAAATACATGAGGATGTCGTCTAATCATTTTATCACATATTCCAGTCGTTACATCATGAATGCCAAAATAACCACTTTGTTCCGCAATTCTACTATGGAACACTATCTGCAAAAGAACATCGCCTAATTCTTCCTCTAATTCATAAAAATCCTCATGATCAATGGCATTTAAAACCTCATACGCTTCTTCTATCAGATACTGTTTAAGCGTATGATGAGTTTGTTTTCTATCCCATGGACAACCATCCTCTGAACGCAATTTATGCATAATATGAACTAAATCATCAAAACTGTATTTTTTCTTATCATCAAAGTTCACACGTGGTACAAATAACGAAGTAAGATGATCATATAATCCATCCTCTGCATCTATTTCATACAAATACACTTCTCTAATTTGTTCTTCTCCATCTACTCCAGCTGCCCTAACAACTTTTACAAGCTGGTCATCGGGATAGTAATTCGATAGATGAACCTTTACTCTAGAAGCTACCATCCTATTATACATTTGGATAACGATATTATCAACATTGGCATCTGGTATATGAGCTTCCATATCCAACGCATTTAAAATCTTTAATCCATTAACAGGATCTCGTCTCAGGGCAGTTAACATCGCATCGATAAAACTAACCCCATAAATAATATCCAGTTCCCAATCACTACCACCTTCCATCTCAATAAGTGTCTCCACAGTTTTTTCTGCAACAAATGGACTTCCAGGAACTGCATATACCACATCATTTTGACTCGCTTTTTTAGAAATATCTACACATATATTCTCATAAACCTCATCAAATGTATCCCCCGCATCATACATATAATCATAACTTTCAAACAAAATCCCTACATTCTCTAAATGTGCTACAATGGGATGTTTAAGAGTCCTTATATAAACTGTTTTTGACGACTTTAAAATATCCAGTGCCTTATGTGTTAAATAGTCAAATCCTCCAGGTCCCAACCCTACTATGGTTAATTTATTAATAATCATCACCCTCTTTTTCATTTAAACATCAATTTTTTTTAAATTTTGATACTATTTTTTTTATTTTATTGCCACCAGGCAACATGGCAAGTTCCTCTGTTTTAATCGTACCAGTGATAAATAATGAAATAATATAAATAATCCCAGATATTAAAACCGTACCCACCGTCGCCCATCGCTCAGATGATAAAAATATTTTCTGTAGACTTCCATCACTGATAGGAGAAAGAACAGCATCTACAAACTCTGTTTTCGCAAATACATCTAAATATAATCTTCTAAACAAATTATACATTGGCACGATGAAAATCGCCATAATACCAGCGCTTAACATCGGTTTAACAAATATTTTTTTAATATCAATATCCACATTAGGATTTTTATATAATTCAATAAAGTTAAGCAATGTAGCAAGTGCAAATGCACTAACGGTAGCTATGGCGGCCCCCTTTATATTAAGCACTGGAATTCCAACTAAAACATAATTTAAAATTCCCTTTAATATCGCTCCCATAAATAAGTGTATCGCTGGTTTAGTAGGTTTTCCTAATCCCTGCAAAATACCCGTTGTTATCTGATAAAGTGGTAAAAAGATAACGCCAAATCCCAGTATTGAAAGTATGGCACCTGTATTACTAGCAATATCAACTTGCATAGGATATAACAATTTCATAATAGGTTCTGCTAGTAGTATTAATCCAAATGCGGCAGGAAGTCCTATCATCAACCCCAGCCTTAATCCAGTATGAATAGTATCATTAAGATTTTTTTTATTTTTTATAAATACCGCTCCTGCGACTGCTGGAACCACACTTATCTGAATGGCAGCGCATACAGTTTGCGGTAGATTTACCAAAGTTTGTGCATATCCAGTCAATTGACCATAAAGTGCATTAGCATTATCGATAATACCAATAGAATGAAGTCTACGCATAACAATAAATAAATCAAGCATCGTCATAATGGGAATAATAGATGCTCCCAGTGTTATAGGGATGGCAATCATCAATATTTTTTTAATAATAGATTTTCTAGATATCAGATTATCGCCCATCATATTATTGATATGAACATTATTTTTTTTATTTCCCGCTATATAAAAAAACATAATGATCAAAAAACCAAAAAAAGCACCTGATGTAGCACCAAAGGTCGCACCTGCCGAAGCCCACTCCAGCCCCTTATCAAATAGTAAAACCGCCAAACCTAATCCCAGTCCAACCCTAAAAAACTGCTCCACTACCTGAGAAATAGCATATGGCTTCATATTTTGCATACCTTGAAAATATCCTCTAAACGACGACATCACTGCCACAAAAAACACCGCTGGTGCCAGTGCTAAAAATGATAAATAGCCCCCTTCATTTTTAACATATACACTAATCCAACTAGCACTAAATGCCATAACCAAAGCACTTATCATGCCAATTGTAGACATTAGTATAAGCATGGTGCTAAAAATCTTATTAACCATCCTATCATTTCCAACAGAATTATATTCAGCAATCACCTTAGCCATAGCCGCTGGTATTCCCGCTGTCGATATAACAAGTAGCCAATTATATAAAGGATATGCAGTCTGATAATAACTCATTCCCGTATCGCCTATTAAATTTGCAAGTGGTATGCGAAAAAAAGCGCCCATCAGTTTTATAACTATGGCTGCAATACCTAATATAGCAGCTCCTTTTAAAAATTTAGAGTTGGCTTTAGAATCAGCTGTCAAAAAATCCTCCTTTACTCGCTTAACACTTCTAAAAATCGCTGTATTTCAATATCCGATGATAACTTAGAAAGTATCTTGTCACTTTCAATAATACTTTTTTCTTCTATAATTTTATTTTTATGATAATCTAATTCTTCTTGCGATGCACCAAATTCCTCTAGCTGTGCTAAAGTCTGAGTGTCATCTAAAATAATTATATGATATCCTCTTTGAGTTTTAATGGGTTCACTAATCTCACCTTTTTGCATAGAAAATACTTTTTCTTCAAATGCAGGTGGCATTTTTCCCTTAGCAAAAAATCCTAAACTTCCACCATTCATCGCACTACTAGGATCCTGAGAGTATTCGATAGCTAAATTAGCAAATTCTTCTCCATTCGATAATTTCTGCACTACTTCATCTACCAAAGTTTCATCCGTTAATAATATGTGACCTGCACTGACTCGTACTATATCATTTTTATAAGCATCTTCTAGCATCTGTACATCAGCTCGTACATTATCTTTCATCTTATCATAAAATGCCTGCTGATAAATTTGCTTTGTTATCTGACCTATAACAAACTGTTCATCAGTATCTAAGCCTTCATATAATTCCAATATTTTAGGATCATTTTTGATTGCCTCTTGAAAATCAGTGTATCTTTTTTGTATTTCATCTTCCATTGGAATATATCCATGTTGTTCCATATATTTCCATATTAAAATTTCTTTAATCATCACTTCTAACAATTCTTCACTAGCAATAGATTTAACCGTTCTATTGCCAATAGGCTGCGTCCAAATATCCTTTCCTAACTTGGATATGTAGACATTTTTAAGTAGTTTTTGACGCTTTAAATACTCATCCTTAGGAATTTCTATTTCTCCTACCTTCGCCACCGCTAACACCTTAGGCTGCTCTATCTTTTGACTACACCCTACCACCGTTGACATCATAAATACAAATATCATTAGCACTAAATATTTTTTAATTTTCACATTAATCCTCGCTTCATCTATAAAACATCACTATACTTATAATATTAATAATCTGTATGTTGAAACTCTACCATTTTTTCCATAAAAACAATTACCTTTGATAATTTTTTAATAGGAGTTTCTTTTTTTAAAAGCTTATATCTTATATTAGGTGCATCGCCTGCATTTATTTGTATATCCTTTCCAAAATCATGCGTTGCTAAAATAATGCTTTCTGCCTTTAAATCCGATGCTTTTTCCCAATATATTCCGACATCCTTCTCATTTTCTTTTATACAATTAGCTCCTGCCATTTTGCCTAAAGCCTTTAAATACGACACATTAATTAAATTATACACTACTTGAGGCAAAGTTCCATAACGATCTTCAATTTCTTCCTCCAAAGAAAAGGCATCCTCCTTATTTCTAATACTAGCAATTTTTTTATAAAGTTCTATCTTCTGCTGAGGATTTGGGACATATTCTGCTGGAATATAGGCACTGATATTATATTCCACACTAGTTTCAGGAACTGTAATATTAACATCACCTTTGATTTCACTTACCTTTTCTTCGAGCATCTTAACAAACATTTCATACCCAACACTTGCCATATGACCGCTCTGTGATGCTCCTAAAATATTACCTGTACCCCTAATTTCTAAATCTTTCATCGCAATTTTAAAACCAGAACCCAGTTCGGTAAATGCCTTTACAGCTTGTAATCTCTTTTGAGCAATTTCTGATAAAACCTTATTCCTAGAATACATTAAATAAGCATATGCAACACGACTACTCCTGCCCACACGTCCTCTAAGCTGATATAACTGTGCTAAACCCATTTTATCAGCATGATTAACAATCATGGTATTGACATTAGAAATATCCAGTCCCGTTTCAATAATGGTTGTACAGACTAATACATCAAATTCATGTTCCAAAAATCCCATCATTATCTTTTCAAGAAGAACCTCTGACATCTGTCCATGTGCCACTCTAATCTTTATATCAGGCATTAATCTTTGTAAACTACTGGCAACACCATCGATATCTTTCACCCGATTATGAACAAAAAACACCTGCCCACCTCTATCGATTTCTCGTTGTATCGCTTCCATAATAAGATTTTCATCATAACCAGTCACATAGGTTTGTACTGGATACCTGTTATCTGGTGGATCCTCTATAATACTCATATCCCGTATACCTATCATCGACATATGAAGTGTTCTAGGAATGGGAGTAGCCGTTAAACTAAGTACATCAATTCCTTTTTTTAAGGTCTTGATTTTTTCCTTATGTTTAACACCAAATCGCTGTTCTTCGTCTATTATTAATAATCCCAAATCTTTATAAATAACATCTTTAGATAACACTCGATGAGTGCCTATAATAATATCAATAACACCCGTCCTAATATCTTCGACAATTTTCTTTTGCTCCTTAGTACTCCTAAATCTACTTAGCATCTCCACTTTTATAGGAAATTTAGAAAATCTCGTTCTCAGTCTATCATAATGCTGTTTTGCAAGAAGTGTTGTCGGCACTAAAAAAACAATCTGTTTGGATTCCATTGCCGCTTTAAAAATAGCCCTTATGGCAACTTCCGTTTTTCCATAGCCTACATCTCCACACAGTAATCTCTCCATAGGTATACTCTGTTGCATATCTTTTTTAATTTCATCAATACACCGAATCTGATCTGGCGTCTCTTCATATGGAAACATATCTTCCAGTTGTTTTTGCCATTCGGTATCCTCGCCATATGCATAACCCTGAGTAGCTTTTCTCGCTGCATATAATTCCAACAATTCATCGGTCATATCCTCAATATGCTTTTTGGCACGCAACTTAGCATTTTTCCATTCTACGCCACCTAGCTTACTCAGTCTAAGTGAACTAACTTCCTTACCGACGTATTTTTGTATTAAATCCATATTTTCAACAGGAATATACAACCTATCATCGCCAGAATATGCTATTTTCATATAGTCTTTTTTCTGACCGTCAACCTCCAGTTGTTCAATGCTATCATATCTACCGATACCATGCTCTTCATGAACCACATAATCTCCAACGCTTAATTCATTAAAAGATTTAATAACCTTTGTCATTTTACGCTTTTTATGGCGAGTTTTTTTATGCATACCAAACAACTCTTTATCAGTTAATAAAACCCATGAAATATCTCTTAAAATAAATCCATGCGATATATTGTTCGTACATATTATAATTCCTACATCAGACATATCTTCTTTATCATTCCACTTTGTAGAGGAAATATTATATTCCAAAAGACTTTTTTGTAATCTTAGTTGATTTTTTTCAGAAGATACTGCCATAATAATACGATACTTATTTTTACTCCATGTTTTTATTTCAGAAATCAAATCTTCTAAACCTCTGCTACCGCTGTTAAAAAGCGGAGCTTCCATCGATGGTATGGCAATGCTTTCATCTAGTGTAAAAGTATCGTCGACTGTATTTAAATGATCCATTAATACTAATCTATATTTTTTAATTTCATCTATAATCATAGAATATGACATTATCAAATGAATCTGTTCACTTAATAATGCCCCTCTCTCAAAATGATTATAAAATCTATTATGAAAATCATCTTGCTGCATTTTAAATCGATCTAATACCTTAGTAAGAGAAGAAATATAAACTGGAGAATTTATATTCATATAAGAAAGAAGGCTATTATTATGATCTGGAACAAGAGACATATATCGTTGAATGCCATCAACAAAATTATTATTTTGTAAATTAATAATAAGCTCTTTTAATGCTTCTTTCTGAGTGCTATCTGATATTTTTTTAACCGAATTTTGTAAATTATTGCAAAAAATACGATGGTTATCCTCTGTTAATATCATGTCTCTACATGGATACACCATTTGTGTATTTTGCGTTTTTACTGATAATTGAGTAGATGGATCAAATATTCTAATAGAATCTACCTCATCATCAAAAAACTCTATTCTAATGGGCGAACTATTCGGCTGATATATATCTAAAATACCACCCCGAACAGAAAAATGCCCCTCCGTTTCAACTTTATCCACTCTTTCATAGCCCATATTAACCAACGATTTCATAATATGAGTTAAATTAACATTTTTTCCTACTTCAAGTACAATTTTTGAATTTTCCCACAATTCTCTACTTGGAACAGGTTGTAGTAATGCTTGAGTAGTTGTTACGATAAGTATATCATTACGATTCTTATCTTCCCATCTATTAGATAGCTCATTTAATACCGCTATCCGCTGAAAAATATAATCATGAGAAGTAGCATATACATCAAAAAAAAATATTTCTTTAGCGGGAAAATACATTATCTCCTTTCCCATTGCCCTAATATCTTCTGCTATTTTTTTTGCCTCTAAATCAGTCGATGCTATAATAAGACCATTTTTATAATCATCATCCACAATATTGATAAGCTGAGCATTCAGTGAGCCCCATGTTCCGGTAACCAGTACTTTAGCATGAGGTGTTTTGATGCCATCTAATAATCTTTGTATTGATTTAGACTGTATTAAATTACGAGTAAATAAATCAGACATATCCCCTACCAAACTATCCATTATATCTATTCATCGCTATATCAACATTTTTATCTATCATCATTTCAATGGCATCAGCTGCTCTACATACCACTTTCTTTAGCACATCATACTCGTATTTTGCAAATCTACTTAGTACATACTGTCCTAAATCTTCACCAACTCTAGGCTTTCCAATACCTATTCGAACACGTGGAAACTGATCATCACACAGCAAATATATTATATTTTTCATCCCATTATGACTGCCAGAACTGCCCTTTTTACGAATTCTTAACTTTCCCCACTCCGTATCAATATCATCGTATATGACGATTATATTCTCACTTGGCACATCATAATATTCTACAATATCTCGTACGCTTTCACCACTGAGATTCATAAAAGTCTGTGGCTTTACCAATATAACCGATTGTCCATTATAATGTCCTTTTCCAATCAGTGCCTTATATTTAATCTGTCTAACTGGAATATTCCATTTCTCACTAAGTCTATCAATAGTCATAAAACCAATATTATGACGAGTTAATTCATATTTTTTACCTGGATTACCCAGTCCAATAATCACATACATATCCTATTCCTAATAAGTCTATACTCTTTATAACAAAAACCTCTTATGACCAAAAATTATATCAAAGTAAATATATTCATTCAAGCAAATCCCCCATTTTCTAATAAGATTGTAAAATCCGTAATAAAACACGAGTGCGAAAAACCACTTATAGCACCTTGGGAGCTTGCTCACAAAAGGTGATGTAAGTGGTTTTTCATAAGAGTGTCAAACGATGAGTAAACACGAAGCGATAGCAAATGGATGTTACCCCAAAAAAATAAGTTAGAAAAATAGAGAGTGTAAAAAATTTAATATATACACCAAAGACAAAAAACCACTCGGATGCATACATCAGTACGTAACCAAGTGGTTCTTTAAATCCATAATATATTTTTACTCATTCACAATAAGTGTACCAGTCTTACCAGCAATACCATCCTTCGCTTTTTCAAGAGATGTTATCAGTGCCTTACGACCTGATTTAGAAGCCGCAAATTTCATAGCAGCTTGCACCTTTGGAAGCATTGATCCAGGCGCAAAATGCCCCTCTTCCACATACTGCTGAGCCAGTGTTAAATCCATTTTTGATAACCACTGTTCATCTGGCTGTCCAAATCGAATAGCCACCTTATCCACCGCTGTTAAAATAATTAGATAATCTGCATCCAAAATTTCAGCAATTTTTTCAGAAGCAAAGTCCTTATCAATAACAGCAGGTACACCTTTTAAAGAAGAACCTTCTTCTACCACTGGAATACCGCCACCGCCAACAGTAATTACCACATGCCCTGCATCGACCAAAGTCTGAACGGTTTCTTTTTCTGCTACATCCACAGGAATAGGACTTGGAACAACACGTCTGTAACCACGACCTGCGTCTTCTACCATTACATATCCTTTTTCACTTTCTAATTTTTTGGCTTCTTCTTTACTATAAAAAGCACCAATTGGCTTTGTAGGATTTGTAAACGCCTTATCATTCTTATCCACTATAACCTGTGTAACCACCGTTGCCACAGGCTTAGTAAGACCACGATCAATTAATGTTTCACGAATGGCATTTTGTAGATGATAGCCAATATAACCTTGACTCATCGCACCACATTCAGGAAATGGCATCTCTGGTGTTTTAACTTCAGAATTACTAGCTGTTTCCATAGCCAAGTTAATCATCCCCACTTGAGGACCATTGCCATGTGCTAGAACCACCTGATGTCCTTCTTCTATCAAATCTACAATAGGTTTTGCTGTTTCTTTTACCAATTGTAACTGTTCCTCGGGAGAATTTCCAAGTGCATTTCCACCAAGTGCCACAACAATTTTTTGTTTCATAATATCCTCCACATTTTCTAAATCCCAAACAAAACATCCTAGAACAACTTAATTATATAATAACTCTTTATAACAGTCATCATGTACTTATACAAATATATTAATAAACACAGACTGTCACTTATATACAACTACCAACTTCTAAAACAAACATAGCCATAAGGATTTTTCTCACCATAACCACAACTGTACTATAAACTTCACTAATCACAGCAGTTTTTATCAATACTTTTTATCTTATCACCCCCCCGCTTTTAAACAACTTAAAAAACAGCATAAAAAAACTGTCTGTTAATAAAATTAATAGACAGCCACAATCTTCACGAAATATACACTTGCTCATTTGTACTACATAATATCATCTCTACAGTTTGTGTTAAAATATCACTATAACTAAAAGAAACACTCCGTTCACTTTGAAGACCTTCATTCACAGTAACCACAAATACACTGGGATACGTATCTTGAATTATACCTTCTTTTTCCTTAGCATTTCTTTTACCCACATTGGTTCTAAGTAGTACCTGCTTGCCAATACAACTTTCCACATCTTTTTTGATTTGCATTAAAGTTAGTCTCGTCGCCAACATAATCACCACCCATCAAGTGAATACATTATATCATAAAATCCCATAAAATACAAATTTCACAGATTACGATATCATATGTTAGCTTAAACACTTAAATCTACAATTTACCAACCAACTGTATAGATGGTATCATCGGTTCATCATCTTCTTCCCAAGCCGCTGGACAAACTTTATTTACATTATGATAAACAAATTGCAAAGCTTTTACTTTTCTAAGTAGTTCTTTCGCACTTCTACCAACATTCCCACTAGATACCTCATATGCTACTATTTCACAATCTGGGTTAATAACAAAAGTAGCTCTTTCTGCTAATCCAATTCCTTCAATATACGAATCGAAGCTCTTACAAATATTACCCGTTGGATCTCCTAACATTGGATACTCTATCTTACCTATTGCCTCTGATGTATCATGCCATGCCTTATGAGTAAAATGCGTATCTGTAGATATACTAATGATCTCACAATTTACCTTTTGAAACTCACCATAGAACTTAACTAAGTCCGAAAGTTCTGTCGGTCACACAAAGGTAAAATCGGCTGGATAAAAGAACAATACCGTCCAATTTCCTTCTAGATTTTTATTTGACACCTCTATAAATTTACCATTATGATATGCATCCGCCTTAAATTCATCAACCTTTTTTCCTATTAAAGACATCTTATCCTCCTTTTTACTACTTGATTTTCGAATTATAGCTCTTACATCCTAAACAACTCTATATCTAATGTTATCATACTTTATAGCATATTGTTAGCGAATTATTAATTCTAATTTCTACTTTTTACCCTCTTTATCTAGCTGTACGGACACATCGACACTAAAATTCATATATAAATCATCATCTAAATTTTCTATTTCTATCTCCACAGGAATAATGGTTTCGCCACCTTTTTTAATCGACATCCCCCATATTCTACTAATCTTGCCCTTATACACTTTATTAGGCACCGCCATTGATGTAATCTCAGCCTTTTGTCCCACATATACCTTACTGATAAATTCCTCTGCAATATCAGCCTTCACCATTCTAGTATCAAGATTGACAATATTCATCACATTGCTTTCTCTATCCACATAGGCTCCTTCTTTCACAAATACATCTGCCACCACACCATGATTTATATCACATATAATCTGATTACCATTAACAAAATTTGCCTTTTCATACTTATCATTTAATAGTTTAATTTCTTCTTCCAATCGCTCCTTGGTATTTTTCTTTTGCATATCACCATCCACTTGTGCTGACTCACTATCTTTTAAACTCATTTGCAAACTTTTCACATGACGTTTTTGATTAGCTAATTTATTTTTAAAATCATCATAATCAACCTGTGAAATAGCACCCACATCATATAGTTTTTTATTGGATATCATGTTTTTTTCAAGCGTTTCCAATTCTGCCTTTGCACTTTCTAATTCTAATCTCACTTTTCCCACACTGTAATCCGACTGCGACAGTTGAAAATTTATTTGTTTTAAATCCATATTCTTACTATTAATATCATTTTGTAATGCACTGATATCAAAGTCTACTAGTTTATCTCCTCGTTGTACTTTCTGCCCCGATTTTACATGGATTTTATCCACTCTAGCATGAAAATCCACGCTTATCGTTTTAGAATCAGTAGCTTCCACCACGCCATATGCCTGTATCGTCGAATTTTTATCTCCTTTATTTTCTTCATTTACATTCATCATTTCAGTGCTACCCGTTTCATCAATGCTAGATGAAACACTACATCCAGTAAGTAAAAATACACAAATCCATGTTAATAATATGATTTTTTTCATTATGATATTCTCCCATCTTTTAAGTTAATAGTACGTGTTCCATAATCCGACGCTTCTATAGAGTGCGTCACTTGAACTATGGTTTTATTTTTTTCTAATTGTATTTTTTGAAAGAGTTCCATAATTCCCGTACCACTAACACTGTCTAAATTTCCAATAGGCTCATCAGCCAGTATCAAATCTGGATTACCAATAAGCGCACGTGCTATTGCCACACGTTGCTGTTGGCCACCAGACAGTTCCTTTGGCGTATGTTTTCTCCTATCTAACAGACCGACAAGCTCCAATATTTCATCTAATTCATTTTTATAATCTTTTGCCTTTTTTCCATCTAATAGCAGAGGCAACAATATATTTTCTTCCAAATTAAGATTGGGTATTAAATTATAAAATTGAAATACAAATCCTATCTCCCTACGCCTCATAATGCTTTCTTGTTTATCACTTAAATTTCTAAGCGATGTTCCATTTATAAAAACTTCTCCAGAAGTTGGTTTGTCAAGTCCTCCCATTAGATATAACAGGGTTGATTTTCCAGAACCCGATGGTCCCATAAGCGATACAAATTCTCCTTGATGAATATCAAATGTTAAATTATGAAGAACTTTTACCTCCTGACCTGCGAGAAAAAAACTTTTACTGACATCTTTGACCTCAATTACCGCAGACATAATTTCCCCTTTCATTTATTCATATCTTAAAATCTCTATCACACTGAGTTTTTTCGAACGACTAAACACACTTATAGAGGCGAGTAAACAAATTAACACAGAACCTATCACACCATATATCATCGATGATATATGCATATCCAGTGGAATTAGAACATCTATCTTAGTTAGCAACTGACTGATTCTCATCAGCAATAAAAACGATATCCCTAATCCAAATACACCTCCTATAATCCCCCCAGAAATAGCTTCTAACATAAGCATCGTCCTAGTTTGTCTACGACTCATTCCCACCGATGCGTAAATTGCCAAATTCTTTTTTCTCGATAAAAAATTTACCAGCGAATTATTCATAAGACCAATACTTCCAATAAGAGCTGTGGATATTGCAAATACGCTAATAATCATCACCATACTCTTATTTTGTTGTATATTTCGCTCTTTTTGTTCTTCAATAACACTGACATCAAACCACCCTTCTTTTGCCTTAAATTTTTCTTCAATTTTTTTAGATATATCAGATGCATTATATCCATCTAATGTTCTTATAACGAGAATATCATTGATACGATATGGATAATCATGTCTTAAATTTTGCATAGACATCAGAATTAAACGACCACTAAATTCCCTTGTTTGAATAAATCCCACGATATGATAATCAATACTACCCTCATCGGTATTCAATGTGACCTTTTGTCCCACACTCAAATCATATTCATTACGAATGCTAGTACCCACTACGATATTATGACCACTAAACAAACTTTTCATCATTTTTTCATCATCCTCGGTATCTAAAATATCATAATCAAAAAAGTCAAGTGCCCTATAGTCTCTAAAACCTAACGCTGCAGTAGCAAAAGTCTCATCATCATATTTATATGCACTATAAACTTCCGAATAATTAGCAAGACTTTGTACGCCTTCTACTGATAACACTCGTTGTTCAGTCGTTCTATTAATATCATCCGCACTAATTTCTATATCATAGCTCTTAGCCTCAAAATACGACATTAAATCCACTTTTATCCCCTGTGCCAATGTTCCTATTACCACCACACTGGCAAGACCGATAGAAATCAGCACAACATTATCATAGGTGCTTTTATGACCTCGTAAATTCCTAACTGCTAATTTCCCCACATTGCCAAAAATAACAGCTACCGCTTGTTCAAATATTTTGATGAAATTATCTGTTGCAAGTGGCACAAAAACCACCCAAGCAAATATCATCAAAACGATGGAAATAGCCCCCATAGCCGCTGCCATCATACCCTCAGAAAATATTAATGGTAGTATCACAGCCAGTATAATTAATACAGTGCCTACGATGAATTTTACATATCTTTTCTTCTTTTTTGTTCCCTCTATAATATTTAGTAAAATTTCTTTAATAGGAAGCTTTGAAACTTTGACAATAGGTATTAAAGCACTTCCCATCGATAACACAGCACCGAACAAAAAAGAAAATACCATATTGGCAAATGGATAGGAAACCTTTCCGACATCTGCTCCCATAGACATCAGTTTCATCAATATATTTAAAAATAAATGACCCAGTCCACAGCCTAGCATGGAACCAAATATACCATAGACCATAGCCTCCCCTAGCATAATCATATTGGTCATTTTTTTGGTAGCACCAACGCTCCGAAAAGTTCCCAGCATGGGCAGTCTTTCAAGAGAGATCACCTTGAACGAGGTATAAATAATAAAAATACTTATCATTACCACTAAAATAAGCATAAATAAAAATGGTATCCGTACAGGTCGAACCTGTTCATCTATCTCACTTTTTGTTACAAGGCGAGATATTTCAGCATTTGTATAGACAGATTCCAGTTGCTTTATTGTTTCATCTACCAGCGTGTCATCTATCATTTTAAAATATATAACACCTACTCTATTAGACAATCCCCTAAATTTTGCCAAAGTTTTTAGAGGCACTATAATATTCGTTCCCTTTCTAGGGCCAAATTCAAAAGAAGGTTTAAAAAATCCAATATCTTTAGCGATACCTACTATTCTAAATCCTTTTATATCATCATCTGAAAATCCTAGTTTTATAAAATCACCACATCGTAATCCTTCCTCTTTTGCAAAAGAACTGCCAATGATGGCACTTTTTCCATAAAACTGATCTTCTCCTAGAAAATCTTCAAATACTATAGGATTGATAAGCTCAATATCGGAAAATTTATATCCTTTTAAGGTGACATTCTCAATTTCTTTTTTAGCATTTACATAAGTTGGATGAGTTTCCATCGAACCTATGCTATACGCTATATTAGAACCCTTATCTTTCAAATCTCTAATCTTAATGCTTCCTTCTTCATCTTTACTAATTCCAGACAGTTCTGCCGTTCCAATATAGGACTGTATATTTTCCATAATAAGATGAGTGATGGCATCTGACACTGATAGTGAGCCAAAGAATAATGCCACTGGCAGCATGATTGATAAGACAATAAGAAATGTTCTAAATTTATGCATTTTTATATTTCGAAAAGTGTATTTAAATAAAATCCCCATAATACCACCCTGTTATTTATCTAAAAACATTACTTATACCTATGATTTGACGATGTATTTTATAAAAAGTTCCATAAAATTTATCACTCCGTAAAAAAAGCCAAAAAATAACAACCTTCACCCACGTGAGTTCCTACCACAGGACCCACTTCAACCATATCGTCAGCACTTATCATATTGATACCTTCCATCTTTAATTTATCAATCAACAACTTAGCATTATCAGAACTACTAGAATATCCAATTGATATTGGAAGATTTTTATCGATGGACATCTCTTTAGCAAGTTTTGTGATAAATTTCATCGCATTTTGCTTACCACGAATTTTTTTCTTATGTACATTTATTAACCCATCTTGTATTTGTATAATAGGCTTTACATTTAATACCGTTCCAAATATCGCTGCCGCACTAGATATCCTTCCACCCTTTTGAAGACAATCAAGTGATTCCAATGAGCCCATTATATAACTTCTATCCTTTATGCTATTAATATGATGAACAATACTATTTACATCCGCTTGTTCATCCCTTATTTTAACGGCTTCTAAAATAATATTTCGAAGTCCTAAACTAATAGCATTCGAATCTATCACCGTGATATTATCATTATCCGAACTATCCTTTGCCACATTGGCACTTTGATAGGTCCCACTTAATTTATGAGTACAAGTTATACATATGATCTCATCATCTTTATATTTATTATACACTTCTAAAAAATCCATTGGAGATGGTTGAGAAGTGGTAATACTTATATCTCTTAACTTTTCATAAAATTCATCCGTCTGCAATTCTACTCTATCTTTATAATTTGTATCACCAATGACCACATATAATGGCACTACATCTATATTTAATTTTTCTGCCTCCTGTGGCGTTATATCCGAAGTAGAATCTGTAATTATTCTTATCATAAAACCTCTCCTCTAAAAAAATTCACTCCTAAATATGATATATCTTTTTCCTTCTATTTAATAGGATTATTTACATTGATAATAGTATGAGTTATGCTTGAGTTATATTATTTTCATCTAATTTTTTATTTAACATTAAAAGTTCTGTTAAACCTTCGTCAAAATACTGGGTTCCATGATATCGTTGTGTAGCTTCGATAACAATAGGTTTACCCATGCTATGCATTTTTGTAAAAGCATCTTCAACATTATATGCCCATCCATCTTCTGTTTTCTGATGAAGCCTAGGCACTATATGATGATATTTCATATATGCCTCACATGTATTATAAGCACCTGTACCAAATATATTCCAAAAATGAAATGCACTTGCATATTTTCTAAGAAGTTCAAAGTTTTCATCTAAATCTAAAGCATGAATCTGCGTAGAAAAATATAAATGTCCCGTATCGAGCAGTATCCCAACATTAGACAAGTCTCTGGTCGCTTCTAGCCATTGTTCAGGATGATAAAAAGAACCATTTCCTCCCATATATTCCACACAAACATATATGTCATTTTTACATGCCATTTCTTGGATGTGAAGTAAAATCTCACGAGCCTTTACATCAATTTTTTTACTTCTTACTGCATCTCTATATGCTCCCGAAAAATGAGTCACCACATACTTTACACCACTGCCTGACAATTTATCTAAATTTTCGCTTAATAAGCGGATAGACATATTAGATTTTTCAACATCTTCATCTAAGAAAAATGCATCTAAATCCCTACCTACAAATCCATCAAAAACATATACGGGCAGATGTATACTAAATGGAAATTTTTTACTTCTAGTATATGCAATCCCATCTGTCATCTTTTTTTGTTTTTTTATTTTATCCTTACTAGGACTCGGTGTCACCTCCACCTGATCAAACCCCATATTTATCGTATCATCGACACTTAAGTATACTGTATTAATACCAAGCATATTAACCTCCTATTCTATCGATTTTATCAATCTTTTTTTAATCACTAATCGCAAATAAAATATACCTATCGTTATCAGTTTAAACAACAATCCATATATATTCTTTAATTAAATTTTAAAATATTATATACTACAATAATCAAAATGCAAATCGACATCATAATATAAAACAAATATAAATTATGCCTTGTTCTATTAATTTGATGAACCATATTATTTTTGTTAGCATACATCCTCTGTTTTAAAAGTCCAATAATACCTATAATCATGCCATATATAGCAACTAAAATAGGTATCACAAATTTAGGTTTTACACTAGTATACCCAAAATAAACAAATGCCAAAAATAAAAAAGCAATAATAGCCATAATAAAAGCCATCCATTGCAATATCCATATTTTTCTATTTTTCTTAATCATCTATTTTCCTCATAGCATACTCTTTCATATAAACACTAACTATCACAACCTCATAATTTAACATAAGATAAAAACTATAGCCTACTAATCGCAATCACTTTAACGTTAACAATAAAAATCAATTATATTTTATATAATTGATTTTTATTGTTTGTTGTTAATTTATACTATTTGCGAGTGATTTTTATTATCATTTATATTTACAATATCTTCTTATCATGTTACAATGCTTCTGTGCCTTAAAATATATCAAGGTCTTAAAAATTATCTTACATCAGCTTAACGATTTCTTATGAATATATATCAACCATCGTTATGATACCATTTTATTCATAATATTTCAACAACATGTTAGAGGTGAATTTTTAATTACTATTATACTGGAGGACAGATATGAAAAACAAAAAAACACTTATTGCATTAATGATGGCACTGATATTAGCGTTCTCACTAGTTGGCTGTTCGAATGCAACTTCATCAACTGCCAATGATGATGCTACCAGAAAACCTATTGTTGTAGCTACAACAACATTTATTCAAGACATGGTTCTGCGATTTGCAGGAGACTGGGTAGAAGTAAAACTAATTGTTCCAGCTGGTGGAGACCCACATACCTATGAAGCTACACCAGATGATAGGCAAAAATTCGATAGTGCTGATTTAATCTTATACCATGGACTTCACTTTGAAGCACAAATGGTAGATATCTTTGAAAATAAAAAAGAAATTTGTGGTGAGCTAGCTAAAAATTTTGATCATGATAGTCTTATTTATCTAGATGGAATTGTCGATCCACATTTCTGGTTTGATATTAATTTATATCGACAAGCTGTTTTAGTAGTAGAAGAAGAATTAAAAGAATTACTTCCAGAACATGCCGAGGAAATATCTGCACATGTAAAGAACTATCAAGCAGAATTAGACGAATTAGAAACTTATGTAACCGCTAAAATTAAGGAAATTCCAAAAAAACAACGATATTTAATTACACCGCATGATGCATTTAGCTATTTTGCTAGATTAAATGATATCGAAGTACATGCACCACAAGGGGTTAGTACAGAAACAGAAGTTGGTGTTAGTGATATTACAGAAACAGTAGACTTTATCGTAAAACATAAAGTAAAAGCTATATTTGCCGAATCTACAACAGATCCCGCTAGAATGGAAAAACTACAAGAGGGTGTTAGAAAACAGGGCGTAGAGGTAATCGTTGTAAAAGATGATGGGGAAAATGGCGAAAGTCTATATTCAGATTCACTTGGTGCTTTAGGCCAACAAGCAGATACCTATATCAGCATGTATAAGCATAATGTAGATTTAATGAACAAATACCTTAAATAGTACTAACTTTTTATAAAAACAACATATAAATCCAATCATACATCCCTGTTTATTATTTTATACAGGGATGTATTGTATTCAAGTATATGTCTGATATTTCTATTTTTATTAATTTTATGCAAAATATAACCCTCATTTTATTATAAAGCAATTTTTATCGCCTAATATATTCATATTTGTTCATATGTTCAATAATAAAATATTAGAGGAGGAAAAAATGAACACAACTAAAAATATAATAGTACATGTAGAAGATTTATCTATCGCATATCATGAGACCCCTGTAATTTGGGATGTCGATATCAATATATTTAAAGGTACAAGAACTGCCATTATAGGTCCTAATGGCGCAGGTAAATCAACACTTTTAAAGGGAATACTGGGATTATTGCCACTCATAACTGGTTCGGTAGAGATAATGGGTAGTACCTACAAAGACCATTATAAAAAAATTGCCTATGTTCCACAAAGGACAGGTATTAACTGGGACTTTCCCGCTACTGTTCTTGATGTCGTATTAATGGGAAGATACTCCCATCTTGGATGGATTAAGCGACCTTCTAAATCAGATATTGAAAAATCATGTGTTGCACTTGAACAAATTAAAATGCTAGAATTTAAAGATAGACAAATTTCACAACTATCTGGTGGTCAAAGACAGCGTGTATTCTTAGCTAGAGCCATCGTCCAAGATGCCGAGCTATACTTTATGGATGAACCTCTACAAGGGGTAGATATAAAAACAGAAGGAATTATTATGGATACACTAAAACAATTCCAAGAAGATGGAAAAACAACGGTACTAGTTCATCATGATCTAAATACAGTCCAAGAATATTTTGATCATGTTATTATGTTAAATAAAGTTCCCATTGCACAAGGACCTATAAAAGAAACTTTTACAGATGCCAATATTGCAAAGACATATGGTGTCAAGGAGGCAGGTTATGTTATCTGATTTTATATATATTATAGCTAGACAAGAATTCCTAGTCGTCGCAGTGGGAACCGTGGTACTAGCCATAGCATCAGGTATGATTGGCACTTTTAGTGTTCTAAAAGGTCAAAGCCTTATCGGCGATGCCATTAGTCACTCTGCCCTTCCTGGAATTATATTAGCATTTATCATATTCCAAACAAAGGATTCGCTACTATTATCACTGGGGGCATTTATCAGTGGGACCATTGCATTTATCATTATCCAAGCATCGAAACAAGCCTCAAAAATAACTCTTGATAGTATGCTTGCCATCACCTTATCGGCAATGTTTGGACTGGGTATGGTTCTAATGAGCGGACTTCGTTCATTTGAAAGCACCAAAAATTTAAATACAGCAGGACTTGATAATTATATTTTTGGACAAGCTGCATTTACCATGCAACGTGATGTGATTATTATATCCACCGTATCCATCGTATCCATTACTCTTATGTTAATTTTTTATAAGGAGTTAAAAATATTTGTATTTGATGAGCAATATGCAAAAACATCGGGATTTTATCCACGATATGTTAATGGGATACTACTCGTTATGACCATGATACTAATCGGTGTCGGCATGAAAATAGTAGGAGCAATTCTTATTTCTAGTATGCTAATCTCCCCAGGTGTAACAGGATTATTATGGAGTAAAAAACTTAATTATGTACTGGTGATAGCCGCAGTAGTTGGTGCAGCATCTGCATTCTTTGGCACCCTTATATCAGCGGTTATTAAAAATATACCCACAGGTGCTTCTATTGTCGTTATTATGAGTATTGTATTTATGATTTCACTTATCTTCTCTCCAAGCGGAATTATTAGTCGTAGTAAGGCTAGAAAACGTGAATTACAAAAACTAAAAAGTAAAAAAAATGCTGGAGGTGTATTATGATATCAACATTATATATCTTAATTTCAACTGCTGCAGCTTGTTCCATACTCGGTGTTTTCTTGGTTCTAAAAAACTTATCCATGCTCACTGATGCAATTTCCCATTCTGTAATACTCGGGGTTGCTATAGTCGGACTTTTAACACATGATGTAAATTCCCCATTTTTAATCATTGGAGCTGGTATATTTGGACTACTTACGGTTATTAGTATTGAAGCACTGATAAAAAGTGGACTAATACGAGAAGATAGCTCTGTCGGAATTATTTTCCCACTATTCTTTTCCCTAGGCATTATTCTTATCAGTAAATTTGGTCGAAATATGCACCTTGATATAGACTGTATTTTAATGGGACAGGTCCTATTTGCTTCATATGATAAAATGATGTTTTTAGGTTTTGAGGTTTCAAAAGCCATCGTTAAAATGGGAGCTATGTTCCTCGTTAATTTAACTTTTGTCATCGTATTTTTCAAAGAATTAAAATTAAATACATTTGATGAAGAATATGCAACCTTAAATGGCTTTAATGCTGCCATTCTATCGTATAGCTTAATGGGACTGGTTTCACTTACAGCGGTAACCGCATTTGATGTAGTGGGTGCCATACTCGTTATAGCCTTTATGATAGCCCCCTCTGCCAGTGCCTATCTTTTAACCAAAAAACTAAAATACACTTTAATAGTAGCTGTATCGCTCGGTATGACAGAAGCCGCTGTTTCCTATTATGTTTCACTATGGTTAAACTTATCCATGGCAGGAGTTACTGCCACTTTTATGGGCGTGGTATTTCTAATTATTCTACTTTTTAATAAAGAAGGATATATTATGCAACTTAGAAATCGTAAAGAAAATAGAAAAAATTTAGAAAACTTCTTCCTACTAATACATCTTTCAAGTCATCCTAATAAACAACAAGAAGAACACGGAATTGATACCCTCTACCACCATCTAAATCGCCCAAAACATGAAATAGAAAACTTATGTGATAAACTAATTAAAATAGGATATATCACAAAAAACATTGAGAAACAAACCTACCAAATTACAAAAAAAGGTAATGAATATTATTTAGCCTTAAAAAATTCTTACGAAAAATAATATAACCATGACAAAAGGGACTTACGCATATGCAAGTCCCTTTACTTTTCATTACCATATAACATATTTATAACACCACTATGCCAACTACTAATCTTCCACACTATTAAGTAAATCTAATTCTGTTGCCTTGTTTATTTTTTCACTTCCACATTTAGGGCATTTCGTAACTTTACTATTAACAATTTCAAAAATATTTCCACAATCATCACATTTCTTCATTGGTACCATACTCATAAAATTTCTCCTCTCCCTTATCAATATACTATCTATATCACCCTTATATTATACACCATTATAAACATTTATACACATAAGTTTAATATATAATATAAAAAAAGTGCGTAACATATGCTACACACTAATCTATAATAATATCTAATCTTCAACCCTAGTTGCAAAATGTCTATCAAGCACGAGAACCCCAGAACCACTATCACCTATTCTATCAAGTTGCGATAAAATATTTTCAACATTAGCTTCTTCTTCTACTTGCTCAACCACATACCACTGTAAAAATGCGACAGCAGCATGATCATTTAATTCAATAGCAAGATCCATTAATTCATTAATACTAGAACTAATATATCTTTCATGCTCTAATGAATCAGTAAATACTTGTTTTATGTTTTCCCAATTTTGCTGTGGCTTATCAATGGACAATAACTCCACTCTCCCACCACGCTCAATAATATAGTTAAACAATTTCATAGCATGAAACTGTTCTTCCTTTGCTTGTTCCTTCATCCAATGTGCAAATCCTGATAAATTTTCATCTTCAAAATATGCTGACATCGACAAATATAAATATGCAGAAAACATTTCCTTTTGAACTTGCTCATTTAATGCCGTTGTTAATTTTTGATTAATCATAGTATACCTCACTATTCTATTGGGCAGGCTCAAACATATCCTTACCTACGCCACACATTGGACATACCCAATCTTCTGGTATATCCTCAAATTGAGTTCCTGGAGCAATCCCACTATCAGGATCCCCAATCGCTGGATCATACTCCCAAGAACAGGCCATACATACCCACTTCATAAACTTCCTCCTTATATTATATGTACATTATTTAAGTTAATAACTTATAACTGTCTTTCATATTTACCCATATAAATTATATTTATTCATATTTTAAAAAATAACTTGCTCGATAAATATTATTCTATAGATAACTGATACTCACTGGCTTTGAGCTCACATAATGGTCTGGAAAAATAATAGCCTTGCAAAAATTTCGCCCCGATTTTTTCAGCTTTTTTAACCATTTGTATGGTTTCGATTCCCTCGCAAACCACTTCAAAATCCATTTCACCACAAAGCGAAATCACCGAACGTATAAACTTTCCAATCTCATCCCTATCCATCATTTTGTTCATAACGCTTCTGTCTATTTTAACATAACTAAGTGGCAAAAGCAGCAAACTATTTAACGATGAATATCCTGTTCCAAAATCATCCAGTGCTATTTTTACACCCATTTGACTTAAAATTTTTAATTTTTTAATCATAGTAGCACTGCCTTCTAGCATATGCGACTCTGTTATTTCAATCACGATAGATGTAATATCCACTCCTATTTTCTCGATCGTACTAATAAAATTACTAACATATTTTCGTTCCATCAACTGTACCACCGAAACATTTACCGACACATATACATCTCTATTATATGTGTGCTTCATTTGTTTTACAAATTCACATGCCTTTTCTAGTACAAATTGACCAATGTCAATAATATCACCATTATCTTCAGCTATACCAATAAATTCATCTGGAAATATTTCGCCAAACACCCCACTTTTCCATCGAATCAATGATTCAAATTTATCGACGTTCTGTTTGCCTACATCGATAATCGGCTGAAAAGTTAAATAAAATTCATCATTCTTCATAGCAGATTTTATTTCCGACTGTATATACATATCTTTAACAATACAGCGATGAATCACATTATCAAATATTGCCACCATATTATGCATCTTACGCTTAGCATAATTCATCGTCCACTGTGCTCTTTGAATTAGTTCTACAGATGTATCCAATTCCATTGGAAGCATACAAATACCAATACTAACTTTAATACCAAAAGGTTTTCTTTTAATAAAAAATCTTTTTTGAATTTTTTCTCGTAGTGCATTGACAAAATTATATATTTCCTCAACGGACATATCGTGTTCAATCAACAAAACAAATTCATCACCATGAATTCTAAAATTCATTTTTGCTAAATATTCATATTGCTTTAAAATCTCTGAGACTCTAATTAACACTCTATCTCCAGCCATTGTTCCATATAATTCATTAATTAATTTAAACTCATTAATATTGATATATACTAACACACCAGATTGTTTATCAGCAATATAACTAGTTAAAACTTTTTCTAACTTAGCTTGATTTAAAAGACCTGTTAAATCATCTACATAAGTAAAATCATATAACATATCGTCTACATGTTTTTCACTACTAACATCTCTGTGTATTCCCACCACAGCACCTACATGATTATTTTCATCACATATAATCATAGCTCGTGAACAAATCCAACAAACTTCCTTACTTTTAAGATATACTCTATATGTTTCTTGAAAATACGAATCATTGCTACAATCCATAAATTCTTTAAACTTATTACGTACCCTTAACCTATCCACTTCATGTATATGAGCAACCCACTCATCAAGGCTACAAATATAATCATCATCTGAAAATAATGAAAATTGATCATAAAAACTTGAATTATAATGTTTTACATCATAATCAGAATTAATGACAAATAACCCCTCATTAGTCCCTTCAAATATTTTTGCAACATCATCAAATTGTATTAGTCGATCAAACATACGACCACCATCGATCTTTCTACACTGCTCTCTACTGCTCTCTATTGTACACTAAAACTACATAGCAAAAGTTATTCATTATCATATGTCGTTATGTCATTGTTACCACCAAAAAACGGCGACAACCATAAAATATCTAAATGTTATCTTAGTTTATTACACTTGAAATACTTTGCCTCTATTTTTACACATGCTCCGTTCTTGACAAAGAAAATGAAAAGAGTAAAATAAACATGTACTTGATATCTATTTTCAATATTAAGATATTTTTTTAACAAGTTACATTGGCTAGTTTACTAAATAAATTAGCTAATTGCAATATTTTAATGTAGATATTAAAAATTTTACATGTTTGATTCTGTTACTTATATAAACTATAATGGATATCAATAATTAAGTGACGATTAAGTCATAAGTGTCTTTATAAAGAATTGAGAGCGCCATATGAATACTTTAATAAAAGGAATCAATGTATATAAAACATATCAAATGGGCGATAATGTAATACATGCCCTTAATGGTGTAGATTTTGAAATATATGAAGGTGAATTTGTCGTCATACTCGGTCCTTCTGGCTCAGGGAAAAGTACCTTCTTAAACATCCTAGGCGGAATGGATAAGGCAACATCAGGTGAACTATATTACAAAGAAAAACCACTGCATAATGCAAGCAAAAAAAACTTAACAGAATATCGACAAAAATCCGTTGGATTTGTATTCCAATTTTATAATCTAATGCCTAATCTTACAGCTATTGAAAATGTACAACTAGCAAAAGAAATATCAGAAAGTAATCTCGATGAATATGACATACTAAAGACCATCGATATGCTTGATCGAAAAGATCATTTTCCCTCCCAATTATCAGGTGGACAACAGCAAAGAATTGCCATAGCACGAGCAATTTGCAAAAATCCAGATCTGCTACTCTGCGATGAACCTACAGGAGCTCTTGATTCAAAATCCAGTGATATGGTATTGAAAATATTAAAGGATTTTTCAACTGTGTATCATAAAACCATTGTACTAATAACACATAATGCCAGCATTGCTGATATTGCCGATAGGGTTATCTACATTCGTGATGGTAAAATCGAAAAAATTGAACATAATGTGGAAAACACATCCTCCGTTAACGAACTATCCACAGATGGCGAGGTGGTGAGCGATGACAATTTATAAAAAATTATTTAGAGACTTACTCGAGCATAAAGGAGCTAATTTCGCTGCCATTATAGTTATAGCGATAGGTATCATGCTCTTTAGTGGTGCCTCCAAAACAATGGATGATATCTATTTTTCCAAACTGACATTCTATCAAGAGTGCGTATTTCCCGATGTATATGCCAGTGTTATCGCAGCACCCATGACATTTGATAAATCATTTAATAAACCCGATACCATAAAATCGATGCAAGGACGTATTATAGAAGATGTAAAAGTACTAAATACACATAAGACATTAAGACTAATTAGTATAACCAATGATTTGGCCAAATACAACTTAATGGAAGGAAATCGACCTAGCAATCATAAAAACGAACTGCTCATTGATAATTTATTTGCCTCCGCTAATAATCTACATATTGGTGACCAAATTAGCATTATATCTGGGGGCAATGTTAGTCATCTAAAAATATCTGGTATCGCTCGCTCTGCTGAAAATATATTTGCCATGAAGGATGAAACCACTATATTTTCAGATCCAAAAGAATTTGGACTAGCATTTGTAGACTTAAATATCATAAAATCTATCACAGGTAAAAATTCATTTAATGAAATAATTTTCACCCTCCAAAATGAGGTAACATTTAATGATGTAAAAGATATTCTCGAAAAAGAATTAGAAAATTATAGCCTGATTCGCCTATATGAAAAGAAAGATCAAACCAGTAATATCGTAGTTGATGGCGAAATAAAAGAACTAAAAACGACCATGATTTTTATGCCCGGCATCTTTTTAATGGTAGCCGCTCTAGTAATGAGTATTATGATTAAGCGTATTATTGCACAACAACGTGGACAAATAGGTGTGTTAAAAGCCTTTGGATATAGCGATTTTGCCGTTGGCTTTCACTATGCATCTTATGTCATAGTCATTGGTGTGATAGGTGGTATTCTTGGTTCAATAATGGGTATGTTTTTTTCCACCTTATTTTTAAATTTATATAAAACCTTGTTTAATATGGAGTTCATAGATAAATTTACTCCTACCAGCTACTTTATAAAAGGAACGCTATTATCCTCGATATTTTGCGTAATCACTGGAATATTTGCCAGCCAAAAAGCATTATCCATTCAACCAGCAGAAGCCATGAGACAAGAAGCACCACAAAGCGGACAAAAATCAATCATTGAAAAACTACCCTTTTTCGATATGATTTTCGATTCTCGTGGTAAAATGGCAATAAGAAATTTAACCAGAAATAAAAATCGAAGTTTTTTCATTATCATTGGTCTTTCCTTTGCATTTGCAATATCCACATTACCACTAAATATGCTAACACTGATAGATGATATTATATTAAATCGGTTTAAATATGTCGAAAAATACGATATTAAGATGGTTACAAATTCTCTTATGTCAAAAGAAGCTGCAGAACGAGAATTATCAAAACTAACAGGTATTTCGTATTCAGAAGGCATTATTAACATTCCTGCAAAATTAAAATATCATGGAATCGTTAGAGATATACCCGTTATAGGTATTTCATCCAATAGTAAATTATATAATATAGTAGATAATAATAATCACATAATAAATATGAATAATTCAGGTATTACGCTATCTAAGAGATTAGCAGAGAAATTAGAGATAAAGGTCGGAGATAACCTATTATTTAAAAGCCCCTACTCGAAATATAAAACAGATGAAACCACACTAATAGTCAATAATATCGTCCCGCAAAATATTGGCATGAATGCATATATGAATATCGAATTTTTATCAAAAACCTTAGGTTACCAAAACGTCTGCAATAATCTTCTAATAAAGACAAATAGCGATGATACGCTAAGTGAGTTAAATACTAAGTACGAAGATGCTAACAAAGTAAAAACAATACAATCAAAACAAGAAACCATTAATCAAATTAAACATCGAATGAATTCTATGTATTCTGCCATTTATTTTATGGTATTTATCGCCATGACGATGAGTTTTGCCATAATTTATAATATTTATCTAGTGGTAATACTAGAAAGAAAGCGAGAATTTTCAACTCTTATGGTACTGGGCATGGATGAACAAAATATCCTATCTATTATTTCACTAGAACAAGTATTTTCTGCCATATTAGCTGTCATGCTCGGTATACCTATCGCACAAAGTTTAATAAAAATTATGAGCATTGGTCTTAGTACGGATATGTTTACAATCCCATCCTATATTAATATCTTTGCAATAATTGGTGCCATGATATTACTCACTTGTTCTATTATAATGGCAAAATCACTAGCATCTAAAAAAATACACACCATTGATATCGTAGAAGCATTAAAATCAGGCGAATAAATTAAGAAAATAGAGGAGGGTAACAATGAAAAAAAAGGTGAAAATAATTATCATTCTTTTACTAGCAATATTATTAGCAAGTTATATTTTCATAAAAGTAACAAAACCATTAGAAGTAGATACCATGAAAATACAAACACATGATATTATACGAAGTTTTAAAGAAACAGCAAAATTAACATCCGAAAACGAAATTTCCATAACACCTGCATATGCAGATGAAATTTTATATATTATAGATGAGGGAAAAGAAGTAAAAAAGGGTGATTTACTACTAACTCTTAGCACAAAAAAACTTAATTTTAAAAAAGATGAGCTAACGGCACAAATAAATTCACTCTATGGTCAAGAAAAAATGACTAATCCAAATTCTAACTATTCATCACAAGATATCGCAATTAAAATGGCTACCGATGTATTAAATAGAGCAAAAGATGATAAACAAAAATTTGAGATACTTTATGAAAATGGTGCTATTGCCAAAACCGAATATGAAAGATATACACGTGCATATGAAGATGCCACTAATAACTTAGCTAAAATAAAAGCAGCGAAAAGCGGAAGTTCCTATTTTTATAGTTCTCAACGTAAATCGATACAATCTATGTTAAAAAGCATTGACGATGATTTACAGTACGAAAATATCTATGCTAATCATGCTGGTGTTATCACTGGTGTACTTGCTAAGCGTGGCGATATTGCCAACCCAATACTCCCTACGATACAAATGTCAGACACCAATAAATTACTAGCAGTATGCGATATCATATCATCGGATGCCTTAGCATTAAAAGTAGGGCAAACAGTAACTATCGATGTAACCATCGGTCAAGAAACGATGAAAAAAACAGGTGAAATAGTGGAGATTGCTAAAAATGCAAAGACAAAAATATCCTCTTTAGGACTTGAAGAACAACGAGTAAAAGTCAAGGTAAAATGTCATGATATCGATAATTTAATAGTGGGTTCTGATATGGATATTATCTTTGAAACCATGCATCTAAAAGATAAAATAGTAGCACCTAAGACGGCTGTATTTAAAATAAATGATCAAGATAATGTATGGATAGTCAAAAATGGAACACTCCATATACAGCCAGTGGAACTCGGACTAGACTCCGATTATGACTATGAAGTCATATCAGGACTTACTATAGACGATATTATCGTCATAGACTGTAATAACACTGACCTTAAAGAAGGTAAAAAAATAGCTGGAAACTAATCCAGCTATTTGCTTATCTTACTTACCAATTCTACCTTTTACATCTTCTAAACGATCCAAAACCGTATTTAACATCTCCCTATATTTAATCTGCTTCTCTTTTTCTTGCTCGATTAAATGCGCTGGCGCCTTTTTAACAAATCCTTCATTAGCAAGCTTCTTATCCACACGCTGAACTTCGCTTTCAAGTTTCGCTTTTTCCTTGATAAGTCGTTCATATTCTTTTTCAAAATCAATCAAATCTTCGAGTGGAATAAATAATTCTCCGCCTTCAACAACAACAGATACCGCATCTTTAGGCACTTCATGTTCTGTAATATCAAATACTTCAGAACAAGATGCCAAAGCCTTTAAGTCATTTTCTCTCGCCTTAAATAGACTAATTAAATCCTCTTGTCCGCTAATAATTAACTTTGCCTTTCTAGATGGTATAACATCCATTTCTGCACGCATATTTCTAATGCCACGAATGGCTTGCATCACTTTTTCCATATCATTTTTAGCGAGTTCATCATGTAATGTATCAGATTTTATAGGAAAATCGGCTCTTATAATTTGCCCCACATCATCACCATTAATATGAGTCCATATCTCCTCTGTAATAAATGGCATAAATGGATGGAGTAATTTTAAAATATTTTCTAACACCTCAATTAGAACTACTTGAACCGTTCTCTTTACCTCTTTATCATCACTATATAATCTATTTTTAGCCAGTTCTATATACCAATCGCAATACGTGTTCCATACAAAGTCATAAATTTTACTGATAGCAATATTTAATTCATATTTATCGATATTAACAGTCACTTCCTCTATAATATGATTGATTTCTGAAAGTATCCATCTATCGGCAAGGTCTAATCTTTCATCACCATTTCTGCGAGGAACTTCACCATCCACACTCATAAGTACAAATCTCGATGCATTCCACAGTTTATTAGCAAAATTACGTCCAGATTCCACCTTATCAATATGAAATCTCATATCATTTCCTATCATACTACCATTGATAAGCATAAATCGAAGAGCATCCGCTCCGTATTGATCGATAATTTCAAGAGGTTCTACCCCATTGCCAAAGGATTTTGACATCTTACGTCCATCTTCTGCCCGAACCATGCCATGTATAAATACATCAGAAAACGGAACTTCGCCCATATGTTCCAGTCCACTAAACACCATGCGAACAACCCAGAAAAATATAATATCATATCCCGTTACCATCACATTTGTCGGATAAAAATACTTTAAATCTTCCGTATTATCAGGCCAACCCAAAGTTGAAAACGGCCATAGGGCAGAACTAAACCATGTATCGAGAACATCCTCATCCTGTCGTAATGTTCCACAACCGCACGTACAATTTGTGGGTTCTTCAGTAGAAACGATAAGTTTTCCACAGTCATCACAGTACCATGCTGGAATCCGATGACCCCACCATAACTGTCTGGAAATGCACCAATCTCTTATATTTTCTAACCAATGCGTGTATATTTTTGTAAATCGATCAGGCACAAATCGCATATCGCCATTAGCAACAGCAGCTAAGGCTTTTTTTGCTAACTCATCCATTTTTACAAACCACTGATCAGAAATTCTAGGCTCTATAACACTATGACATCGATAACAAGTTCCCACTGCATGCTCGTGGTCTTTAATATGGAGCAGATGACCCATTTCTTCTAAATCTTTTACTATCTTCTTTCTGCACTCATATCGATCCATACTCGCATATTTATCAGCAAGTTCATTCATCGTACCATCTTCATTCATAATCGAAATCTGCTCTAAATTATGTCTTTTGCCAATTTCAAAGTCATTTGGATCATGAGCCGGCGTTACCTTTAATGCACCAGTTCCCTTTTCCATATCGACATATTCATCAGCAACGATAGGAATCTTTTTATTTAATATGGGCAGTATTGCCATCATACCAATGTATTTTTTATATCGCTCATCATCTGGATGGACTGCCACTGCGGTATCACCCAGCATCGTTTCAGGACGTGTCGTAGCAATTTCTAAGTATTCATCCGTTCCATCTACATTATATTTTATATGCCAAAAATGCCCTGCCATATCTTCATGTTCCACCTCAGCATCAGAAAGGGTGGTCTTACATTTAGTACACCAGTTAATCATACGATTTCCCTTATAAATAAGGTCTTTTTCATAAAGCTTTACAAAAACTTCTTTAACGGCTTTATTACAGCCTTCATCCATTGTAAATCGCTCTCTATCCCAATCGCATGAGCCACCTAATTTTCTCATCTGCTCCACGATGCGACGACCATATACATCTTTCCAATCCCATGCTCGTTTTAAAAATTCTTCCCGTCCCAGTTCCTCTTTGCTAATTCCTTCATCTTCTCTAATTTTTTCAACTACTTTTACCTCAGTAGCAATAGAAGCATGATCCGTTCCAGGTAACCATAGCGCCTCATATCCCTGCATTCTCTTAAATCGAATCAACACATCTTGAAGTGTCTGATCGAGTGCATGCCCCATATGAAGTTGACCTGTAATATTTGGTGGAGGTAACACTATTGTAAATGGCTTTTTATTAGGATTTATCGTAGCAGAAAACTGTCCTGTTTCCATCCACCTTTTATAAATTCTATCTTCAAAATCATGAGGATTATAATTTTTATCCATTTGCTTTTTCATTTTTTTCTCCCATCATACTTTTTATACTCTTTTTTTCCCTTTGTGATATTTTATATTTTAAATAAATACGGTTTTAATTTTTCTCCCACTAAACCAATAAAAATCCCCGTTGCTATGGATGTTATTAACATAATTGGAAGATATCCTAATAACCGAATATTTTGAAACAAAATAACTGCCATTATTATTTGACCTAAACTATGAAAAAATGCCCCCGTTACACTAACTCCTACTAGACTCACTCTATCATTTGCCAATCTAACAAGAATCGCCATACTCAATATACTGAATATGCCTCCTAAAAAACTATATAAAAATCCTGATGCTCCCCCACCAAAGATAGATCCTAATATAATACGAGAAATAAGTATCAATAAGGCATCTTTCAATCCAAAAATAGCAAGTCCAACAATGGTAACGATATTAGCAAGTCCTAATTTTACCCCTACCACCATAGTCGGCAAAGGCAACATTTTTTCTACTATATTCAGCGCTAAGGCAATTGCCACAAACAGCGACATAGTTGTCAATTTTTTCGTATTTGTACGCACTTACACTCCATATCATAACAATATCATTAAAAACCTACCTAATATAATAACATAATTAACTATTTTTTTCATAGTTTCTAAACGTATTTAATACAAATAAAACATCCCTGTCATAAGACAAGGATGCCATTATACAACGCATGATTAATAATAAACAACTATTCTAGTCCAGCAGCAATACGAACACATTTCTGATGCTTTTTATCCTTTGTTCTATTGCAATGTGTCTTAGAATCTCTAAAATGTAAGCAGATATGTCCATTAAAATTATTTCCCTTTACAGAATCAAAATTATAGCCATATCCAAATCCACCACTTCTACCGCTTACATATTTACCTTCAGGTTGATTTTCAAGACCAGCATGTGGCATGCCATTTAACGATGCAGCGATTACTCTACCATTATGATGAACCAGCATAGGACGTCTAGCCCAACCATACTTGCCACCCCAAAGTTGTTTAATAATTCGTGCATCCTCAGCACTAAGAGGTTCTACATCGGAATGAACACCACCATAAGCGGCTAAAACTTTAAATTTAGTACCCGTATAAAAATCTTCTACCACAAATACCGTATGCCCTTTATCAATTGTTTCCATTACATCACTCCAAGTAATATATTCACCAAATGTACGATTTCCAGAACTTCTAGAAACTACAACTGGAGCTGGAGCTGGAGCCAATTGCTTTGTATAGCCCATGGCAGTCATTTTATGAATGGTAGCTGAACCTACCACACCATCACTTTCTAGACCATATTTTTGTTGAAACTTTTTCACACCTTCTTGCGTTTTTTCACCATAAAAACCAGTCTTATCTTCAGCTGTTAACAAACCCTCTTTTTCAAGAACAGCTTGGATTACACGAACATCCTCACCAGAATTTTTAGGTTCAATAACATAAGCCGAGATATTGCCTACAAATTCAGCATCTGCCTGTGCTACTTCTTCAACCGCATCTTCACCTTCCCCTTGAGTAGATGCTAAAAATAAATATCCATCTTTTTCTAGTTCATGCAAAGTCACAGTACCGGCAACACCATCCACTTCCAGACCTTTAGATTCTTGGTATGCTTTAACAGCCTGCTCTGTCTTTTTACCATAATAATTCGTTGGTTTACCATCATCCGTCATCATCAAATTAATATCCATAAGAGCCATTTGTAATTTTTTTACGGATTCACTTTTTTCTTTCGGTTTTAAAATAATAGAGTCCAGTTCATTCATTAAACCCGCTTCAAACATCACCTCAATAGTTCTTGCTCCTGCAATGCCATCATCTTTCAACCCATTTGCTTTTTGAAACGCTTTGACAGCTTCAGTAGTCTGATCCCCATAATATGTTGTGAGTTCTTCAAGTTCTAAATATCCACCTTGTCGCAAGGCATTCTGTATATGCAACACATCCTTGTGTTCCGTTCCCTTTTCATACTTTCTAAGTCTAAAATGAGTGTCTGCTTTTTCCATGGCAAACACCATACCATTCATGACTAATAACCCAATAACTACTAATAATACACCTAACCTAACAACAAACTTTTGCTTCATCGTCCCCCCCTCTAGCTACATTCAGTACTTGTAAACTCCATTTTCTGACCAACATCTGCTCTACTGGATAATTTGTACTATAATGATATCATGTAATATAATTATAAGCAACCACTAATCTACACCTACCAAATCTCTTACTACCTTAGCAGCACATATCATCCCCGCCACAGGAGGTACAAAAGAGGTAGAACCTAACACTTTTTTAGCAACTGGCTTTTCATCCGAAAAACAAACCATTAATTTTTTTATGCCACGATTTTTAAGTTCTCTGCGCATAACCTTAGCCAATGGACAAGTATGTGTCTTATAAATATCCGTAATCTGTAATTTTTCTGGATATAATTTATTACCAGTTCCCATGCTAGATATAATCGGAATATTTCTTTCATAACATCGCTGAATTAAATCGAGCTTTGCACTAACCATATCAATAGCGTCTATCACATAGTCCCATTTAAAATCAAAAACTCGGTTATTAGACTGAGCACTAATTACATTGATATTATCGGCATGATACATTTTATCTATTATAGTAATTTTAATACTTGGATTGATTCTCTTTGCTCTTTTTTTCATTTCATCTATTTTTTTTTGTCCAACCACATCGATATATGCATGAATTTGCCGATTTACATTGGTAATATCGATATCATCAAAATCCACCATAACAATATGACCCACACCAGAACGAACAAGAGCTTCAACCGCAAATGAACCCACCCCACCAATACCAAAAACAGCAACGGTAGCGTTTTTTAAAATGTGCATTCCATCTTTTCCAATTACTAACTCACTTCTATCAAATATATTCTTTACATTCTCATTCATTAGTATTCCTTATACAAATAAAGTGATACAATTTCTACTCCCCATATTTCTTATTGATTAGCTTCTCAAATGTTAATACTATTTTTTTACAAAGTTCATTATTCGAAGAATTATAAATATATTCATCCACCGAATAAATCGGCAGCACATGAATGGATGTTCCCGTTAAAAATGCTGCATCAAACCGCTCTGGTCTCCTACCATCAATCGCCATTTCAATAAGTGGAATATCTAACAGTTCTAGCACTTCTAATAACTTCATTCTAGTGATACCATGAAGTATATCCTCTCTTTTAGCAGAATAAACCTTCCCATTAGAAATAAAAAATAAATTAGAACGAGAACCCTCTGTCCACTCCCCATTTTTCTTGGTTAGTAAAACTTCAAATACACCCGTATTTTCACAAATACTAGCAACTTCTGCTTTCATATCCTTATAGTAAATTTTCGCCTCTGGATCAGGTCTTTCAAATAAATAGCTACTGACCTTAACGCCCTGTGCATACATTTTTTCATCGGGATAGCTACTGTGAATAGGATATATACGCCATATTAACTTTCCATTATTATCCCCTTTCCAAATGGCAATACGGATATTATTATTAACTATATCTAATTTTTGCACTAATACATTTATCGATTGTTCCAGCTCACTTTTTAATGAACAGTTCCTATCATTATATTCACCGATGGTTAGCTGAATAGATCTCATAAGCCTATCCAAATGTTCGGTTAAAAATACCGCCCTACCATTTTTTATACGAATCACTTCATATATAAATGGCGATGGTAAGACTTTTGGCACTTTCTTATCATCGACTATTTCATATCGTCCATCACATATCCAATAATTACCGATTAGCTGACTTAACATATCACTACCTCCATCGATCTAACCATCATTTCGAATAGCCTCCAGTGCTGATAATTTCATAGCTCGAAGTGCTGGATAATATCCGGATGCCACACCTATAAAAGTAGAAAAAATCAAAGCCACACCTACTAACCACAATGGGATAACAGAAATATCTCCTACTACGCCCATACTGAGAAAATCCACTCCTACTTTATTAATCAAATGGGAAATACCATAACTAATAACGATACCTACCATACCACCTATTATGCCAATTAACCCCGCTTCAAATAAAAACAATCTTTTTATATCTTTTAAATTAGCACCTAACACTTTCATCACGCCAATCTCTTTTGTTCTCTCATAAATAGACATAATCATGGTATTTGTTATACCAAGGGCTGCCACAAATAAAGATACTGCACCTATTCCACCTAGCACCGCCTGTATACCCGAAGAAACTTTTTTCATTTCTTGTAAAACATCCGACAAAGACCACGCCTCAAAGCCCATTTCCTTTATTTGATCTTGAACATCCTTTACCGCTTTGATATCACTTACCTTTACATCAATATGCTCATATTTATTTTGATTTTTTTGTCTATCACGCTTGTTGGCATTGGATTTATTTTTTTTAGCAATATCTTTTTTAATATTTTCTAACTGAGCAATATCCATATAAACATTCCAATCATGCTCGTTATCACTCATTGTTAACTCGCCAACTACCTCAACCTTACGACCTCTTACTTTTTTTTCTGAAGTCATCTCCTCATCAAATACCATTCGTAGGCTACTATTCATTAAGTCGATATCTACTCCACCGTCATATCGTCTTCGTCCTCGTTTTGTCGAATCACGAAATTCTTCTTTTATATTTGAACCAACTAACAGTTCATTTTTAGCGGTAGGATCTGGAAATCTACCTTTTTCAATCTTAAAATCAAAATTAGTCGCTTCCTTCATATCGATTCCGATAATACTAACATTTGCCATATATCTACCCGATTTTATTTCTGAATAGGCATTAAGATAAGGCATAACAGCAGTAACATTTTGTATAGAACGAAATTCTTGTAACACTTTATCATTAAGCTTTCCAATTTTACTAATTCCGCCTTTGTCCATATCGCCTTCCCAGCGTGGATATACATTAATAACATTAATACTGCCCATACCATCTAGACTAGATTCAAAACTGCGTTGCATTCCAATACCAAGGGATAACATCACGATAATAGCTGCGGTTCCAATAATAACGCCTAAAATGGTAAGAATAGATCTAGCTTTTCTCCGCCATAGATTTCGAACCCCCATTGAAATTAGATCACGACTATTCATCATCATCCTCCATGGCTTCTAACAATTCTTTTTTCTTTTTTCTTCGACGTAATACAAACCATATAATAGCGATAATAACAATTATAGCGATTGTAGGATACATAATTTTTGTATTCTTATAAATTGGCATTTTATTGCCTTCTCCCATTTCCATATCGCCATCAAAATTCCCATCTGGAAACTCATCAAATCCTCCACTTTCCATACCCTCAGATGAAGAATTTGCAGCAAAATAACTAAACTCTTTTTCTACAGTAGATATATTGCCTAGGGCATCCTCAAATTCAAATTTTAATTTTCCTACACCTTCTCCCTCTTTATTAGGAATAAATGTTCCAGAATAATATTCATTATTTCCAACCGCAAAATTACCAACAAAATACTTTCCATCTTTTACATCAAAATCACCTTCTAAGATGACAAACATATTGACCATATCAGCCTTGCCCATATTATAAAATTCAACTTCCACATTGGCTGGCGAATCTACATATACTTCAGCAGGAACTTGTATATCCCCAATTTCCAATCGTTCGGGTTGCGATACCTGTATCCCTAGCAATTCTTCTTCCTTATATGGCTGTTCTTGTGAATCGTAAGCATTGCCCTGACCATCTTCATATTCCATCACCAATTTTAGATTATATATTTTAACCGTAGCATCTTTTTTAGTTTTTAATCTTAATACCTTATCAATGGTTTCATTTCTACCAATACTTTCAATAAAAAATGAACTCGCACTATCAACTAGGCTAAATACGCCATCATCCGAACTAACAGAAACTTTCATATTTTTAATGATATCATTGGAACTGGTATTAAAAAATTTGAGATTTAGATCAAATTCTTCACCCGCTAAAACCGTTTCTCCATCAAAAGAATAATCTTTTACAAGGACTTTTGGTCGCCCTCTACCAGTATTACCATCTATTTTCACACCTACATATTCTTTAGCTATGACATCGGAGGCCGAAGCAGAGTTTTTATAATTAGCAAGTATATATAAACTATAATATCCTTTTTTTAGATTATCAGTAGCCATCACATTAAAGAAATAGTGTAAAGTTTGTGTATCATCTATCTTCTCTACTTTAATTTTGGGTCTACTAGCTGGGACAAAACCATCTGGAAGTTCTAATCCCATTTCAATATCATTTACTTCAAAACCAGACTTATTTGTAATATCAAACGATATTTGAAACTCTTTCCCAGATTCCACCCTGTTAGGAACGTCAATATTATCTACTTCTACATCAATAGACTGTGCATCTTGTCCCGCTACAGGAACATATACTTCTGTTTCTTTCTTATATTCATTGCCTACCTCATCATCATATGTTAATGAAACAGTCAGTGGAATTTGACTAGTTTTAGCAGTTTCAGATGGTATTAATACAAAATACACAATTTCTTCATCACCAGCTGCAATAGAAGGCACAATTTTCGTATCAATATCTCCATCGAGGCGAACACCATCAGGAGAAAAACCCTTTAACATCACTCGTACATCCTTTGCTAATAAAGTGCCTGAGTTTTTAATGGTGAGTATAATACCTTGTTTGCCACCATATATATTTAGCTTTTCTTTATTAAAACGATATTCTTCTATACTGAGTATTGGCTCTATTTCATCATTTTGTATTTTAACATATAGCGTTTCCGTCTTTTCGTATTTATCATCTCGTTGATTTTCATATTCCATTTTTAATTTTAACGAATACACTTTTGACTTAGCAAGAGGAGAGACCGTAACAGGCATAAATAGCGTTTCACCATTTTTAGTTACATACTCTGTAAATACCCAAGGTTTGGTATCTTCTAGCACAAATGGAAAATCCTCTCCCTTATCATCTAAGGTAATTTTAATATTTTTAGCTGTTTTTTCCATCACCGTAAGAGGAATTATTAAATTTTCTTTTTTCGCACCTAACATTGTTTGTACATTAGCCGATGGTTCTAGTTTTAAATCTGGATCCTTTTGTTCTTTTGACTTAGGAACTCTTGGTGTATCATCATCGTCATCTAACCGCTTCGCTTCTTCTATATAAATAGTTATCGCTTCGGTATTTGGTGTTGCTGCACTATCCGCTAAATTTACCGTTAGAGAATTACCATTTCCTATTCGTTCCATTTCAAAAGACACACTGGTCTCTGAAGCTTGCAAGGTCTGCATATTTGCCCCTCTAGAAGGTTGAAAATTACTGCCACCGACTTCTACAGATATTGGATAATTAGAGGCTAGTGGTGTATTATTAAAAAATAGTTTTAACTTAAATTTTTGATTCTCACCTATATTTGTAATGGCGTTATTCGTACCAGCTTCATACACCTTATACGTCATTCCATCGACCACACCCAGTGCATAGGAGTTCGAAGTCGTCATGCCAATAAAAATAATAAGCACCATACATAGAATTACCATTGCCTTTAAACCGATAAAACTATCATGCATGATGAAATCAATATATTTACTAAATAATCCATTTACTCTGCCATTATTTTTTGTATGAAGCTCCATACCTTGCACCTCTGTAATATATTCTTTTATCTTGTTACTTTGCTGTTTGTTATTTTTCGACATATATCTACCTCCTATTCGCTACTGTCTTTTTCTAGACTATGTGGATAAGCCACTTGCTCGACAATACTTTCAATATCTCCGTCGAGTATATTTACTATTTTATCTGCATATTTTGCAATTTCTCTATCATGTGTTACGATAATCAGACTTTGATTATGTTTTCGAACCATATTAATCATTATCTGCATAACCTCTTTTGATGTTTTAGAATCCAAATTTCCTGTGGGTTCATCGGCAAAAATAATAGCAGGCGTTCCCATAAATGCACGGGCAATACCAACACGTTGCTGTTGTCCTCCAGACATCTGAGTTGGTTTATGGAAAATATATTTTTTAAGCCCCACCGCCTTTAACATATCTCTAGCTTCTTTGTCTCTCTTTGCCTTTGAAACTCTACGAAACATCAGCGGTAGACTTACATTTTCCATAGCCGTAAGAGCAGGAAGTAAATTATATGATTGAAATATAAAGCCAATAAATGACTGCCTTAGCTTTGCCAGCTGTTTTTCATTCATAGATGTCATTTTATTGCCCTTAACCCATATAATACCTTTCGTAGGCTTTTCTAGACCTGCCATCATATTTAAAAGGGTTGATTTGCCCGAACCAGATGGTCCTAATATACAGCAAACCTCCCCTTGATAAATATCTAAATTTATTCTATTAAGCGCTACAACTTTTTCCTTACCAATGCGATATACCTTTCTTATATCCCGTATTTTTAATGCCACTTCTTTCTTTTTTTCCATATACTCACCTATCTATATAATACAGCCACCATCCTAACATCATATAAATAAAACATCTTCAACAACCAAGTGATATCATATCATCGAATGTATTATATTTGGTTACAAAACGGTTTAATTTCCAACATAATATCATTAAACTGCTCTGGTGTAATAGACTGTTTCCCATCCGATAATGCCCTTTCAGGATTATTATGCACCTCTATCATAAGACCATCGGCACCACTTGCCAAAGCAGCCTTTGACATCGGCTTTATCAGTTCTCTACGTCCTGTCCCATGACTGGGGTCTACTATAATAGGTAGCCCTGTTTTCATTTTCATAATGGGGACAGCAGATAAGTCCAAAGTATTTCTAGTATATGTCTCAAATGTTCTAATTCCTCGCTCACAAAGTATGACATCGGTATTACCATGAACAGCGATATACTCTGCTGCGAGTATCCACTCTGATATAGTGGCACTCATACCTCGCTTTAATAAAATGGGTTTATCCACCGTTCCTAACAGCTTTAGTAATGGATAGTTATACATACTCCGAGATCCAATTTGAATAATATCGGCATACTGGTATACAGAGTCCAAATTTTTCATATCCATAAGCTCCGTTATAATAGGCATATTAAGACTATCCGCCACATTTTTAAGCATAATAAGTCCTTCTTTTCCCAAACCTTGAAATACATAGGGGCTAGTACGAGGTTTAAAAACCCCCCCACGAAGAATGTTAGCTCCCGCCTTATGTATCGCCTGTGCAGTGCTAAAAATTTGATCTTCATTTTCTACTGCACATGGTCCTGCTATCATAACTGGCATATGTCCATGACCAATTTTTATTCCCTTAACATCTATTATTCTATTTTCTCCAGTAAAAAATCTTGTTTCCATTTAATAACTCCTGATATATCAATAGCCTCTAGCCATTTCAAAACAGTTTTACCGCTAATAACTAAATCTGGTTCAATTTCACAAAGAGGAACCAAAACAAAAGCTCTTTGCAACATACGAGGATGTGGTAGACATAAAATATCACTCTCCACCATATATCCCTCTACAAATAATATATCAATATCAATGGTTCTAGGTCCCCATCTTATGGTTCTCTTTCTTTGTAAATCTAATTCTATTTTTTGCAAATCCGCTAATAAATCATAGGGACTTAATGTTGTTTTTAGGGCAATAACACAATTTAAAAAATCATCTTGATTTTCATAGTCAACGGGCTTTGTTTCATAAATCGATGAACATTTTTTTATCTCTACTCCATCAATTAACGAAATCGCATCAACAGCAGAAGTTAAAAAACGTAATCTATCTCCTATATTTGAACCTAAACCGATATAAACTGTCGTCATTTTCTATATCTCTTTATCTGAACACCAGCATAGTCCATCAATCCATTAATCGGTGGATTTGGTTTTTTAACGGCAACCTCTACCTCGATAACTCGGTCATAGTCTGTTAATATACTCCTCGCAATATCTTCTGCTACTTTTTCAATTAAATTACAAGAACAACCCTCAATAATTTCTTTTACATTGTCATAGACCTGTGCATAGCTTACCGTTTCTCCAATATCATCTGCCTGACCTGCATGATGTAACTCTAAACCAAGAGTGACATCCACTGCAAACATCTGCCCCAATGTTTTCTCCTCAGATAGTACACCATGATACCCATAAAATAACATATTGTGCATAAATAGTTTATCCATGTTTATACCTCACAATCCTATCCGCTACTTTGACTGCAAATGCATTTTCTTTCACATCATGAACTCTGACTATATCAAAGCCAGATGAAACCGCTAATACACTAGTGGCGATAGTTCCTTCTAATCTCTTATCTACTGGCGTATCAAGTATATAACCAATAACAGATTTTCTACTTGCACCTAAGAGCAAGGGATAACCCAAAGTTTTGAGTTCTGACATTCTACTTAACACTTTGATATTTTGCTCTGGTGTTTTGCCAAAACCAATCCCCACATCCAGTATTATCTTATCATCTTCTATACCCGCATTATGGGCAATATCCAAAGATTTTTGATAAAATTTCTTCATTTCTTCTATTATATCTACTCTATACTCCGTATTATTTTGATTATGCATAATAATCACAGGAGCATGATACTCAGCAGCAACATTGGCAATCTCAGGTTCTCTTTGCAACCCCCACACATCATTGATGATATCAGCACCCGCTTTTAATGCTTCCTTAGCAGTATTTGCCCGATAGGTATCAATAGAAATCGGATGACGGGTATGTTCTCTAATCGCCTTTATCATTGGCACCACCCTACGTATTTCCTCTATTTCACCAATCTCTATATAATTTGGTCTAGTAGACTCCCCGCCAATATCAATAATATCCGCCCCATCATCAATCATTTCGAGGGCATGCTGTAATCCAGCTTGAACAGTATTGTATTTCCCCCCATCTGAAAAAGAATCGGGGGTCGCATTTAAAATGCCCATAATATATGTCTTTTCCCCAAAATTCCATATATTATCTTTAAAGAGTAATCTAGATATTATATTTGACATAATACCACCTACTTTCCAAAAGATATTAGGCTCATCGCCTCTGCTCTCGATTTGGCATCTGTTCTAAAAATACCACGAACGACCGATGTCACTGTTTTACTACCCGCTTTTTTAACGCCACGCATCGTCATACACATATGTTCTGCCTCTATAACGACAACAACTCCTTTTGGATCTAATTTTTTCATAATAGCATCTGCAACCTGCGAACTAAGCCTTTCTTGTAACTGCGGTCTTTTAGCGGCATTTTCAACAACTCTCGCTAATTTACTTAGCCCCGTCAGTCTCCCCTTATTTGGAATATATGCCACATGAGCATGACCAAAAAACGGAACTAAATGATGTTCACACACCGAATAAAATGGAATATCTCGAACCAATACCAATTCTTCATGATTTTCTTGTTCAAATATAATATTTAACTCATCTGCTGGATCACTACCAATTCCATAAAATATTTCCTCACACATTCTAGAAATTCTAGCAGGTGTTCCAACCAGCCCCTCCCTACTAGGATCTTCACCAATAGCATATAAAATTTCCTTTACCGCATTTTCTATCCTAGCTTTATCCACTTTACTCACGTTATCCTCTTTTCTTCCCTATATATGACGCCGATATTTTTTAAAAGTTCCCACGGTGTTAACCACCCATAGCTACTCATGTAAAATTTTACGGCTTGTCTCCTTACCTTTCATAATGTTCCTACTTACTTTTTAAATAAATAACCACCATACACAGGTTTTGAATCCGATACGGTAATCACGGCATTACTTTGATGTTCTACCATTAGATCAATCACTGTTCTTACTTGTTTACGAGTAACATACATAAATAAGATACATCTTTTTAGATTTTTACCTTCTCCTCTAAGCATCGTTACCGCATAGCCCTTATCTCTTATATATTTAGCTAAATCATCACCATGCTCTTCCTTCACAATGGCTTTAATTTCTGATACACCAATCCCTAGTTTCTGCTCCAACCAACTTCCAGTATATGTTCCCGATGCAAATCCAAGTGCATATACAATCCCCCTAATAGGGTCACTAGAAATCCCTTTTAATACATTACCAACTATAAATACCCATAATAAATTTTCAATAAAGCTTACAATCGTACCCGCTTTACGCTCTCCTCGAGTTATTAAAACGACACGAATGGTCATTAAAGACACCTCAATAATCTTAGCAAAATATATCCCAAGATAAATTAAAATCTGCATACTTCCTCCTCATATCATATCAATATGATACCATATCTAAATCATCACTATCTGCACTTACAATTTGAACTAATAAACCATTAGGCACGCAGGCGATAACCGATCTAGAATTATAAATCCAACCCTGATGTACACATAACTGCCCCTTACAATTAGAATGGAGTACACATACGCCATCATGAGATATTCGAATAGTATTTTCTCCCCTTCCTTTTACCACTATATCACGATATCCGCTACTAGGTAACTCATAAGTTCCCCATAATGTATTATCTAAATATATTTCTACATAAGAATCTTCTACGCTAGGGTGCTGAAATGAAAACCAAAATATCCCCATCGCCAATACAAAGTATATGCCAATTAACATATAATCTAATTTTTTCATTATTGCACCATATAAATTTTAACCTTCTATATCACTCACTTGTTATAATTCTAATAATATATTAAAATACTAGTAGTTGACTATAATCTAAACCAAGAGGTGAGCATGAATACTAAATACCATAATATAAAAAATACAAAAAAACATACAATAAACAGTATATCCAAATTCATAGCCATATTCCTTTTACTTATCGTCATTATCAATATACTAAGCGCTTGTAGCCAAAATAAACAAATGAATAATGAGCCTATCCGTGAAATGACTTTCGCACTAGGAACCATTATTGATATCGCTGTATTTAATAAGAAAGATGAAAAAGCCTTAAAAACTGCCATCGATAAAATCAATAACTATAACCAAATATTTAATTCTCATATATCAGATAGTGAAGTATCCACATTTAATCAACTATCTGCTAATACGCCCTATCCATTAAGCGATGATTTAAATACAGTGATCGATACTGCCATAAATTTTTCAAAGCTATCCGATGGATTATTTGATATAACAATATATCCTGTTTCACATCTATGGCAATTTAGCACCGAAAGTCCCCATGTTCCAACCGATACAGAACTGGCTAACTATCTACCGCTAGTAGGTTATAAACACCTAATATATGATAAAAGCAATCAAACACTACTAAAAACCAAAGAACAAGTAGGCATTGATTTAGGTTCTATTGCCAAAGGCTATATAGCCGATGAATTAGCAACATATTTTAAAAAACAAAAGATACAAAATGCACTAATTAATCTAGGCGGTAATGTTTTAGCTATCGGCACAAAACCAAATGGCAAACCATGGACAGTCGGGATTCAAAAACCCTTTGATGCTTTAGGAACTCCATTAGCATCCATCAAAATAACAGATAAAGCTGTCGTTACCTCTGGAATATATGAACGTCAATTTGAAGAAAACGGAATACTGTACCACCATATCATCGATCCAAAAACAGGATATCCCATGAATAACGAATTACTATCAGTATCCATTATATCCTCATCCGCCACAAATGCCGATGCACTATCTACAACCACATATATGCTAGGTGCAAAAAAAGGTCTGGAACTGATTGAAAATACAGTAGATACAGAGGCTATCTTTATCCTTAGAGATAAAAACATTATACTTTCATCAGGAATCACAGATAATTTTAAATGCCTAGATGACCAATATACTGTATTACCATAACTTTATTATTATATTTTCGTGGTATCTTCTCCCAAAAATGTAAGTGCTAACATATCTGGTCCCACATGGGTAGAAATAGTATATGATAGCTGAGAGATAATAATATTATTTATATCCCAAATTTCAGACAGAGTCTCTTTTAATACCAATGCATCATCATAACAGTCACCATGCCCTATAATAATCTTATCAAATAGATTACTATCTGCATAATCCTTTACTTTTGAAAAAAGAAATTTGATAGACTTTTTACGACCTCTCACCGATTTACATAAAACGATATTGCCTTCATCATTAAGGGTTAAGACCGGTTTAATATTTAACACCGTTGCCACCTTAGCACCAGTATGTGAAATTCTACCACCACGCCTTAAATATTCAATATCATCAACCGCAAACCAATGATGTATATTTTTCTCATGGCTTACTAGCCACTCACTGATATCAGTAGCACTACATCCATTATCAATCAATTCCATCGCTTTCATCACACAAATGCCAGTTCCTACAGAAGCTGATTGTATGTCGGGTAGATAAATATAATCTTTTTTACCTGTATGTTCTTCTACCATATTCTTAGACAATACTGCATTATTGTATGTTCCACTTAAACTAGAAGATAGACCTATATAAATAGTATATATTTCATTTTTGATATTTTCTTCAAAAACATTTTGAAAAACGGATGGTACAATTTGTGAAGTCTTCGCAAAGACAGAATTTCTTAAATTATCATAAAAGAGTTGTGCATTTGTATTCTCACCTAAATCATCGATAAAATCTCCCCCATCAACCTGAATAGGCATACCCAAAACCCTTATGTACTCAGCATGTTCCTTTATATATTCACGTGGCAAATCACAACTAGAATCTGTTAAAATTTGAATTTTCATTTTTACCTCCATATCCCTTATGACATTATATCTAATTTATATCTTTAAACCAATACCAAAGTAAAAAATAAATCGATAAATATATCGATAATAAAATACATAAGTTAACTCATCACTTGATTAGATAGACATTTCGATATAAACTATAGATAATCCGTTTAAATTTTAACAGACTAAACGAGGAGGAAAATATATGAAAAAAATCGGTGCTTTTTTCGATATTGATGGGACTCTTTATCGAGATTCTCTAATGATAGAACATTTTAATAAAATGATAAACTGTGAAATTATAGACCCTGCACTATGGCATACTCATATAAAAAAACCATATGAGGACTGGCAAAATCGTCGAGGTGATTATGAGGATTATATGGAAAAATTAGTCCTTGTATATGTAGAGGCATTAAAAGGACTTAAAAAAGATGACTTGTCTTTTTTATCAAAACAGGTGGTCAATTTAACTGGTGGTGCAGTCTATTCATACGCTAGAGAACGAATTAAATACCATCAAAATCGAAATGAACCAGTATTTTTTATATCCGGTAGTCCCGATTATTTAGTGGAATTAATGGCAGATAAGTACCATGTCACCGACTTTCAAGGCACAACATATAAAATAGATAAAAATGGTTGCTTTACAGGTGACCTAGTACCGAATTGGGATGCTAAAAGCAAAAATAAAATCATAGAAAAATTTATAAAAGAATACGATATTGATGCTTCATCCTCATATGCCTATGGTGATACTAATGGAGATACATCAATGCTTAGAATGGTTGGAAACGCAGTCGCCATCAACCCAACATATGAATTGCTTGATATCATAAAAAAAGATATCACACTATCATCTAAAACAACGATAATAGTAGAAAGAAAAGATGTTATTTACGAATTAACTCCTGATGTTTCAGCACATAGTCTATTATAAAAAATGACAAGGAGCAGTTATGAACTTAACAACTTTATTACATGCTGGAAAACCCATTAAGTTATATCCAAAACAATTAGATAACTCTGATAATATAATGAAAGCTCGAATTGAAGAAGGATATAGCGATGGAAAATTCAGTATATTACTTAATAGGGATCAACTTCAAAATTTTTCATTCCCAGTCAATAACAAAGGCTTTATTATAGTAGAAGATCATTCAAATCCAAAACCAAAAGTTTATAAAATCAATGTTAACTATCTAAAAAAAGTAAAACAAGATAATACCTTAAAAATAATATTACAAAAAACTGGCACCCCCAAAAAAATAGAACGCCGAACTTACTATCGACTAGAAATCATCAAAACCTTTACATATAAATATGAAGATACCACGGGCGATTTACTAATAAAAGATATTAGTATTAGCGGGCTCCGTGCCATAGTTAATAAATATATAAAGCCAAATGCCAAATTAGAAGTATTTTTAAATCTGGCTACAGAAAAAAATCCTGAAATTTTAACATTGAAGGCACAGGTAATCACCTGCAATAAAGTCCCCAATTCTTTATACCAACATGATATAGGACTAAAATTCATTAATATATCACAAAAAAACACCGATAGACTATCACAGTACATCGTTTCTGAACAAACTAGAATACTACATAGTATATCAGAACAACAATACAAACTGGGTATAAAAAAGGGTAAAAAAAATCTTCGACATAGAGAAGATCCATTGGTAAGTTCCATACCCGTATTAGGTATGCTATCATGGTTTTTCACCCTTGTAACCGTGGTGCTATTTTTAGATGCAAGACCAGAACAAGTATTTAACTTTGACATTTTTTTTAATATACAAACTCGAAAATTTTGGGATGCTAATTTCTTAAGATACACCATAATCTCTGCCAGTTTAGAACTCGTATTTTGTGCGATATCCTTATTTATTAATTCACTCAGACATAAACGAAAAGAGGACACCTTTCATAAAGGACTTATTTTCAATTTTATAATTTCATTATTTGCTTTATTAACAGCTTTATTTCTGTTATTCACCTACTAATAAAGGCTGATTATAGCTACTCCAACTATAATCAGCCCTTTACAAAGCCAGCCATTATATCATTCTGACATTTCCAAATGCTTCTGTTCGTAATTCTTAATCCACTTTTCAATCGTCGCCTTTTTATCTTTCACACCATTTAAATAACCTGTTCGATAATTTCCTCTTTTCACTCTTACTGGTCCTTGATTATAGGCAAGTATACCGAGATCTACATTTCCATTAAATTCATCGATCTGAGCTCGTAAATATTTAATGCCATATTCTATACTGATATGCGGATCAAATAATTGTTTTCTAGTAAGACCCATGGCACGACCTGTAGAACCCATAATCTGCATTAATCCTAAAGCACCCTTATACTCACAATTTTTATCATACCAACTTTCCTGCCATAATATTGCCATCGTTAACATAGGCTCTACTTCATATTTATGAAAGACATTTATAATATCATCTACATAACTCATGGCTTCTTCATATGATAATTTTTTATTTCTACTCATCATAAATCTTGCCATCGCTTCAAACCGTAACATTTGGGAATCTTGAACTTCAATAAATTCATCAGTATTTCCATCTAAATTAATTTGTAGACCCAAATATTTATTGTAAGCAATACCCCATCCTAATTGATCTATAGTCGTTTCTGATAACGGCATATATAATACACCATTAACATAAATAAAGGATTGTTCTTCTAAGTTATAGTTATCCCATACCAATTTAGCATCAGATGAAAATGCATTGATACTTTTTACATCCTTCCATTTATTCTCTACTTCACTACTTAGGAGCTTATAGGTCCTATTTAAGTTAGAATAAACTTTAAATGTTTTCGTCTTATCATTCCATGAACTTAAATGTCCTATCGCCCTTACCATGGCATAATCAAGAGGCATATAAGGAACATCCTCCATCAAAACAAATGGATATTCTAACGATTTATTATTATATTCATTACCATCTAGTATTATTTTTCCATCAAAAATATTCGCTTGACTCATTTTCTGTATTACCTCTAATGAATCCGCATATACCATCCCGCTTAATAACAGCATTAATACTAAAGTAGATACTATTAGTTTTTTCATTTTCCCCCCCTATACTTTAAAGATTCGGATACAATATCCAATTCTTCTATAAAAACATCATATTCTTTAAGAAAATCTTCAATAACTAGATTTAAACCAACAGTCTCATCATTGGTTAAGGCATCTATTATCATAGATACGCTATCTGATAATCCATATACGCCAAATACCTTCACATCGACAGAAATATCTTTAAATAATTCTAGTAATTGCGTATGATTATTCGTACTTAAAGCTTGTCTTACTAAGTTTATATACTCTCGACTCCTCTTTGATAATGATAAACAACTGTCATATAACTCAGAACGTTCCATCGTTAAACCAATAAATTTTACACTTTTAAAATCAATGTATTTGTAAATATTAGTAAAATCATCATCATTTGAGCATTCTTCATAAAAGATATCATCATAAATTATTTTTTCAAACACTACCTTTAACAATAAGTCATGAACAAAATAATCCGCACCAGCCTTAAAAAAACTTCTCTTAATTTCATCATCTACTCTATTAGAATAAACAATGACGGATATATCCCTATATACATCATCTTTTCTTCTCATATATGATAATAATTGTATTCCACTTGCTTTTTTTAGATGTGCATTAATAGCCACTACATCAAATTGTTCTGATGTAATCTTCTGCATAGCAGCATCAAAATCTGTAACTAAAGTTATATCAATAGATCGATGTTTTGTCATTTGAGACCAAAATTCTCGTTCATTATAATCTGCATTATAAACGACTAACACATTGGTTTTTTTTACTTCTTTATCATATGTCTGTATGGCTAGCATACCCTTATCGCTAGCATCCCCCCACTTGGATGATATCGTTGTTATTTCACCAATATCGTTAAAGATGCTACACATTACTTCATCTTCATCACAATCTACCGCCAAAACAGATTTCTTTATACTCTGACATAGAGCTAAAATTTTATCTACATCGTTTTTTATATCCTTTGACATTTTATCGGCAATAGTTTCATGATCTTTTTTATATTTTTTAACAGCTTGTAATGTCTTTTTTTGATGACTTTGGGCTTTTTTAATAACAGTATTATCAATAACTGTTCCCCATATAATAGGTATGGAATTAACCTCATCTCGAAATAATTGTACCTCATACCATTTCATATAACCACTTGGTAACAAAATTCGAAACATAATCTTATTATCTAAGCTAATTTTTACCTTATTAACAAATCGCTTTAATAAGTTCCAATCATCAGGATGAACCAGACTTCGAAATTCATCTAAACTAAATTGAGTCGATTTTTCCGAAAATTCTGACATAGACATAAATTTATTATCAATGGTTAATATTTTTTCTATATAATCATATATCCAATACCCTGCTTTTGCATGTTGCTGTAATTCATGCATAATCAAATGATTTCCATTTTTATCATTTAATTTTTCAAGCATATCCAATTTAATTAACATATCAATCCCCATCTCCATTCAGCTTAAGATGAGAAGTTTCAAACCTCTGCCGATTTTCCTCACCTTAACTCCCTTTATACCCGCATATGTTAATAAATTCACTATTTTATAATTTTATTATTCTATATTTATCTTTTTTCTATGTTCATATACCTTCCACATATTAGTTAATAATTTGGTGCCAATAATTTAGTAGACATTTATATATTATATTGATTAATGAAGAAAAATATGATATGATTATATGGTCATATGAACACATATTCATATGACTAAAGTTAACTATCTATATGCTTTATACTTATATGGAGGTACTTATGATTACCAATCAATATATTTTAAGTAATTTAACCTGTGCTAATTGTGCTGCAAAAATTGAAAATACATTTTCAAATTCGCCATATTGCGAAGAAGTTCTATTAGATTTTACCAATAAAAAACTTTCTCTTACATTCAAAACAAAAAAAGAAGAAAGTCATCTCACTGATATCGCTGTTGAAAATATTATCCATCAATTTGAACCACATGTTGGCGTCACAAGATATTTTGATGATGATATCATTACCGAAAAAACGCATCACTCCTACAAAAAATATATTTTAGTAATCGGTTTAATCTTATTTATAGCCACGATGATTATACATCATACGCCTTCACTTCATGGTGTGTTATCTAAAAATATAGAAATCGGTATATTTGCATTTATATATATACTAGTGGGAAAAGATGTACTAAAAAAATCAATACTCGGATTTAAAAATGGACAACTATTTGATGAAAATTTTCTAATGAGTATTGCCACCATAGGTGCTATTTTACTAGGCGAATGGAGCGAAGCCGTTGCCGTTATGATGTTCTATGAAATAGGTGAGGTATTTCAAGATAAGGCTGTTAATCATTCTCGTAAATCCATTAAAAGCTTACTAGATATAAAACCTGATACAGCACATCTAATCATTGGAGAAGGTGGATTTGGATTTGAAAACATCCAAACCGTTCATCCCAAAACAATTGCTGTAAACTCTCATATACTCGTAAAAGCAGGAGAGAAAATTCCGCTAGATGGTATTGTGATAACAGGAAGTAGCAATATTGATACCTCTGCCCTTACTGGAGAATCCATGCCACGCCACATCAGCAAAGGCGATGAAGTCCTTAGTGGAAGCGTAAATATCGATGGCACACTAACCATTAAAACTACCACGAGCTTTGGTGAGTCCACGGTCTTTAAAATACTTAAATTAGTGGAAAACTCCGCTGCTAAAAAATCTCATACAGAAAAATTCATCACCAAATTTGCTCATTATTATACACCAGCAGTTGTATTTTCAGCCATAGCCGTTACCCTAATACCGCCATTATTAATAGATGGAAACTGGGCCATCTGGATACAGAGAGCACTAATATTCTTAGTAGTATCTTGTCCTTGTGCATTGGTCATATCCATACCTCTTGGCTATTTTGGTGGAATCGGCGCCGCATCACAAAAGGGAATATTAATAAAAGGAGGGCAATATTTAGATGTACTAACCTCTATTGACACCATGGTTTTTGATAAAACAGGCACACTTACAACAGGCGAATTTCATATTACAGATATTTATACAAAAGGCAATTACACAGAGGATGAAATACTACAATTTGCCTATTTTGCAGAATCTCAATCTAATCACCCTATAGCAATATCTATACAAAAAGAAGCAAAAACACGTAATATCACAATAGAACATGCTTCGGATATAACAGAGCTTTCTGGACAAGGAATATCAACTATTATAAATAACAAAACACTACTGGTTGGCAATATAAGACTAATGAGTACTCACAATATCGATATGGAACTTGAGAACTTTAATGTATTAGATACGACTACAGCAAATGGCAGTTATATATATATTGCTATCGATGGGCAGCTACAAGGCTTTATCACCATTGCAGACCTACCAAAAGAAGAAGCAAATAAAATGCTATCAAAATTAAAATCACTAGGTATCAATCATACCCAAATGCTTACTGGTGATAGTAAAACGGCAGCAAAGCTCGCCTTTGATAAACTAGATATTGATGAATTTTATTCAGAATTGCTACCAATTGACAAAGTAGATGCCATTGATTCACTAATTAAAAAAGGACATAAAACGGCATTTATCGGTGATGGTGTCAATGATGCTCCCGTTTTAGCTAGGGCAGATGTGGGAATTGCCATGGGTGCTCTTGGCTCAGATGCAGCCATTGAAGCAGCCGATATCGTTCTGATGACCGATGAACTATCAAAACTGCCAGAGGCCATTACAATATCAAAATTTACACGAAGAATTATTATCGAAAATATCATTCTCGCATTAGGTATTAAACTCGCTGTTATGGCACTTGGAGTATTTGGCATAGCCACGATGTGGATGGCAATTTTTGCAGATGTTGGCGTTACAGTAATCGCCATATTTAATTCGATGAGAATACTAAAAGCATAGTTTACAGTTACTACGCACAACTAAAGGGGTTGATGTAGTCTTTATGATTTTCCTGCATCAGCTCCATCTATTCTAATAATACTCCATTATTATCATACCAATATTATCTCACTAAGAGTGATGGAAAGTTTCTAAACTTCCATCGTATCCATGTATTAGAATATATCATATCATCATCTATATCCTTTGCCGGATAATACCTAACACATCCATCAGTATCATTTCTAAAAATATTGATATTTCTATTTTTATATCGCTGTATCACCTTATCACTGGGGTGACCATATCCATTTTTTCCAACTTGTATAACTGCTTTTTTAGGATGTATCGCCTCAATAAATTCTGCTGTACTTGAACTATTGGAACCATGATGAGGAACTTTAAGCACATCGATATTATCAATATGATACCGCTGCACAAATTGCTTTTCCATTTCCTTTTCAATATCACCTGTCATTAGAATATTTTTATGATTTATTTGTATGAGCGATACCAAAGAACAATTATTAACTGACATTTTATAATCCTCTGTTATTGGCATTAAAATATCAATTATTACCCCATTTATAGTTAGTTTATCCCCTACTTGTAATTTAGTAAAATTAGTATCTTTATATCGATTTTTTAATTCCTCTATCACTTCTAACTTATCTGGTTGAAATCCATAATAAATATTTTGGATGTTTACACGCCCACATAAATCTAATAATCCACCATAATGATCTTGATCAAAATGGGTGATAAATACTGCCTTTATCTTATGAATTCCTTGTTTTAATAATATTTCATCTAGATGCTTACCAGATTTTCCAGTATCAATTAATATATATGCTCCTCTGTCAGCATGAATAAGAATGCTGTCACCTTGACCAATATCCAAAAAATCAACTATAGTATCAACGGGAATAATCCAAGCACTAACCATCCATGCCAATAGAACCATACATATCATGTACATTATCCTTTTGATATGCTTTTTATACAGCATCATAACCAACAACGTAAAATATATACCTAGGACTATCCACGCTGGCGGTGAAGCAAAAGTGATTTTATGTAATGGCAATTTATGAACTTGTTCTACCAAATCACTAAGAGCGGTAATGAATGATGAAGAAATTAGAGAAAATAATTTATCTGCCCCATAAAATGGAACCGTTACTATAAATACCATCATACTAAACATTAACATCGGCATTAATATTAAAACAGGGATATTAAATAATATACCATATGGATAAAATTCATTAAAATGATAAATGGAAAACATAAAAAATACCATCTGTATCATCATTGGAAGTAGGATGATATCAAACAGGATATCACTACTCCATATCCTAAACACTTTATAATATAATGCATATACTCTATCCTTATAAATAGCATAAAATCCTATACTTAAAACAGATATTACAGACATCTGTAAACCCACTGAAAATACACAAAGTGGATTATGTAGAATTGAAAAGAATAATACAATTCCTACACTATTTAATAAATCATATCTACGTTTACATAACACCGACATACTATGTAAAAATATCATTGCAAATGCTCTACTTGGTGAAAAAGAATTACCGACAATACCTAAAAACAACATCATTATACTTAAAATAATAAACTGAGACATATAATAATCCAGTTTTATCTTAGAAAACAGCCATAGTAATATCGTATAAATAATACCAAAATGAATACCTGACACCACTAACACATGAGCGGTTCCAGACATGATAAAATTATTTTTTATATCCTTTGATATAGTAGATTTATCCCCTAATAATAATCCCATCGCTATACTTGCATCACAGTCGTCCATATATTCTAATATTTTGTTTTTTATGAATGCTCGTATATTAGAACGAATTTTTAATAAAAAATTGCCTTTATTATTTTCAATATAAATATCTGTAATATGTCGAACGACACCATCAATATTTTTAGCACTATAAAATAATCGTTTATCAAAAGTACTTGGATTATTTGCTAGCTCGAACATTTCTAAATGACCACTTACATAAATATAGTCTCCTTCATTTATGTTTTTAGATCTATTCAGTTTATTTTCTTCACTATTAGCAGTGCCATCTCTTACTCTATGACTCTCTTTATTTTTCGTAGTAAGCTCTATAAAAAGATGTGCCCTTATCTTCCGTCCATCAATCAATATATTTTTAAGTTCTACACAATTTGTATCACTGTGAATAACCATGCCGCTAATATGTCGTTGTCCACATAGTTGTTCTAACTCATACATTTGTGCCACTCTGATCTCATATAAAATCATAGAAAATACAAGAATGATGAGTATCATAAAAATATGGCCATCTTGATAAATTTCTATAATAGGTATTTTACGTGAATGATGAAACTTCGCTCCTATCATAAAAATAATAAATGCCACAAGTCCAGCGATAAGCACTGATATCGCTGTTATAAAAGGATTAGCATAATAGCAAAATATACAAAACATCATTAGCATCGAAATACTTAGCATCTTTCGTTGCATGATTATCACCTACCATTTATATCAAGTATTTTATAATTTTTTACTTATATACCTTTTTATACATACCTCTTATATAATTGTACCACATTTTGTAAATTTATAAATATTTTTCTATCTATATAGTTATACTAATCTCAAATAAGATTAACTATAAATAGAGAATAGTATGATCTTGATATATGCATTGCTTTTTATAGGGAATAATAGCATAATGGTAGTATAGATAACTATACATTAAGAACTATAAGAAAGGACTAAAAATGATTGAAATAGCAAAAAAACACCGACTTACTGTCTGTGAACGAGAACAAAAATACATATATTTAACCGAACCAAATACAAAAATATCATCCACTGTCAAAGTAGCCATAAGAGATATTCCAAAAGATAGACTAGACGATGAATTATTTGATGTATTCGTCTATAAAAATTCAAAAAATGAACTCATTGGCAGCCTAAAAACACCACTTATTGAACTGGGGCAAATTGCTCCATTAACAGTCCGTCACATCACAGATTTTGGTGCATTTTTAGACTGGGGATTAGAAAAAGAGCTATTTTTACCTCTATCAGAGCAAATATATCCCTTAAAACAAGGACAAACCATTCTAGTAGGATTAAAAATAGATAAGCAACAGCGACCATGTGCCACTATGAAGTTTCGAAAGATGTTTAACATTAATGCACCATTTTATAAAGATGATATCGTAGAAGCGATAGTATATCGCATAAATCCAGAATTTGGGGCATTTGTAGTCGTTGAAAATCAATATGAGGGACTACTATTAAAAAATGCATATACTGATAATCTAAAAGTACATGATAAAATTGAAGCACGTGTAACTCGTGTTAGAGAAAATGGACAAATTGATTTAAGCCGTTTAGCAAAACGTGAAGATCAAATTGATATTGATGTAAAAAAAATATGGACTACACTTGGTGATAACGCTGGCAGACTAAAACTACATGACCATTCCGACCCAGAGGACATTAAAAAACAGCTCCATATGAGCAAAAAAGCATTTAAACGTGCCGTCGGACGACTGCTAAAAAATAACAAAATTCGCATCACAGATAATGGGATTGAGATGCTATAGCATTAAATTTTCCCAATAAAATCCAGCACTATCTTTCGCATATCCTCATCAAAATCTAATGCATCAAATAAGTGTTCATCAATCTGTTTCATCATTTGATGAACACTATTTTTATTACCAACTTGTTCATTTTTTAACACTAATGCATCCTGAACAGCTTTTTTGTTCTCACCGACTTCGCTCTGTTTCCACTTATTACTTTCTAAATACCTTCTGATGATATTGGCAATTTTTATCTGCCAACTCTGACTCTGATATACTGGTACACGAACTTTTTTAAGTGGTTCAGCATACATTTCTAACATACTTCCCTTTTTCTTTCCTCTATAATAGAGCCACATATACATTATAGAGCTATTGATGAGTGCCAAATAATAATACCAGTCATCACTATCATCATGTGATAACCCAGATTGCGATAATTCAGATGGATAATTTTCCTCCACTAATTTTTTAAATGCTAACTTACTTTGTGAAAATTCATTTTTTAAGGTAACATAATACACATCCGCACTGGCATACATCGGCTTATCAACATAGGCAAACTTATTCATCTTATTTCTATGCGGAACGACTATTTTCTTTCCTTCAAACATCTGTCTAGTCCTATGCCAATGGAGTTCATACCATTTTCTACTTCCCTGTATCACTTCCCGTCTATCCGCTAAAATAGGATAAAACATATATAAATGTCTTAATAAATTAGGGGCATTATTTCTTAATGCTTCCTCTGTATATCCATTGGTATATGCTATCCACAAATTACTTTTTTTATTTAAAACATACCTATCAATATCAGAATTTTTATAAAATTCTTTCAGATACTCTCTCTCTATTTTATATTTATCAATCTCATCATCTGCAAATACAAAAATGGGTAAATTTACTTTAAGATTATATTTTTTACAATATTCTTTTGATAATTTTTTATCAATATGCCGTTGTGTCAGCCTATCAGCACCAGACACCAATCCCTGTCTTATATCAAAAATATCACCTAAATTACTATCGCAATATTTTTCATAATTCGATAATATTCTATAATGTTCACCATCCAAATAAAGAGAGATACTGCCATCATCTTGATAAAATTCATCTATCTTACATACATATTTATTGATACCCCTATGTTTACCAATTTCTATAAACTTATTAGTATCAATCTCATCTTTCTTATTCACTGATGACACACAGGTGTACACTGTAATATCATCAAAAAATTTATGATTCTCGCTCTGATTATCTGCTAATTCCCGCTCCGGTAACAACTTCTCCTCTTTTGGTAAAAGCATTCTATCGGTAGATGGTCTCATCACTATTTTTTTAAGCGTAAAGATAATATTATGCTGACCCTTTGCCCCTTCAAAAACATTGATATCATTAAAATTTAGAACTTCAATAAAACGAGACTGTTCTCTCATATTATGACGAAGTTTTTTAGCCCCATCTGCAGTTAAAAAATAATTGGTCATAAGATAAGTGAGAATGCCACCTTCTTTTAATAATTCCAGCGATCTCGCCACAAAAAAATAACTTAAATCCATTTTTCCATAGTAATGTTCTGTTCCTAACATCGTATTTTTCAACTGATTAAAAATCTCTTTATTGCCTTTTTCACCAAGATATGGAGGATTGCCCACTACTATATCGTATTGACCACGATAGCGACTAACCTCATCACTAAGGCTATTTACATATTGAACAGGGTTTATATTCATATTTTGCTCGAGTTCACCTATGATGCCATATCGATTAATAATCCACAAACCATATAAAGCCAGTGCATTTACATTAATATCACAACCATGAACTATATGTAAAGCAATATGAGTTTTTATAATCCTATGTAATCTCTTATCATTCTGAGTATCTTCATTCTTCTCAATTTCTTTATCGGTCTGAATAACTTCATTTTTCTTAGCAACTTCATTTTTCTTAGCAACTTCATTATTCGGAGCATTTTCATCATTTAGCGATGACACAGCCATATTTTCTTTACCATCTTTTAAGAAATCAACGATAAACTTTTTTCCAGATATGTCTTCTTCATATTTTTTTATAATATGATACAACAATAATAATATCTTTTCTAATTCCTTAATTGCCTCCATCAAAAAAACACCTGTGCCACAGGCAATATCAATAATTTTTAAGTCATACAGCCTTTTAAATAAAAAAATACATTCTTCATATGATATATCATGTAATATCCCACTTTCTAAGGGATATAATCTATTTTCTACTCCACCATCATATGCACCATAGGGTATATTTAACACATCACAAATAAATATATTTAAACTTCTCTTAACCATATAATTCGCCCATTTTATTGGCGTATAATAGCTCCCTGTCATCACTCGATTATCAGCATCGATAACAGCATCCGCTTTAATAATGTCATGTTCTAGCATTCTATCAAAAGACATAATATCCTGTTCAGTACCCAAAAGAATACTATGTGTTTTTTTATTAATATCAGAATTACTTATAGTTTCTATTTTTTTAGGGAAATTTTCCAAATCAGATAATAACCCTTCTTCCGCAAAATTATGAACACCTACCCACCTTGATAATTGCATACAAATATCGTTAATATCTATTTTTTTCCGTTCTGATATAAGTAATATCCATTTTTTTAATAGTTCAATCTGACCATTTTTATTCATATTAACCTCTAGTCATTAACAAATCCTCGGAAGATACGAAAAGACAAAGATAATACTGGTTGTATTATTAAAAATTTTGAAGTAGTATAAACGAAAATTTACCAAAATAAATCGGTAGAAGTTCGACCTTTCTCACCTTAACTAATTATACTGGTGTTGTATCTCTATTTCAAGATTTCGGACGATTAATAAAATATTTGCATAGTAAAAAAAGACCATCTCATTAAATTCACCAGAATCTAATGAGACCGTCTTTTTTAATACATAGGAGTAATACGAATCTTTAATTATTAATGACTAGCCTTTTCACTACCTTGCAATTCCAATATCTTATCCACACTAAGCTCTGTAGCCTTACTAATTGTATCTATATCCATATTTAATTTTAGCATATTCATAGCTACCTCAGTATTTCTTTTTGATACACCCTTAGAGATTCCTTCAGCAATACCTTGTTTCATTCCTTGTTCCATACCTTGCTCTATACCTTGTAATATCCCCTGTTCTAATCCCTTCATTCTACCAGATTCAAAGACACCTTCACTTAAATTGCACATATCTATCAGCTCCTCTCTAAATTTTTTATTTATAGTTATTCCATATTTTTTATCTAAATCATAACTTACTCTAATATTATGTTCCGTTAATTGTTCTTCTTTTTCATACACCATAAAATTATTCTTTATTTGATGCAAATTTTGATGTAAAACTTCATAGTTGGCATTTAATATACTTCCTATGTTATCATTTGGATTTACGATCATATGACCTCCCATCTAACTATAGATATAATTTATATGTAAAATATTTCCTTACACTTATGATAACATAATTTAATATATAATACAATATTTAACAAGATGTTTTTCTAATATTTTACATTCGACACAATCACAACTCTATAGCCGAAACCACATCCCCAAAAAGTGCCACCCATTGAATATTTTTTTCTTTAAAGATATTTCTAAATAGTGAATCTTTTATCGCTCGTTTCATCATTATCACCTACTTTTTTGTACTTTTTTATTTGTATTGTAATACTTTATTGTATAAATATCAAGTTGTCCCAGCAAATGTAAAGTAGCACCCTCTAATCATAGAAGGTGCTATCATCTAATCTTTTCACTTTATAAGTAATTACATAGTCCTAATAATCTTAAGACAATCCTCACATACCCTCTTGTTTCTATAAACTTTATCCCTTTGTCAATAAAATTTATTATATCTATATTATTACATAAAATACATAAGTTGTAAATGTATTCTATAACCAACACCATATAGAACTACACCCATCACAGCCCCTAAACTATCAATTAATACATCCCTTACAGCAGGACCTCGCCCTGAAACAAAGCTCTGATGCAATTCATCACTAACCGAATATAACACACAAAACAACAATGCCACCATAATATATTTTATCAATGTACCTACTTTAGCACTTTTTAAAAAACTTTGTATAAGTGCATTAACAACTAACATGCCCAGTACTAAATATTCAAAAAAATGCGAAAATTTTCTAACATAATGATTTAAACTGTCCACATCTAACCTATAATCCACCTCATACACAGCTGATACTTTTTGAACTGAATTTACAACTACTTCAGACACTGTCTTACTTAATTCATCTGACTTTGTAGCCGGCTGTGCCGATAGATGAAATATGACACCGAGCCATACAATTACAATTATCCAAGAAATCGCTATTACTATTTTCTTTTTCATACCGCCTCATAATTAAATTAATTCGCAAATACTCTCTAATTCATAATCCATCTAATTCCCTTCACCATTTAATAATTCCACCCAATCATTAATAAATAAATGAAAATTACTATATCTTTTGAATGAATTGCCATCTTTTTTTATAAACTCCCAAGTTTCATCATAATCACCTTTTACAGCAAATATATCACTATTAATAAATGTTATAAAATCTTCTTCATTTCCATAGTATTTATCATCAAACTTATCAGCATAATTTTTTTTATCCTTATCTGGCACATCAATTTTATCATGTAACACATGCTCTAAGTTACAAGAAAAATAATATAACCTTTCTAGTCCTCATAATATAATCTCCTAGACTTCCTAAAAGCACGTCTAATATTATGAGCTTTCGTTTCATTATAGACTTCTTCTTTTATTTATCACCAGCAATATTTGAGCAATAATTTATCTATTCACCTATCTGTTCCATTAAATTATCCAGCATTTGTAACGCTTCAGCATAGGTAACATGATCTAAAGGTCTAAATTTCTCATCATTTGAGATACTAGCAACACGCAAATAATACATTAAATACACAGCACTCCTCGCATAATAATCAATTTGATAATCATCATAGAACAGATCCATAGGATTTAAAATATCTTCTATATGATATCGAGAGATATTTTTATATACATTTAATAGGATAAGTGCCATATCTTGACGCCTAATATAACCCATCGGTGAAAAATTATCATTTCCCGTTCCACCGACTATCCCTAGTTGATACACAACATTCACACCTCGATAATACCAATCATCTTTAAAGACATCATTAAAATAAGTCGCATTATTATTATTTAACTCCAGTCCATCTGGTATCATATGAGGATATTTTATTTCTAATAAATTTAATAGCATTTGAGAAAAATCTGCTCTGGTTATATATTGGTCAGGATTTAAATATTCATCTTCATATCCATTATTTCCATCATCAGAACTTTCCCTATAAGGAACTTCTATACTCAAATAATCGTATTTATCTCCAGTTTCTTCATTTCCTAAGCAATAATAATATTCAACCCCGTTTTCAACATCATAGTCCACCATTTCATAATAACTATCAGATATCCCACTATCTAAAAGTTCCCAAATATTATCACCATTGTCATCCAAATTTACAAATTTATACAAACTATATGTATCATCTGTATAATTATTTTCTACAATAATTTCTACATAAGGTTCAGAACTCGAACGCAAAGTCATATCAAAAGCATCATAAACTTCTTCATCTACACTGTTATCATTATCTATACTTGAAATTAACTCTTTAGACTGTTGATATCCCCCTCTATAATTAGACCGATAAATATCACCATTAGGTGCATGTAAAATAAACTCTCCTTCAGGTTTAAAATCAACAAAATTACCTTCTCCCGACCAACCATATGCTACAGAACCTTCTACCTACTCAATGGTACCATATCCTGTACCAGTCTGATCATTCCATGTACCAGTAAAGTAATAAGACGAATCTACATCAATATTACCTTTCGCATCTTGAAATCCACTAACATAGCGGTGGTTTACATAAGTTTCATTCGTATTAAAAGTACGATTACCACTTGGTGGATTATAATCAGACACGATATCATCTATATTAATCTCTGGAGCTAAATCAAGTTCATTCAAGTTCACTCTACTATTATTTAAGTCTATAAAATCTTCAACTGTTAAGGTCTTGATGCCAGGCTTAAGAGTACCATTAATATCATAAACAAATTGTTCTAAATCAAAATTTAATGCTACTTCATTAATCCACATTGAACGTTGAATTTCAACAGGAATAGGGTTTGAATACACTGGTTCTGAGAATAATATCCAATCAAGAACACCATCTAAAAAAGTAGGTTTATACTCCGATGACATCACTGGCTCAAAACTGGGTATCCATTTTTCTACAATATCAGCCCCTCTACCACCTCTAGTAATATTTATTATATCCTTCTTTACTTTACATATATTAAATACACTATTATAATTATTATTTAAAGCTCTCCAATACTTATTTTGATTTTTCGTTACAGCATTCGCATGAAACTTTGGCTCTAATAAAATAGCAAGCATATCATTTTCTGACTCATAACCTAAATATTTTGCAACTTTATTTGCTCTTTTCCCAGTAAAATGATGAGATTGAGCTCCAACTTTTCCTGATACTTTACTTAAAACACCATGTGTCCCTATAGTAACGGCACCCTCTGCTACATCATCATAACTCTTGGCTACAAATAGCGTTAATTCATCACCTTTGGACATGGATTTCATCATATTTTTAGTCAATGGTTTACCATTCAAAAAAGTTTTAGCACCCTTAGAAGTTAAATATGGAATCATAATACATAGCCCATCTACCAATAACCAGCCAGCATTTTCTAATGTTGGATCTTCTGCAAATGCTAATGTATCATATCGTAAATCTATAACATCAATAACAGTATCCACTACAGCATAAGATAGATAGGAATATATTACGTTATTTACCAGTAAGATAATAATTAACCAATATAAAATTCTATTTTTATTAATTTTACTTCTAAGAGTCATATATCGTCCTTTAAATTTAATCTGAAATATCTGGATAATTATAATATAGATTTTATTCTAAATTCACTAGCAATCTTTTTCCTAAGCACACTACCAATTAGATACATATTCTTATGGATATAATTACATGACATTTAAAATTATTAATTATTCTACAATATCACAATACTTCCAATAACACAATACTAAGTAATTCTAAAATACGTTCTACTCTATAACACCAATCTTTCGAAACATTACCCATGTGCGTAATGTGTTCTTGCATCATTCAACGCTTCACGAATTTGCCAAGATTTATATCTACTTTTATTTTTACACACATCCTCAATTTGAAAAATACTAAAAGTTACGCCATAACTTGTCATTCAATCTCCCTATAATATATACTCTAAAATATTCTTATAAATACCATGCCACTTACATAATATGCTTAATTGATAAAAAACTAAAAAAGTTCTCTATTAGCTGTATACTGATACGGCTAATATCTATATTAGAATAGCTCTTAAGCTCATACATACTTAAAAACTCTTACCTCTGTCTGTTAAACAGTTTACAAATGCATTGGATATCGGCTATGTCGCAGTGCTTCATATATGCTAAGCAGCAGTAACATTTATCAACCAGTAAATATATCTAAAATATTTTAATAAAGTTGGTTGTTGTGTTCTATCTAGGTATTGATATTGGTAAAAATACTCACGTAGCTTCTCTTATGAATGAAACAGCTAAAATTATTTTTTAAGCTTATCTTCTAATAAATTAATAAAGTAATCATCTAGATCTTTATATTTTAGACTATTTTTAAATTCAGTAATAGGTTGACAATAAAATATAAACTTAGACTTTTGATATAAAATGCTTATATTATCTAATTTTCTATGTATATAGCAATGAAAAGACCAAAATTCATCATTTATGCAACTAAATATTGGCGAAATCACTTCTTTAGAAAAATTTGCTTTTTTATGGTTTATCAGCTTAGGATTTATAAATAATATATTTGTATATTCTATGAAATTCCAAACATTAACAGAATTGATAATCGGATATTTTTTATGATTACAAATGGCATCCGATAGTATTATCAAATCTACATTATTATAATTCTCTAACTTTGATTCTGATGGGCATGTGTTGTTAAAATCTATAATATAGTTAAACCATTCATCTAAGCAATATATATTTGGTAAAGTTATAATGAGTATATTAAAACATTTATTATCATCTGGAAATTTGCATTGTGCTGATTTTAAGTAGTCTTTCAAATTATTATCTTTTCTTTTTGACAATAACAAATTATCATCAAAAATCATATTTAAACTATTAAATAAATCATTTATATATTCTTTTTTTCTATCTACACTTAACTCATCTAAAAGCAACCTATCTTGTAACATTAATTCAATCTTATTATCAATGCAAATATCATATCTAGGACATTTTACTTCGATGTTTACAATAAAATTCCCCAAATCAAAAGAGCATTCTGGATTTTTATTACTACTGTAGGTAGGTTCAAGCTTAAAATTGTTAAACTTATCATTATCTAAAATATAATATAGAAGGATAAATTCACTGATAGTTTGAGCATATTTTTCCATAATATCAGATTGATTATACGAAATAATTTCCTGAAGTTTACGTAACATCTTCTTATAATCTTGAGTAGATAGCTTATTTTCAAAAATATTAAACATATTTATAAAATCACTATAATATTTATCATTATTGATATAAGCTTTATACAAAGGAATATTAGGATTTAACGATTTAATTAATTTTTTCAAACTCTTCATAAAACTTTTCCTATATTATCAAATGTATCTTATTTATTTTACAATGTTTTTATACCTCATCATTCAATAACCTTGTATCAACAAACTCAAATTATCGATAATTTTTTGCCTCAAAAACCAAAGAATTGTTTAATCACAACAAATTAAACATCATTTATATTTTTATGTTGGACTATATCATGCTTTCATTCACTATAGTGATGAACAACCCAAAGCTAATAAGAGGTTTACCCCGACTTTCTCCCATCTCTCCATACCAAAAAAGAGCAACATTCCTTCTTACTAACACCTTATTTTCCCTAACACCAACTTATCTTTCTATAATTGTTACCTTTATAATGTCCATCACTGCCACATAATATGTAGGTATTTTACCATGATATATCGCATATTCTTCAAATGGAATACTCATTTTAGACTATTATATTTTATATAATACGATGTAAATTAAAATATTAAACCTCATGATTAAACTCATTCATTAATATTATTCTTATCACTATTTATCATCTTATCTAACACCATTCTTAGCTTAGTTGAAGATGTTCCTTTAGTATACGGAAAATAAACAATATCTACCCCAATTTCTCCAAATTGTTTTTCAAACTGATTCCATTTATCTGTCCCTTGCCAATCACTTCCTACAAACATAACATCAAACTTATGCTTTTTCCAAGCAGACATTTTATCCATATTTACTTGGGGAACGACCTCATCAACATATTTGATACTTTCAACAATCATCATCCGCTCTTCATGAGGTATAATAGCTCGCTTATTTTTATATGAAACTAATTCATCAGTTGTTACACCTACAATTAAATACTCACATTTCTCTTTAGCTCTTTTTAATATATTCAAATGCCCGATATGAAACATATCATATACACCTGTAGTATAGCCAATCTTATACTTTTTCAAAACAATCACACTCCTATAGATTACATTAAACTATTATGTCACTCTTTATTTTATTTAAAATATTATTTAATACATCTGAATCTACTACTTCACCATCCAAATTTGGAATACTTGGCCATCCTAAGTCTTTCCATATAACTCCTAAAAAATCAATGGAATTTTCATATCTAGGTAAAATGTGATAATGAACCTGCTTATCAACCATCATTAGCATCATGTAGTTTATAATGTCATAATTAAAAGTTGATTTCAAAGTATGCTCAATAACTTTAATAATATTATTTAAATCACAAAATTCTTCTACCGATAATTCACTAAATACACCACATTCACGTTTTAAACTAAGTACACCTGCACCTAATGTAGATTGAATCGGACGCAAAGACCAAGTCCAATACCTCGTTTCATAAATAATTAATTCTTCAATCCTAAATTTTTTAATAAATTGCTCCATATTTGGACTCATTAAATCACTCCTTTAATCCATGATTTATAATTTTATAAATCTGTAATTTAAATATTACAGTCTCTATTAATTATATTTTATTTCAACTTTACAAATGTATCTTTTTTTTTATTGCTTTTACAATAGTTGAAACCCCATTAACTCTCAGAAAAATAACTAAAACAAAATAAATGAATACTCCTAAGATAATTGCACTAATTAGTAGCAAATCATTTTTTATAATTCCATTAAAATAAATATAAAATTTTTTAGATATTAAGCCCATAGATATTGAAGCAAATAATATTTTAAAAAAATTAACCCCTATAATATTAAGTGTCCCAATTTTTCTTTTTAAGCTTATCATTAATAATAGAGTTGTCACTAGTGCTGATATACTAGTAGCTAATGCAAGTCCTCCTAACCCTAAAATTTTCGCTAAAACAATATTTAGAATTATATTTATAATCATACCAAAAGCCGCATTAATCATCGGAGTTTTGGTATCTTGCAAGGAATAAAAAGTCCGAGATAAAACATCCCTTAATCCATAACCAACCATTCCTATCGAATAAAAAAATAATGCTGTGGAAGTTAAATAGAGTGCTTTATCATTAAAAGCTCCTCTCCCATAAATGAACATTATAATTTCATTAGCAAATATCATTGTTCCTATAGATACTGGCATTATCAAAAATAATACACCATTTAATGACTCAGTTACAATTTTTTTAAAATTATTATACTCATTACTCGCTGCAAATCTAGATATAAGTGGATACATTATAGTAGTAATCGATAAAACAAATACTCCATGTATAAACAAATCTAATCGAATGGCATAATTTAAAGCGGAAATTCCACCTTCTGTAATTTTTGATGCTAATGTTTTATCAACTATTTTATTAATTTGATTTATAGATGTACCAAGAACAACTGGCATAGATAAAATAAGCATTTTTTTTATATATTGATTTTTAAAATCGAAAACTATCTTATATCTCCAGCCCTTATTAAAAGACCAAATCAATAAAATAATCAATTCAGTAATAATCGCTATGAAACTACCAATAGCTAAAATAATTAAATCCCATATAGAACTTAAATATATAGATAAAATAATTATTATATTACGTGGAATACTTCTTAAAGTGACTATTTTATAACTATCTTTAGTTCTCAAATATCCACTAAATATATAGATAGAAGTTGTTAAAACAGAGCCAAAAATGGATATCCGAGTTAATGATGCTGCTATATTCAAGGTTTGACTTGAAAATCCTGGTGCAAAGAAATGTACAATTTGTTTTGTGAAAAATAAACCTAATATTGAAAAAAATATGCACCACACAAAAACTATATTGAGCAAATTATTGGTAAATTCATGAGCAACTTGATAGCCATCTTTTTTTTCTATCAAATTAAACAAAGGAATATACGTAGTTGATATAGCAAGACCAATAAAATCAAAAACAATCAGCGGTATAGTCATAGATATGATATAAGCATCACTTATATTTGTTGCACCATAAAAATATGACAAAGTTAACTCTCTTAAAAAACCCGATATTTTAGTAATAATTGTAATCAACATTAATATTATAGATGCTTTTTTCATCCTATTCTCACCTTATAATTTATGAACCTCACTACAGTTAAATATATTTCGTGTATCTAATATTATTTTATTTTCAATTAAATCAAATTTACTTTTGATATGATCATGAGCAGTCATAATTACTAATATTTCTATTTCATTCAAAAACTCATCAAAATTCATAAATTGATTTTCAACCATAGGTTCTCTTATAAATGGATCATATACTTTAACACCCAAAAATAAATTGTCTTTCATTTTATCTAACAGTTGTAATGTGGGGCTTTCCCTCGTATCATCGACATTTTCTTTATACGAAAGTCCATATATACCAATTTTAGAAATGTCAATTTCATTATATTCTTTCATCAGCTGTTTAATTCTATCTAAGACATGAACAGGCATAGAATCATTAATTTTCCGTGCTTCTAAAATAAGATTTGCTAAATCGGGATAATCTCCTACTAAAAACCATGGATCAACTGAAATGCAATGTCCACCGACACCAGGCCCGGGTTGAAGAATATTTACTCTTGGATGTTTATTAGCTATTCTAATAATTTCATATACATTCATATTATCTTTTCTGCAAATTTTAGCTAATTCATTTGCAAATGCAATATTTATATCTCTATAGGTGTTTTCTACTACCTTTGACATTTCAGCAGATACAATGTCTGTCAAAACAATTTCCGCTTTACAAAATTTTGAATACAATGTTTTTACACGTTTAGCAATAGAAATATCATCTGCTCCAATAGTTCTAGCATTATATTCTAATTCATAAATCATATTACCAGGTATAATTCTTTCTGGAGCATGAACTAAATGTATATCTTTCCCAATAACTACATCTTTTTTTTCTATTGTAGGTCGTACATATTTATCGATCGCCCCAGGTGATATAGTAGATTCAATAATAATTATTGCCCCCTTATCACATACGTCAAGGATTTGATCAATAGCTTGTATGACATATTGAGGATCTAACTTCTTGTTTGATTTAATATATGGTGTTGGGACTGCTACTATATAAATATCTGTTTTTTGATACTTTGTTGAAAATATAATGCCATTTTTTTGTGCAATTCTAAATAATTCTACCATTCCATCTTCTTCGAAAGTTAATTGTCCTTCTAATAATGAAGTTACTAACTTCTCATTCAAATCTGTTCCCACAACCTCTACCCCATTTTTTGCAAACATCAATGCCGTAGGTAGTCCAATATAACCTAAACCTATTACATTTATTAAACTCATAAATTTCTCCTCATATATACATTTTTATACACTATACCTAATTTTTAAACTTGGATATATAATAAATGGCCATAAAATAAAAGACATTGCAAATCCATTAAAAGATGGCGTAACGAATATATTTATTAGTATACCTATAAGCATAAATTGATATCCGTTATTCAATTTTATAGAAGATAGCAAATTTTTCATATAAATAAATAAAAATAGCAACACCCCCACTAAACCCATTTGATTTAAAATATTTACAGTATAACTTTCCACTTCAGAATAATCATAAACTATCTCCCCGCTAGCAATCCAACGTTGTAAGCCAAAACCTTTTCCAAAAATAAAATCAAATAGGCTCATACTCTCTATATTATCTTTGAAAATTTCTAATGCCGCCCATGAATTATAGGCCATAACTCTTATAATTGTACCATTAGATAATAAAAAATCAAAATTAATGAAAAATAAAATACATAAGCCTAAAAAAGCACTCAACAGTACAATAATTAATCTTTTTATATTAAGATATCTTTTTCGAGAAATTAAAAACAATATGTATAAAATCAAAAAAAGTCCAAATGTTCTAGAACCCGAAACCAATCCACCAAGTAAAATAATTATGAATAAAATTATTCTTTTTGATTTTTTCAAATCAATATATCCCAGCGAAAAAATTCCAACTCCCATAAATAAAGAATAATTTTGTGGTGAACCAAGTAGACCAGTCGATCTTCTTGTAACATGAGCTAAATTTAAAACTTCTGCATTACCATAAATTCTATTTGTAACAAGTCCAAATATTGATGGATCAACAAAATATTGATAAACTCCCAATATAGAATTTACCACTACCAACCATACAAAAACTTCTAAATAACTTTTACTAATTTTTTCAATATTTTTATCTGTTCCATTGCTATATACTAAAAACCAAAAAATCAAATTGATATATATTGAAACAAATGCCATAGTAGTCACAATATAACTTTTAAACAAACTTGAAATGATGAAAAGAAACACCCCATAATAGATGTAAATTAAAACCCTCGCTAATTCACGATTCATTTTTTCTTTTACAATGAATACCATAAAATTTATAACTATTAAAAACACATTCATTCCTATAATATGAACATTAGAGAAACCTATGCTTTCAAAAAAACCTCTACAAGAATAAAAAATTAACACGAAAATTGGTATCCAAAAATTTAATTTTTTATAAAACAATCCCTCACCTACATTCACATTTAATGTTTATATTGAAATAACCCATATTAATAATTTCATTAATAATTTCACTGAAATTATAGAAATAAATAAATTTATATCTTTATCATTATGATAATAACGATTTTAATGATAACTCTAAACTGACCAAATAAATAAGTTTTTTTCTATTATTTTTTTTAGAATTTATATGTTCTATCAACATATTCTCCAATACACTTTCATTAAACCACAATTTAGTAATTAATGCATTCTCCAACAGTGTTTTTCGAATAAATGACACCCACATCTTATCATATCTACTATATCCGTCAAAATCAGAATAATAATGTGGATAAAAAAGATTCAGAGATAAATTATTACATTGTTTTTTCATCATTTCTTCAAATAACAACTCTCTACTATATTCTAATTGAACTCCCTCTTTCCACATTTCTATAGGTGCTGATATTGGCACATTAGTATTATTATTTACAACATTAGCATATTTTGGTGCATATTTCATAAATAATTCACGATAAAAGTTTCCACCTAATCTCCATTCAGCTGGAATTTTTGATACAACATTTAAAAAATCTCTATCAAAGCTTGGCTTAATATATTTTATATAATTACCAGGAGCTAGTTCTCTATTTAAAACAAGTCTTTTACCTCTATTTTCTATTCCAAAAGGTTGAATAATATTACGAATTTGATATTCATCATACCTCTGAGCTTCAATCAAAATATTATCTGTATTTTTCTTAAAAAATTTTTCATAAACATCATATTTACACAATTTCTTTATTTCTTCATCATTAAACAACTCCATCTTCAATGTTTTTGTATAATCTAATATCCTATCTGACCATTTTCCTTTATCCTCTATAGCATTTAAGTTTAAAAAAGTTGACCCAATATAAGCATCAAGAAATGTACCCGTTATAAAATAGGTAGCTTCATTTTTAATTAATTTCGCTATATCTATTATATAACTTTGAGGAAAAGCATCGGAACCCATAGTCATTCTTAAATAATCATTATAATGTGTCAAAAAATCACTTGGCTTAATAACTAAATGCTTAAAATCATTTTGATTAATGCACGCAACTTTACGTGCAATATCGACTTCTTCTGAAAATTTTTGACCAAATGAAAAACATTTTATATCGGTTTTTCGCAAAATATTATTTAATGCTACAAGAAGCAATCTGCTATCCAAGCCACCCGACAAAAATAAAGCACATTTACCTTTTAAATTACTTGTTCTTTTTTTAATTGCCACTTCATAAGCCATAACCAAACTGTCAATCAGCTTGTTTTTATTATATTTTAGTTGTTCACTCTTACAACGATACATATAGTATTCTTTTATATAGTATGTATCATTCTTATATTTTAACCACTGACCACCACGTAATAATTTTATCTCATTAGATAACGTGTTATTTCCAATAAAAGTACCCCATCTTAAAAAGTCATATACCGATGACAATGAGATATCATCTATCTTAAAGTCATTAAATAAGATATCAGGAGAATTAGAGATAATAAACTTCTTAAAAGAATTATTATAGTATATTGGTATAGAGCCTTCTCTATCCGCAATTATTATAACAGAATTTTTATCAACTACTATAAATACAAAATCACCATCTAAATTAGTTACACCATCGATTCCGCTATATATGAATTTTTCTTTTACAAATTCCGCCATACTTTGCCGGTTAGTTTTTTCATAAATATCCCCCACTACCAGATATATTTTATTGTTACACTTTATCTGATCATAATTAAGAATATTTTTATTTCCATCCATTATAAATAAGTTGAAACTGCCTATTTCATTAAACTTCACTTCAGCATATGATGGCATAAAGGAACTAACATTATACTCTTTTTTACATATGAAAAATTTCATAATTAACCTTCTCTCCAATATATTAAATATGTTATTATCTCACACATTCTCTCAATACCTAGTGAATTTTATAATAAAACCTCTAACCTATATATTCTCTATAATCTTTATTAAGATCAACTTTTAAGGCATGCTGAGCTGTAGATATATCTTCCTCTGGTGGTAGTGTCATATAATCTCCAAACCTAGTTTCCAAATATTTTTCAACATACTGCGGAACTGGTAATTCAATATTTTCAAACTTAACATATCTAGGTTGCCCTAAATATTCTTTCTTAAAAATTGCATTTTTATATGGCGATTTTCCAAAAAAATGTGCAACATATTCACAATTTTTATTATTAAATTTTCGTACATATTGCAACAAAAACTTACTTATTGTACGATTTGATATCAACAACATCATATTAATCACAATTTTTTTAATCATACTATCAGTTTGGTATTTTTTTTTACCTAACCCCTGTGCGGTAAGTAATCTTGCACAAATATATTGAAGTTTAGATTCAATATTAATATTTTTAATATTATTGAGACAAAAAATATCAACAAATATTCCTTGATGAATTGACAAAGGTTCATGAACGTTTTCAATATAAGCGGTTCCATTCATCCTAATTTTGGTGAAAAACATCGGCCACTCGTTTGAATTTTCTTCTTGTAAATGATAAGTATCAGTATCTAATTGTTTTTTACAGACATCTATGAATTTGCAATAGTTATCATAAGTCATAAATACATCTAAATCGTCATCCCAAGGAATAAAACCACTATGTCTTATAGCTCCTAATGCTGATCCGCCCATTAAATAATATTGAATATTATTCTCTTTACAAAGTCTATCTATATAAATCATTATTTCTAAAATCTTCATTTGCAATGGTTTTAAACCATAATCTTTCATAAATCCTCCTCTAATTTAATTGTCACTAGAGAAAAAACCTCTACTTTCCAAACGCTCACTCACATGGTGAAACGGCAAAAAATCATACTTGACTTTTTCTTTAACAAATATAGAATGCTTAATATTCCATTTCATTTCATATGTTCTGATTAACGTCCTAATTAACCGTAAAGGAGAAATACAGAAGCTTGCTAACATAGAATAAATACCCACATCAATGCTCGCTATTTTTTTTCTTTTACTACAATAAATATCATTTATGTATTCTGCGGTACATAAAATACTATTTTTATCAGTATCTATATATTCTGAAATCGCTTGTTTTAAACACTCATCAATATAATATTCTGAATCGATACAACTTAAAAATTCTTGATAACTTTCTATTGTAGGAAATTTAGAAATCCATTCTGTTTCAGAAAAAGTAGGTCTTTTTCTATGTTCTATAATATAAGTTGGAATCCCGACAGCAGCCGAATCTAATGCAACCGAACTATAATTAGTAATACATATATCTGAACTAACTACCCATTCTTTAGCAGTAAATTCTTTTATCACATTTATATGAATAGGCATGTGACCATACCTTTTTTTAATAAGCTCATTATATTGATTACTAGAAACAGAAGGGTGAGGTCGAAGAATTATTTCAATATTTGAAGTCGTTAAACAGTTATCACAGTTCATCAACCAATCCAACAGCACATAAACAGACTCCGTAATATATTCTTTTAATATTAAACTTTCTTGACCTCTGCTTCCTTTTTTTATAGACTCTTCAATTTGTTTAAGTTCTTCAAAAACAATTCCATCATTTAATGGTAAAAATAACCACCTTTTTGATGTGCTTAAACCAAATTTATCACCTAATTTTGATTTTGTTAATGATTTTGAAGTATTTATCTCTTTTAATAATATTTCAATTTCTGGCTTGCCAGTTATATATATATGTTCATGAGTAACACCGTTATCAATCAAATAATTTTTAAAATACTCACCCCATGTAAAATGAAATAGCTCTTTTTTCGCAAAATCATCTCTAGGTCTTTTAGTTAATTTAGAATATCGGCTAAGTATTTGTTCATATTGCATATTAATAAATACTACATTATTTCCTAATTTTCTTTTGAAAATTCTAACAATTAAATTTTCTGAACTCTTACAGTATGGCAAACAAATTACTTTGGGATTAAAATTTTTCCATGTATAAAACAAATCAAACTCAATTGAGGCAATACCGACAGATAATTTGTATTCTTTATTCAAAACTTCCAATACACGTATAGCTGAATCTAATTCTCTATCAATATGTTCAACAAAAATCAAAACATCTACTTGATTATCAGTATAATACATATCTTATCCTTCTTTTATACTTTTTTTTAGCTTATTCACAATAAATTCCTCTGTTCTTTGCATAGAAGTATATGTTGCTCCACCAATATGAGGTGTGATTATTACGTTTTTATCCTTGGAACATTGTACAAATTCTCTTAACATTGCAGGTTCATCTGTTTCATCTGACAATACATCGATAGCAACCCCTTTAAATTTATTTTGTTCTATAAAATCCATCAAATCATCCTCATTCACAACTTCACCTCTTGAAGCATTTACAAAATATTTTCCCTGAAGTAGCTTAAAATATTTCTTACCAAACATTTTAGAATTTTCTTTTCTATAATCTATAGATAAAACTATTATATTTGACTTATCAATTACATCTTCGATTGATTGTTCCTTATTTATATCAGCACTATATTCAACATTCTCATCTATGTCATAAAAATAAACGGATGAACCAAATGCCTTAAAGTAACGAGCTAATATTTTTCCAATTCTACCCATTCCAACTATCCCTACAGAATTATTAAAAACTTCCTCACCTCTATATTTATCTCTATCCCAATTTTGATTTTCTAAATTTAAAAACGCACTTTTATAATTTCTAAGTAAAGAAAGAGTTAATCCAAAAATATGTTCTGGAGTAGCCCTAATAGTTCTTAAAAATTTTTCTTCTCCTTTTAAAGAAAGTATTTTAACATTTTTAGTTACTTGAATGTGATTTAATCCCGTAGTAGGACTACAGATATATTTTAATTTTTTTGCATCTTTTATCAAATAATCATCAATTAAATAATGTAATCTTACAAAAATAATATGCTTATCCTCAATAAATTCAGAAAGCGAACTAGATTCATTATATAATTCAACAACACCAATATCCGACAACTCATCTAAAGCAATCCCTGAAAAATTAGCAGGTTCAACTATCCCTATTTTGATAGAATCCATTTCACCAACTCCATATCAAATTCAGTATCAATATTAACTGACTTTTCTTTAGTCATCACATACATACTAGGATGATCTGAAATGACTCTCCTATTGTTTAATAGATAACTTGACTTAGTAATATAAATAGCACCATTTCTAATGTATAACTTTTTATTATCTTGCCTTCTAAAACCTTTATTATGATTAGGATTAAGCGGAATAGCATATCCATTATCATTATAATACGACACTAAATCACAGATATACTCTTCTTCAAAACAACTGATCAAAGAATCCGATTGATTTTTTTTAAATAATTTCAAGGCATTAATAACATCCTCTGCAGTTCTCAGCGGAGTCGTAGGTTGTAACAAAACAACATCCTCAAAATCCACACCACGATCTTGATAGAAATTCAAAGCATGTATCAACACATCCACCGTTTTAGCATTATCAGAAGCCAAACTTTTAGGTCTTATAAACGGAACACAAGCTCCTGCTTGCTCACTAATCTCTGATATTTCTTTATCATCAGTAGAAACGATAACTTGATTTACAATTCCTTTAGACTTAAGCTCTAACCCCACCGAAATTGTGTAATTTATTAATGGAACCCCATTTATTTCTATAATGTTTTTTCTAGGTACTCCTTTTGAACCTCCACGTGCTGGTATTATAATTACTCTATTAGTATCCATAATGAGCCCCCCGATACTTTTAATAAGTCATCCTCTTTTTTATATCTAATTTAACATCTGCAAGATAATCTGCTATTTTTTTTCCTGCAATTCCTTTACCAAAAATACCATCACTTTTATATCTACCATGTTTTATCTGTCTATCGATTAGTGAAGAAATCTCAGAACGGTCATAATTTGCAAAAACTACGTTCTTCCCATGCTCTCTACCCTCTTGTCTATCTCCAATCATTACAGCGGGAGTTCCAAGATATGAACCTTCCCTAATAAATGAACTGCTATTTCCAACAGCACAAACCGCATTATTCAAAATGCTCGCATAATCTTCTGGACTAAAATTTTTATAATAAGAAAAATTCAATTGCATATTTTGTTCTCTAAAAACCCTAATACCCTTTGAGATTTCATCACTACCCGCATCAATATTGGGCCACATTATTAACTTCTGTTCTTCTCTATCCTTTAGAGCATACAATGTTTCAAATATTTGAGATAAACCTTCCCCAAACGAAGAAGTTACAGGATGTTGAATCATCAAAATATACGGTTTAGTAAAGTCAATTTTTTTTCCTACTCCACCATAACTATTTAACCGTTCTATATTTAAATCAATATCCTCATGATAAAGTATATCAATAGAAGGGCAACCGGAATTCATTACTCTCCATGGTTCTTCACCCATCTTCAATATTCTTTGTTTACTATACTCCGTTGATGGGAAATGATAATGAGCGAGCTTGGTTATCGCATGCCTTACTGTTTCATCAATATTACCAGTAACCTCACCACCTTGAATATGTGCTAACGGTATATTCATATAACTTGCTGCGATAGCGGTCGACATAGTCTCAAACCGATCCGCCACAGTGACTACTATATCTGGTCTTAATTCGCTAAATACCGTTGTTAATTCTATTATGCCTAACCCAGTAGACTTAGCTTGTGTTTCCAAGTTCTCACCTTCAACAACATAAAACACTTTTTTTAGTGGATTAAACCCATCTTTTTTAATAACATCCAGTGCATTGCCAAATCTATTTAATAACACCGATGCACCAACTACTAACTGCAATTCTAACTTAGGATGCTGTTCTATAGCCCTAAGTGCATACTTAACTCTACCATAATTAGCTCTGCTAGCAACAACTACACATACCTTTCTAACATCATTATTATTCAATTGTTTATATCCCCCTATTTATCTAGTTTTCCCAATACATCTTTTATGTATCTTGATTATGATAAATTAGTTTTGATTTTTTTAATTCTGACCAATTAAGAAATTTATTATTAATATTTTCTTTCAATATGATCCTTGGTTTATTCATAACTACTACCGAATTATTAGGTATATCAATAGTCACAATACATCCCGCCCCAATTCTAACATTATCACCAATTGTTACATTCCCTATTATACTAGCACCAGCCCCTATCATCACATTATCCCCAATAACTGGAGCCCCATTATTTTTTGAATCTATTAACGTATTAGAGCCAATAGTAACATGATGGAATACAACACATTTATGCCCTATTTTAGCCATGTTACTTATAAAAACGCCCTTTATTCCATGCGGAAAGAATATATCATCTCCGATAATTGAATTAAGACCAATAAAACTATTATTCTCATAAAGATACCAATCATAGACCATTTTACAAATTTTTCTTTTAAAATAATTATTAGAATTTACTTTTTTTTACATTTCCAAACTCCGCCGAAAAATGCTTTAATAATTAAACGAGCTATCATCATTCATCCTCTATATCAATAATCCTATCTAGAAATTTATCACTTCATATAACTTATACATCTTTTAAATCTTCCCACATAATCGCTTGACCTTTTTCAATATTTTTATTTATAGACTTATTTAAAATATTTTTATAATCTGATGCTGCAATACCACTACACGGCTTTTTTATTGAAATAACATCTTCAGTTAGCAAATCTCCTTGATGAAGTTTTTTTGAAGTATATACCCCTTTTGAAAATATTTTTTTCAAATTCCTTAAATCCTCAGACAACTCTATTTTTCCACAAGGATTATTATTCATATCATTAATAAATCTGATTCCTTCAACCATTTTTTTTAAATCATCTATTGTTATTGAAGATGAAACATCAGGACCAAACATATACTCACTCATGGTTACATGAACTTCTACCATCTTAGCACCTAAAACAGCAGCAGACAAAGAAGGGTAAATAGTTGATGAATGATCAGACAAACCTACATAACATCCATATCTTCTCTTAAATTCAGCCAACATATTTAATCCTATATCTTCAGCTTTGCATGGATACGAAGTAGTGCATTGCATTAACACAAACTCATTACCATATTTATTTATTAACTTAATTTGTTTATCTATATCTTCAAATACGCTCATACCAGTGGATAATATTAATGGTTTTTTAGTCTCAAGTGCTTTTTCCATTAAAATTTCATTAAAAACTTCACCCGAACCAAATTTCCATGCTGGGATTCCAATTTTTTCAAGCATTTTTAATGCCTTAATTGAAAATACCGAACTTAAAAAATCCAAACCTTTTTCTCTTGCGTGAATATATAAACCATTCCACTGTTCTTCAGTAAACTCCATCCTTCGCCAATAATCATATCTAGTTTTATCCTCATAACTAAACGGAACTCGAAAAGGTTCATCTGTAGTACTCTCTTCTTCTGCGATATGCGTCTGAAATTTAATAGCATCAGCACCTGTAGTAGCTACCGCATCAATAAACGCATGAGCTTGACCTAAACTTCCATCATGAGTTTGAGCTATCTCAGCAATTACATAGGTGTATTCCTCTGTATTATTTAATACATTTTGCAAATCCATATAAGCCCCCTATCAGAATTCACCATTACACAAAGATCTATTCAAACATACTTCAAGCTTTTTCTCTAAGAAACATTTTATACACACTTTCTTTAACTATAGATGGTGTATAAATAAATCCTATAATATTAATCATATTTATTATATAATCAAATCTATTGATAAGTTTCATATTCAACATTTCGTTTTGCAATTTTTTCCAACCCGCTATGTACTTTCTATTTCCTCTTTTTTTATACATATTCATACCTGTTCTTGCAAACACAAGAACTTCTTTCATATTTTGCAGTTTAAAGCCATTGCCAAGCAAACGAACCCACAAATAATAATCTTCTAAATAAGGTAAATCTTTATATCCGTCTACTTGTTCTATATCAGATTTTCTAAACATCACTGTCATATGATTCATGGGATTTCTTTTTTTTAACATAACTTTAATTTCAGAATTATTCTGAGGAGTTTTCCTCACAAACTTACAATCTGATGGTTCCTTATAAAATTCAGAAATATAAGAACCCACCACTGATACATCTGGATTTCCCTTCATAAACCGTAACTGTTTCTCAAATCTATCATTTGCAGACACATCATCAGAATCCATTCTCGCTATAAGCTCATGAGAACAATATGTCATACCAAATCTTAAAGCCTTACCCAAACCTCTATTTTCATCGTAGCCAACTACTTTAATTATATTTTTAAATTCATTCTCATATTTTTGGATAACTGTTTCCAATTCACTAGGTAATTTCCCATCTTTTACAATAACCACTTCATCAGGAATAACAGTTTGATTAACCAATACACTCTGCAATGCACTATCAAAAAAATCAGCATTCTCTTTTTCATATATAGATATTAATACCGAAAATTTCATTTGCACTCTTCTCCTAATCATTACTATTTTACTTTTTCACACCTGTTCCACCTTCAACAACGCCATCACTTTTGATAACATTAATAAAAGTCCCTATACAGCATTTAATATCCATAGCTAAACTCATGCTACTAACATATTCACCATCAAATCGTGCCTTATCTTCTATTTCAAGTTCATCTCGACCATTTATTTGAGCCCAACCAGTAAGTCCTACTGGAACATCATTAGCACCATATTTATCTCTTTCTTTTATCAAATCATATTGATTCCAAAGAGCAGGTCTTGGTCCAACTATCGCCATATCTCCTCTTATTATATTTATTAGCTGTGGCAATTCATCTAGGCTTGTTTTTCTAAGAAATTTTCCAACTTTCGTTATATAAATATCAGGATTTTTCAAAAGATGAGTAGGTGTATCCTTAGGAGTATCAATTCTCATTGTTCTAAACTTTAATATATAAAATTCTTTTTTATGAATCTTTATCCTTTTTTGTTTAAATAATATAGGACCCTCTGAATCTAATTTAATCATAATAATTACTATTAGAAACAATGGCGATAGTATAATAATGGAAACCAACGATATAAGAAAATCTAGAATCCTCTTAAATTTTAAATACATACGGCACCTCAATACTAGAGATTAATACTCTCCCCCTCTACCCCGCATATGTAGCGATATACTCTCTTAGCACATCTCTTGCCACATAATTAGAGTCCTTTTCACAGACCACTCTTAGCTTATCTAACATAATATCAACATCTTCATCAGAAATACTTTCAGGTTTTTCGATAAATATTTTTTCATTTTCTGTTTTAATAGAATTTTCCTTATTAAGGATAAGTTCTTCAAACATTTTTTCGCCTTCTCTAAGACCCGTAAATTTTATTTTTATATCTTCATATGGCGTATATCCAGAGAGCCTAATTAAATTTTCAGCTAAGGTTACTATTTTAACCGGTTCTCCCATATCTAACACGAATATTTCATTGTTTTTAGCAAATACACTTGCTTGGATAACGAGCTTACAAGCTTCTGGTATAGTCATAAAATATCGCTCTATATCTCTATGCGTTACTGTAACCGGTCCACCTTCTTCTATCTGTTTTTTAAATATCGGTACCACCGAACCATTCGAGCCTAAAACATTACCAAATCGAACCGCGACAAACTTCGTACTAATACTTTTTTTCGATTGTATCATCATTTCAGCGATTCTTTTACTAGCACCCATCACATTAGCAGGATTTACAGCCTTATCCGTGCTAATCATCACAAATTTAGAGACCCCATATTTATCCGCCGCATCCATTACATTCTTAGTGCCAAAGACATTATTTTTTATAGCCTCCACAGGAGATGTCTCCATGAGTGGCACATGTTTATGTGCTGCCGCATGAAATACTACATATGGTCTATATTCCTTCACCACTTCAAAAATTCTATTTCGCTCTCTAATATTTGCTATAATAGACACTACCGATAAATGAGGATATTTCTTTTTTAATTCTAGTTCCAATAAATAAGTATTATTTTCATAATTATCTAATACGATAAGTTTTTGCGGTCTAAATCGAGCGATTTGGCGACAAAGTTCAGAACCAATAGATCCCGCACCACCTGTAACCATAATATTCTTACCAGTTACATAGTCATACATAACCTCATTATCCAGTTCCACTTCTTCTCTACCTAATAAATCTGCTATTTCCACATTTCTTAACTTGGTTATATTTACATTGCCATCCACTATTTCATATAGTCCAGGAACAATCTTCACTTCTATATTAGTTCTACTAGCTTCGTCTATAATATCACTAAGCATTTCATTATCCAAACTAGGAATAGCAATAATTATTTGATCTATGTCATATTTTTTAACATTATATAAAATACTATATCTCGAACCTACAATGGGAACTCCATTTAAGGACTTCCCTATTTTACTTTTATCATCATCTATAATAACCGTAGGATGACTTTTTAATTCTTTATGTACTCTTAATTCTTTGATAAGAAGAGAGCCAGCTTTGCCAGCCCCTATTATCATAATATTCTTAACATCCGAAGTGCCAAACATTCTGCGTTCTTTAAACACTCTAATAGTTCGATATGCTAATCTACCTGCAGCAAATAAAATAGTATCCACAGTGAATGTTATAATATAAATACTTCTTGGTAGCGAATTATTTATAATTACCATATATGCAATAGTTACCAATGTCGCAACAATAGATGCACCAACTATTTGGACTGCTTCTTCTATAGAAGCATACTGCCATAACGATGAATACATCTTAAACAGATATAATACAACTATCTTTATTAACACAATGGTAAAACCAATATGCAACATCTGATCCAAGTAATCATGCATATTAGGATTTGTGAATAAATTCTCATCAAATCGGACATAAAATGCGATAAACATCGATAATAATACAGCCAAAACATCATATGTAATTAAAATGACTTGTCTAAATCTTTTATTATTAAACATTTACCCCCCCCATTTTGCCAAATATTACCATTTTGTACTTCCCAATGCTAAGGCAGGAGTCTACATAATTTTTATAAGTTTTCAACTTTTCTTTATCATTATACATTTGTTCCAAACAGATTACAAGATTTTTTTCACCTTGCACCTTAAACTTGTATATCTTTACAAAATAGAAACATGAGCATGCGATTCAAAGAACCCTCACACCTTCTTATATCGAAACTCGATGCTATCCTTGGTGATCTTTTCAGTAAATCCATACTGCTTTTTTAGTTCGTCAAAGCTTAATTCTGTATTAATACCACGTTTTAACGTTCCTAAGATAATCTTTTTAGCCGTTTCAATAATAATTTTAATATCAAATAACAAACTCGAATTTTTAATATACATTAAATCATATTTAATCTTTGTTTCTGGCTGCGTCGAATACTTTCCCATTACCTGTGCCAGTCCTGTAACGCCAGCCTTTACTGTAAGGCGATAAGAAAAATTAGGAATATCCTTATCAAATTCTTCAAAAAATATAGGACGTTCTGGTCGTGGTCCCACTAGAGACATATCACCCTTAATCACATTAAACAGTTGTGGCAGTTCATCTAGCCAATATTTTCTTAAAAATCTTCCCAACTTTGTCACTCTTGGATCATTTTCCGTAGCCCATATCGCACCTGTATCACTCTCAGCATCGACAATCATCGAACGAAATTTAATAAGTTGAAACTTTCTATTATGAATCGTCAGTCTTTCTTGTCTAAAAAGTACGGGAGAACCCTGCTTAAGATATAGTGTCACTGCTATAATAAACATGATTGGCGATAATATAATAATCGCTATAAGACTTAACATCAAATCAAAGATACGTTTAATAATCATCTTTTCTCTCGATAGATGAAGCGTATTGACCTTAAAAGTCGGCAAATCCGAAAATTGAATCATATCAGAATTTAAAATAGCGATTTCAAAAGTCTTAGGAACGATGTAAATAGACTTATCCATCGTAATACATCTGGTGATGATATCATCCTTTAGTTCCCCACTTACCGAATCACTAATAAAGACTTTATTCACTCGATGCATATATTTTAGATAGGTATCATTATCTGGTTGCACAAAAAGTGCTATTCTATCATTATTGCCAATACTAGATAATATTTTTCTAGTCAAATTTTCTTTTTCATCAAAATCAGCAATTACCATAATCCATCGTATCCCACGAATTTTTCTTAACAGCATCATAAACAAATACTTTGTTACACAAAAAGAAATAAGCTGTAAAATAAATCCCATAACAATCAAGATTCTAGGAAATCCAAAACCTCTACCAAAAAACGCAGCTGCCATGGTGGTAATCATAATCATCACAGTAGATAACGCCATCACAATCATCTGCTCTGTGTTTGATTTTTTCATCGAATGGAATACACCATTAACAATCAATACCATTAATCCAAAAAAAGCAATCCATAAAAAGCTTTCTTTTAGAGCTGTGATATTATGAGGATCAAAAACCTTTGGAAAAGAATATTTAATCGGCAAATAGTAACTAAGCCATATAATAAGTACATATATCCCAGCTTCTAGTATTTTTAGAAATAGCCCATCTTTTTTATCTATAAACTGATTTGTTTTTCCCATATTAAGCACCTTCTAAAGAATATAATAAAGTCACCAATATGATATCATAAAAAAAGGAGATTATATCCCCTTTTTATACTATCATCAGATATAGAGTCTTTATCATATATACAATTTAGACAGTTAATTCCTTTCAATCATCACTAAAATCTAACCAAGTTTCTATCTGAGCTTTTGACTCTGATAATGTATCATAAAAAAAATATGTTAATAGAGTAATAGAAAACAATTTATAATTCTCACTTTTTAAATACTGTATAACTGAATTATTTTTCAATTCATTCTCTACGGATCCAGTTTTAGATAATATCTCAACAGCTATCACTCTAGGTCTATATAGTGAAAAATCATTAGATTTTAGTGCCTCTAGTTCTCCACATTCTATATCAATATTCATAAAATCTATACGTTTATTTTTTACATAATTTTGCATAATAAACTTTAAAGTATTACTAGGAACTTTTAATGTTTTCGCAACTACATTCTGAGTCTTTTCAACATAATTTTTAAAGTTAATATCTATCGTGCTAGAACTGCCATAAAATTCTGATTGTTCATCTCCAAATAAATAAAAGTCTATTTCCCCCATTTCACCACTAACTGCATAGTTTAAATTAATATCATGAGGTCTAAATTTATTAAATCTATTAACAGCATAAGGATTAGCTTCTATATTTATTCCTCGCCAACCCCTATCATATAATATTTTTGTGTTAGAAGCACAACGTGGATGATATGCACCTACATCTATATAAAACCCCTTTTCTGTAACATAACCCCTAAAATAATCAAAAAAAATATTTTTTAAAATTATATCTTCCCCTAAAGATGAATAATAAACATGAGAATCCAAAAGTTTATTTTGTTGTTCAATTTGATTTTTCATTTGAGCAACAGTTTCACATAATTTTTTATTTTTTTTATATAGCGATCCAATGATAGGTATTTTTTCTTTAAACATTGATATATTCTCTCCCACTTTAAATATTTATACTAACATAAACTATTAAGTTATTGCTCTGCATTTACCAAAATTTCTTAATCATTATACTATGTTGGATTTCATTTTCTAACTGTTTTATATACTCTCTCTGTTCTGACCAGCCTTCGCTTATTCTTAAATTATCTTTTGCTAAATTGGTCTTATCTTCTTCTAATTTCTCAATATATTCTTTTTGCTCCATCCAACCTTTACTTATTTTTAAATTCTCTTTTGCTAAATTTATCTTAT